>JADMIO011346876.1_pt1 | contig 108570 bp, 104 predicted proteins | sample 8958161 | NCBI WGS metagenome assembly JADMIO01 (sample SAMN16585339, study PRJNA669376) | soil metagenome | isolation source: Crop rotation soil | place: USA: Cullars Rotation, Alabama | collected 2011
CGCGACTTCAAGTCACGTGAATTCCAAGCTTCGGATCCCACTGTGCTGGAAAGGGGTTTTTCCGGCCACACCAGCAATGGCGTCGTCGCTCCGCGAGTCATTGCCAGCTTTGCAAGCTGGTCGGCATCCGGAAGCTCCGGCGCCTCGGCGATCAGCGCCTGCAGCCGGCCGAGATCGACCGGCGGAGAACCCTTGGCCGTGTAGAGCTCGGCCTTGGCGACGGTGGCGAGAATGCCGGGCGGAAGGCTGGCAATCCCAGCCTGTGCGCCCGCCCAGTCCCCGGAACGGATCGCAGCAAAGACGCCCCGCCAGTCCCTCGGGATCGCCTGCGGCCTCAGCAGCGGGGCTTGCGGTTGCGCCTGTGGCTGCTGTGCCTGAGGCTGCTCCTCCTCCTGCACCTGCACATCTGTGGCCGGTGGCGGCTGCTGGACGGAGACTGGAGGTGCGGACTGGGGCAATGGCGCAAGCGGGTCGGCAGGTGTCGCCTGTGCAGTCGCCGCCGCAAGCAATAGAAACGGGCCGATCACAAGGTTTCCTCGGTCAGCAACAGAAGATCCTTCCACGCGAGCGCCTTGTCCGACGGTCGCTTGAGCAATTGGCGCGGGTGGAATGTAACTACCGTGCGAACACCTTCGACTTTGTGAACATGCCCCCGCGCTTGGAGCAAAGGCTTGCCGAGAACCGCACGGCATGGCGCGTCGCCCAAGAGGAGAAGCCGCTTCGGTTCGGCCAGTGCGACATGCCGACGCGCAGCCTCGCCGCAGGCCTTCAGCTCATTGTCGGTGAGCCTCGCACTGGGCGAGTGGAAGCAGGCGAGGTTCGCGTTGTAGGCCTGGCCGGCCATTCCGATGGCAGCGAGCATCCGTTCCATGAGTGCGCTTGCGTCGCCGCCGATCGGGCTTCCCGACGCAAGTTCGTCCCTTGTCGGCGGTTCCGAAAGAAGCATGACTTCGGCACCCACTGCGCCGCTAGGTGAAACGGGCTTCGAACGCTGGGAAGCGAGCGGCCCCTGCGGCCCGGCGAGCCAGGCCGTGAATTCGTCCAAGGTCGCTGGAATCGGCCTATGCGCAACGGGCTCTTCGAGCGGAGCGGGCGGCGTTGCGCGCTCGAACCAGTTGCGCGGAATTTCCTGGGTTGCGATGTCGACGCCGGCCTCCAGCCACCAGCGCAAAGCACTGGCAGCCTCGCGTTCGTCCATCGCGATGCCCATCCCACCCATCTGTCGAGTCTCACCCACCATATACGGTGGCGTCAAGGAACCGGCTGCGCCATAGAGAGCCGAACTGCCCCAGGGGTGCGGCGAGAGGAGTGAGAGTGAGCGAACGCGAGTCCATGCAGTATGACGTTGTGATCGTCGGCGGCGGTCCGGCGGGGCTGTCGGCGGCGATCCGGCTCAAACAGCTCGCGGCGAATGCGGGGCGCGAAATCGGAGTCTGCGTGCTCGAAAAAGGAAGCGAGATCGGCGCGCACATCCTCTCCGGTGCGGTTGTCGACCCGAAGGCGTTGGACGAGCTGATCCCGGACTGGAAGCACAAGGGATCGCCGTTAACTGTTCCCGTCACCGAGAACCATCACTGGATCCTGGGCAAGAGCAGCAAGTGGGAATTCCCGCACTTCCTGCTTCCCCCCTTCATGCACAACAGGGGCACCTACACGCTGAGCCTCGGCAATCTCTGCCGCTGGCTTGCAGGGCAGGCCGAGGAGCTGGGGGTCGAGATCTTTCCGGGGTTCGCGGCCGCGGAATTGCTGTTCAACGAGGACGGTTCGGTGAAGGGCGTCGCCACCGGCGACATGGGCGTTGCGCGCGACGGCACGCACCGGCCAGACTATCAGCCGGGGATCGAGCTCCGCGCCCGCTACACCTTCTTCGCCGAAGGCGCGCGGGGACACCTCACCAAGGAGCTGACGCGCATCTTCGACTTGAGGAAGGAAAGCGGCCCCCAGACCTATGGCCTCGGCGTCAAGGAGTTGTGGGACGTTCCAGCCGAGAAGCACAAGCCGGGGCGCGTAATCCATACACAGGGCTGGCCGCTGGACGACGCATGGGGCGGAGGCTTCATCTATCACCAGGAAAACGGCCAGGTGGCGCTCGGCTTCGTCGTCGCTCTCGACTACCAGAATCCGTACCTGTCGCCGTTCGAGGAATTCCAGCGGTGGAAGACACACCCCGCGGTTCGTGCCGAGATTGAGGGGGGGCGTCGTGTCTCTTACGGCGCGCGTGCGATCAATGAGGGCGGATGGCAGTCGGTGCCGAACCTTGTGTTCCCTGGCGGCGCGCTGATCGGCTGCTCCGCCGGGTTCGTGAACGTGCCGCGAATCAAGGGTTCTCACACGGCCATGAAGTCGGCGATGCTTGCCGCCGAAGCCGCCTTCGAGGCGATTTCGAACGACCGTTCGAGCGACGTCCTGGCGAGCTATCCCACGGCGCTGAAATCAAGCTGGGTCGCCAAGGAGCTCAAGATGGTGCGCAATGCCCAGCCGGCCGTAGCGCGCTGGGGCGGTTTGGCGGGTACGCTCTATGCCGGCATCGACATGTGGCTCGCGCAGCTCGGGCTCTCGGTGCCGTGGACGCTGCGGCACCGGCACGGCGATAACGAGACTCTGAAGAGAAAGGATGCCGCGCGCCCAATCGACTATCCGAAGCCGGACGAGGTCATCAGCTTCGATCGCTTGTCTTCGGTCTTCGTGTCGAACACCAACCACGAAGAGAACCAGCCGGTTCACCTGACACTCAAAAACGCCGAGGTACCCGTCGACATCAATCTCGCGCTATATGCGGGTCCGGAGCAGCGTTATTGCCCGGCGGGTGTCTACGAATTCGTCGAGGAGGGCGGCCAGCCGCGACTGCAAATCAATGCTCAAAACTGCGTTCACTGCAAAACCTGCGACATCAAGGACCCTACCCAGAACATCAACTGGGTCGTCCCGGAAGGCGGCGGAGGCCCGAATTATCCGAACATGTAAGTACATGCCGTTTGCTCTCGCGGCGTTGGCAGTGTCGACGCCTTCGGCCGCGTCGGTTCCATCAGCAATCACCGATCCCGCCAGGGCGTATGTTGCTGCGCGCGCCGCATCGATCAGCGGCGACCATGCCCAAGCTGCACAAATCTACTCGCGACTTGCGGCTCGCTCGAATGACGGGGCGATAGAGCAGCGCGCGATTTCAGAGGCGATTGGCGCTGGCGACATGGCGTTGGCGCTCCGTCTGGTCGGCGCGTCCAAGCAGCGCTTCACGGTCGATTCGAAGCTCCTGCTGGTCGCAGATGCATTACGGCGCGGAAAAGACGATCTGGCGATCCAATTTCTCGGCGGAAGTACCCCCGGTCCCGACCTTGCATTCTGGCAGCCCCTCGTGCGCGCCTGGCAAGCCGTGGAGCGCCGCGACGCGCCCGCAGCGCTGTCGACGCTCGCTCAGGTGCCGCGTGACAGTGCGCTCGCCGCATTCGTCGACGAAGAAAGCGCCTTTACCCTGCTCAAGCTCGGGAAGGCCGCGGAAGCGGAGCCTTATGCCCGCCGGGCGATCGGCACGGCTGGCTCGCGTGAATATCGGGTGAGGCTCGCACTGGCTGCGGGGTTCCAGGCAGCCGGAGACCGCGAGCGTGCGTTTGCGATGCTCGACGGGATTTCCGGCGATACCAGTGCTATCCGGCAGGCGCTTGCCGTTGGCCGGACGGGAAGCGTCGGAATCGACAGCGCGGCAAAGGCGTTTTCCGATCAGCTCGTGGCGCTTGCTCTCCAGATGCACCAGTCGGATTCTGCGAGGGCCGATCCACTGAATATCGTCCAGATCGCTCGCTACGCGGCGCCGGAGAGCAGTTCGGCGGCAATTCTTCTCGGAAACGTGCTTGCCGACGACGGACGCCTCGATTCCGCTTTGGCGGCTTACCGCTCCGTCGCTGACGGGGACCCGCTCAGGATCGAAGCGATGGACTCCGAAAGCCAGGCGCTTACCGAAGCGAAGCGCTTCGACGATGCATTGGCGCTGGCCACGGGGCCGACGTCCTTACCCAGTGCGACGAGCGACGATTTTGCCCGCCTGGGCGACGTTTATTCGGCGATGAAGCGCTTTGACGCGGCCGCGGCAGCCTACAAGCAAGCGCTCGCGCACATGCAGAACCCGACAAATTCGCAGCGCTGGCCGCTCCTTATTGTGCAGGCCAATGCCCTTCAGTCGGCCAACCGCTGGCCGGAGGCCAAAGCGGCACTGAATTCGGCGCTTGAGATGGCGCCGGAAGAACCGCTCGTCCTGAATTTCCTCGGCTATGCCAAGCTTGTGCATGGCGAGGACCTGGACGCTGCAGAAGCGATGATCAGGAAGGCCAGCGCGCTTGCCCCTGACGATGCATCGATCACCGACTCGCTCGGCTGGGCGCTCTACAAGAGGGGTCGCGTCGACGAGGCGATCAATGTTCTCCAGAAGGCCGCCGTGACCGACCCGGTGCAGGCCGAGATTCAGGAGCACCTGGGAGATGCGCTTTATTCGGTGGGCCGCCGTTTCGAAGCCCGATTTGCCTGGCGTGCTGCTTTGGCGACCGCCGATGATGAAGAGACCGCGCGGCTCAATAGCAAGATCGCTGCCGGGCTCACACAAGCGACCGCGGCGCCTTGAGCGCGGGCAGCGAAACCGCTTACGCGAAGCTCAATCTGGCGCTGCATGTTCGCCGAAAACTTGATGATGGTTACCATCATATAGAAACGGTTTTCGCCTTCTGTGAGGATGGCGACGAGCTTTCTGCGGAAGCCGCAACGTCGTCGTCGTCGTTCCAGGCTTCGGGCGAATTTGGGGTTCGGATCGACCCGACGGACAATCTTGTCACGCGCGCCATTGAGGCAATGTCCCGGACGACCGGATGCGACCAGCGTGCTGCCGTGCATCTCAAGAAACGCCTGCCCATTGCTTCCGGCTTGGGCGGAGGGTCGGCCGATGCTGCTGCCACCCTGCGGCTCTTGAATCGGTTGTGGGGCCTCAATGTCCCGCTCGAAAAGCTGGAGGAAATTGGGCAGGAGCTCGGAGCGGACGTTCCGGCATGCATTCGATCGGAGTCGGCGCGCGGCGCGGGCCGTGGCGATGAGCTGGAGCCGCTCGAACTGGGTCTCTCCGGTGCGCCGGTGCTGCTCGTGAACCCGCGCGTGGAGATTTCGACAGCCGATATCTTCTCCCGGTGGGATGGCGTCGATCGGGGCCCGCTGGACGACTGGCGGCACGGCCGCAACGATCTCCAGCAGGTGGCTGAGGCGCTCGTGCCGCAGGTGGGCGGGATATTGGCCTGGCTATCTGCCCAGGCCGGCGTCGACTTCGTTCGAATGTCGGGAAGCGGTGCCACCTGCTTCGCCTTGTTCGACAGCGAACCGGCGCGCGACCATGCGGCGATGGCGGTCCCTCGCGAATGGTGGTCTTTGCCGACGCGCCTGCGCTAAACCAATCCAATGCCGGCTCGACCGATCCTGACCGCGACAAGCATGCGCGCTGCGGAGGAGGCCGCGATTGCGGTCGGCACTCCCGTTGAAGAATTGATGGAGCGGGCCGGGGCCGCCCTCGCCGAAGCGGCAATGCGTTTTGGGGGGCCGCTCCCGGCGCTGGTGCTGTGCGGACCCGGCAACAATGGCGGCGACGGCTATGTCGCAGCCCGGCATCTCGCCGAGCGCGGTTCGACCGTTCGGGTCGCCGCGCTTGCCGAGGCAACGAGCGACGCAGCGCGTCGTGCTCGTGCCTTGTTTCAGGGCAATGTGGAAGCGCTGTCAGCGCAAACCGAGCCGGCGCCGCTGGTCATCGACTGCCTGTTCGGCACCGGTCTCAGGAGACCGCTCGAAGACGGCGCGGCCCAGCATCTTTCCCGGCTGTGTGAAGCCGCAGCAATCCGCGTCGCGTGCGACCTTCCAAGCGGGGTCGAAACCGACAGCGGCGCTCTCTTGGGCGCCGTCCCCAAATTCGACCTCACGGTAACATTTGGGGCTGTGAAGCCGGCGCACTTGTTGATGCCGGCAATGGGCCGTTGCGGCCGGCTGGTCCTGGCCGACATCGGTCTTTCAGTGAGCAGCCAATGGCGGGAAATCGGACCACCTAAGCTTCCGGCGCTCGACCCTGCGGGCAACAAGTACGACCGAGGAATGGTCCACTGCCTCGCGGGCGCCATGCCGGGCGCGATCGCCCTTGCTGCGTCTGCTGCCGCAAGATCCGGCGCCGGTTACGTGCGGATCGAGTCCGACACGACGCTGGCGAACATGCCGGCAGCAATCGTGCAGGGGCAGGAGGGGGATCTCGATGATCGGCGCATCGGCTGCGTGCTGGTCGGTCCGGGCCTCGGCAGGGATGGCGACGGCAAGCTCCAACGAGCCTTGTCCAGCGGCCGTCCGCTGGTCGTCGACGGGGACGCCTTGTCGATCCTCGCCGGCAGAGCCGCGGAGCTGCGCGCGCTGAACGCGATCCTGACTCCCCACGAAGGGGAGTTTGAGAGACTCTTTCCGAATGCGAAGGGCACGAAGCCCGAACGCGCCCTCGAAGCGGCACGCACTGCCGATTCCGTCATTGTCTACAAAGGGCCGGACACGCTCGTAGCTGCTCCGGATGGGCGATTGGCATTCGCTCCGCCGGCTCCCGCATGGTTGGCCACTGCCGGCACCGGCGACGTGCTCGCCGGAATTGTAGCCGCGATGGTTGCCCGCGGGCATCCATCCTTCGAAGCCGCCTGCGCCGCGGTGTGGCTGCACGGCCGCGCCGCCGAGCTCGCCGGACGGCATATGATCGCCGATGACCTTGCGGCTGCAATCCCCGCCGCATTCGACCTGCTATGAACGAGCTGATCGTTCGAATTGCCGCGCGTGGCGACGGCGTGACGGCCAGTGGCCGGCACTTCCCGTTCGCAGTGCCGGGCGATGCGGTTCTCGACGATGGAGCGCTCGCATACGGACCGCACCACCAGGAGCCGCCTTGCCAGCACTTCCCCGAATGTGGCGGCTGCCAGCTCCAGCATGCCGATGACGCGGCTTATCGGGACTATCTGGTGTCGCGGGTCGAGACGGCGCTTGCCCAGCACCAGCTTGAGACGGAAGTTCGCCCCCCGCATCTGTCGCCGCCGCGATCTCGACGGAGGGCGACGTTGAAGGCCCTCAAGTTGGGGCAGGGCGCAGTGGTCGGCTTCAATGCCGCGAAGTCGCATCGAATCGTCGACATGCGTGAGTGCCACATCCTCAGGCCCGAGCTGTTTGCGATCGTGGATTCCCTCCGCGCATTGTTCGCGCGCCTACTGAAGCCTCGACAGGGCAGCGAGGCACAGCTGACACTCATCGACGGCGGGCTCGACGTTCTCCTTCGAAACGTCAGAGCGAATGACTTGGACTCGGTCCAGGCACTTACCGACTTTGCCGGGATGCATGGGGTCGCTCGTCTCTCGGTTGATACCGGCGGCGGCCCGGAAACGCTTTACGAGCCAATCCCCGCCCGCATCACATTGTCAGGAGTGCCGATCGCTTTTCCCCACGGCGCCTTCCTTCAGGCGACACAGGACGGCGAGGCCGCGCTGGCCGAATCCGTCCGCGAATGCGCCGCCGATGCCAAAGGGGTTGCGGACCTGTTCGCCGGTCTAGGCACGTTCGCCCTCGCTGTTCGTGCGGTTTATGCAGCGGAAGCATCTCGAGACGCCGCTGCCGCACTGAGCCGCGCTGCGCCCGGGATGAGCGTCGAGCATCGCGACCTCTACCGACGGCCGCTCGATGTCACCGAACTGGCGCGCTTCGATGCGGTCGTCCTGGACCCGCCGCGCGCAGGCGCCGCTCAACAGGTGGAGCAGCTAGCCGGCTCGTCGATCGAGCGAATTGCCTATGTCAGCTGCAATCCGGCGACCTTCGCGCGCGACGCCAAGAGGCTGGTCGAAGGCGGTTACAGGCTCGCATGGGTACGACCGGTCGGCCAGTTCCGTTGGTCGACGCACGTTGAACTTGCCGCCTGCTTCTCGCGCTAGAAGCTCAGGATGCCGCAGTCGTGGAGGATCCGCAGCCCAGCGTGCGTGGTTAGCCCGATCAGGCACAGGGTCGCGAGACTAAAGAACAGGAGCCGGAACGGGACGATGTTCACGGTCGCCTGCACCACGCTGTGGATGATTCGAAAGATCACATAGCCCCACGCCAGCCAGTAGTTGATGCCGCCTCCGAACCCCATCATCGCGAGCGTCAGGGAGATCGCATAGAACAGCGTGGGCTGTTCCATGAGGTGGTTGTAATTGTGCGATGGCCATTGCGCTTCGTCGGGCGCCTTGCCGTCCAGGTTCACCCCGCGTGAACCGCGCGGAATATCGCCCCAGCCGATGCCCATCTTGGCAAAGGCGCGCCGGCGGGCGATTGCGGTCCAGACCAGCATGATCAGCGACCAGGCGACGAGCGCCACTACAGGCGCGAGTATCGGGCTGTACGGCATCGAGCTTTCCCCAAATTTCTTCTCGGAAACGTGCGGCAGATCGTTTCGCTTGGCAATCGACTTGTGACGTCAAGGCAGCTGTGGGATGCCGCACGAATGGAGGGGCCAACGGAAACGACGGAACCGCAGAAGCTGACGCGCGCCCAGATCGCGTCGGTCACCGCCGGCAACGCACTCGAATTCTACGATTTCGTCACCTACGCATTCTTCGCGACACAGATCGGACGGACGCTCTTCCCCGGCGATTCTTCACAGACGCTCCTCCTTTCGCTTGCGACCTTCGGAGTAGGATTCTTTGCGCGCCCGCTCGGTGGACTGATCATAGGCGGGTATGCCGACCGGCGCGGACGCAAGCCGGCAATGATCCTGACCTTCACAATGATGGGCGTGGCGATGACCGGCCTTGCTCTCACGCCATCGTATGCGACGATCGGCATGGCGGCGCCCGTCCTCGCCGTGCTCTTTCGCCTGATCCAGGGATTTGCGCTGGGCGGAGAGGTCGGACCCAACATCGCCTTTTTGCTGGAAGCGGCGCCGTCGAACCGCCGCGGGTTCTTCATCTCGCTCAATTTCGCCTCGGCCGATTTTGCCGTCCTCGTCGCGGGCCTCGTCGGCTACGGGTTGGCGTCGGTCCTGACCGGTCCCCAGCTGGATTCGTGGGGATGGCGCGTCGCCTTTCTGCTGGGCGCGGCAATAGTCCCATTCGGCCTTCGGCTACGCCGCACGTTGGTCGAGACGCTGGTTGCTGATGGGGCGGGGCAGTCCCAAACCCAAAGCACTGCGCGGTTCCTGTTCATCGCGACTGCCGGGCTCTTCGTCATCGCGGGTGCGACCATCAGCAACTACACGCTCGAATATCTCACCACTTATGCTCAGGCGACGCTGCACATGGCCGTGCCGACAGCGTTCGGAGCGACCGTCGTGCTCGGTTCGATCGGTGTCGTTGGCGACCTCACGGGCGGATGGCTCGCCGACCGCTTCGGACCGAAGCGTGTGCTGGTCGTGCCGTGGCTCGTCCTGATCGCCCTGGTGATCCCAGTCTTCCATTTTCTCGACCAGACGCGCACCGCCGCGGCGCTTCTTGGCTCGACAGCCGCGCTCACCTTCTTCCACATCCTGGGCTCGACACCGGCCGTCCTGCTTTTCGTTCAAGCCTTGCCGGCGCGGGTACGCGCAGGTGCGACCGGTGTCGTCTATGCCGTCGCAATCGCAGTCTTCGGCGGAACGACCCAGCTCTTCGAAACGCTGCTTATCCGCTGGACCGGAAGCGCGGTTGCGCCCGGCTGGTACATGATGGCGGCGGTGACGGTCGCGCTGGTCGGCGCACTGATGATACCGGAGCCGCCCCGGGAAGACCGGAGCGGCTCTCGCGTCGCCGCTTAGTCGAAAAGCTTGGCGAAACGCCGCTTCTCGCGGTTGCGCCAGGCGCCGCGGTGCCATGCGTCGCTTGCGAGCAACGGAAGGACGCTGGTCGCCTCGGCGAACACCATCTGCTCCATCGCCGTCGAGACCTTGCCCCAGCTCGCCGCTTCCTGGAGAGTCGATGAGGAGCAGGCGCCGTCGCGAACGTCGGCCACGGTGATCTGCACGGCATATTTGTGAACCTCGACATCGTCATGGCCGAGGATCTCGGCGCAGACGACGGTGTCCTGGGTGAAGTTCTTAGGAACGCCGCCGCCGATCATTAGGAGGCCCGTCGTGCCGGCCTTGATCTTGATGTCGGTGAGCTCGCGGAAGTCGGCGATGGCATCGAGGACCATGTAGTGGCCACCGCGCTTCATCGCGTCGACCTGGTGCTTCACGAGGCCAAAGCCCGCGGATGAATCGACGAACGCCGGGCAGAAGATGGGAACGTCATGCTCGTAAGCGAGCTGGACAAGGCTTCCTTGCTTCTTCGCATTGCCCTCGCTCAGCCACTTGCCCATCTCGCGGATGAAGGCGCGGCTGCTATAAGCGCGAGGCTCCAGGTTGTCGGCGATCAGTCCGATCGTGTGATCGCAATCCTGAAGCGCTTCCTCGTCGATGTACGTGTCGTAGATGCGGTCGATGTAAAGCGAACGAAGCGTATCATCGTCGGGGATTTCATTGGCTTGATAGTGTTTGTGACCAAGCGCTTCGAAGAAATCCATGTCCACGATCGTCGCGCCGGTGGCGACGATGGCATCGACCATGTTGGACTTCACGAGCTCCGCGTAGAGATCCATGCAGCCACCGGCCGACGTAGAGCCCGCAACGACCAGGATGATGGAGCAGTCCGTGTCCTCGAGCATCGTATTGTAGATGCCGGTGGCACGCGCGAGATCACGGCTGGTGAAGCTCATCTTGCCCATCGCATCGACGATCGGGCGCGCATCGAACTTGGTGATGTCGATATGCTCGATCTCGGTGGAGAGAAGCTCCGCCTTGCGGGTGTCGTTGATCCGCCCGGTGTCCTGAACCTTGTTCAGCGTGTCAGATTCCATTTTCATGCTCCATTGCGCCGCCCCTTGGGGACAGGCTGCGACGAAAGGCATGTCGTTCGTTGCGGGGGACAGCCTCACCCCATGTTTCGTCTTAGCGAAGCTAGCGAATTCGCTACAGCGTGACGACGTTCGAACGTCCGGCCCGGCGAGGCGCTCCGTAAAGCGTCGTCATTGGCTCGTCATCGACAATCTCGACGCTGTCGACCCCGAAGCCGTTGAATCCGGTGCGCATTGCGCAGCCGTATGCCCCGAGCATGCCGATCTCGACATAATCTCCGGCCTCGACGTCAGCGGGCAGCTCGAACGGCCCGGCCATATGGTCGAGGTCGTCGCAAGTTGGCCCGTAGAAGCTGAATCCAACCGGCTTCGCCCGCGACGGCTTGTCGCGAAGAAGGGCGACCGGGAAGCGCCAGCCCACGTGCGCGGCATCGAACAGCGCCCCATAGGCACCGTCGTTGATGTAGAGTTCGTTGCCGCGCCGCTTTTCCACGCGAACGATAAGGCTTGCATATTCGGCGCACAGCGCGCGACCGGGCTCACACCAAAGTTCGGCGGAATAGCTGATCGGGAGCGCTTCAAAGGTCGAGTGGATAACCTGGAAATAGGCCTCGAGCGGCGGCGGCTCCATGCCGGGATAGGAGGACGGAAAGCCTCCGCCCACATCGACAATGTCCACCGTGACTGCTGCCTCGATGATCGCGTCGCGGACCCGCTCCATCGCCTCTGCATAAGCGGCCGGCGTCATCGCCTGACTTCCGACGTGGAAGCAGATGCCAAGGGCGTCAGATGCCTGGCGAGCAGCCATGAGGAGCGCCTTCAGCTCGCTTGGCTCGGCACCGAACTTGGACGCGAGGCTGTATTTGGCGTGCTCGGACGAGACCCGCAGGCGAACCAGGAGGTTAAGGTCGGTCGCACCCTTCGTCGCGCGAACGATCTTCTCCAGTTCCTCGATCGTGTCGAGGCTGAAGGTCTTCACGCCATGATTGAAATAGGCGTCTGAAATCGCTTCCTCGGCCTTAACCGGGTGCATGAAGCAGAGCACCGCCTCAGGCAGCGTTTGATGGACGAGCCGGATTTCGCCCATGGAAGCGACATCGAAGTGCGTGATGCCCGAGTCCCAGAGGATCCTGAGCAATTCGGGCGAGGGGTTCGCTTTTACGGCATAGAGCGACCGGCCCGGAAACTTCTCGATGAAGAAACGGGCCGCACGCTCCGCGGCGTGGGGACGCAGCAAAGTCACCGGCTGGACCGGTCGTGTCCTGGCGATGTCGGCGGCCCGGCGATTGCCGGTCGAAGTCGCTAGCCCCAGCGGGCGATGATGCTTGTGCAACTCAAGGGACCTCCAACGGGGTAGTTTGTCCAAAAGCTGCCTTGCGGTTGGAAGTCCCATGGGGCAGCGGAGCGCGATATATGTGCGAGGGTCCCCGCTGTAAAGATTTTTGCAGCGCAAAATGAAGATTTGCCGGCGATATGTCGCTGATCTGCAACGGATAATCGAAAGGGTGAAATATCAACCACTTAGGAAAACCGGTCGTCGAGCGGTCTGACGTAATCGAGGCCGCGCACCGCATCCAGGGCCTCGTCGAGCATACGCCGCTCATCGAGAGCGAGATCCGCGGAACGCATGCGTGGCTGAAGTGCGAGTGCTTGCAGACGGGCCACGCCTTCAAGCTCCGCGGAGCAACGAACCGGCTGCTCCAGCTTACCGATGAGGAACGGAGGGCGGGCGTCGTGGCCTTCTCGTCGGGAAATCACGCGCAGGGCGTAGCGATCGCGGCCAAGCGGCTCGGAATCCCGGCCGTCATCGTGATGCCGGCCGATGCGCCCAAGGTGAAGGTTGACGCGACACGAAGCCACGGGGCCGAGATCGTCTTTTACGACCGTAGAACTGAGAGTCGCGAAGAGATCGCCGCGCGTCTTGCCGGAGAGCGCGGCGCCGTAGTCGTGCCAAGCTTCGACGATCCCGCAATCGTTGCGGGGCAGGGCACGGTTGGCCTGGAGATTCTGGAGCAGCTTGGCTTGACGCCGTCGCGGATCGTCATTCCCTGCGGTGGAGGTGGGCTCGCGTCCGGAATCGCGCTGGCTTGCCCGGACTCGGAGATCGTCGTCGTGGAACCGGAAGGCTGGGACGACATGAAGCGCTCGCTCGAACGAGGCGAAATCGTGCCCGTTGAGGCGAATGCTCCTTCGACCCTGTGCGACGCGCTTCAGACGCCCCGGGTATCGCGGATCACCTTCGGGATACTCCGTAACCGCCAGGCGGCTGCGCTTGCCGTTAGCGACGAGGAGGTGAAGGAAGCGGTGCGCTTCGCCTGGCGCGAGCATGGCCTGACGGTTGAGCCGGGTGGTGCCGCCGCGCTCGCCGCGGTTCTCGCAGGCAAGGTCGACGCGCCTGAGCGCACCGTTGTCGTGCTTTCGGGTGGGAATATCGATCCGGACCTTCACGCCCGAATCGTGGAAGCCTAGGCGGCCGCGATCCCCGCCTTGTACTCGCCTGGCACGACGTGGACAGGGCTCGACCGCTCTACCGCCTGGGTCAATTCCTCGAGCTCCGCTGCCAGGATCTGGAGTTCGGCGGCGAGCGACTTCGGATCGGTCTGAGCGGCCGTCTCCGAGGCATCCAGGAGCGTCTCCAGCATCATTGCGATGCAGGGCAGGATCGTTTCCTCGATGCGGTCGAAAGCTTCTTCGAGCCGCGCTTGCTGTTCACTGGTTGCCACGTCGTCACAGTGAACGAGATCGGTTAAGCCTTGGTGAAAGGAATCTCCGCTTTGGAAACCATAACCTCGGCTGCAATGGCGCTGGCAGTGATCGCGGCCTTCCTTTTGGGGTTCGGCGGCTTTCGAATCCTCATTGGAAAGGCCGACCGCGCGAAAGGAGCCCTGATGATCGCCGCCGGGGCGGTGATCCTCGCTAACGTCCTGATTTGGTCGTTATAGCTGGGCGCTTGGGATCGGTGGCGAGCCTCATGTCGAGATAATCGTCGACGCTCCTCATCAAGAGATCCAGCTCGTTGGCAAAGAAATGGTTGGCGCCCGGAATCACGTCGTGGGTGATCGTGATGTGCTTTTGCGTGCGCAGCTTGTCGACCAGCTTCTGAACCGCGCCTGGCGTCACCACCTCGTCATCCTCGCCCTGGATGATGATGCCGGACGACGGGCAAGGGGCGAGGAAGCTGAAGTCGTACATGTTTGCCGGCGGAGCGATCGAGATGAAACCGCGGATTTCCGGCCGCCGCATCAGCAGCTGCATCCCGATCCACGCCCCGAAGCTTACGCCCGCAATCCAGGTCGTTTCGGCCTCCGGGTGGATCTGCTGGACCCAATCGAGGGCGCTGGCTGCGTCCGACAATTCGCCGATGCCGTTATCGAAGGTGCCCTGGCTCTTGCCGACACCGCGGAAATTGAAGCGCAAGGTAGCAAAACCGCGCTTCACGAAGGTTTGATAGAGCAACTGGACGATCTTGTTGTTCATGGTCCCACCGGCCTGCGGGTGGGAATGCAGAATCATCGCGACCGGCGCGCGGGGCCGCGGTCCGGGATGAAAACGGCCTTCGAGGCGGCCCTCGGGACCAGGAAAAATGACTTCGGGCATGGTGGTGCGGCTGCTCGCGTAAAGGTGAACTTTTGGCGCCGACGGGTGCGCCGCGGCGGCGGGTTCTATATAGGGGAGCGACTTCAACTGGCAATCGGCAGATATCCGCCCAAAATGACAGACCGAATTTACCTCGATCACGCCTCTACAACCCCGATCATCCCCGCAGCTCGCGAAGCCTTCGCAAAGGGCGTCGCCGAATGGGGCAATCCTAACAGCCCGCACGCCGAAGGCCGGCGCTCGCGAGCGCTGCTTGAGGAGGCGCGGCAGACAATCGCCGACGTGCTGGGCTGGCGGCATGACGTCATTTTCACCTCCGGCGCCAGCGAAAGTGTCGAACTCGCTGCGCGCTGTGCGACGCCGGCCGGCCGGGCGCATGGGGCAACCGAACATGCGATCGTCGGCTATGCGATGGGTGAGGGGTCAACCGTCATTCCCGTGGACGCCAACGGCCTGATCGACGAGGCTGCGCTTGACGAGGCTCTGTCCAATGGCCCGTCTCTGGTCGCGATCCAGCAGGTGAACAACGAGACGGGCGTCATCCAGCCGCTAGACCGGCTGGCGCCAAAGATTCGCGAGGCGGGAAGCCTTCTCCTCTCGGACTGCGCTCAAAGTGCCTCAAAGATGACGTTACCTGACGCCGACTTCATCGCCATCTGCGCGCACAAGCTCGGCGGCCCGCCTGGCGTTGGTGCACTTCTCGTCCGAGACCTTGCTACGCTGAAGGCCTGCGGCGGGGGGCAGGAGAAAGGCTATCGGCGGGGAACGCAGGACGTCCCGGGTGCCATGGCCTTCGCCGCTGCGCTGGCGGCAAGGCCCTACGATATCGATCGGCTGGCAATCCTTCGTGAGCGGCTGGAAGATGGCGTGAAGACCTGCGGTGGCATTGTCATCGGCGAAGCTGCGCCGCGGGTTCCGACCATCGGTGCAGTGGCCTTGCCTGGCGGCTCGAGCGCCGCGCTTCTCGTGCAGTTCGACCTTGCAGGGATGGCCGTGTCCGCGGGGAGTGCCTGTTCATCCGGCAAGGCAAAGGCTAGCCATGTGCTCTCGGCGATGGGCATCCCAGACGAGGTTGCGGCGGGCTTCCTGCGCATCAGCTTTGGCCCTGGCACTAGCGAGGCGGATGTCGATGCGTTCCTCGCCGAATGGCGGCGGATTGCGGAGAGGACCGCCACCAAAGCGGCATGATCTACCTCGATTACCAGGCTACGACGCCGCTCGCTCCCGAGGTTGCAGCGGCCATGCGTCTGTGGACCGAGGAGAAGTTCGCCAATCCGCACTCACCATCGCGTGAGGGCCGCGAGGCTGCCGCCGCGATCGAGGTCGCCCGCGAGCAGGTCCAGCAGGCGATCGGCTTGGGTGGCGGTTCGCTTGCATTCACCGGCAGCGCCACGGAGGCGATCAACTGGGCAATCAAGGGCACGCTGGAGAAATCGCTGCCGGGCCGCAATCGCATCGTCACGGTAGCAACCGAGCATGCGGCCGTGCTTGATACCTGCGAATGGCTGGGAAAGCGTGGCGTCGAAGTCACTTGCCTGCCGGTCGGAAGCGACGGGCTGCTGAGCCTGGACACTCTTAAGGCCGCCCTCAACGATCGCGTCGCGCTCGTGGCGGTCATGCTGGTCAACAATGAGATTGGCGTGATCCAGCCAGTCGAGGAGGCTGCACGCATCGCGCAGGCAGCCGGTGCGCTGATGTTGTGCGACGCTGTCCAGGGGTTGGGGCGCATCGAAATTCCTGAGGGGCCAGACCTCGTGGGAGTCTCGGCGCACAAGATCTACGGGCCGAAGGGGATCGGCGCGCTGTGGATGCGAAAGGGGGCGGAGCCTGCGCCGCTGATTCATGGCGGTGGGCAGGAGCAGGGCCTTCGCTCGGGAACACTATCCCCAGCGCTTTGCACCGGGTTTGGCGTTGCCGCAAAGCTTGCATCGACCCAGTTCGAACAGGATCGCGAGCATGTCGAGGCGCTCTGGAACGCAATAATGCCAGAGCTTGATGGCTGGATCGTCAACGGCAGCACTGATCTGCGCTACAGAGGCAATCTCAATATCCGGCGTGAAAACATTGATGCGGCAAGACTAATTGGTGACCTACGCGACATCGCTTTCTCGCTTGGAAGCGCCTGCGCAAGCGGCTCGGGCAGGCCAAGCCACGTTCTTCGGGCGATCGGCCTAAGTGATCGCGAGGCGCGCTCGTCGATCCGACTGGGCTTCGGACGTTATACAAGCAAGGCAGAGCTGGTGGGCGCTATCCGGCGAATCAATGAAGCTGCAGAGGCTCAGGAGCGCTTTGCCGCGTGACTCGTGTGCGTTTCTACAAGGCGGACGGGACACTCGACAAAGAGGTCGACGCGATTCCGGGGCAGCGCCTTCTCGACGTCGCCTGGGCGGCCAAGCAGCCGCTCGAGGGCGCATGCGAGGGTGTCATGGCCTGTTCGACCTGCCATGTGATCGTCGACAAAGGCGATTTCGAGAAATTGCCGAAGGCGAGCGACGAGGAAGAGGACATGCTCGATTTCGCTGCGCACGCCACGCGCACATCTCGGCTGGCCTGCCAAATCATCCTCACCGATGACATGAAGACCCTTGCCGTGCGGATTCCACCCAGCGCTAGGAACTGGCTGAGAGGGTAGCGCTTGCCTCGAATGGCAAGCATCTCCATATGCGCCGCGGGAGCCGGGCGGACGGGGCTGTCGCCAACCTGGTCAGATCCGGAAGGAAGCAGCCACAACGATTTCGTCCCGGGTCGTTCCGGTTCCCACCTTTCCTGCTTTTGAAGTCGGCCAACCCCTGCCACAAGCGAGCGGGGGCATGAGTCATGACCGAATTCGAATTCCTGTTTTCGGTATTCGGCCTGCTGATTGGCCTCACGCTCGTCGAGATCGCGGTCAAGTTCGCGGATGCGATCGACGCCCATCGACGGCGGCCAATCGGCATTCTGACCCCGCTACTGGCCTTGTTCGTGCTGGTCGACGTCGCCGGTTACTGGCTCTTTGCCTGGTCGCTTCGAGACATTCTCCACGTCCGCTGGCGAACGGTCTTCATCGGCTTAAGCGTGGCGATGATCTATTATCTGTCAGCCTCGATGATTTTCCCGCGCAGCGAAGGCGAATGGAAGAGCCTCGATGAACATTATTGGACCCGCAAGCGGTTCGTGATCGGGGGCATCCTGCTCGTTGAAAGCGCCACCATGGCCTGGCAGTGGACGCGTGCCGTCCCTGCTTTGGACGACTATTGGTTCTGGATATACCAATTGCCCTATTTCATCCCGATGGCGGCACTCCTGTTCACTCGATCGCGCAGAGCGGATATCCTGCTTTTCGCAATCATCATCAGCATGCAGCTGTTTTCGGATTTCGATCTCGGCCCAAGCTCAAGATGGGGTCAGCAAGTTGGGATAAGCCTTATCGATCAAGCTTCGACAAGCCCGTCGGCGATCCCTAGATAAGAACCAATGTCCGATACTTCCTATCCTATCGATCCAGTCGAATCGCCACCCCTTGGGCTCGACCTGCCCGAAGTGGCTCCTCCCGCTTCTCCGTACCGCGTGCTCGCCCGCAAATACCGGCCGCAGACCTTCGAGCAGCTGATCGGCCAGGACGCGATGGTGAAGACGCTCGCCAATGCGATCGAGCGCGGCCATATCGCCCATGCATTCCTGCTGACCGGGGTGCGCGGCGTCGGCAAAACGTCGACCGCGCGGCTGATCGCCAAGGCGCTGAATTGCATCGGTCCGGACGGACAGGGCCAGCCGACCATAAAGCCTTGTGGCGTCTGCGAGCATTGCCGCGCCATCGCCGAAGGCCGGCATATCGACGTGATCGAGATGGACGCGGCATCGCATACCGGTGTCGACGATATCCGGGAGATCATCGACGCGGTTCGCTATGCGTCGGTCTCGGCGCGCTACAAGATTTACATCATCGACGAAGTCCACATGCTTTCCAAGAGTGCATTCAATGCGTTGCTCAAGACTCTTGAGGAACCGCCTGAGCATGTGAAATTCCTGTTCGCCACGACCGAGGTGAACAAAGTCCCGGTCACGGTCCTGTCGCGGACCCAGCGTTTCGACCTTCGCCGAATCGACCCCGACAAGCTCGTGGCCCATTTCGCCGAGGTCGCGAAAGCGGAAGGAGTTGAGGTCGAGCCAGACGCTCTGGCAATGATTGCCCGGGCGGCGGAAGGGTCTGCCCGCGATGGCCTATCGATCCTCGACCAGGCAATCGCCCATGGCGGCGGCACGGTTACGGCAGAGCAGGTTCGGGACATGCTCGGCCTCGCCGACCGCGGACGAATCCGCGATATGCTCGAATTGATCCTCCAGGGTGATGCGACCGCCTCGCTCAAGGCGATGGACGACGCGCATGATCTCGGCATGGACCCCGCGTCCATCGTTCGCGGCTTAATGGAAGCGCTTCATTCGGCGACGCGGGCCAAAGCCGGCGCGCAAACCGAGGCTCTCCTTTCAGCGGAGCAGAGGGATTTCTCGGAAAAGCTCGCCTCGCGGCTTTCCTGGGGCCAGATCCATCGCCTCTGGCAGATGCTGCTAAAGGGCCTTTCCGACGTCGCCGTGGCCCCGGACCCGCAGGAAGCGGCCAGCATGGCCATTCTGCGCCTGATTCATTCGGCAGAGCTTCCCGATCCCGCAGCGCTGATTCAGCAATTGAGCGGCAGCGCCACTGCGCCTTCCGCGCGCGCCCCCGTTCCTTTGGCCAAGGCGCCCGCGCCTTCGGCGCAACTTCCGGCCGACTTTGTCTCGCTGATCCACGCGCTCGAGAGCGGCGGAAAGCATCAGCTGGCCGTCCAGCTTCACGATCACGTGGGGCTTGTGCGTTTTTCGCCGCCGGAGCTGGCCGTTAAGCCACTTCGCCCGCTTGGCTCCGACTGGCCGCGCGACCTGGCAGCGGCGCTCAAGGGGATCACTGCGGCCAATTGGACCGTTACCATCGCCGACGAAGGCGCCGACCCTTCACTTCTGGAGCAGGAGAAGATGGCGGAAGAGAAGGTCCGGTCCGAAGTATTGCAGGACCCGGCTGTGAAGGAAGCGATGGACGCTTTCCCGGATGCCGAGCTTGAATCCTATTCCCTGACCAAAGGTGCGTGACATGCCCGAGATGCCAAACCTCGATGAAATCATGAAGATGGCCCAGAACGTCCAGGCCGAGATGGAGAAGGCCCAGGAGAATCTCGACAAGATCGAGGTCGAGGGAGCCGCCGGCGGCGGGCTGGTGAAGGTTCGGGCCTCCGCCAAAGGCCGCATTGTCGCGGTCAGCATCGACGAGAGCCTCCTTCAGCCCTCCGAAAAGTCGATGCTTGAGGATTTGATCGCGGCGGCAATCAATGACGCAAAGTCGAAGGCTGACGCCGCGGCGGCGCCCGAACTGCAGAAGATGACCAGCGGGATACCGCTTCCGCCCGGGTTCAAATTGCCTTTCTAGCTCCGGCGCTTGCCGACTGCCCATTTTCGGGCATGATGCCCCTTAGGGGAGGCTTCTATGAGCCTTGGGGCAATGCAGGATTGGCCACTGCGCGTCATGCGCCTGGTCGATCATGCCGAACGCGAGCACCCCGAACAGGAAATCGTCACCGCCTGGGCTGACGGATCGACAACGCGCACGAACTGGCTCGAAGTCGCACATCAAGGCCGGCAGATGGCTCAGGCACTTGAGCGTCTGGGTATCCGGCCCGGCGACCGAGTCGCGACTCTCGCCATGAACCATTCGCGGCATCTCACCGCCTGGTACGGTACCTGCGGGATGGGCGGGGTGCTGCACACGATCAACCCGCGGCTGTTCGACGACCAGCTGGAATATATCACCAACCACGCGGAAGACCGCGTCCTCCTTTACGATCGCGTTTTCCAGCCGATCGTCGACCGGATGAAGCCGCGCTGGCGGACGATCGAGCATTATATCTGCTTCGATCCCATCGAAGGGCAGGATGGTTTCGTAGAGTGGATCGCGCCTGAGGACGGCGATTACAGCTGGGTCGAGGGGGATGAGCGCGATCCCTGTGGTCTCTGCTACACCTCGGGTACGACCGGTGACCCGAAAGGCGTCCTCTACGAGCATCGGTCGACGGTTCTCCATACGCTGATCTCACTCACCCCCGAGGTTTTCGACTTGTCGAGGCGGGCGGTCGTGCTCCCAATCGTCCCGATGTTTCACGCCAATGCCTGGGGCATTCCCTGGTCCGTTCCAGCCAGTGGGGCGAAGCTCATCCTTTCAGCGGATTACACGCCGGAGCGCATGTGCAACCTCTTCCACGACGAGGAGGTTACGCACTCCGCCGGAGTGCCGACCATCTGGCTGACGATGATCGAGCATATCGAGCGAACCGGGCAGACGCTCGGCAAGTTGAGGAAGATCACCATCGGCGGATCCGCCGCTCCTCCGGCGATGATCCGCTGGTTTCGGAAGCACGGCGTCGACATCGGCCATGCCTGGGGCATGACCGAGACGTCGCCGATCGGCACGGCCAGCTCTAGGCCCGCGAACTGGGATTCGCTCGGTGAGCAGGAGCAGCTGGACCTGGTTGCGCGCCAGGGCTTTGGGCTGTTCGGAATTGAGCTTCGTATCGTTGATGACGAGGGGCGGGAGCTTCCGAGGGATGGCGAATCCGCCGGGCGGCTCCAGTGCCGTGGTCCGTGGGTGGTGAAGCGCTATTTCAAGCAAGATGCCGACGCCATCGATGGTGAGGGTTGGTTCGACACCGGCGACGTTGGTGTCATGCACCCCGACGGTACCTTGCAGATCACGGACCGCGCGAAGGACGTGATCAAGTCCGGTGGAGAGTGGATCAGCTCGATCCATCTGGAAAATGCCGCGATTGGCTGCGCGGGGGTTTCTGAGGCCGCGGCAATCGGGATCCCGCACCCGAAGTGGGACGAACGTCCGTTGCTGCTGGTGGTTCGTGCGAAGGGAGGCGATGTCTCTGAAGACGCCATCCGAGCTCATCTGAAGAACCACGTCCCAAGCTGGTGGCAGCCCGATGCAATCGAATTCGTCGACGAGCTTCCGCACAGCGCCACCGGCAAGCTGAGCAAGAAGACGCTTCGCGACCAATATCGCGACTATCGCTTCGCTAATGCGCGGGAAATGGTCGGCCGCGACTAGAAAAAGGCGACGCGCTCCACTAACTGGCGCGGCAAGCTTCCCGCATTCGTTTGAAGGACAGACGCGACCCCATGGCCGCCCAATATGCTTATGTGATGAAGGACATGACCAAGTCCTTCCCCGGCGCGCAGAAGCCGGTTCTCAGCCACATCAACCTGCAATTCTATCACGGCGCCAAGATCGGCATCGTCGGCCCGAACGGCGCCGGCAAGTCGACGCTGATGAAGATCATGGCCGGCATCGACAAGGACTTCCAGGGTGAGGCTTGGCCGGGCGAGAATGTCACCGTCGGCTATCTTCCGCAGGAGCCCCAGCTGGATCCGACCAAGAACGTGCTGGAGAACGTCAAGGACGGGGCGCGCGAGGTCGCCGACATGGTCGACCGCTTCAATGCCATCTCGGCCGAAATGGGCGATCCGAAGGACGATACCGACTTCGATGCGCTGATGGAGGAGATGGGCGAGCTTCAGGGCAAGATCGACGCCGTCGATGGCTGGACCCTCGACAACCAGCTGGAAGTCGCAATGGAGGCGCTCCGCTGCCCGCCGTCCGACTGGTCCGTCGAGAGCCTGTCAGGAGGCGAGAAGCGCCGTATCGCGCTCACCCGGCTGCTGATCCAGAAGCCTTCGATCCTGCTTCTCGACGAACCGACCAACCACCTCGACGCCGAAAGCGTCCAGTGGCTGGAAGCGCATCTCAAGGAGTATCCCGGCGCGGTTCTGATGATCACCCACGACCGCTACTTCCTCGACAATGTCGTGAGCTGGATCCTCGAGCTCGATCGCGGAAAATACTTTCCCTACGAGGGCAATTACTCGACCTACCTCGAGAAGAAATCCAAGCGGATGGAGCAGGAGGAGCGCGAGGAAACCGGTCGCCAGAAGGCGATCAAGGACGAGCTCGAGTGGATCCGGCAGGGCCCGAAGGGGCGCCAGGCCAAGTCGAAGGCGCGTATCGCCAAGTTCGACCAGCTTGTGGCCGCGCAGGAAAAGCACGTGCCCGGCAAGGCGGAAATCCTCATCCAGGTTCCCGAGCGTCTCGGCGGCAAGGTCATCGAGCTCAAGAACGTCAGCAAGGCCTACGGCGACAAGCTCCTGTTCGACAATCTCTCCTTCACGCTCCCGCCCGGCGGGATCGTCGGCGTCATCGGTCCGAACGGCGCCGGCAAATCCACGCTGTTCAAGATCATCACCGGCCAGGAGAAGCCGGACTCAGGCGAGGTCGACATCGGGCCGACGGTTCACCTCGGCTACGTCGACCAGAGTCGCGACCATCTGGATGGTTCGAAGAACGTCTGGGAGGAGATCTCAGACGGGTTGGATTACATGAAGGTCAACGGCCACGACCAGTCGACCCGCGCCTATGTCGGCGCCTTCAACTTCAAGGGGCCTGACCAGCAGAAGAATGTCGGGAAACTGTCGGGCGGTGAGCGCAACCGCGTCAACATCGCCAAGATGCTGAAGCGCGGCGGCAACGTGTTGCTCCTCGACGAGCCGACCAACGATCTTGACGTCGAAACCCTTGGCGCGCTCGAGGAAGCGATCGAGAATTTCGCCGGCTGCGCGGTCGTCATCAGCCACGACCGCTTCTTCCTCGACCGCCTTGCAACGCACATCCTGGCTTTTGAAGGCGACAGCCACGTTGAATGGTTCGAGGGCAATTTCGAAGCCTATGAGGAGGATAAGGTCCGGCGCCTCGGCGAGGAAGCGACTCGCCCGCACCGGACGACCTACCGGAAGCTGACCCGCTAGGCGTCGTAACCAAACCGGCTGAGCCACGGGTCTAGCATCGGAAGCACTGGGGCCATTTGGTCAGAGTAGCGGCGCCAGACGCCTTGGCCTTCGCGGTTAAGGCCGCGTGCCACCTGCGAGGCGCTGGGGGTTGAGATGCCGCGGCCGCGCGCCTTGGTGGCGAAATCGGCCAGCCCACGATCCCACTCCAGACCGAGAAATTCGCAGGCAGCGCGCGCCGTGCCTTCGAAATCCTCGACCAGGCTTTCGTAGCGCACGATGTGCTGCGGCAGCGGAAGGATGTCGCGATAGAGCTCCGACAACCGCATAATCGCGTCGTAATAAGCCGCAGCGCCGTCCAGAGTGAGCAACTGATACATCGACGGGTTCATCCCGAACCGTCGGCGAAAGCAGCTCAGGACGACGTCCCGCGGATCTCGAAGCGCGAACAGGATTCGCGCGTTCGGGAACAGCTTTGCCACGACTGGTAGTGCAACACTCGCGAGCGGCATCTTGTCGATGAAAACTTGGCCTGCCGGATCAATCCCGAAACCGCGGACCGCGGACCAGTAGATTTCGCGCTGTTCGTCTGCTTCGGACGCGCTGATGTCGGCAAGCCGCCGCAGTCCTTCGTCAGATGCCAGATAAGCGGCCGAGGCGGCCGCGAGCGAGTCCTTCTCCTCCAACGCGACGACATGCGGGTGCGCAGCCAGGACATTCTCGAGCAGGGTCGTGCCGGATCGCGGGAATCCGACCAGGAAGACATGAGCCGCGGGGCCATAGCTTCCCTGTTTTAGAGTGGGAGCCCCATGCCACGGCTGGCGATCTGTATTTTCGAACCAATCCGCCAGGCGTTTCGCGTTGCCCAGCGGCGTTTCTTCGCTTGGGCGCTCGTATTGGGGGGCATGCAGCGCCTTTAGCTCCGCATTCGACGCGGTATAGGCCGCGAAGGCTTCTGCCGGCCGGTTCTCTGCATCCTGCAGGTCGGCAATCAGCCCGATCACGATCGCCCGATTTACCTGGCTGAGCGCGGGGTCGCGGCCGAGTGCTGCAAGGCGAGATCCGGCAGCTGCGAGATTCCGCTGCTGCAAGTCGGCGGAGGCGAGCGCCATGTGCGCCAGCACATTGGACGGTGAAAGCGAAAGCGCACGTTCGCCATTCTCGAGTGCAGCGGACGCGTTGCCCGACTGCGCGCTCAGCCAGGCGAGAGCGGCAAGCGGCTCCGCGTAATTCGGATCGATCTCTGCCGCGCGCTGATAGGCTGCTTTGGCGCCGTTGATGTCGTTAAGCGCCTCCAGGACCGTACCGCGGTTGAAATGCGCCGGCGCCAAATTGGGGTCGATACCAAGCGCCGCGTCATACGCCTCCAGCGCGGCCTCTATTTGGCCATCAGCCTTCAGGCATATGCCGAGGCTGTTGAGGACATTTGCGTCAGTCGGCGCCAGATTCCGTGCGCGGTTTAGCAGCGCAATCGCTTCCCCGAAGCGCCCTTCGCCGTAGCGGGCCGATGCGGCGAGATTGAGTAGCGAGGGGTGCTCGACGCCGTCGGCAAGCGCCTGCGACGCCAGGTTCGCGGCCTCCGCGAGGCCCTGATTGCGCAGCGCCGCGTCGACCCGTTCGAGCCACTGTTGCTGCCGCCCGCTCGTCATTGCACGGCTGTCATCGCTGCTTGACGGCGCGTCAACTCCGCTGCCTGATGCCACGCCACTCAGGTGGGAGGGCTCTCAGGTTGATCACCGTCAACGGTCCGCTTTGGCTTTGGAGCGGCGAGGGTGGAAGCTGGCATTTCATTACCGTCCCCGAAGATCAGTCGGGTGAGTTGCGCGCCGAAAGTCTCGCAAGCTACCGCGGTTTCGGCTCGGTAAAGGTCGAAGCGATAATCAATGGCGTAACGTGGCGAACATCAGTCTTCCCGCTGAAGAGCGGGGGCTACATTCTTCCGGTGAAAGCGAAAGTCCGCCGCGACGCCGGCATTGCTGCCGGTGACACGGTGACGGTCGCGATCGAGTTACTCGTCGGGATCGGCTAGGGACCGCTCCCCGCCCGGCGCGGCATAGCCTTCGATCGGTGACTTCCGGCGGTGGAGGACCTGGTCCACGCTCCAATTGCCCGCTCCGATGACGAAGAGCGTCAGGAAGATGAAGCAATAAAGGATAGCTCCCTCACCCTGGTTGATGATCGGGAATGGCGAGGCGGGCGCGTGGACATACCAATAAGCGACGGCCATCTCACCAGCGAGGAGGAGCGCGACCCATCGAGTCCACAGCCCGATGAGGAGAAGAAAGCCGCCGACTAGTTCAAAGACTCCGGCGATCCACGGAAGCGACCACATCGCGGGATGCGCCATGTCCGTCATCGGGAATGCAAGGAGCTTCGCGGTTCCATGCTCGAAGAAAAGAAGAGCTGTCACGATTCGAAGAACAGCAATTGCCGACGGCGCCCAGCGCTCGCTGAATTCGTCAGGTCCTACTTCGTACATACTCGCACCCCCATGGTAGAATGTCCGGCCGGAAGAACTGGCAACACGCCGCATCCGGCTCACTTGCCCGGGGGCGGCGCCCCTTCATAGCGACGGGGAATTGCGGCGAGAAGCCCGGATCGGGATCGCTTCGGCGACCTATGAAATCGTTGGGCCTTCGGTGCGGGAAGGGGACACGGACGTCAGAGGAGCCAATTGAGCTTCCGCGCCAAGCGCCGCGGCGTTCGCTGCATATTCCTGGGCCATGCTCCACAGAATATCAGACGCGCGGGAATCGGTGGTTGCGCGGGCCAATCGCCGGCACCGGGCTGCCTGTTCGGCAAGCTCATTTGACTGCTCGTGAGTGACGTCAAGGAAGAGATTCACCGCGCCGGACAGTTCTCCGTCGCGGTCGAAGATCGGAGTCGGATAAGGCCGAAAGGCACGCCGAGTGCCATCGGGCCGCATCGCAATGGCCACCTTTCCGCGAACTTCCTTCTTGGTCTTGAGCGCTTCGGCCATCGGGCAATCTTCATGCGGAAGAAATTCGCCCGACGTTGTGTAGAGCTGCCAGGTCACGCACCATCGGTCCGACCCGAGCTGCGGAACCCGACCCGCGAACTCGATGCAGGCACGATTCCAATAAGTGACCGCACCCTCAACGTCCGTCGTGTAAACCGGCACCGGAAGCTCATCGAGCACAGCTCGCCAGTCTGACTCGCTTTGCAGAGCGGTCAGTGCTGCTTGCAGGTATTCTTGTGCGATCCCCGGCGTGGGCATTCAACTTCCGAACTTGAGGTAATTTCCCTTAGCCGCTCAAATGTCGCCGAAGTGCATTGGTTCCACGAATTGGATGATTGGGCGCGCTTCGAGCCCCACTGTGTTCCCAAGGCAACGTTGAGATCTCGCTACCTGAGGCGCTTAACCAGCAACCTGCCATCAGGGCCGGTCTTCACGTCGAAGTTGGGAATCGATCGGAGGAGGTCGGACAGCCGCGTGTAGCCGTAGTTGCGCGTCGCGAAGCTGCTGACCGCCTTGGCTCGCTGCCCCAGCTCAGAGAGCGTGGTGTAGCCATCCTCGTCGCGCTCCGAGGCCTTATACGCGTGTCCGAGTAGTTCGAGCAGCGCCTCATCAACCGGGCGTTCCTCAACCTCGGATTCGGTTGCGCCCTCGACCGGCTGGTTGGCGACCAGCGCGGCAACGTCGAAAAAGCGCGTGCATCCCTGCCGGAAACTCAGCGGAGTCTTGGCGGTCCCGAAGCCGTAGACGTTAAGGCCGTTCTCCCGGATCCGCTGTGCGAGTGGGAGGAAATCGCTGTCCGAGGACATGATGCCGAAACCGTCCACATTGCCGCGATAGAGCAGGTCCATAGCATCGATGGTCATGCGCATGTCGGTCGCGCTCTTGCCCTTGACGACGTCGAACTGCTGCATCGGTACAATCGAATGAATTCCGCTGAGGTCGCCCCAGCCCTTGAGGCTCGCTTTCGCCCAGTTCCCATAAGCGCGTCGAATGTTGATGTTGCCGAGCTCTCCCAGGACCAAAAGGACCTCGTCGAGATGCTCCGGCGAAGCGTTGTCGGCGTCGATCAGGAGGGCGATGTTGGCGTCACGCGTGTTGCCGTTACCGTTACTCATCCGCCGATTCCCTTCGAACTGGCGCGTCTTACCCGATTAATTCGGGAACGAAACGCCCTCTCGCGCACTGAATGCTCCAACGGGAGTGGGGCAGTATGGAGGACCAGGAAATGAAACGTCTTGCACTTGCGGCCGCTTTGGCAGGCGCGATTGGCGTGACCGGCTGCGCGACCAATCCTTATGGATATGATCCCTACGGCTACAACAGCCCGTATGGCTATAATCAGCCCTATGGCAACAACAACAGCCAGCTCGGCAACGCTGCGGCAGGTGCCGCGGTCGGTGCTGCAGGTGGCGCGGTCGCCGGTGCCGTAATCCCGGGCGTGAGCACAGGTGAGGGCGCCATCGCTGGCGCGATCCTGGGCGGCGTTCTTGGTGCGGTCGTCAACGGTCGCCAATATTATCGCGACACCCGCGGCTATTGCTATTACGTCGACCAGTACGGTCAGCCGCACTACAATTATAACACGCGTTGTTAGTGCGTTAAGACCCGTTGCTTAGACGGGGCGGAAGGTTCCTTCCGCCTCGTCGAGCACGTACAGAAGTCCTTCCGCGATCGAGAAATGGCCGCCGTGCAACGTCAGGCGTCCATCGGCCTCACGCTCAGCGATCCAAGGGAACGTCCTCAGGTTGGCCAGGCTGACCTTCACCGCTTCATGCTCCATCTCGAGGAAGGCCGCCCGATCGAGGTCGGAATGACGCGCCCGGACGCCGTCGCGCGCAGCTTTAAGCATTCCGACCCAGTCGCCGATGAAATGCCCCTCGCCAGGGGGGACGTCGTCGAACCTGCCCGTCAGTGCCGCCGCACAGCCGCCGCACATGCCGTGGCCCATCACCAGTATCTCTTCGACTTCCAACTGAGTGACGGCGAACTCCAGGGCTGCCGAAACACCGTGATAACCGCTGCTCGTCTCGTAGGGGGGAGCGAGCGCAGCGATGTTGCGAGCAACGAACATCTCGCCCGGACGCGCATCGAAGATTTCGGCCGGATCGCTGCGACTGTCAGCGCAGGCGAGGATCATGACCTTCGGGCTTTGACCCTCGGCAAGTTCGGCCCAGCGTTCCCGTTCCCGCGCCCAACCCTTTTCACGAAACCGGCGGTAACCCGTGATCAACTGCTGCATGTACGGCATGCATCGCCGGTAGCGGGAGCAAGGCAGGGGTGGCAAGCCGGAGGCGTCATCGCTATCTGGCCCGCATGAACGCCCCCGCAGCAGTCCCTCCGAAGCAGCGCAAGCCAGACTGGATCCGGGTCAAGGCCCCGACCAGCCCGGGGTATCACGCCACCCGGAAGCTGATGCGCGACCTGAATCTGGCGACGGTCTGCGAGGAAGCGGCTTGCCCGAATATCGGCGAATGCTGGACCAAGAAGCACGCCACCGTGATGATCCTGGGCGATACCTGCACCCGTGCCTGCGCCTTCTGCAACGTGAAGACCGGCATGCCGCGCGCGGTCGACCCCCTCGAGCCGGAGCATGTGGCGACTGCGGCAGCCGAGCTTGGCCTGGAGCACATCGTCGTCACATCGGTCGACCGCGATGACCTTCCCGACGGCGGAGCCTCGCAATTCGTGAAGGTGATCCAGGCGCTGCGTCGGAACACGCCGAAGACCACCATCGAAATCCTGACCCCCGACTTCCGCAACAAGGCGGAAAGTGCGATCGATGCGATCGTCGAGGCGGGTCCCGACGTCTACAACCACAATCTGGAGACGGTGCCGCGGCTCTATCCGACCATCCGCCCGGGTGCGCGCTATTACGCTTCGCTTCGCCTTCTGGAGAGCGTGAAGAACAAGGCGCCGCAGATCTTCACCAAGTCCGGACTGATGGTGGGTCTCGGCGAGCAAAGGCTCGAAGTGCACCAAGTGATGGACGATATGCGGTCCGCTGGCGTCGATTTCCTGACGATGGGCCAATATCTCCAGCCGACCCCGCGCCATGCGAAGGTCGAGGAATTCGTCACGCCCAAGGCCTTTGACGCTTATGCGGCCATCGCGCGGGCGAAGGGTTTTCTGCTGGTCGCTGCATCGCCCCTTACTCGCTCGAGCTACCACGCCGGCGACGATTTCAAGAAGATGCAGGCGGCTCGCTCGGCTCAGCTGGAGCGGGCAAGGGGCTGATGCCGCGCCACTCGGAAACGCGTCATCTTCCCTACACGCCCGAGCAATTGTTCGACTTGGTTGCAGACGTCGGGAATTACGACGAATTCCTTCCCTGGGTGGTTGCCGTCCGAATCCGCTCGTCGAGCGAGCAGGTGACGGTCGCCGACCTTATTGTCGGCTTCAGCGCGTTCAAGGAGCGCTTCACGAGCCGGGTTGTTAAGGAGCGGCCGACGCGAATCTGCGTCGACTATGTGGAAGGGCCGCTCAAGTATCTTCATAACGAGTGGACATTCGACCGCGCGGCAGACGGTGGAACGAAGGTGCACTTCTCAGTGGATTTCGCCTTCAAGTCGCGGCTGTTCGAAAGCCTCGCAGGCCAGATGTTCGACCGAGCGCTCCGCCGCATGACCGGTGCTTTCGAACAGCGCGCAGCGGCGCTTTACGGCATCAGCAACTCGAGCGCGCAGAGCGCCGCCTGAAGCCGAACGCCGGAGCGATCCTTTTCATCGAACAGCTTCTGGTCGGCGACAATCTGCGAGGGATCGGCTCCGCGCTCCGCACGGGCGAAAACGACCGTGCCAACGGGTTTCGAAGGAGTGCCGCCGCCAGGGCCGGCAATCCCGGTGATAGCGACGGCGATGTCGGCCTTGGACGCGGACAATGCGCCGCGAGCCATTGCCCAGGCGGTGGCGACGCTGACGGCGCCGAATGTCTCGACGACTTCCTCGCTGACGCCCAGGTCGTCGATCTTCGACGCATTGGAATACGTCACATAACCAGCTTCGAAGACATCGGAAGCTCCGGGGATTTCCGTCAGAGCAGCGCACACGAGGCCGCCCGTGCAGCTTTCCGCCACCGCGATCGTGCGGCCGAGCTTCCGGTTCGCCTCAACGACCTCGCGAGCTTTGTCGTAAAGCTCCTGGGGAAGAAGCCTGTCCGTCATCAAATCGTCTCCAACCGAATGTTCGCGACCGCCTGAGCGGCAATTCCCTCTCTGCGCCCAGTGAAGCCGAGGCCTTCGGTCGTGGTCGCCTTGATGTTCACCTGCTGCTCCCTGAGCTGAAGAATCTCCGAGATTCTCTTCCTCATCGACAAGCGATGCGGGCCCACCTTGGGTTCCTCGCAGATGATCGTGCAGTCTACATGGTCGATGATTGCGCCCGCGTCGCGGATTAGCGAGGCCGCGTGAGCAAGGAAGATTTCCGAAGACGCGCCTTTCCACCGCTGGTCAGACGGCGGGAAATGCTCGCCAATGTCTCCAAGGCCCGCAGATCCAAGCAATGCGTCGGTGATGGCGTGAAGGACGACGTCCGCGTCGCTGTGACCCGCGAGGCCCTTCGAATGCGGAATTTCGATGCCGCCCATCATGATCGGCCCGTCGCCCGCGAAGGCGTGGACGTCGAAGCCAAGGCCGGTTCGCGGAACAAGGGTCGAGGCGAGCCACTGCTCGGCACGTTCAAAGTCGGCCGGCGTAGTGATCTTTTCCAGCGCGGGATCCCCTTCCACCGCGGCGACGCTCAGCCCCGCCGCGCGCGCGACTGTCGTTTCATCGGTCGGTGCCTCGCCAGCCCACCGATCGTAAGCCCTTTGCAAGGAGGCCAGGCGAAACGCCTGCGGAGTCTGCACTCTCACCAGGCCACGCCGGTCGACAGCGTCTTCCAGGCGGTCAGAGGCACGAGCGAGCGTGTCGCCGACGGCGAGCACGGGCGCGGAGCCATCGAAGAATTCAAGCGGCGCGAGAAGCCGGTCGACCACTTGCGGCGGACAGAAGGGCCGCGCGGCATCGTGGACGAGCACGGCATCGGCCTCGATTTGCGCGAGCCCTGCACGAACGGAATCCGCGCGGTCCATTCCACCTTCGATGAGGGGCCCTACGTCAATCCCGGCAAGCGCACCTTGCGCGAGCTCGTGCTGGCCTGCTCCAATAACGACCCGGACCTTTCCAATCGCAGGATGGCCGATCAGCGCCTGCACGGCCCGCCGGACCAAAGGCTTTCCGCCGAGCAAGCGATATTGCTTGGGCAGACCGCCGCCCAGGCGCTCGCCTTTGCCGGCCGCAACGATGAGTGCCGTGGTGGTCATGAGCGGCGGCCTCTAGGGATGCTTGCCTTGTCCGCCAAGGGCTCTTCCACTATCTGACCGCTTCCCATGACCCTTGTGAAGCCAATCAGGATCGGCCCCGTCGAGGTCGCATCGCCGGTCATCCTGGCGCCTATGACGGCTGTCACGGACCTGCCTTTCCGGCGGGCGGTGAAGCGCTTTGGAGCCGGCCTCACCGTCACCGAGATGATCGCCAGCCAGGCGATGATCCGGGAAACCCGGCAGTCGCTTCAAAAGGCAATGTGGGACCCGGCCGAGGAGCCGGTATCGATGCAGCTCGCCGGTTGCGAGCCCCACGTGATGGCGGAAGCAGCGAAGCTGAACGAGCAGCGCGGCGCGGCGATCATCGACATCAACATGGGCTGCCCGGTGAAGAAGGTCGTCAACGGCTGGGCCGGATCGGCGTTGATGCGCGACCTGACCACCGCCGCTGCAATCATCGACGCGACCGTAAAGGCCGTGAACGTCCCGGTGACGCTCAAGACCCGCATGGGCTGGGACCACAATAGCCTGAATGCGCCAGAACTCGCCCGGATCGCCGAAGACCTCGGCGCCCAGATGATCACCATCCACGGCCGCACGCGCTGCCAGATGTACAAGGGCGAGGCGGATTGGTCGTTTGTCCGGAAGGTGAAGGACGCGGTTTCAATTCCGGTCATCGTCAATGGCGACATCAATTCGATCGAGGATTCGCGCGAGGCGCTCCGCCAGTCTGGGGCCGACGGCGTGATGATCGGCCGCGGCGCCTACGGGCGGCCCTGGTTCGTGGGGCAGGTGATGAGTCAACTCGGAGACAGCGGCAACACGCCAGATCCCAGCCTCGATGAGCAGCTCGAGACCATGCTCAGGCAGTATGACGAGATGCTTTCGCTGTACGGTACGCACACCGGCGTGAACCTCGCTCGCAAGCATATCGGTTGGTACACTAAGGGCTTGCCGGGCTCTGCCGAGCTCCGCAACAAGGTGAACCAGCAGGACGACCCCGCGACCGTGGTGACGATGCTCCGGGAATTTTATTCGCCCTGGCTAGCTCGCGCGGCCGCTTGAGGCCGGCGCTGGCGCTCAGCCGCGTTCAGCGGGTAAGCCTTCAGTACAACGACCGGGGGCGGCCATGGCACTCACTTCCGCATTGAGATCCTTGCGCCTGCCGGTGATCGGCGCACCGCTCTTTATCATCTCAAACCCGAAGCTCGTGATCGCCCAGTGCACATCGGGGATCGTCGGAAGCTTCCCGGCCCTCAACGCGCGCCCGGCGTCGCAGCTCGACGAATGGTTGCACGAGATCACAGAGGCTATCGCGGAGCACGACCACGAGAACCCCGATCGGCCCGCAGCGCCCTTCGCCGTGAACCAGATAGTGCACCGCTCCAACGACCGCTTCGAAGCCGACATGGCTGTTTGCGAAAAGTGGAAGGTACCGATCGTCATCACCTCGCTCGGCGCTCGCGAGGAGCTGAACCAGGCAGTGCACGGATGGGGTGGAATCACTCTTCACGACATCATCGACGACCGATTCGCCCGGAAGGCGGTCGCGAAGGGTGCGGACGGGCTCATCGCGGTGGCCGCAGGGGCAGGCGGCCACGCCGGCCGCTGGTCGCCCTTCGCGCTGGTGCAGGAGATCCGGGCCTGGTTCGATGGTCCGCTCATTCTGTCCGGAGCCATCGCTACCGGCTCGGCAGTCCTCGCCGCAGAAGCGATGGGCGCGGATCTTGCCTATATCGGCTCGCCCTTCATTGCGACGCCGGAAGCGCGCTGCTCGGACGGCTATCGCCAGGCTATCGTGGAAGGCGGCGCGGCGGATATCGTCAACAGCGCGCTCTTTACGGGAATAGCCGGCAATTACCTGCGTTCGTCGATCGAGAGGTCCGGCCTCGATCCCGACGCCCTCGACAAGATCGAGAAGCTTTCGACCGAGTTCGGATCCGAGGGATCGAGCCGGAGCAAGGCATGGCGGGACATCTGGGGGTCGGGGCAGGGGATCGGCGCGATCACGCAGGTGCAGCCGGCGGCCGATTACATCGACCAGCTTGCTCGCGAATATGAAGAGGCGAGGGCGCGCCTGTGCGGCGCTACGCCTGGCCGGTAAGGCCCCGCTCGAGCCGGCCCATCAGCGCCCGCGCCGGGCTTGCCGGCGGCTCGTCGGCAACATTGCCCTCATCGAGCCGCTTCACACGCGTGTAGAGGTCGGAACTCGCGCTCACGAGCCGCTGAGCAGCTTCCGGAAGACGCGCCACGACTTCAGGATCGCTTTCCTGCGCGTGGCCCAGCCGTCTCTCGGGGCGCCGACCCTCCCGATAAGGGATTTCGCCGCTCTCGATTGCTCGCTGCGTCAGGAGCCAGGCAACGATGTGCATGATCCGCGTCGTCACCTTCAGGGACTCGCACGCGAAATTGACCCTTACGAACGGATCGAGCGTGACCCGGTCTTCGCGGCCCGAATCGTCGAAATAGGACCGTGCCTCATCGGCCAGCAGCATCGCCTCCGTGTAAAAGGAGTCGACGAGCCGGGGAGTGATCCGGACTTCCGCCTCGGGCGCTTCGTTGGAGTCCTGCATGCGCATCAAATGCCACTTTCAGAGGCTCAAGAAAACGCGAAAAGACCGGTCGAGGTACCGCCCGCGGCACTGTTTGTCCCGAAGCGGGACTAACTCCCCTCTCACGCCAGTTTCACGACGGGTCGGGCGTCCGCCTCGGCGGAAGGTTGTTACAGAGGCAAGACAAACGGCTCGAAAAGTGATTTACTGCGGGTGCTGTAAACGTTCACGGAAAGGAACCAGCACCGATGGACAAGGCACAGGCCGAGGCAATCGCATCCAAGCACGCAGCGCTCCACGCAATGATCGACGAAGAGGAGCATCGGTCTCACCCGAACGAAGATCTTCTCCATCAACTCAAGAAAGAAAAGCTCAGGCTAAAAGACGAGCTCGCCGGCCACTACGAGCATTAAGCCTCAAGCGCCGAGCTAGGCACGAGGCGCCGATCTGCCGGATCGGCCACATTTCGCTAATCACCGCGGTGCCGAGACATCGCCGACGGACTCAATCGTCCCGCACCTGTCCTTGGATTGAGCGTCGCGCGCTCAGTCGTCTCGTATCGCGATTTGGACCGAGCCCCGGCTCAGTCGTCTCGTTTCCCGCTTGGGACCGAGCCCCCGGCTCAGTCGTCTCGTTTCCCGCTTGGGACTGAGCCCCCGGCTCAGTCGTCTCGGGAAATCTTCTCGATCCGCTCGTGGCGCTCCTGCGCCTCGACCGTCATTGTCGCGATCGGCCGCGCTTCGAGCCTGCCAAGCGAAATCGGATCGCCGGTAACCTCGCAATAGCCGTATTCGCCCTCGTACAGGCGACGGATAGCGCAATCGATCTTGCCGATCAGCTTGCGCTGACGGTCACGAGTGCGAAGCTCGATCGACCAGTCGGTCTCGCTCGACGCGCGGTCGGCGATATCGGGTTCCCGGAGCGAGTCCACCTGGAGCTGCGCCATCGTCTGGCGCGACTCGTCGATGATCGCCTCTCTCCACTCCCGCAGCTTCTTCAGGAAATAGGCTCGATGCAGGTCGCACATGAAGTCTTCGCTGTCCGAGGGGCGATAGCTCTCCGGAACAACGATTCGGTCGAACGGTATCGGTTTTTCATTGAAGAAATCGACTAGGGCAGTCGCCATCGAATTCCCTCCCCACTCATTCCACCGGGCATATGCCCGGAGGACCCCTATACGCCCGCCATCTCTGCTGCGACCGGGCCACCGGTGCAGCCGGAGGCGGATTCAACAAGACTTTCCCGGGACTTATCGCCAGGCAAGTCGGTCATCCCCGACCGCGCCTATAAATAAGCGTCAGGTCCTTAACAAGCGCTGACAAAAACGACTCACAGAAAAGGGCAAGCTGTTGCCGATATGGCGCAATTTCGGTCGAGGAGAGCGTCGGTTGCGGGCGCGGCGAGCGCCGCTATGAGGGTGTCGGATGAGAATTCTCCTCACCAACGATGACGGCATCAATGCCCGCGGACTCGATCTCCTCGAGACGGTCGCCCAAGCGTTTTCCGAGGACATTTGGGTGGTCGCTCCGACCGAGGAGCAATCGGGCGCGGGCCATTCGCTCACGCTTACGGAGCCCGTCCGCCTTCGGCGTCACGACAATCGCCGCTTTTCGGTGACCGGAACGCCGACCGACGCGGTCATGCTCGCGCTTTCACACGTCATGAAGGACTCGCCCCCCGACCTGATCCTTTCGGGCATCAATCGCGGCGCCAACCTCGGCGAGGACGTCACGTATTCCGGTACCGTTTCAGCAGCGATGGAGGGCGCGCTCGCGGGAGTCCGATCGATCGCGTTAAGCCAGAGCTATTCGCGCGAGGGCATGGGGGACACCGTCCCATTCGCCGCAGCCGAGGCCTGGGCTGAAAAGGTGCTCGCTCCGCTGCTCGATTTCGAGCCGCCTCCCGGAACGCTCATAAACGTCAATTTCCCGGCGCTCCCGCCTGACGACGTGAAGGGGATTCGCATCTGCAGGCAGGGAATCCGCGACTACGGCCGGCTTCGCATCGTCGAACGGACCGACCCGCGTGGATACAAATATTACTGGTTCGGGCTCGGGCCGATGGTCCAGACTCCCGGCCATTCCACGGACCTCGAAGCGATGGACGACGGCTATATCAGCGTAACGCCGCTGCACCTCGACCTGACGCACGATCCCTCGCTGGAAGTCCTTCGCGCTCGTTACGATTGAACCGAAGGCTCAGGAAAGCCGCTGGCGGAGCTCCGAAACCTCCCAATAGTCGTTACGGCTGAACGGGAGGAGCGCCCTCAACGCCGCGAAGCTGCTTCGACCTAGGGCGCGCTTAAGCCCGTCGAGCTCGGCGAAAGCTGCGCGTATCTCCGCTTTGTTGATGGAGACGTCGCCGGCGACCTGCTCGAGCAAGGTTTCTTCCGCCTCCGCCACGAGCCAGGCCTGGAGCTCCCAGTATCGGCGTATGCGCTTCGCCGATTCGGCATCCATGCGCTCTGCAAGAGCGCTGATCTTCTTGCCGGCTGGGCTGTCGGGCCACTTGCCCGCTTGAAGCAGCTCGAGCTGGGCCTTGTGAGTCGCATGCTCGCTCTGCAGCCATCGTTGCGCTTCGGCGGTGCCGCCGTGGAATATCGCCAGGACGGCGACCGGCGCGAATACGATCGCGCCCAACATCGCGACCATCGGACGGTCCGGGAACTGGTTGAAGACGATGTGCATCGCGACTGCCGCAAAATAACCGGGCACGAACCACCACAGTTTGAAATCGAAGTCGCCTGCCGATTCTCGCGTCTCGCGCTCCGCGAACTCATGAGCGATCGCTCCCAGGATGGCCAGTGTCGTGCCGTGCATGACTGCGGTGCCCACCCCGCGGACCAGCCACGTCCCAATCCCGTATTCCGGGAAAATCGTGAGGTAGATCATGTTCTCGACGACCGAGAATCCGGCCCCGATCGCAAAGCCGGAAATGACCGCGTCCAGCTTGTAGCCGATTCGATTGAACCAGAAGAGGCCGATCATTGCCGCGGCCTTGCTTGCTTCTTCCAGCCAAGGCGCAACGAAGCGGCTGTAGTTCGAAAAGCCGATCGGAAGTGTATCGATGAGGCGTCCGCTGATCGGGTAGACAATGATGCCGGTCAGTGCGCCAAGAAGCAGAAGGAGAAGGATCTCCCGAAGGCTCATCAGCTTGAAGGTTTCAAGCCAGACGAAGACGCTGAGCAGGACGAGCACCGGAACTAGTGCAATCGCCCAATGAGCGCTTTCGGCAACCACGCCCGGCATCACATGATCTTAAGGGAAGCGAGGAATTCCGTCTTTCGGTAATGCCCATCCTCGAAACCGGCAGCAGCACCGAACGAGAGGATCATCGGCAGCCGAAGCGCTACGGTGAAATTGAGATCGAACTGCGCACCGACATCCGCATAGGTGTGGTTGGTTCCGTCCTGGTGGTTCGCGGCCATGATCCCGGTGAACACCGCAGGCCGAATGTAGCTGAGGTAAAATGATGGCGTGCCGACCTCGGCGAAGCGGATTGGCGGAAGGTTTATCTCGCCCGTGATGCGGCCGAAGCGGCGAAGCGCCAGCTCGTCGATCTCGAAGCCCGGGAAAGACTCCATTTCGCGATATCTCTTCTCGGGACGGTTATCGACATAGTTGTTCCGGAACGCCCCGAAATAATAAGCCGCCAACGGGCTCTCGCGCATTCCGCCGACCATTCCGGCCCATGTGTAAACCCAGGCCGAGCTGTTGGACCAGGGCAGGGCGGTGCCAAGCCCGACCCCACCATATAGGCGCGGGAAGAAGCGGCCCTCCGCCTGGTCCCCGCCCGCAACTATGCGCGCATCGATGCCCTTTTCATGATCGACGCCGCCAAGCGCCTTCGTCGTGTTGGTGTAGTGGAGACCGAGCTCGTAGGAGCGCAGGTTCTCGGGGCTTGCGATGTTCTGTGCCCCAGGCAGCTGCTCAAGCCCGAAATATGCTGCGGCGGATCCGAAAACGTCGAGCTGCCGCGGCGGATCGTAGATGAGTGGCTTGGTGTAATTGATGATGAAGGCATCGCCTTTGCGGCTGCGAAGGACCGGGCCCGCAAGATCGTAGATGTCCGAAAGATTGTGCCAGTACGTCAGTTTCCAGTTCGGAGTCTGGTATTCGATGTCGAAATGGAAGCGCTCGTCGCCGTGCACCTTGTCGAACGGGGACATTGCCGCGTTGACGCTGAGCTGCCGGAACTGGAGAGGATCGGCGAGGTGGAAATAATAGCCGAATGCCGGTGAGCGGTCGTAGCCGGAGACGATCGGATAATGGGCATCGAAACGCATGCGCTGAACCGGCAGGTAGGTTCCCCGCTGCGTAATCATCTGGTCGAGGGGAACCTTCGCCGGCGAGCCGACGCCCCAGTCCTTCAGCTCGGGCCGAGCCTTGACCACCTCGCTTCCGAGAAAACGGACGTTGGCGAGATCTTCGCGCACTTCGGGCTGGATAATCGACGGGTTCAGGCCTTCGCCCGTGTAATCGTAGACAAAGATCGTACCGTCGGGACGAAGCTGCGGCCGGAAGAAGCCGGTCGACGCATTCGTTAGCACGTCATATTTCCCGCTTTCGATGTCGAAGCGAAAGACGTTCGAAACGCCCGTATAATAGCTGTTGCCGAGCAGCGCCTTGCCGTCCGGGGTGAAGGTGAACATCTCCGGCACCGAGGTCGGAAGTGAGAGCGTCGCGACCGGCTCGTCGGCATTGCCTTGCTCGAGGTCGGAGCGCTTCCAGACGCGAACGGACTGCTTGCCGTCGATCGTGCTGAAGGAGGCGGAAACGAGCTCGCCATTTGGCGACACGTCGAGGTCGAAGACGATCTCGCCGTAGTGGAATGTCTTGAGCTGGTTGAAGCTGGTGTACGGCGGCGGCATCCGGACCAGCGTCACATATCCGTTCTGATGCCGGATTCCCCACAGGCTGTTGTCGGCGCGGTTGAAAGCCAGGTCGCCGATCCGCGCATCGGTGAGCAGGCGCCGTTTCTTGCCGGTGTCGATATCGATCGCGTTGAGGTCGCGGTAAGCGTAATTCTGGTTCGTATAGAATGCAGTGCGCGTCGACGGGTCGTAGGCAAGGCTCGTCACCTTGTAGAGCATCATCCCGTCAAGGTCGGTAAGCGGAGTCAGCTTGCCGGTGGCGAGGTCCATCTTGCCAAGGAAACCGATCCGGCCAGGATAACGGAATGCCGCGACCAGGCTATTCGTCTTCTCGTCGATGAATCCGCGCGACATCGAGCCAAGCCCGCGCGGGCTGAGGTGCTTTGGCTCGGTCAGCGGATATTGCGCGAGCCTCGCGAGATTATCTTCCTGGAACTTCCGCTCGAAGGCGAGCCAGTCATTCCACACATCATCCAGCCTCTTGCCGAATACGTGCTTGAACTGGGACGCGTAATAGCCCTTCGAGCCTTCGGAGCGACGAAGCCACTCGACCGTCGGCTCGACGCCGTAAGTCAGCGCCAGGTAGGAAAAGAAGCGGGTTCCGTAGAGGTAGGAGTTGGCGCCGACCTGGAAGTCGATCTGCGTGCCTTCGCTTTCCAGTCCCAGCGGAGAGAAGACGCGCATCTTGTCGCGCATCTTTGCTCGCCAGACCATCTCGTCATAGCCGCCCTGGGCGCGGCCGAGTCCGCCCGCCATCCAGGTTTCGAAGAAGACTGCGCTTCCCTCCATGTACCAGCGCGGAGTCAGGTTCCGGGGGCTGGTCAGGAAGTTATAGAGAATCGACTCCGGATGCGCCTGCAGAGGCACCGGCTTGCCGCCCAGGAAGCGGCGCCAGAATGCGTCGTGGCTGTTCCACACGTCGATAGCCGCGACGTGCGCGAGCTCGTGATTGTTGAGCGTGAAGAAGCGCTCGCCGGGTGAGAAGGTCTCCATCGACAGCGAAAGCGGGGCGACATCCAGCAGCACCATGTTGCTCGGACTGCCGAGCGCCGCTGCATTTCCGTAATCGGAGAAATCCTTGAGCAGGATCGTCGTCCGATCCCAGGGCGTCCAGTGGAATTCCTTTTTGTGGAAAGCGAGAGCGTTCTCGAACGCCCGGCCGAGATAGGGCGTGAGGTACGTCTGGACCGGGTCGATGTAGAGAAGCGAGAGGTTCTTCGTCTCGAGCGTCGACAGGTGGAAGCCCGACGCGTCCTGCGGCACATGATCGGGGCCCGTTTGCTCGGGCGCGTTCGGCTTGGTGGGTTCCGGAGTTACCGGTTCGGACGGAGGCGTCAGCTCCGGCGCGGGCGGCACATCCTCCGGCTTCTCGACGACGGTCGTCGTGTCGACCGGAGGCGGCGGTGGCGGCTGCTTAGTCGGAGTTTGGGCGAGCGCCGCTGTCGCGGTTGTCGAGAGAACGAGCGCCAGCATGCTTCGCGCAGGCCGGCGCCCGTTACACCTCTCGTCTTCCTTCAACGGCGCCCCCCCGGACCGTTAGTCTAGTCGGAGTGCGACTGAGACACGCCAGCCTGATTAAGCGCCGCCGAGAAGCTCGGATTGGCTGCGAGCGCCGCAAGGTTAGGTTGCGCGGAAAGCGCTGCCCAAGCCTTCTGGTTCGACGACAGAGCAGCTAGCGCCTGTGGCTGCGACGCGAGCGCCGCGAACGCCTTCGGGTTCGCCATCATCGCAGAGAATGCCTGCGGGTTGGCGAGGATCGCCTGCGACGCGCCCGCATTCAAAGCGCTTGCTGCAGACGCCGACGCCACCAGCGAATGCGCATTGAGCGCGTTCAGCGCCTGCGACGCCTGGCTCAGCTGCGAAGCATTGCTCGCAAGGCTCGAGAAGGCCGACGCATTGCTCCCCATCGCCGACATCAGCTGCGAGCTCATCATGTGCGCGCTGCTGGCGAGGCTTGCGAAGGCAAGTGCGTTCTGGCCCATCGCGGAGAACACGCGCGGATCGGCCTGAAGCGCGGACATCGCCTTGTTGTCGGCCGCCAGCTGCTGGAATGCGACAGCATTACTGGCCATGTGCGCATTCGAAGCTGCACTTGCGGCTGCGCTCTTGAATGCGTTCGCGTTGCTCGCAAAGTTACTGAACGAAGACGCATTGGCCATGATCGCCGCGAGCGCCTTCGGATGACTGGCGAGCGCCGCAAAGGCATTCGAGTGGGACGCAATTGCAGCAAGCGCCTTGGGTTGCGCCGCAAGGGCGGCGAACGCCGACGGGTTGGCTGCAAGTGCCGACATCGCCGAGTTGGAGATGCCCGCAGACTGCAGTTGGTGAGCAGCGGAAGCTGCGCTGCTGATCGCTGCAGACACCGCCTGCTGGTTTGCCGACAGCGCCTTGAACGCACCGGCGTTCGCCGCGAGCGACTTGAACACGCCCGGATCGGCCTGAAGCGCCGACATCGCCTTGCTGTTGGCCGCAAGCTGCTGGAAGGCAGAAGCGTTGCTCGCAAGGTTCGCATTTGCCGCAGCATTTGCGGCCGCGCTCTTGAACGCATTGGCGTTGTTCGCGAAGCTGCTGAATGCCGAAGCATTGGACAGGATTGCCGCGAGCGCTTGCGGTTGCGATGCCAGTGCCTGCATCGCCGCAGGATGGCTTGCGAATGCACTAAGCAGCGCAGCGCTGGCCTGGTGCGCCTGCGGCGCAAGAGCGGACGCATTTTGCGCAGCCTTTGCTACGCCCGCGAACGCGGACGGATTGGCCGCGAGGGCGCTGAACGCTTTCGGATTGGCCATCAACGCAGCCATGACCTGCGGCTGGCTTGCCAGCGCCTGGAAGCCCGGACTCGCCGCGAGAGCGCGGAAGTTCGGATCGTGAACCATCAACTCGAACGCGTCTGTCTGCATCAATTCAGGAACCGACGTATCACCAAGAGTGACGTCCGCTTCCGTAACTTGTGCCGACTGGTACCGGTCTGCTGGTGCGATCGTTCCGGCGCTTGGTCCGAGCGGCGGGTAAACCCGCCCAAGCCCGTAAGCGCCTATTGCGACGAGGACGATCGCCGCTCCAGACATAAGGTATTTGCGATTGTTGGCCGTGGTCCCGGTCATGGCTCAACTCCCCTGTCGTTAACCGGTATTGGTTAACCGGCCAGGCGTATCAGCAGTGAAGCTGGAGTCAACCAAGTCGACACATGCAATCCTCGCAAGAAAAGCACTTGCGGTTAAGTTAAAAAGGCTTGTCGACAAGTTTTCAGTATTAACGAAAGTTAGCTACTACATCTTCTTGGATTCATTCGGACTGGGGCCCGGAATCGAGCAGCCTAAACTTGCGACGCGACGAGGCGGGATAGTCGCTTTCTAAACAACAACAACAGTGTAACGACTTGAGACAGATTAGAAACCGGGCTTGTCCGAAAGTGGTTAAGCTGCTCTAAACCGAACATCCGCGTGTGCGACTCGCACCGTTGGGGAGGGGCGCCCCGGATGATTCGGATTGTTAACGAACGTTGTAATGTGAAAACCGTCGGGGGCCGCGGCTTCCGCACGACTGCGCATCTTCTTTTTTCTGCGTTGCTCTTTTGCGGGCCGGCGATTGCGGAAGCGCAGACGCCGCCACGGATCAGGCCGACGCGCGAAGAGGTAACTCGTCCGCCGACTCAGCCGGTTCGTAACGCGGGGCCGCAGCTTGAAGTTGTGGGCGGCATCGAACGCGCTCCTTGCGCGCTCGACAGTCCGGACTTCAAGGACATCAAGTTTACCGTCCGTGGCGCCGTGTTCGACGGCCTGCAGGGCATTTCACCGGCGGAGCTGACTCCCTCCTACGCAGGTCTCGTCGGTACCGAGCAGCCGATATCGGTCGTCTGTAGCATCCGCGACCAGGCGGCTACGATTCTGCGCGACGCCGGATATATCGCTGCAGTCGAGGTACCGGTGCAGCGCATCGCCGACGGAGTCGTCCACTTCAAGGTGTTGATGGCCCATCTCGGTGAAGTTCGGGTTCGCGGTGACGCAAGCGGTGCCGAGCGAATCATTGCCGCCTATCTGAACGAGCTCACGAAGCAGCCGGTCTTCAACCGCTATGACGCGGAGCGGTACCTGCTCCTTGCAAGCGACCTGCCCGGCTACACGGTGCGGATGACGCTTCGTCCGGCGGGAACGACTCCCGGCGAAGTGCTCGGTGACGTCACTGTTCAGCGCACACCGGTGTATGTCGACGCGAACATCCAGAATGGCGGGTCGGAAGCGCTCGGGCCGTGGGGAGGGCTGGTTCGCGCGCAATTCTTCGGGCTGACCGGTCTGGCTGACCGAACCACGCTCGCGGCCTTTACGACCGCTGACTTCGAAGAGCAGCGAACCCTGCAGATCGGGCACGACTTCCATATCGGGTCGGAAGGTCTCGGGATTGGCGGGCTGTTCACTTACGCCTGGGCCAATCCGACGATCCAGCCGAAGGGCACCAACATCAAGGCCCGGACGCTGCTCGCAACGCTCCAGGCCGATTATCCGATCTTCCGCTCGCTCGCGCGTACGCTGCGCGGATCGATTGGAATGGATTACATCGACCAGGACGTCGACCTGAACACGATCGCTTTGACTCGCGACCACCTCCGGGTCGGGTACATGCGGCTCGGTTTTGATGCGATCGACACGCAGTTCGCGAACGGACATTCACTGGCCGAGCCCCTGTGGCGCATGAGCAGCCTCCTCGAGTTCCGCAAAGGCCTCGATATCCTGGGGGCGACTGATCCCTGCGGTCCGGCGGGAGCCAACTGCCTCGGTCCGAATGACGTTCCGCCGAGCCGGGTCGAAGGCCTTGCCACGGCGGCGGTCGTCCGAGCGCTGCTCTATGGCGAATGGCGGCCAATGCAGAAGCTGACCTTGTCCCTTGGCGCTCGTGGTCAATATGCGTGGAAGCCGCTGCTCAGCTTCGAGGAATTTTCGGCAGGCAATTACACTGTTGGGCGCGGATATGATCCGGGCGCGCTGCTCGGTGATCGCGGCTGGGGAACCCAGGCAGAAATTCGTGTTGGAAGCACCGTTTCGGCGAACCCGAAGAAGGTCGCCGCAGAAGGCTACGTCTTTTGGGACCACGCCCGCGTGAGCAACTTGGACAGGCTCTTCATTATCGCCGGTTCGAAGCACCTCAATTCTGTCGGCGCAGGCGCGCGCGTAAGCTTCGACCGCTTTTGGCTCGATGCCAATCTCGCCGTCCCGATGACTGGAATCGGAATCAACGACACGAAGCCCGCGCCCAGGATCCTAATCTCGCTGACGTCGCGCCTATGGCCATGGAGCTACAAATGATGTCGCTTGCGTACCCTCTGTCGCGTCGACTCGCCGTTAGGCGCAAGTCGCTGATGCTTTCCTGCGCGTCCTTCGCCATTGCCGCCGTTGCCGTGGCTCCACAGGCGGCGCACGCCCAGGCTGCTCCTCCGGCCGGCGCCTTCCGCGGGACGATTTCGAGCGCAGTTGGAAGCGTTGTTCGCAATCCGGTTACGAACACGACCGAGACGATCACGATCGGAACCAACACCGCGACGATCAACTGGTCGCCCAATGACACGGCTGTTGGCGGAGGACCGATCAACTTCCTTCCGACCGGCAACGTCGCGACGTTTACGAGCACGCCCGGAATTACGGATTATACGGTTCTCAACCGGATCGTACCGAACGATCCAAGCCGCTCGATCCTTCTCGACGGGTCCGTCGTTTCGACGCTTGAAGGCACCAGCACGATCGGTGGTAACATCTGGTTCTACAGTCCCGGCGGCATCCTGATCGGATCGAACGCGGTTTTCGACGTCGGCGGCTTGCTTCTTACCACCGCCGACCTGCCCAACGGTTTTGGCGCCAGCGGGGACAATTTCTCCGCTTTCTTCTCAGCCCCTAATTCCAGCTCATCGATCCAGGTTCAGCCTGGCGCGCAGATCAATGCGCACAACAGCTATGTTGCAATTGTCGCACCGCGCATCGAGCAGAACGGCACCGTCAACGTCGACGGGTCCGCTGCCTATGTCGCGGCTGAACAGCTGACGATGACATTCGACCAGGGCTTGTTCGACATTTCCGTCGATCTTGGCACCGACGATGCGAACGGAATCGTCCACGCCGGAACCACGACCGGCACCGGCAATGCCACGGCTGTCGACCACCACTCGATCTACATGGTGGCCGTTCCAAAAAACAACGCGCTGACCATGCTCCTGAATGGAGGCAGCGTTGGCTTCGCCGACGCCGTTGGAGCCACCGTCGAGAACGGCCAGATCATCCTTTCCGCCGGCTACGATGTCAGCCACGACGACAGCAACAATGTCGTCATCAACGGCCTGAATCTGGGTGGCGCAATCGGCGGGCCCGACGCGAACATTGATATCCAGGGCGGCGACTTCACCTCGGACCTCGCTGCCTACGGCACAGGAACGGCGTTCGCCAGCGGCGGCGGGGGCGCGCTAAATTTCGACCATGACGTTTCCCTGCAGGGGATAGTGGGGGCGTCGCTGTTCGCTAGTGCTGGCGAGCTCGTGACCGTCGGCGGGAATGCCAAAGTGAGCGCCGACGATGTTCGGAATTTCTCCGTCGCGAACCCAGAGGTCACCTTGCCGCTTGATGCCCAAGCCGGCTCGGCCGCGATCATGGCGGAACAGGGCGGCGCGGTTTCGATTGCCGGCAACGCAACGGTCACCGCGGACGCGCGCGGCGCGACGAACGGGATAACCGGGGCCGGCGGAACGTCCCGCGGCGGCTTTGCAACGATTCAGTCCGACAGCGGCCACGTTTCCGTGGGCGGCGCTGCGACAATCTCCGGCTCGGGCCTGGGGTGGGCGTTCAGCTCAGGCGATGTCGACGGCGCAGCCTCCTACGGTGGCTTTGCCTCTCTCGAGGCAGCCAATGGCGGCGACTTGACCATCCATGGCGGCCTTGAAATCGTCGCAGAAGGCGTGGGCAGCTTCAGCTCGCTCGCGTCTGGCGGCACTGGTGGAGCCGGTAACGGCGGGGTTGTGAACGTTTCGGCCATTACCTCCGGGTCGATTTCGGTCACCGGGCCGACCGTGGCGAGCGCCTCGGGACTGGGCGGTTCGGCTGATTTCAGCCCAGACGGCACTGGCGGCGCAGGCAATGGCGGAGCAACCAGCCTCAGCGCCACCGAAGGCGGCGTTATCGGGTTCGGATCCGACACCGACTTCTTCACGCAGGGCGTAGGCGGGGATTCGCCGGCGCAGGGCGGCGAAGGTGACGGCGGTTCCGCTTCGCTGTTCCTGGATGGCGGCACCATCACAAGCAACGGCCGCCTGGCGATGTTCGCCGACGGTCTCGGCGGCGCGGGACTAACTGGCGGAACCGGCTTCGGCGGCACTGCGGAAGGAATGATCGGAGGCGGCGAGGGAGCCAGCGCCGGAGGAGTTCTCGGGATAGCCGGAGAATTCCGATTGCAGGCCGCAGGCGACGGCGGAGACGGTGTCGCGAACACTTCCGGCACGGGAGGAAGCGCCGGCGACGGCTTCGGCGGCTTCGCGCATTTCTACACGACCAATTTCCTGCAGCCGGAGGCGGTAATCGACGTCAACCTGTCGACGGTGGCGATCACTGCCAACGGCGAGGGGGGCATAGGCGGTAATGGCCTCTCCGGCGGAAATGGTGGCAGCGGTTTTGGCGGCAGTGCCCTGACGGAGCTGTTCGGCGGCAGCATTCACGCCGGCAATTTCCAGACCTTCTCAACTGCTCGCGGCGGAGCTGGCGGTACCGGATCCGCAGGTGTCGGCGGTGCCGGCGGCAGCGCGAGCGGCGGCACCTCTACGGTGACCATCGGCACGGTCGTTTCTGGAACGACTTTCTCGTCCTACGCGCGCGGCTTGGCTGCGGACGGCGGTGCGGGCTCTGCGGGGCAGGGGGATGGCGGTTCGGCCGCCGGAGGAGATGTCGCCCTCGACGTTCTCGGCGGCGCTGCCTTGAACAGTGACGTGGACGTCAACGCCACTGCTTTTGGAGGACACGGAGGCAATGGCGGAAACGCGGGCGGTGGCCTCGCGACGCTCACAGCGCGGGGAACGGTAAACGCGGGCACCGTCACCATCGATTCAAGCGCAACCGGCGGGAACGGCAGCAGCGGCGTTGGCGGTCGGTCGGATGCTGGCAGCGCAAACCTCATCGTCGACGGTGGCACGTTCAACGCGGACTTTGGGATGAACATCCGCGCGGTCGCCAACGAAGATGACGATGGCGACGGTGTTGGAAACGGTGGAAACGGCGCGGCCGGCGGTGGCCAATCCGAGGGTGGATCCGCCGTGCTTCAAGTCACGTCCAATGGCGGGTCGGTTCACGTCGGCGGCGACACGAACATCAACGCGCGCGCGCTCGGAGGAGCTGCAGGTTCTAGCGGACCTGGGGGCGATGCGTTCGGCGGCTCTGCCCGAATTGAGGTGGCTGTTCCCGGTAGCGAAGCGACCATGACTGTCGCGTTGAGCGACGTTGGACTGAACGCCAACGGCCTTGGCGGCAACGGAAGCAACGCGGCCACCGGTGGAGCTGGCGGCGGCGGATTCGGCGGAAGCACCACGCTCGATATCGGCGGCGGGACGTTCGGTGTCGGCAATGTCACCGCCGTTACCCGCGGTCGCGGAGGCGCCGGTGGCGCAGGTTCCGAGGGCCTGGGCGGCAATGGGGGTTACGGCGAGGGCGGCTCGACCACCTTCTGGGCGGCCGGCGCGTCAACCGTGAACGGCATTTCATACCTCGCGAGCAGCAACGGCACCGGCGGCGTTGGCGGAGAAGGCAGCACCGGCGCCGGCGACGGCGGCATCGGCCAGGGCGGCTTCGGCGAAGCGACCGTCGATTCGACGCATTCCACCTTTACGGACGAGTTCCTCGTCACATCGTTCGGCATGGGTGGCAATGGCGCCAACGGCGGCGATGGATTCGGCGGCAATTCGATCATCACGATCAATGGGTCGCTGACCGCCGGACTGGTGCAGAGTACCGGCCAGACTCAGAGCGGCGACGGCAGCGCGGGCGACGGGGGCGATGCGGACGCAGGTAGCGGCACGCTGACCGTGAACGGCAGCCTCGTCGCAAGCAACGTCATCGTGGGCAGCAACGCCGTCGGTGGAAGCGGTTCGGCCAATGGCGGCAACGCGTTTGGCGGAGACGCCGAATTCACCGTCAACGGCAGCGGAACGGCGAATGTCACGGGAACCACCCTGGTTGACGCACTCGCGACAGGGGGCAACGCGGTCAGCGGAGCCGGCGGGACCGCTACCGGCGGCGACGTCTGGGTTGAAGCCTTGGAGGGCGGAAGCCTCACCAGCAACATCCTCACCGCCACCGTCGATGCGCTTGGCGGGACTGGTGCAATTGCGGGGCAGGCATTTGGCGGCTTCGCAAACCTGATTTCCGATTCATTTGACTCGAACATCACGACGAGCATCGATCTGAACACGGCAACGGTCAGTGCGAACGCCACTACAGGCGGCGGCGCCGCCGGCGAGGGAGAAACCTCGGGCTCTGGCGGCTCGGTAAATGTCCAAGCGACGGGCGGATCGATACATGCGGATTCGCTTTCGACAACCGCTCAGGGGACCACGTTCGGCGGAGTCGTAGAACTGCTGACGTCGGTCGGCGATGACGGACAGGCTGGAAGCCTGAACGTCGGCTCGCTTGATGCACTTACGAGCGGAGAAACGTTTGGCGGCGGAGTCTTCGTAAGCGCCGGATCCGGCACGACTGCCGACATTGGCGTAGCGAATATCCAGGCGCTTGGCAGCGGCGGCTTCGTCGCGTTCCAGGCGGGTGACTGCAGCTGCTCTGCCGGACAGATTCTCGCGGGCTCTCTGAACATCAATTCAGGAGGTTCGCTTCTCTTCATAACGACTGCAGGCGGCCATATCGACGTTTCGAACTCGCTCGTCGCCAATGTGTCCGACCTCGTAGATTTCCTCGACGACGGCTCAGGCGGCGCAGTCACTGCCGACGTGTTCGATGTGCATTCCGGCTCGATTCTTTCGAACATCGCACTAGCGGGCGATCACATCACGCTTGATGCGACTGGCGGAATCCTCCTCGGAGACGTCAGCGCCAACAATTCGCTCACCTTGACATCCGGAACCGATATCTTCGCTGGCAATCTCTCGTCGGGCGGAAACATGTTCTTGGCTGCTGAAGGAGGAATCTCCGTCGGGAACATCTTCGGCGGCGCGATCGACTTCGATGCGGGCAGCGGCATCTCGATGGGCAATGTCCATGGCGACAGCTTCGAGTTTTCGTCGGGCGGATCGGTTAGCGGCGGCAATATCTTCGTTTCGACCCACGTTGGGGGAGACGCGGAAGGCGCGATCCTCTTTGGTGACATCACGGTGGCTCCAGTCGTCCAGGGCCCGGAAGCTGGTGGCGATTTCTCCATCGGAATTGCATCGGCGACCTCCATCGACGCCGGCGATGTCAGCTCACCCGGGAGCGTCGGTTTTGCAACGCTCGGCGATCTCACCACCGGCGATGTGAATGCCGGCGACGTGTTCCTTGCGCTGGTCGGTGGCGACATGCTTACCGGCGGAATCTCCACCGCTCCCGACGGTCGTGTCTACATCGGCAACGCCTCGATGTTCCTCGCTGCGGGCGGGCCGGAGAACTTCGATCCAAGCGCCGTGCTTGGGGCGAACCCGGTCTCGACTGGCGGCTCCATCACTGTTGAGGGACCGGTAACGACAGGCCTGCTCCAGGCTGCCGCAGGTGCCGGCCTGAACCTCGGGGACGTTACTGCACACTCATCGGCCAATCTGCGTGCCGGCACCCTCGCGAACTTCACCGGAACCGTCTCGGCACCGACGATCACGGTGACGTCGGGCGATATCCGCGTCGCCGATGGTGCATCGTTGGGCGTCCGCGGAGTCACTCATCTCATCACACTCAACGCCAGGAATGACGAAATCGTCATCGGCGAGGGCGATAGCGGATCCGACGGCTACTATCTGAACGAAGAAGGGGACATCAGTTCGGACGCGCTCGTCTTCAATGCAATCGGTAATGGCGAAGGACCTGCACCCGACATCAATATCTTCGACGTCGTCGTCGACGGCAGTCAGACGGATGGGCCGGGAGTAGGCAACGTCACCGTCAACACGGGCGGCTCGATCATCGTCCATGGCCAGGTCGATTTCGTGAACGCAGGGCCGGAAGATTCCCTTGCGTTGAACGCAGGAGACCGAATCGAGGTGATTACCGACACGGGCGGCATATCCATGACCGACAGTGACGGCGATCTGGCCGGCACGCTGTCGCTCACGGCGCACGATGTATGGGTGGCGAGCCAGGCGCTGATGGACCAGCTCGAAGAAAACCCGGATTTCGATGGACGCAATGCTGCCCTAGAGACGAACGACGGGCCGGCGAATCCGGACGGCTATGTCCAGGCAGGTGCGATTGACGTCACGATGCTCGGCAGCAGCTTCCTCGTCCAGAACAGCGGAACGGCCGACGACTTCGCCGGCCTGACCGTGGGAGCCGGTGGCATCGACATTGCCAATCAGGGATCGGACGCCGCAACCGTCGTGATCTTCGGCCGCCAGGTCGGCTCGGACGGGGTGGTCGTCGGCAATGACGAGTTCGCAAAGCTCGTCGAGGTTACGGGTTCCGGCGGAACGACGTCCGACTCGGCCGTGAATGCCTGCCTGTTCAGCAGCGGCGCATGTGGCGAGTCCCAACCGACCGAACCGCCGCTGCCTCCGGAAGTGGCATCATCGGATTCGGTTGTCGGTCCGCTTCTCGATACCGATCCCGGCGACCAGTCCGACGCGGCTGACGATGACGACGATCAGAGCGACAGCGACGGGGACAAGACCACAGACGCGTCGGTCCATCTAATCAATACGGGCCCGCTCCAGACTCAGGATGTCATCGACGAGCCGATCACGAGCGGAAACGACGGTCCCGGCGGACCGAATTGACGGAGGTAACAATGCGCAAGTCCGGTTTTGCACTTGCAGCCCTGCTCTCGTCGATGGCGCTCGCCCCGACCGGGACAGCTGCGCCGCTCAGTGTGCGCGATAGTTTTCGGATAGGCACCAGCGGTTCGAGCTATTGCTCCGCGCAACCGGTCGCGAGCGATCCGGCGCTCGGCGGAATGTTCGACGCCGGCTACTCGCTGACGTGCCGTGACGCGGCTTTGCCCATCGGCAAACTGTACGACCTCAGGAGCGGTAATCCGGAAGCAAGGTTGGCGACGGCACGCAACCGCGAGGTGACGTGCGGCGCGGCTCACGCCGGCACCGTCGAAGGACTCGGCCGGGTCCAGGTAATCGACTGCAAGCTGAAGGACGCGGACGTCGGTTATCGCGTTTACGAATATCGCAAAGGCAAGCAATTTTTCACTGCGGAAGGTCTCGCCGGTTATGATAGCGCGCTTCAGCTCGGGCTGCGGAGCATCGTCGCCGACAAGCCGATCGACGGCGAGGTTTCCATTGCGACGACCGGCGCCGGCGACCCAGCAGCGTTCGCCCGTGTCCAGGCAGGCACGCTCGACGCGACAAGGGCTCTCGCCGAAGCCTACAGGCGGAACAACGTCGGCAGTTATGCTGACGCGGCCGAATTCTTCGCCGCCGTCAGCACCGCTGGCAACGCACCGATCAGTCGCGCGGAAGCAGTCATCAATGAGGCGCTTCAGAAATCGAACCTTGGCCGTTTCGCCGAAGCTGACTCCCTCTTCTCTCGCGCTGCGAGCCTTGTCGGGGGCGATCCGCTCGACGGACGCCGGCTGCGCAACTATCGCGCCATGCACCTGCTCAACCAGGGCCAGGCTGCAAACGCGCTGAAGGAGCTCGACAAGCCCGTTCCGACTTTCAACTCGACGACAACGACAGGCGAAAAGGGCACGCTGGAGATCGATTCTGTCATCTCCAAGCGGCTCAATTCGGAATCGAAGGTCGCTGGACAGCTTGGAAACTCGTCCGACCAGCTGCTTCCGGAAGAGAAAGCGGAGATCCTTGACGGCCAGGCGCTTCAACTTCGCGGCACTTCACTTCGAGTAGGCGGCGATTATGGCGGTGCGACTTTGGCATTGCGCGAGGCGGATTCGAAGCTCGCGGCGGTTCGCGGCGGCCGCGTCGCATCGATCGCATGGATGCGTGCCCAGATCGCCGGCGATCTAGGAGCGATTGCCGAAGAGGCGGGCAATAATGCCGAGGCCGATCGCCTGTACCGCCAGGGTGTAGCGATCCTCGAGGAAAATTACCCGGGTTCGGCCGCACTCCTCAACACGCGTGCCAGGCTTGCCGGCTTCCTTGCCCGTACGGGCGACATCAACGCCGCGGAGGTGATGTTCCGCGACATCGTCCACTCGCAGGCGGACGCCAACGACCTTCCTCCGTCATTCGCTCGCGTCCTTCGGCCCTATGTCGACATCCTCCTCAAGAAAGAGGGCGATCCGGCGGCGACCCAAGAGATCTTCGCGACCACCCAGCTGATGATGCGTCCGGGGCTCGCCCAGACCCAGGCGGTGCTTGCCCGCGAGCTCAGCGGCGGCACCGATGAGGCATCGCGTCTCTTCCGCCAGGCGGTGACACTGACTCGCCAGGTCGAGCGCACGCGCATTTCGCTCGCCCACCTGCAGGAGATCGTGCACCCGTCACCCGAAGACCAGATGCGCATGAGCGCGCTTGCGGCGGACCTGGACGTTGCCCGCAAAAGCGAAGTCGCGACCCAGGCTTCGCTTGCAGCTTTCCCGCGCTATCGCGCCGTATCCAGCGACGTCCTCGCGCTCGCGGACCTTCAGAAAGCGCTTCGACCGGGCGAAGCCTATTTCCGAATGACGATCGTCGAAGACAGCATCTACACGCTGATGGCGACGCCGAATTCCGCGCGCGCGATGAAGCTTGCGTTGACGGCCAAGGATCTCGACGGCCAGGTGGCCTCACTTCGCGACACCATCTCGGCTGTCGAGAAGGGCAAGCAGGTTACTTATGCCTACGACGTAGCGCTTGCGCATCAGCTCTACACGGAGCTGTTCGGCCCATTCGACGCAGAGCTCAAGGACGTCCGCCACCTGATCTTCGAGCCGGACGGGGCAATGCTTCGGATGCCTCCGAACCCGCTGGTGGTCGACCAGGCATCGGTCGATCTCTATAACAATCGCGTCAAGGCGAATCCGGACGCGGACTTCGACTTCACCGGCATCCACTGGTTCGGGCGGGGCCGCGACATCAGCACCGCCGTTTCGCCGCACTCTTTCGTGGAGCTTCGCCAGGCTCCGCCGTCAGCAGGCACCAGGGAATATCTGGGGCTTGGGCACAACACTCCGCCGATTGAGGGAGCAGACCTCGTGCCGGCAGCCGCCGACCGGGACTGCATCCTCCCGCTTTCTTCCTGGCAGAGGCCGATCTCCGAGCGGGAGTTGCATATTGCCGGGGACATCATGTCCCGTCTCGATCCGGGCGGCGTTCAGATTGTCACGGGTGACGGCTTTACCGATACCGCAATTTCGTCGCGGACGGATCTGAACCAGTATCGCATCATCCATTTCGCGACTCACGGGGTCGTGACCGCTGCGCGGCCCAAATGCCCCACGCAGCCGGCTCTTCTCACCAGCTTCGGCGGACAAGGCTCGGACGGACTACTGACGTTCCGCGACATTTTCGACCTGAAGCTGGACGCCGACATCGTCATCCTTTCGGCATGCGACACGGCCGGCAAGGCGACGGCGCTTGCAACGCAGAGCGCTGGTCTCGGAACGGGCGGCGACGTCGCGCTCGACGGCCTGGTGCGCGCATTCGTTGGCGCGGGCGGGCGGCTCGTCATCGCAAGCCACTGGCCGGTGCCGGACGACTTCGACGCTACCCAGCGCCTGATAACGGGCCTGTTCACGACATCGTCGGGGACGCCGACCGTGACCGCCCTGCGTCTTTCGGAAGAGAAGCTGATGGACGACGTGAACACGTCTCATCCGTTTTACTGGTCCGCGTTCGCGGCGGTTGGCGACGGCAATATCCCAATCATCCCGGCAAGAACGCAGATTGCGGAAAAGCACTGAGGGCGCTTGCCCTCGCTTACTGGCCGGGAGTCTGATCTCCGCAGCGGCAGCTGGTGACGCGTGCATGGCGCGCGGGCTTCGCCGGCTCTGATGCCTGCTGTTCCTGCTGCTGGTCGACGATGACGTCGGGATTGTCGACGCCTTCTGCGGACGCGACGACCACTGGCGCATTCTGATTTACAGGCTGGCGCGCCTGAGTGACGGGGGCTTTAGGCGGCTCGGCAGAGACCGCTGGCGCGAGCAACAGTGAAGCAACTCCACAGGCAAGCACTGAAAGACGCATGACCCGTCTCCAAACACACGAATGCTATTGGATAGGGTGAAGACGGTTTCCGAACCGCTACTGCCAATGGTTAACGGTCCGATTTTAGCCCAGGTTCAGTCGATCCAGGATCGCAACTCCATCGGCCTCGATGGTCGCGATATCGAACGTCCAGGATTTGCGAAGCGCCTTGAGATCGTCGATCGGCATCGGCGCGGCCAGCACATACCCCTGCAGCAAGTCGCAGCCGAGCAGCTGGAGGAGGCGTGCCTGCCAGGGACTTTCGACGCCCTCCGTGACGACCTGCATGTCGAGACTGTGACCGAAGTCGATCATCGATTTAATGACCTGGGTGGCCTTCTTGCGATCACCAATGTTGCGAAGGAAACTCTTGTCCAGCTTGAGCGCATCAAGTTCGAAATGCTGGAGATAGCTCAGCGATGAATAGCCGGTCCCGAAGTCGTCGAGATAAACCTTCACGCCGATCTCTCTCAGCCGGGCGATCGCCTCTTGTGCTGCGGAGATGTCGGCAATGAGGACACCTTCGGTAATTTCGATGGTCAGCAGTTCGGGCGGCGTGTCGGTCGCCAGCAGCCGATCGGTAATGAGGTGAATGAACTGGGGCTGCCGGAAGTAAATTGGCGAAATGTTCAATGCGACCGGGATCGTTTCCAGCGTTTTGATGGCTGCAAATGCGGCATTCATCGTCCAGTCGGTCAACGGAATGATCTGTCCGCTCTTCTCCGCGACGGAGATCACGGCTGCCGTATCGACGTTGTGGAGGCCGGACGCACCAGCACGAAGCAGGGCTTCGACGCTTGTAATTTTGCCAGTTCGAGCATCCACCAGCGGCTGAAAATAAAGGTCCAGACTTTGGTCGACGAGCGACCTTGAAAGTTCTGTCCGGACCAAGCTTTCCTGAAGCTGGCGGCCACTCAGCATGTCATCGAAGATGTGGCAGCGGCCGCGCGAAGAACCCTTGGCCTCGTACATTGCCGCATCGGCTCTGCGAAGAAGCTCATGCCCATCGTCGCGCACCGGGTCGCCGATGGCGATCCCAACCGACGCCGCGACATTGATGCTGTGATTTTCGATAAGGAACCGCTCGTTCATAACTGCAACCATCGCGTCGCCGAACGCCTGCGCGGCGGCCGAGTCCGGGGTGGGCACGATCGCTGCAAACTCGTCACCGCCCAGTCTTGCAAAGGCCTTGCAGCCAGTGAGAAGTGATCCGGCCCGTGCAGCAACTTCGACAAGCAGCTGATCGCCAACCCGATGGCCGAGCGTATCATTGACCTCCTTGAATCGATCGAGGTCAAAGAAGAGGACCATTACGAGTTCTGACGAGGAATAGAGCGATCGAAGATCATCCAGCGCCTTGTCGAAAGCGCTCCGATTCATCAGGCGCGTAAGCAGGTCGCATTCCAGCTGCCGCTGAAGGTCGGCACATTGCGAAGTGGCACCCAAAGCCTCGCGTCGCGCACGTTGGGCTTCGACGACGAAATATGTGCCCCCCGCTGTTGTGGTAAAGGCGGCAACCAACTCCGCCCAAGCAGGCGAGTGGAGCTGACCGCTGGCGCAAGCCAGAACGGCGAGCGCGCCAAGAGAGAAGGCCGCAAGCGCGGCCATGACTTTGGATTTCTTGCTGGGCGACAGGCGAATCACGGACGCCCGTCGGCGCTTTTGCCGTCGCCGGCGCTTCCAAGCATTGACCTGGTCCGCTCGAGCAGCCTGCGTTCTGCGGCGCTCTTGCGAGCATCGAGTGCTGAGATGACGGCCATTTGGTCAAACAATGCCGCCATCCGCGCACGAAGGATTGGAATACTGATGGGCTTGGTAATGTAATCGTTAGCCCCTGCAGCGATCGCAGCGACCACCGACATTTCCTCGCCTACTGCAGTGCACATTATCACCGGCAGAACCGATCGAGGATAAAGCTCGCGGATCGCGCGAAGGGTATCGAGTCCGGACAGCTGCGGCATCATCCAGTCCAGCAGCACAAGGTCAGGCACCATCGTCGAGACCATCGACAATGCTTCGCGGCCACTCGATGCGGCAACGGTCTCGTACCCGCTATTGCGAAGAGCCCGATCGAGTAGGTCCCGATTTTCCTCGATGTCGTCGACAATGAGGATCCGCTTGAGAGCGGGCTTGGGCAGCGGAAGGACGCTCATGCGACCATACCCCGAACCGGTAGATTTACTGACCGGGTTACCGGAATCTCTATAGTGAAGCTGGTTCCGACACCGCGCTCGGATCGAACAGCGATCGTGCCGCCCATCATCTGGCAAAGGCGCTTCGTCAACGCGAGGCCGAGGCCGGTTCCACCGAACTTCGTCGCCGTGTCGACTTCGGCCTGGCTAAAATCGTCGAAGATTCGGCGAAGGTTCTCGGGGGCAATACCAATGCCGTTGTCTGTCACCTCCAGGATAAGGCGGTCGCCGTCCCCGTCCGGCCGGAGCAACACTGTGAGGACGATTGTCCCCTTGTTCGTGAACTTTGCGGAATTGCTGAGCAAGTTGAGCAGCGACTGGCGAACCTTCAGGGGGTCCAGCTGCAGCATCCCCGGGTCCTCGGGCATGTTCACGAGCATTCGATTGTCGCGCTTGCTGATCAACGGCGACGCTGTTGCGATCACTTCATCGGTAAGCGATTTTACGCTCACCGGTTCGAGGGCGAGCTCGACTCGATTCGACTCGATCGATGAAAGGTCGATCACCTCGTTGACGAGCGCCAGAAGGTGGCGCCCCGCAGCGTGGATTCGGTCCAGGTCCTGCATCTTGCGTGCTGAATTGGGTTGCTCGACGAAATTCTCGCGAAGAATCTCCGCGTACCCGATGACCGCATTTAGCGGCGTGCGCAGTTCGTGGCTCATCTTGGCCAGGAAGATCGACTTGCGCTTACTCGCCTGCTGCGCGGCGACCATCGCCACCCTGAGCAGCTCGAGGCGGCTGCGCTGATCGATTGTTTCCCGCTCCACGCTGAAGCGCAGACGCATGACGGTTTCGTAATAGAGCGTCAGCATCGTCATGTAGGTGAGGGCGGCAAGAATGGAGAAGGTGTTGACGAGCTTGAGGCTTTCGGGCGCGAGCAGCGTCGGGAACGCACCGACCAGAAGCCGGGCCCCAAAAAAGCATCCGAGTTGCAGGGCAACGCCGATGAGCGTCATCGTGATGGTATCGGCGAGATAGAAAAAACCGAGCACCATCGCGATCAGGAACCAAGGCAGCAGCGGCGAGCTGATCCCGCCGAAGAAGAACGAACCGAAGAGACTCAGGCCGACGAGCAGCTGAACGCTGACCATGGCCGCGAGCCGGAGGCTCTTCCCGATTTTGAGTAGAAGCGGAATCGCCAGGAAGCAGACCACGATTCCTTCAGTGGTCCAGAATTGCCAGGTCCCTCCGGCCGACGTCTTCGACAGGAAATAGGTGACGCTGTGGCCCATGATCGGACCGAGCACGTGCAGCAGCACGAACGTGCGTGCCATGAGCCGGTCCGACTCAGTCTCAAGGATGTTCGCTGGAATGAACCAGTCGATGAACCTGTAAATGGGCATAAGGCTACTGGGCCCCTCGCGAGGAATGCCCAATTTGGCCGAGCATGTTTAACAATTAGCGAACGCGAGGGCGTTTTACGGCCTTTTAACCGGTTGCCCGTTAATCCCATGATAAACGGAGGGCGCTTCCCATGAACTGGTCTCGATTCTCGCCCGCCAGGTTCCGGCTGGGAGACCTGCTGGATTACTTCATTCCGGCAGAGATGCAGGTTAACGCGGAGTCCCACCGCAGAGCCCGGATGTTCATGCTCAGCCACGTGTTCGGGCCGATCCTGGGCAACTCGATTCCACTCTATATGGCGGTAACCGGGATTTCCCGCGACTATCGAGTCGTCGTATTCTTTCTGTCGATCCTGTTGTTCTGGGCGTACCCGTTCCTGCTGCGGCGGACCGGGCGCTATCAGATCATTGCGCTGGTCTCGGTCCAGAACCTGACCTTCTGCGCTATCTGGGCCTGCTATTCCTACGGAGGCATGGCTTCGCCGTTCCTTCCGTGGATCTTGATCTTTCCGCTGCTCGGCTTCCTCTACTTGCCGCCGACCGGGAAGATTCGAAACGTCCTGCTGGTTCAGATTTTCGGAACCGTCGCCGTTTTCATCGCGCTGTGCTTCAGCGGGTTTCCACTTCCGCGAGTCGACCTCACAGAATTGCAGACCATCGGCATGATCTCGATGGCTTCAGTCGCCATCTATTTCTCAATGATGTCGCTCTACTTCGCGAAGATGTTCCATGAGCAGCGCGAGTTCGCGCGGGAACTCAACGGCCTCGTTTCGACGTCCGACAACATCAAGAACCTGACAGTTGCTGCAAATCAGGCGAGCGCTGCCAAAGCGGATTTCGTTGCAGGAATGAGTCACGAGCTCCGCACGCCGCTGAACGCGATTATCGGCTACAGCCATCTGCTCCTCGAGGAAGCCGAAGAAGAACATGATCACGCGTCGATCGCGGACCTTGGGCATGTCCATAAAGCCGGCTCCGATCTGTTGCGGCTCATCGACGATATCCTCGCCTATTCGCGCATCGAAGCGGGCAAGATGCCGATGAATGCCCAGTCGCATGACGCGTCCGGGCAAATCAACGAATGGCGCGCCGAGCTCGCGGAACTCAGCGCCCGCTCGGGCTACACGATCGATCTGTCAATCAAAGGCGAGTTGCCGTCGCTGCGAACCGATTGGAAAAGCGCTGCGGCTACGGTGAAGCACCTGGCCGCGGGAATAGCGACGCAGAAGGAGGGGCGCCTCTCCATCTGCATCGAGGCAGAGGGTGATGCCCTCGTCGTGCGGTTCACCGATCACGATAGCAACGGCCTCGCTCGGCCAATTGCGATCATGCAGGAGATGTTCGAGCACACTGACGATGCTTCCCCAACCAAATATGGGGGAACAGGTATTGAGACGGCACTTGCGTTCAAGCTCGCCCAATTCCTTTGCGGCACGATCGATCGCGATTCGAGCAAGGGAAATGGGAGCATCGTTCTGAGGCTGCCGGACCTCAGCGCGCTTGGGACAGTTCCCGCCGCCGCATAGTGGTAGTGAGTCAGTCAACATGACGAAAATCCTCATTGTCGAGGACAACGAGATGAACCGGGACATGCTCGCCCGGCGGCTGCAGCGCAAAGGCTATGACGTGCTTTGCGCGATCGACGGCCCGGAGGGCATCGCCATGGCCGAGTCGGAGCAGCCGAACATTATCCTGATGGACGTTGCGCTCGGCGATATGGACGGGTGGGAGGCAACGGAAACTATCCGGCGCAATCCCTTGAGCGCTCATATCCCTGTGATCGCGCTGACGGCGCACGCCCTGGAAAGCGATCGGCTGAAAAGCATCCAGGTCGGCTGTGTGGACTTCGAAACCAAGCCGGTTGCGCTCCCACAGCTGATTGAAAAGATAGAGCTTCACGCCCTTTAACCATAACAAGAAGGCAATCGTTATTCGGTTGGCGGTTAACGTTCCCATTGAAACGAGTGGGTACGTGCCGAAAATGAGTAACGCTCCTAACGAAGTTCCGGCTTTTGACGCGCTTGGCGGAAGCATGCGCGACTTCCGGCATTTGCCGGGATCGAACCTGCTGGAGCGCGTGAGTGCTTTCTTTGAATGGCAGCAGCTTCGCCGGGACTCGGGCCTGTGGCCGCTTGGCCGTTCCACAGAACATGGCGCCTATAACCGGTGCGCGGCGCGCACGGACGAAGGTGAATTCTTCGAGGGCGTTAATTTCGCAAGCCAGGATTATCTCAGCCTCAACGCGCATCCGCGAATTCTCGAAGCCGGGATTGACGCGATGCGCCGCTTCGGCGTGCACAGCGCAGGTTCGCCGGCGCTGGTCGGAAACACGTCCCTGTCGATCGCTCTCGAAAAGCGAGTCGGCGAATTCCTGGGCTATGACCATGTCGCACTTTTCCCGACGGGCTGGGCGGCCGGCTTTGGCGCCATCAAGGGATTGGTCCGCCGAAGCGACCACATCGTCATGGACGCGCTTAGCCATGCCTGCCTGCAAGAGGGAGCGCAGGCAGCGACGGACAATATCCGGCTGTTCCGCCACAATTCGATCGAAGCTGCGCGCGACAAGCTCGCAAAGATTCGCTCGGCCGACACGACCAACGGGATCCTGGTGATCACCGAAAGCCTGTTCTCGATGGACTCGGACACCCCTGACATTCGGGCACTTCAGGAAGTGGCTCACGAATATGGCGCGACCCTGATGGTCGATGTCGCCCACGACCTTGGTAATCTCGGACCGACAGGCCGCGGCTTCCTCGAAATGCAGGACATGCTCGGCCGGGTCGACGTGGTGATGGGCAGCTTCTCAAAGACGTTCGCGTCCAACGGGGGCTTCGTCGCCACCAAGGATCGCAGCGTGAAGGAATATCTTCGCTACTTCAGCTCGCCGAATACATTCTCGAATGCGCTCTCGCCCGCGAGCGCCGCGATCGTCAACGAAGCTTTCGATATCGTCGACTCGGACGAAGGGGCTCACCTTCGCCATCTTCTCTCGACGAACATCCGGATGCTTCGCAGCCTGCTAAGCGGCTGCGCTCTCGAGACCTACGGCGATCCGTCCGCGATCGTCTGCGTGAAAATGGGCTCGGAATCCCTTGCACGACTGGTCGCCCGGCGACTCCCGTCGATGGGGATGCTCGCCAACCTCGTCGAGTTCCCCGCTGTGCCGAAGGGTCAGGCAAGGTTCCGGCTCCAGGTCATGGCCAAGCATGCCCAAGCCGACGTTCTCGACGCAGTGTACCGTCTGTCGACGGCCGTGGCCGACGCTACGGAAGACCTCGAAGCGCTGAGCAGCGGTCGAACGAGCGTTGAAGCGCTCGATCGTGACCGCCCGTTGCCGAGCGCGCGTTCCCGTCAACTCGACCGCGAACCGCCGATGCTGCGAAGCGTGCAGTTCGGCCGGTCCGCCGTCGCCTAACAGTGGCGTTTACGCTGCCTTTACCCGGCAGCGTTAAGGAAAAGCTGGACCCAAAAGGGAAATGAACATGGTCGGCAAAAACTTCAGGTCTGTCGTGCTCGGCGCGCTGATGTGCGCCGTCGCAACGCCAGCCTACGCTCAAGACGCGGGAGACATTGTCGTCCGCGCGGGCGTTGCCCGGACGAAGCTCGTCGACAAGGGCGATATCTTTGTCGACGGAGCCCCGGATCCCGAGGCGGGCTATCGCACGCGCGATGCCTATCACGGCATCTTCTCTGGCACCTATTTCCCGATGAAGGGCGTCGGTATCGACCTGTCGATCTCTTCACCCGCAACGACGAATAACGTCCCCGCGGGCAATCTCGCCGGCACTCCGAACCTGGGAGATGATGAATTCGTGCTGGCGACGGTCGGCGGTCGATTTCAGCCCCTGACAGGGCGCGTCTCGCCCTTCGTCGCGGGCGGGATGCAGTTCCAGTTCACGACGCAGGAGCGAGATGGCCTTGGCGTCAACCTCAACGTGCCGAATGCCAATGGGCCGTACGTCGAGGGCGGTGTGGAATTCAACGTGACTCCGCGCTGGGGCGTATTCGCCTCGGTTCGAAAGGCCTGGTACGACACCCATGCGTCCGGGCTTCTTCCTCTCGACGCGACGTTCACCAACTTCGCTCAGGTCGATGCTCGCGCGGTCCTGAATCCGCTCACCTTGCAGGTGGGGATGCTCACCCGGTTCAATCACTCCGACAGCAGCAACGTGGCGGACCTAGGTCCTAGCAACGGCCGGTGGGTGATCAGAGCGGGCCTGACCAGCCTGAGACTCGCTGACCAGCTCAAGCTGTCCGTCGGCGGCGCGCCGTTCCCGAATGCCGGTCTTTCGACATTCGAGCATCACACTCCCACGGTTCAGATTGGCTATATGATCACGCCGACCGTGGCGGTGAATGCGACGCTGGGCCTTCCGCCCACGATTAATGTTTTTGGCGCCGGCAGTATCGGCGCGCTGCCGAGGCTCGGCCGCGTGACTTACGGACCGACTGCGCTCACCCTTCAATACCATCCCGTGCAAAGCGGCTGGGTGCGGCCGTACGTTGGTGCCGGGCTCAGCTACATGATCGTATTCGGAACGAAGGACGGCGCATTCGAGAACCTGAAGGTCGACAACGATCTCGGGTGGGCGCTCGAAGCCGGAAGCGATTTCATGGTCAATCGCACCTGGGGCATGTTCATCGATGTGAAGAAAGCGGCACTTCGCCCAAGGGCAACTGGCACCTTTGCTGGATTGCCCGTTGTCGGCAAGACGCGGCTCGACCCCTGGGCATTCAGTGGCGGGGTCGTCTATCATTTCTAAGGAGCGCACGGTGTCGCGGAAGGCCGAATGGGAATCCACCAACCGGTAGCTGCGCAGCACGCAAACTCGCTTCGTGCCTGGTTGGAGCGAGAGACGCGCTACAAGCTTCACAGCGTCACTACGATCACGACCGAAACCGGGCGCTCAGGCGCGGCCCATATCTCGAACATCTCCAACCGGGGCTGCCGCATTGCTACCGATCTGCCGATTGCGGTTGGTCAGCAACTGGGACTTGTGGTTGAGCCCCTAGGTACTGTTCATGCGGAAATCCGCTGGGTGATCGGCAAGGAAGCCGGGCTCCAATTCAGGGCCCGCGACCCTTTCAGCTCCGACTATGAATTCACGTGCGACGCTAACCCGGCCGCTGGCAACCCAGCGGACATCTTCGGCGCTGTTGAAAAGTGGTGGACGCACTAGGGCTCGAACCTAGGACCCGCTGATTAAGAGTCAGCTGCTCTACCAACTGAGCTATGCGTCCACACCGATTGCGAAGGGCGCCTGCGAGAGACGCGGCGCGCCGGTAGCATGGCCTCAGATGGTGCGCAACCGCTCTTGCTTCAAGCGGGGGCCAAGGTCGAAACACCGGATCCCGAGCGCTGCTGACGCTCAAGCGACATCAGCAGGCCAAGGCAGAGCATGATGGTCATCACTGCGGACCCGCCATAGCTCACGAGGGGGAGGGGGACGCCGACGACGGGCGCAAGGCCCATCACCATCATGAGGTTGATCGAAACATAGAAGAAGATCGTCGCGGTCAGGCCTGCAGCCGTCAGTTGGGAGAAACGCGTGCGCGCATTGAGGCTAACGCGCATGCCCCAACGGATGACCGTAGCGAAGGCGAGGATCAGGATAAGGCCGCCGATCAGGCCCCATTCCTCGACCATTGTCGCATAGACGAAGTCGGTATGCCCCTCGGGCAGATAATCGAGGTGGCTTTGACTACCCTGCAGATACCCCTTGCCCAGGATTCCGCCTGATCCGATCGCGATCTTCGACTGGGTGACGTGATAGCCGGCGCCAAGGGGATCGGCCTCGGGGTTGAGGAAGATGAGGACGCGCTTGCGCTGGTAATCGTGCATCAGTGCGAAGGCGAGGGGGGCGGCGGCTGCGAGAGCGCCGGCTGCGCCGGCAAAGAGCCACCAGGGAATCCCGGCGATGAACATCACCGTAGCCCCGATCAGGATCACCATCAGGGCCGTGCCCATGTCGGGCTGGACCAGGATCAGGAATGCAGGGACGAACAGCATCAAGGCTGCCGGCCAGACCGCTCGCCAGCTCTTGATCGCGCTTGGAGGCAGCAGGTCGTAGAAGCGGGCGAGGACGAGGACGATCGCCGGCTTCATGAATTCGCTCGGCTGAAGCTTCATCGGGCCGATCTCAAGCCAGCGCTGAGCACCCTTGCTGACGAAGCCGAGCGCTTCGACTGCGACAAGCAGAACGAAGATGACGATGTAGAGAGGGAAAGCCACGCCCTTGATCGTCGACTCCCGTAGCCAGGACATCGATACCGCGACCGCAAAGAAGAACAGAAAAACGAGCCCCTGTTTCATCGCCCAGGGGTTCAGTGAACCGCCGGCAGCCGAATAGAGCGTCAGCAACCCGATCCCTGCGATGATCAGCACCAGCGAGATCAACCGCCATGGCAGCTTGGCCAGCGGTTGCGGGATGATTGCGGAGGAAATCACGCGGTCGTTGCCCTTGCGGCCGCCTTGAAGGCCCGGATCTGGCGCTCGTTGCGCTCGGCGAGCGTGCCGCCCCACTGTTCCTCCAGAGGGGCGAGCGCGGCGTAGGCCTTCTGCTTGTCGAACAGGTAGGTCATGGTGTCGCGCACGATCGGCGCTGCCGCGGACGCGCCGAAACCGCCATGCTCGATTATGCAGCCAATGGCGTACTTCGGTTTGTCGGCTGGCGCGAAGGCGATGAAGAGCGCGTGATCGCGCAATGCCCAATTGCCCTGGTGACCGCGCGACTCCAGCCGGAATACCTGCGCCGTGCCGGTTTTTCCGGCCATCAGGATTCCGTCGAGCGGCAGCTTCGACGCGACCGCCGTCCCATGGTCGTTCACGACCGAGGCCATCGCCTTGCGCACATATTCCAGATGGTTGGAGTCAATAGCGAGCGGCGCGATTGGCTTGCGCTTCGCACCCTTCAATAGTTGGGGCTGGAGCAGTTTGCCCGAGGCGATCCGGGCCGGCATCACGGCCAGCTGCATCGGGTTGATGAGGACATAGCCCTGGCCGATGGACGTGTTGGCGGTGTCGTAGCCCTGCCATTTGCGATGATATTTTTCTTCAAGCCACTTCGGGTTCGGCATGGTGCCGAAGCGCTGCGACGGGATCGGCAGGTCGAATTGCTCGCCGTAACCGAGATAGTTGACCATCTCAGTCGTTTGCTGGGGGTCGGTCTTCAGCCCCATTGCCCAGAAATAGGCGTTGCAGCTGTGCTCGATCGCCGAGTGCATGTCGACGGTCCCATGCGCCGCATCATCGCGGAAGTAGCGGTTTCCGATCTGAACCCCGCCGGAGCAGTGGAACTTCCGGTCCGGATCGAGGCCCTGCTTGAGAAACCCGAGGGCCATGGCGGGCTTGATCGTCGATCCGGACGGGTAGAGCCCCTGCGCGACCTTGTTGAGCAACGGGATGTGGTCGTTTTCCGACAACATCTTCCACTCGGTGCGGCCGATGCCCTGGCTGAAGCTGTTGGGATCGAATGCCGGCATCGACACATAGGCGAGCATGTCGCCGGTGGCGATTTCCATGGCGACGAGCGCGCCCGATTCAGGACCCATGCGGCGCGCGGCATATTCCTGCAGTCCGGCATCGATGGTCAGCTGGACGGTCTGGCCGCTGCGGTCCGGCTTGGGGTCGAGCTCCTTGACGAGCTTACCCCTCGCGGTGACCTCGATGCGCTGTCCGCCGGGGATTCCCCTCAAATAAGGTTCGAGAGTTTTTTCAATGCCTTGCTTTCCGATCTTGAAACCAGGCGTGAGAAACAAGGGGTCCTTGGTCTTCTCATAATCTTCCGCCGAAGGCGTGCCGACATAGCCAACCAGGTGCGCAACGGCTGGGCCGTGAGGATAGTAGCGCGAGAAGCCGCGGGTCGGGCGAACCCCGGGAAGCTCGGGAAGGCGCACCATCAATGCCGCATATTGTTCGTAAGGCACGTTCTCGGCCACCTGCACAGGCTGGAAACCTCGGCTCTGCTTCAGGTCCCTGAGAATCCTGTCCATCGCGTCGGTGTCGAGATCGAGGATCTTGCCGAGGCTGCGTAGCGTCTGTTCAGGCTGCTCCAACTGCTGCGGAACGAGATCGACTCGAAAGTCGCTGCGGTTGATGGCGATCGGAACTCCGTGACGGTCAACCAGCCATCCTCGCCGTGGAGGAACGACGATCAGCTGGACCCGATTGCTCTCGGAGAGCAGCGAATAATGCTGGTTTTCCTTGATCGACAACCAGCCGAGGCGACCGACCAGCAAGCCGCCCACTGCCGCCTGCACACCGCCGAACACCATCATCCGACGCGAGAAGGTCAGCGACTGGTGAACGGGCGTTATCCGCTGATATTTCATGCTCTTCGGAGTCTCCAGCGGTCGACCCACGCGACCGTCCAGGCGAAGAGCGGGAATGACGCGATTGAAATTAACAGCGGGGGAACAAGCGCCGAGAACGGCAGCGGAGCGCCGGTCCACGCCGAAACCTGCCACTGAACAGCCTGTGCCATCGTGATCAACAGCGCTGCCAGAGCCCATTCGATCCAGTAATCGCGCCACAGGATGCGCCGCTCGGCGAATTCAGCGACGAGCATCGCTGCAGTCCAAACGGTCACGGAAAGACCGATCGGCAAGCCGCTGAAAACGTCATTCACGAAACCAAGAACGGCCGCCCACCAGGCCGGCCACACGTCGGGCCTCCGCAGGCGCCATGCGATCAGCATCATGAAGCCGAAATCCGGAAACCAGCCCCGCTGGACGACGATTGGAAGCGCGCAGAGCAGGGTCGCCACGAGGACGGATGCAGCGGGCATGAGGTCGGCTGCCGGAATCGGTCCCTGGCCGAACTTCTTGTTGGATTGGAGCGCCGACCGAACCATCAGGGAATCGGTTCCTGGTCCGAAACCGGCGCATTCGCCGCTGCCGCCGCTTCATAGGGCGCTTCGACCATGGCCACGGTCGTGGATCCGATGTTTGCCAAGGGAACCGCAATCGCTCCGTCGCCCTGCAGTCTCACAACGCGCGCGATCGGAACGAGCGGAGGGTAGAGGCCGCCGACACCCGAAGTGATGACGATATCGCCTGGCTTGAACGGATTGCGGCCGACCTCGAGCGGCTTCACGTCAAGAGTGCCGTCGCCTCGGCCCTGGCAGAGGACGGCCTGGCCGGTTTTCAACAGTCGTGCCGGAACGGTGCTCGCGCGGTCGGACACCAGCAGCACGCGCGAATCCACCGATCCCGTATGGAGAATGCGTCCAATGAGCCCGTCGGCGGACCGTACGGGCATGCCTTCGCGGATACCGTCGCCGGTTCCTGCTGAAAGAACCGCGAAACGCCGCGGGCTCTCGAAGGAGGAGCTCACTATGCGACCGACCGCTACGACGTGCGGCGCCTTCTCACGAAGGCGGAGCGTCGCGCGAAGCTCGCGGTTGTCGAGGATGATTGCGCGGGCCTCCGTCATCTGGCGGCGAAGGGCGGCATTTTCGCGCTTCAGGCGGTCGTTCTGGCCGGCGGCATCCCAATAGTCTCCAGCCCCCGATGCGAGTCCGCTGACCGTGGCCGTGATTTCGTGAAGCGCGCCGCTGATCGGAGAGGTGGCGTCTAGCGCAAGGCCTCGAAGGTCATTGAAACGCTGCGGAGCCGCGATTGAGATTGCGAGCAGGATGAGGCCGATCGCAAGGCCGGCGATTGCCGCAATGAAGCTGAAGAACAGCCCATATTGCGCGCGTCTCGACCAGCCGGGGCGCGGCGCGGCCACCGCTCAGGGGCCTCTTACGCCGTCTGCAGGACGCCGCGGAACTGCTCTTCCTCGAGCGCCCGGCCGGTGCCCAGGGCAACGCACGTCAGCGGATCTTCTGCGACGGTGACGGGCAGGCCGGTCTCATCGCGAAGTACTTCATCCAGGCCCTGGAGGAGGGCTCCGCCACCGGTCAGGACGATGCCCTGGTCGCAAATGTCGGCGGCGAGTTCGGGCGCGGTATTCTCAAGAGCGATGCGGACGCCTTCGACGATCGTTCCGACCGGTTCCGAAAGCGCCTCCGCGATCTGGCCCTGGTTGATCGAGATCTCCTTCGGGACCCCGTTCACAAGATCGCGGCCCTTGATGTGGACCGTTTTGCCGATGCCGTCGGTCGGTGGCTTGGCGATCCCGACTTCCTTCTTGATCCGCTCGGCCGTGGCTTCGCCGATCAGCAAATTGTGGTTGCGGCGGACGTAGGAGCTGATCGCCTCGTCCATCTTGTCGCCGCCAACGCGAACCGACGTTGTGTAGGCGAGGCCGCGAAGCGAAAGCACCGCGACTTCCGTCGTGCCTCCGCCGATGTCCACGACCATCGACCCGATCGGCTCGGTGACCGGCATATCCGCGCCGATCGCCGCCGCCATCGGCTCCTCGATCAGATAGACGGCGCTTGCCCCCGCGTTGGAGGCGGCATCGCGGATCGCGCGGCGCTCGACCGAAGTCGATCCGGAAGGGACGCAGATCACGATTTCCGGGAAGCGCCAGGCGCGCATTTTCCCGCCGTGCACCTTGTGGATGAAGTGCTTGATCATCTGCTCTGCGACATCGATGTCAGCAATGACACCATCACGGAGCGGGCGGATGGCCTCGATCTGGTCCGGGGTCTTGCCCATCATCAGCTTGGCGTCGTCACCGACGGCCTTCACCCGCTTCACGCCATTGACGGTTTCGATCGCGACCACCGACGGCTCGTTGAGGACGATTCCGCGCCCCCGAACATAGACCAACGTATTGGCCGTCCCGAGGTCGATCGCCATGTCGTGCGACATCCATTTGAACCAGCGCGTCCAGAACATGCCTGCTAAATCTCTCCGCCCGTCCGTGCCGGACTTCTCCCCCCGGCGACGTGATTGAAAATTAACCGTTTCCCATTGAACGAGAACTGAATTTTTTTGTTCAAATTCAGCGCTTCGCGGGACGGTTCGGATTGGGCTAGAGCTATTAACATGTCAATAAGAAGACTGCCGTCCGAATTGGTTGACCGCATCGCGGCTGGCGAGGTGGTCGAGCGGCCGGCAAGCGCGCTCAAGGAACTGGTCGAGAACGCGCTTGATGCGGGAGCGAACTCGGTCACGATCCGGCTCTCCGGCGGCGGCATTGGCCTCATCGAGGTAATCGACGACGGATGCGGAATGTCGCCTGCCGATATGCAGCTCGCACTCGAGCGCCACGCGACGTCCAAGCTCCCGACCGACAGCATCGATCGCGTGACCAGCTTCGGCTTTCGCGGCGAGGCGCTCCCGTCGATCGCAAGCGTTTCCCGCCTGACGCTCGAAAGCCGGGAGCGGGGCTCCGACGGCTGGCAGCTCGTCGTCGATCACGGCCGCAAGGTCTCGGAAGGACCTGCTGCGCTTCCGCCGGGCACCCGCGTGCGCGTGGAGCAATTGTTCGAGAAGGTGCCGGCACGGCGGAAATTCCTCCGCTCGCCGCGAGCCGAATACGCGGCAGCGCTGGATTCCATGAAGCGGCTGGCGATGGCTCGGCCCGACGTCGCTTTCACGCTGGAGCATGATGGCCGCAAGATCCTGTCGCTCCAGCCTGCAACTGCTCCGTCCCGCGTCGCTGCCCTCCTTGCAGCTGAGCTGGAAAAGCACGGCGTCGGGATCGACTGCGTCCGCGACGGCCTGGGCCTTACCGGCGTCGTCAGCCTGCCGACCTTCAACCGGGGCATGGGCGACCAGCAATATCTGTTCGTCAACTCGCGGCCGGTGAAGGATCGACTCCTCGTCGGCGCTTTGCGGGCGGCCTATCGCGACATGATCGCTCGCGATCGCCACCCAATTGCGGCGCTGTTCCTGACCGTCCCGCTCGACGAGGTTGACGTGAACGTCCATCCGGCGAAGACCGAAGTCCGCTTCCGCGACGCGGCAGCGGTCCGGGGCTTGATCGTCGGAGGAATCCGCGCGGCGCTGGACTCGGAATCGCACCGGAGCGCCGCTCGGGAGCAGGCGGCTGCGCCCGTCGTCTGGACGACCAGCGAAGGCGCACAAACCTACGCACCTGCATCGCCTCCTGCAGGCGTCCGCGAGGAGAGGGCGCTGTTCACCGGCATCCGCGTCGAGCCCGCAGCGCGTGCCGAGCCCGCAATCCAGCCGGTCGAGGCTTTTCCTCTCGGCGTGGCGCGGGGGCAGGTCGCCAACACCTACATCGTCGCCGAGGCCGACGACGGGCTGGTCATCGTCGACCAGCATGCCGCTCACGAGCGCCTGGTGCTCGAGCGACTGCGTGCCGCGCGTTCCGGCGGAACGGTCCCTCGCCAGGACCTGCTCCTCCCGGAGGTCGTCGAGCTGGAAGAGCCCGATTGCGACCGGCTGGAGGGCGCTATCGCCGAGCTTGTGAATCTCGGGCTTGACCTCGAGAGGTTCGGGCCAACGTCGATGCTCGTTCGCTCCGTTCCGGCAGCGCTCAAGTCGCCAGACGTCGACAAGCTGCTCGCCGACCTTGCCAGCGAAATTGCGGAGCTGGGCTCGGCTCTGTCGCTTCAGGAACGGCTCGATCATGTGGAAGCAACGATTGCCTGCCATGGCTCGGTAAGGGCAGGACGCGTGCTCTCGGTCGCCGAAATGAATGCTCTGCTGCGCGAGATGGAGGTCACGCCACGGTCGGGGCAATGCAATCATGGCCGCCCGACCTGGGTGAAGCTCGCTCATTCCGACATCGAGAAATTGTTCGGCCGCAAATAGATAGGGAACTCGCGAGCCGTGGCTTCTGTTTTCACTCCTAACAGGGGAGTGAAGGATGGCCGTTCTGGCATTGCTGGTTCTGGGACTGGCGGCAGCGCCCGCGTTGGCGCCTGAGTCCAGCCGCGCGCCAGCGATCCTCAGCCACCCCTCGGAGCCACAACTTCAGCTTGATCGGGGCCGTTTCGCGCTGCCGTCCGTCGACTATCGAGCGCCCGACGGCACGTGGAAGCATGGCAACTGGATCATCATCGGCCGCGACATTTCGCCCAGCACCACGGTCGGCATCGGCTTCTTTCGAATGCGGCCGAAATCGCAGGAGGTGACGAACTCTCCTCTCGCCCGAAAATCGCACAAGGTGTCTCTTGGCCTTTCACTTCGTTTCTGAGCCTTAATTATCGGCGGACCGAGCCGATGCCAGCGGCGAATCGCGCGACTTCGCATTCAATTTCTGCTACCAGCTGCGGACAGAGCAGGAGTAGCGTCATGGACGAGAACGGCAGCAGGGACCGCGCATATTATGCGCAGAGGGCAGCCGAGGAGCTCGAGCTCGCCCGTTCGGCAAAAGACGAAGATGCCGCTGAAGCGCATCGCAAATTGCAGCGCGCCTACCTTGAACGCGCTTCGGTCGGTGACCGCATAGCGCCCGCCCAGGACATAGTCGGCTAGTCTTCCGACAGCTTTTTCAGCCTCTCGTAGACCTGTTCTATCGGTAGCGATCGCGCGGCGCTTCTGGCTGCCCGCAGCTTTGGATATCCGTTCTCCGCTTCGCCCCTCAGCGTCTTGGCGAAAGCCCCTGATCGAACGGACTCCAACACGACGGCCATTTTCTCGCGGATTGCCGGGTCGATAACGGCCGGACCGCCGAGGACCGCGCCGAGCTCGGCCGTATTCGAAATAACTTCGCGCATGCCCGCGATCCCGCGCGCGTCGATGAGGTCGGCGATCAGCTTCAATTCGCCGACGCATTCCATGTAAGCGACCTCTGGGGCAATTCCCGCCTCTACGAGTGTTTCGAAACCGGCGCGCAACAGCTCTGGCACGCCTCCCCACACGACCGCATTCTCATTGAAGAGGTCGGCCACAGCCTCTTCCTCGAAGCTCGAGGCGATGAGGCCAGCGCGGGCACAGCCGATGGCTTGGCCATAAGCGAGCGCGATCCCCTTGGCTGACCCCGTCGCCTCCTGCGCGACGGCCCACAATGCGACCATGCCCTTGCCGGCCTGGTAGAGCGCGCGCAGCGCCGTTCCCGGCCCTTTGGGAGCGACGAGATAAACGTCGAGGTCAGGGCGCGGCTTGAGAAGCCCGAAATGCACGGCAAGCCCGTGACTGAATCCGAGCGCGGCGCCCTGGCGCAGGTTCGGCTCGATCTCGGCATAGAGATCGCCGAGGATTTCATCGGGCGCGAGCAGCATGACAATGTCGGCCGAACGGACCGCGTCTTCGAGGAGATCCACCTCAAGACCCGCTGCTTCCGCCTCGATCCTGCTTCCGGAGCCGCCGCGAAGCCCGACAACGACGTCGACCCCGCTGTCCTTCAGGTTGAGCGATTGTGCGCGGCCCTGGTTGCCGTAGCCGAGGATCGCGACGCGTTTCCCTTTGAGGGGAGCCGGATCGATCGCACTCTCGCGGGTGAGCTCCATCCGCGCCGCCTACGTCGTCGGCTCCAGAAGCGCCAGAGCTTCGGCCATCGTCGCGCCGTCGAGTGCCTGCGTGAAACGAGGCCAGTCCACCGGCGGCTGGTGTGAGAACCACGTATATTGGCGCTTTGCATAATTGCGCGTCGCCTGGGTTCCCCGACGGATCATTTCCTCGCGGTCGATTTCGCCGGCCAGGAAGGCTGCGATCTCGCGGACTCCAATTGCCCGCATGACAGGCAGGGACGGGTCGAGTCCCCGGGCGAGCAGCGCCTCGACTTCCTCGATCGCACCGGATTCGATCATCGTTTCGAAGCGCCGGTCGCAACGCTCATAGAGCCACTGCCTCGGGGGAAGCAGGATCAGCGGTGTCACGGAGACATCCTTACCTATCCCGCCTTCGCGCCGGTCTTGCCATTCGGCAAGCGTCCGCCCGGTCGACAGGACGACCTCGAGCGCGCGCGCGATCCTTGTGCTGTCGTTAGCGTTCAACCTGGCGGCTGCGTCAGGATCGGCGTTCCGCAATTCCTCCAGATTTGCCTCTGCTCCGGCCGCGCGGACGCGTTTCCGAACATCGGCATCGATTGCCGGGACTGGAGCGATCCCGTCCAGGAGCGTCCGCAGATACAGGCCGGTGCCCCCTACGAGGATCGGCAGCCGGCCCGATTTTTGCACGTCGGCGACCTCGCCTTTCGCCATCTCCGCCCAGTCGGCAGCCGAGCAGGCTTCTGCCCCATCCAGGATTCGATACAGACGGTGTTCGGCGCGCGCCTCTTCTTGGGGCGTGGGGGCGGCACTGAGAACCGGAAGGTCGCGATAAACCTGTGCGCTGTCGGCGTTGATGATCACCCCGCCCGTGCGTTCGGCGAGCTTAAGCGCAACTGCCGACTTGCCGCTCGCCGTCGGTCCCGCAATTAAGGCGACCATGTTCATTGTGACGTTGATAGCAGCGGGACGCCTTGATGACAGGCTCGTGGAACGGGCCTTGGGTTTGCTCCGCGAGTTGGACCCAATGGCGCGTTTCGGCGCCTGGATCGACGAGGGCGACGCTGCCGATCTGCATGCATCCGGCGATCGCCAGGCGATCCGCTGGGCTTTGCATTCGCTTCCCGAGGTGGACGTTGTCGTTCAGCCGGTGGAGCCGCGCTTCCGCAAGCTGCTGGTGGCGGACATGGATTCAACCATCATCGGCCAGGAATGCATCGATGAGCTTGCCGATTTCGCCGGCCTAAAGCGCGAGGTCGCGGAGATCACCGAGCGGGCGATGCAGGGCAAGCTCGACTTCAAGGCTGCGCTTCGCGAGCGCGTTGCTCTGCTTTCGGGACTGGAAGAAGATGCGATCGCACGCTGCCTGAGCGAGCGGGTCATCCCCAACCCAGGCGCGGCGACCTTGGTCCGGACCATGCGCGTCGGCGGCGCGTCCGCGCTGCTCGTTTCCGGCGGGTTCCTCTCGTTCGCAGAGCCGATCGCCAAGCTGATCGGTTTCGACCGGGTGCGGGCAAACCGGCTTCTCTTCGACGGCTCGCAGCTCAGCGGGAAGGTCGAGGACCCGATTGTCGACGCCCAGTCAAAGGTCGATTCGCTGATCGAAGTCCGCGAGGAGCTTGGGTTGAAGTCGGAGCATGTGCTCGCGATCGGCGATGGGGCCAATGATCGGTTGATGATCGAGGAAGCCGGCCTTGGCGTTGCATATCGTGCCAAGCCGGCGCTGGCCGAGGTCGCCGACGCGCGGATCGACCATCACGGACTCGACGCGCTGCTTTGGGCTCAGGGCATCCGCAAGAAGGAATGGGTTTGAATCGCGCAGCCATGCCGGGGCATGGCGAGCACTGAAAAATCACTTCCCGGCGACCGGGAAGCAGGCCTGGCCCTTGGACGACAGTGCCGAGCAAGCGGCGGACGCCGCGGCGCGCGAGGCATAGCCTCCCACTTGTAGCCGGGTCACCGCACCTGCCGCGACATAAATGGCGGGGTGTCCGGTGACGGGACCCGAGGACGATAGCTTCCGGTAGAGCGCCTCGGCCGACGACTTTTGGGAGAAGGCGCCAAGCTGGATCCGCCACGAGCCGTTGGACAAAGCCTTCGACGGCTTTTCGGCTGGAGCAGGGGCAGCAGGCTTGCTCGCAACCTTGACCGCCGGCTTCGCAGCAGGAGGCGCCGCAGGCTTCGGAGCAGGCTTGGAAGCCACTTTTGCAGGCGCCTTCGTCCCAGGTGAGGGCTTTTCGGCGGCTTTCTGAAGGGCGATCTCGACCCCGCGGCGGCGAATGTCGACGGGAAGGATCTGGTCCATCTGCTCCAACGTGGTCTTGGCCGGCTCCAGTCCCTGGGCCGCTGCTCGGCTAACATAAGCGTACGCCATCAGCGGGTCGCGCGGGGCTCCGTCGCCGTTGAACAGCGCCGTTCCGTAGACCAGCATCGCCCTCGGCTCGCCACGCTCGGCGGCTTTCTTCAGCCACCCCATCGCCGCTTCGCGGCTTCCGCTGTCGAATAGCAACAAGCCAAGCGTCGTCTGGGCATCGAGATGGCCAGCGTTCGCGGCTTTTCCGAGCCACGCCTGCGCCTGCGCGAGATCGATGCTTACGCCGCGGCCCAAGCGGTACGCCTGGCCCAGGTTGAAGGCTGCGTCTGCGTCGCCTTTTTCGGCCAGCGGCTTCCAGATGGCGACTGCGCTTGCGTAATCGGCGCGCTGCCACGCGGCGATGCCGTCACGGACCGTTTTCGGCTCCCAAGCTGGCGACACCGCGGCGATGCTGGCGACGATCACCGTTAAGAGGCTGAATCGAATGAGCTTCATACCCGCCGATCTCCTGCTGCCAGCCTAGTCAACTTCGCCGCTCGGGCAACAGGGTCTTGCGGACATTAACCAGATTTTAGAGCCTTGAGTGTCACTCCGGCCTCGATCGATCGCAAAAGGGCAGGGGAAAACATGCGCGTTCTCGCTATGGCATCGCAGAAGGGCGGATCGGGAAAGACTACACTTTCCGGTCACCTCGCGGTGCAGGCTCAGCTTGCGGGCGCAGGGCCCGTTTGCTTGATCGACATCGACCCGCAGGGCAGCCTTGCAGACTGGTGGAACGAGCGCGAGGCCGACATGCCCGCCTTCGCCCAGACCACGGTCGCCCGGCTTTCTTCGGATCTCGAAGTCCTTCGCCAACAGGGTTTCCGCCTCGCGGTCATCGACACTCCGCCGGCCATCACCATGGCTATCCAGAGCGTCATTGCGGTCGCCGAGCTGATCGTCATCCCGACGCGTCCGAGCCCGCACGATCTTCGTGCCGTCGGCGCGACGGTGGATCTCTGCGATCGCGCCGGGAAGCCGCTCATCTTCGTCGTCAACGCGGCGACCCCCAAGGCGAAGATCACTTATGAAGCCGCGGTCGCTCTGTCGCAGCACGGCACCGTGGCGCCGGTTACGGTCCATCATCGCACCGACTTCGCGGCTTCGATGATCGACGGCCGGACGGTCATGGAGATCGATCCGCAGGGTCGCTCGGCCAGCGAGATCGTCGAGCTCTGGGACTATATTTCCGACAGGCTCGAGAAGAATTTCAGAAGGACGGTTTTCGCCGCTCCCAATGCAGCGCCCGGAATTAGCCAGGCCAGTCCGCGTCCTGTCGGTGGCTTCGGTCGCCGGGTCATGGGCCAGTAACGGGGGAACGCGTGAACACCGAGCCCAAGCCTTTTGCTTCTCTGTCTTCCGGTCTCCTCGCTCGCAAGGGCGCGGCTCGCCCGGCCATGCGCCCGCAGGGCTTTGGCCAGATCGGCTCGAGCCTTGAGGACCTCGGCTGGAACGACATGGGGTTCGAGCCGCCGAAGCCGGCGGACAATTCCGAACTCGATGCCGACCACGACGCTTTCGGCGAGGTGATCCCGGCGCACCCGCACAACCTTGCCGGCCTCACTCCGGTCGAATCGCCTGTCCATAATCAGCAGGCCGAAATCGCAGGCCGCCTATCCGCTTATTCCGCGGACGAAGCGGACGAAGACGAAATCGACGAGACCGCAGAGCTCTACGATCCGGAAGCGGAGATGGAGGAGCAGGAGGAGCAGGATGAGCCTCTCGTCGCTCACGCTCCTGAAGTTGCCGAAATTCCGGAATTCGTGGCTGCGCCTCAGCCGGCTCCGGCTCCGGCTCCGCGCCGTCAGCCTCGGCAGCGCGCCGCGCCGGGAAGCAAGGGCAAGGCCGCTTTTACTCTTCGCCTCGACACCGAGCGTCACCTGAAGCTGCGCCTCGCCTGCGCAGTTGACGGACGGTCGGCCCAGCTCCTCGTTACCGAGGCTCTCGACAGGCTGCTCGGCGAAATGCCCGAGCTCGATACTTTGGCAAACAAGGCTAAACGGAAGGGATAAGCGACCATGCGCCCGAGCCGCTTTGGAACCGCAGCAGTTTCCACCATCACCATCGCAGCGCTCCTTGCAGGCTGCGCAATTGGCCAGAAGAGCCCGCAATCAGTCGCGTCGAAGGCGGATCTCTCGAAGGTCGGGCTTGCGATGCGGGCCCAGGCCGCTCTGGAGACAGGGCAGTTCGAAAGTGCGGTGCAGCTTGCCGAGCAGGCAGTCCAGTACAAGCCGACCGACTCTGGTTTCCGCAAGCTCCTCGGCAACAGCTATTTCGCTGCGGGCCGCTTTGCTTCGGCCGAGCAGGCCTACCGCGACTCGCTGACGCTCGCAGCGGCGCAGCCCGACGTCATTCTGAAGCTCGCGCTGGTCGAGATCGCCCAGGGCCGATGTGCCGACGCGCTCGCGGCCCTCGAAGCGGCTCGCGATGCCCTCGATGCGGCCGACTATGGGCTGGCAATGGCTCTCGCCGGTCATCCGGCCGAAGCGGTAGCAGTCCTCAACGACGTCGCCCGGATGAATGGAGCCGACGCTCGCGTTCGCCAGAACCTGGCGCTGGCCTACGGCCTGACGGGGGACTGGACCATGGCTCGCACCGTCGCCGCCCAGGACGTTCCGCCGGAACAACTCGACTCTCGAATCCAGCAGTGGATGGCGATCGCTACGCCGTCGCATCCCTATGACCAGCTGGCGATGCTGACCGGCGTCCACCCCGCCGCCGACCCGGGACAGCCCGCAGCGCTGGCCTTGAAGAGCCTTCCGGAAGCCCAGCGCTATGCGCAGCTGGATCTTCCCAAGACGCAGTCCGCATCGGTCGAGCCGCAGATCGCCGAAATCCCGGCCGCTCCGCCGCCGGCGCTGCCAGAACCTGCTCCGGTCCAGACGGCAGAAGCTGTCGCGCCGGCCCCGGTCGTCGCCGAGGCTGCACGCGCTCTTCTTCAGCCGGCAGCGCAGACCGACCAGCCGGTGAAGCCGGAAGCGCCGCTCGTCGAGGCTGTCGCTTCGAAGCCGGTTCCCGAGCTCCCGACCAGGTTCGAAGCCCCGGCGCAGCCGGCGAGCTACGTCGCCATCACCGACTCCGTCCGCCGTGCAGCCGAGAAGGCCCACCGCGGCAACGGACGGTCCACATCGGTCGTACAGCTCGGCGCCTACAGCTCTCCCAACCGGGTGAGCGCCGCCTGGGCAACGATCACGAAGCGCTATCCGGCGCTTGCCAGCTACACCCCGGTTCGTGCCCGCTTCGAGGGTCCGAAGGGGACTGTCTGGCGGCTGTCGATCAAGGGCTTCGACAGCGACCGCGAAGCGCGCTCGCGCTGCGAGCTGCTTCAGAGCCGTGGCGGCAAGTGCTTCGTCCGCCGCACCGCCGGAGACTCGCCGGTCGAAATGGCCTCGCGCTAAGCGAGCACCAGCTCAAGGCAGGCCATACGCACGGCCACGCCATATTCGACCTGCTTCGTAATCAATGACCGATTGGGATCGTCGGCAATCGCGCCGTCGATCTCGACTCCGCGGTTCATCGGTCCCGGATGCATGACGACGGCGTTCGGAGCCGCCTTGGCCAATCGCTCGGCCGTCAGCCCGTAGCGCTTCAGATATTCGCCGGGAGAATCGCCCAGTTCTTCTTCCAGCCGCTCGCGCTGGACCCGAAGCATCATCACGACGTCCGCGCCCTCGATCGCCTCGTCGACGCTGTGCGGAGCGAGCAGGTCGTCAGGCATCAGCATCGGCGGGCCGCCGAGACGGACGGTCGCCCCTAGCCGAGGAAGCAGCAGGGCGTTCGAATGGGCGACGCGGCTGTGACGAATGTCGCCGCAGATGGCGACGGTAAGACCGTCGAGCTTCCCGAAATGCGAGCGGATTGTCGCAGCGTCGAGAAGCGCCTGGGTGGGATGTTCATTGGTTCCGTCGCCAGCGTTGATCACCGGGCAGTCCATGATCCGGGCGACGGCGGCTGGCCCCCCGTTGTCGCCGTGGCGGATGACGAGCGCATCGGGCCGCATCGCATTCAGCGTGTGCGCCGTGTCGTCGAGGCTTTCGCCCTTGTTCACCGACGATTGCGCGACCGGAAGCGTGACGACACTGGCGCCGAGGCGGTGCGCCGCGGCCGAGAAGGACATCAAGGTCCGCGTCGAATTTTCGTAGAAAAGATTGAAGACGATCTTGCCGGACAGAGCCTCGCCCGACGCGCCGGAGCGGTTGGCAGCGAGGTGCACGTCGGCGCGATCGAGGATCGTGCCGATTTGCTCGCCGCTGAGGGAATCGATCGAAAGAAGGTCCACGAGCGCCTCGCTTATTCCGGACCCGGAAGATTTGCCAGCGCGTCGATCGCGCCCTGGAGGATATGGGCAGCGGCAAGCGCATCGACTTTCTCCGCGCGCTTCGCCCGGCTGACGTCCGCGTCGATCATCGCCCGCTCCACCGCCTGCGTCGACCAGCGCTCATCCCAAAGGAGGACCGGAAGCTCGAGCGGGGCGAGGTTGCGAGCGAAGGCCCGGACCGACTGGGTCCGGGGTGAGTCGCTGCCGTCCATGTTGAGCGGAAGGCCGACGACGAGGCCGACGACATGCTCGCGGGCGATGAAGGCCGTGAGCGCTTCAAGGTCCCTCGTGAACTTGGTACGGCGGATGGTCTCGGAAGGGCCGGCGAAGTGCCATCCGGCGTCGCAGATCGCCAGGCCGATGGTCCTCGTTCCGACGTCGAGGCCCGCAAGCTTGCCGCCGTCCGGCAAGGCGGCGAGGAATTCGGACGTGTCGGCGGTCAATGCTGCCATGCCGCAAGCCTCCGCTCCGCGTCGCGCCGGATCGCGCCCCAGAAGAGGGCATAGTCATAGACGTGGTAATTGTTGCCGGGGAGCACATAGGGTCCGACCCCAGGGACGATGCCGTCAACGATCAGCAGGCCCTTGTCGCAATGCGCACCCACCGCACCCTTGACGACGCTGGCGTTGGTGAAGTCGCCATTGGGGACAAGCATGCCGGGGTTATCGGCGGGCGGCGCCGAAGCGTTTTGAGTCCCGGCAATGGGGTTCACGCAGAGTATGTCTTCGCGCTTTCGCTTGCCGCCGGCCAGTCCGTCGGTACCTTGCCAGCCATCGACGATAAAGTCCGGATTGGGCGGGTCTCCGAACGTCATCCACGACAGGATGCAGCCGGTCTGTGAGGGCGATGTGCAGCCGGGAAGGCCGAGCGCTGCGAGATCGGCCTTCGTGTCGATCGGCCAGCCGACGACATAGGCAGCGACGAGGCGCCCCTTGAGCTGCGCCTGACGCTCCTGGAGCAGCCGGGTCAGGTGGAGCGTGCCCTGGCTATGCCCGGCAAGGATGATCGGCTGGCCGGCGCCGACATGCTTCATGAATTCGTCGAAGGCGGCGGACACGTCGGAAAAAGCAAGGTCGAGAGCCTGCTGGGCATCCTTGCTCTCGAGGAGAAAGGCGCCGTAGGCCGCCTGCCGATAGCGCGGAGCCCACACCTGGCCCGTACCGTTGAAGACGCTGGCCTGGCTCTGCGTGAAAAGCTGATCGCGCTGGCCGCTCTCCTGCTCGAACAAAGGCGCGTTCCAGCGGTCGCGCTTCAAATAGGTCGTCGGGTGAATGTAGAAGATTGCGGCGCGGCCGGGAGCGTCGCGCTCCATTCCATCGGGTAGCCACTCCGCTGCATTGTGCGGAATGTCGGGCCGGGCGGTCCAGGAATCCACTTTCGAATAGTCGGGAGCAGTGGACTGGGCGGGCGCGGCGAAATGGCCCTCGGGCGTGAATTCGCGGCGAAGGATGCTCCCGCCGAACTGGTAGATGGCGAAGGCTCCCGCCACGATGAGCAGCGTAAGGATCGTGACGAAAAACAGGAAACGGCGAGCGCACATTGGACGCGGCGGTTAGGGGAGGGGCCGCCGGTGGGCAACCGCCGCCGAGTCGGCCTGCAGCGCGAGGAGCCGCGCAAAGAAGCGGTCGCGGAGCGCCTCGTCGACTTTGCGAGCGTGAGGGTCACGGCGCGCCGTTGACCAAATTGACCGTGTGGCGGGCGTTGGCGTGTTACCCTGAGGGGGTGAAAACGGGGTTCCGCCCACTTCCTTCGCTTGGTCGCCGGCGCGGTTCGCCGCGGTCGCGACTTTCCAGGCGTGGGCGAAGGCGGCGTCGCGCGACTTGAGGGCGTAGGCAGCCTTGCGGCTCATGCCTGCGGCCCTGGCGGCGAGGGTAACAGACCGGTGGCGGCGAGGGTGACAATGAAGGTGACAGCCTTGCCTTGATTCCATTCTCCGGAACGGCGCGGACGGCGAGGGTTGGAAAGGAGGATCACAGGCGCGGCCTCTTGGCTGGTGAAGGTGGTTCGAGGCGAGCCAAGCACGGCGAGGCGGCTGTAGGACAGGATTTTCTTACGGGCCTACAGTGTCTGTTACCGACCCATTGCGGACATTAGCCTGGCGGCAGCTTCCGACCATTGCGGACATTCGCTTCGTGCGAATGCTGATGATAAGCTACGTTCACACGCAGCGGCAGGGGTGTCAGTGAAGAGTTGGTGGTTCCTGACGTTGCCCCTGGCGGCCTGTTCGACAGGCAAGTCAGGCGTAAACGCAAATAGCCAGTCACCATACCTTTTGCTCTTTGCGGATCGCCCTCGAATAGCTTTCGGGAGAAGTGGATGACTTTCGGTGCCGGACTTCGAACATCGCTTGATCTTCGCCGTGAGCAGGTGCCGTCGGAAATTGTCCGAGGGGATAGCCTGGAGCATGTGCTTAACCGCCACCTGCTCGCGGTGGAGGAGAATTTCCACGGCGAGCTGATCGCCTCGATCCTGCTTTTGAGCCTGGACGGCAAGCGGCTTCATCACGGCGCCGCGCCGCGGCTCCCGCAAATCTTTCGCGAGGCAATCGACGGGGCGGAAATCGGCCCTTCGGCGGGTTCGTGCGGAACCGCCGCCTTCCGCGGTCTGCCGGTCTACGTCGCCGACCTTGCCAACGATCCCTTGTGGTACGCATATCGCGACCTCGCCATCCCGCACGGGCTCCGGTCGTGCTGGTCGACGCCGATCTTCGACCCCGACGGAGTGCTGCTCGGGACGTTCGCCATCTACCACCGTGAGCCCGGCTTCCCCAAGATCGACGAGATCGACGCCATTGCCGTGATCACCGACAGTGTCGCCCATGCCATCCTGTGCGCGCGGGGCCTGCAGGACTCGTCAGCGTGAAGGACAATCCCCCGTTAGGTCCAGGCGGCGTAAGGCCGCTTTCCCTCTCGTAAATTTGATTGTCAGGTTGCCTCAGCTGGGTGGTTGAAGTCGGCATGTCCGCTTTCCACCCATTGCGGATTAGCTCAATGGTGCGTGCGCGTCCATTCTAGTGACAATGCCTCTTGGCCAGGCGCCGCAATGCTTAGTGCTCGGTCGGTCAACGGCGTAATGGCAGATCGCGGCGGAAGATTGTGAGGAATATGGATGTCCCACGCGAGCCCGATCCATTCCAGGAACTGGACGAACCGAAACCCAGGATCGGCCTGACCGGGATAAAGGCCGTGCCGAGCCGACGCGGGGAAAGCATGGTGATTGCAATGCCAGCTCTCACCCATGGTCGGGATTGCAAGCCAACCGATGTTGTAGCCTTGGACGGCGGCGTCCTCGACGAACCAATCCTGGTGCCCGCGACGATGCGCGACGTGCGCAATATACCAGTGCATGGTGAAGCAAACGGCTACACGCACGACCACGCCCCACACTACCCACGACCAGCCACCGATCCAGAACAGGAAGAAAGCGACCGGAATCTGGTGCAGCATCCAAGTGCGCTGTAGGAACCGGTAGAAGGCATCGTCACTAATACCGGCTCCAGCATCGAACTGCGGCGGCTTGTCGAACAGCAGCTTGAAATTGAGATAGTAGAAGCCGTCGGTCAGCACCGACTTGCCGTGGCGGAGGAACCAGTGGCAATTGGCCTGGCGCTGCGCCCAGTCGCGGATGTCGTGCAATCCGACGGTCCATAGAGGGCCGCCCATGCCGACCAACACGCCGACGTAAATCATCAGCCGCTCAAGCCATTTGGGGCAATCGAAGCTTCGATGGATCAAGCGGCGGTGGAAGCCGACCGAATGGCCAACGCACAGGGTGAACCCCGACAGTACGAGGAAGACGATAACGCCGCTTAAGCTAAAGAATAGCGGGCCGAGGATCAGCGCGCCGGCGATGAACGACATGTTCCAGATCGATCGGGGAGCGTCCCACTTGAGCCGCCCGCTACCGGCATCAGCGTTCTCCAACCCCCCCAGGGAATTGACCTTGAATGCACCCTCTGAGGCTTCGCCCGCGACGCTCATGCGGCATCGCCGTTGGGTCTAAGCCGCGTCTTCTTGCGTTGGGCACTGATCTTACGGGCTTCGGGACAAAAGGGGGTCAGAAAACTGTAGAGGCTGTTGGCCAGATGGTCTGCGGCGATCGAATAAATGATGTGTTGGCCGCGCTTCTGCTGGTGCACCAATCCCGCCTCATGCAGCACCGAAAGATGCTTGGAGATCGATGGCATCGCCATGTCGAACTTGGCGGCTATCTCGCCGACCGTCATCGGACCGCCGGCCAAGTGATTGAGGATGCGCCGACGGGGAGTCGAGGCGAGCGCCTTGAAGGCCTTGTCCATCGTTACTTTCCTAATTAGGAAAATACGAAAGTCAATTGATGTCCGCTGTCCACCCATTGCGGACATTAGCGAACAATTTCATCATCGCCCGGTGAAGTCCGCGTTCGCCATTTTGCTAACCGCTAGCACGGTTGCCTGCAGCCCGATGCCACGAGTGGATGCGGCAAGTGCCCAGCTATTTGCGGAAGCGATTCCGATCTGCACTTTGCTCGCCAGCCCGCAGCCATTTGTTGGAAAACATGTGTATGTCAGCGGCTATCTCGTCGCTACGCCCCACGGTGGAATCTTTCGCGATGGCAGCTGTCAGCGAGGTGAAATGCCTTTGTCTCGCGACAACTACGAAGCGGATAACAGACGCGCACGGGCCATTCGGGATGCTGCTTGGCGGGTGGATCGCCGCGCTGAAGTGCCCGTGGTCATGTCGGGCATTCTCAGGGACCATTATGACGGAGAGACGCCAGGGTTCACGTGCTCCGGCGGGGGTATCTGCCAACGTTACTCGCTGGAATCGGATTCACTCGTGGCCGCCCGTCCACCGAGGACGAGACCCCGAAGGTAATGTTCGCTTTCCACCCATTGCGGACATTCGGTGCCGCTGCCGGCGCTACTTCGCTGCAGCGCGCTGCGAATGAAAGAAATCGACCTTCCACTCGCCATTCCGTCGAACGAGCACCGCTGACTCCAGCCATCGGACAGGCTTCACGTCGGGCGGCACGCCTGCGCTCCCGACATTCTCCCAAGTCGTCCAGGCGACGTCACAACGGATTTTGGTATCGAGCGGGCCGACGGTCCAGTTGAGCTGGACTCCGCGGGCGTGGGCATCGCGCACCAGCTCCATCAACGCCGGTCCGGAAAAGCGCTTGCCGGCGTCGAACGCGTAGAAGGACTCAGTGGTGAGCCGTTGAAATGCGGCTTTGTTTTCCTTGCGGAGCGCGTCGAAAAAGGCGTGCACCGTGGAGTCGATGGCGGGCTGCGTCTCCGGCGATCCCAGGCAGGCCGGTCGATCGAGGTGGGTGCAGCCGGTCAGCGCCAACACTGCTGCAAGAGCGCAAAGATGACGATCGACCACGACGGCTACAGATCACTCTTGGCGCCCGCCGGTCAATGTCCGCGATCGATACAGTGCCGGACAACTTGCACTTGTCCCGATTGCGGCTGCGACTGGCGTGACTTAAGCCGGGTCACGATGAAAATTCCGGCGGGAAATCCTCTCACCCATCCAGCCGAATGGGCGCGGCGATGCCGAATCGAGGCCGCGCGAGCGATCCATCCTTCGACAAAGGCCTTCCTGGTGGAACTGGCGGCGCAGTTCGAATCCATTGCCGGGCAAGAGGTTGAAGTGGATCCCGACGACAGCGACCTGCAGAATGCCGTGGCCGATCGCCTTACCGAACTGGCCGCCAGGAAGAGGGATTGGACGCGCTAGAGCAGCGTCCGTTTTCCACCAATGCCGACATCGTGCAGGAGCAGTACGGCCTCAAGCCTCAACCCGGCCCTCGGACTCGGCTGTCCACCCCTCGAACAACGAACCGCGCCGGTCCATCACGGCAAAGCGTTTCAGCTCCCTCGCGCAGGTGTCGAGATCGTCCTTGAGCATCTGGATGCGGGCGTCGATTTCATCGTCCGTGCTGCAGTCCGACACCAGCTCCTGCGAGCGGGCCATCAATCGCGCGCCATGGATGTCATGTGCGACGTAAAATTTGTTCAGAATGCCGGTCATGTTCGACTCCATTCCCGGCTCAACCATACAGGAAGGCGCGACCGGGAGCGACTGGGGCTTTCGCGGAGGAGTGGTGGTTCCACTTTTCTGCGAGCGGCGGCCCTCAATCGGTTGCAGTAAGCATACCTTTCGTTAGGGTCGCGCCGCACAAATCCGAGGGGAGACTTTACGTGCGGAAATTGAATTGGCTGCTCGTTGCCGCGGCGATCGTCGCTGTTCCACAATTTGCTTCGGTCTCTGCGCAGCCCGCGCCGGCCGCGGCTGCCAATTCGCAAGACGCGCGGCTGACCGCCTTCCTCGACAAGGAGTTCGCGACAAGCCTGAAGTCGCGGCCGCAGCTCGCGACGCGCCTTGGCATGAAGGAAGGCGAGGATCGGCTCGACGATATCAGCGACGCCGCCGAGCTGAAGCGGCTGCAGGAGCGCCGGGACAGCGTCGCCCGGATGAAGGCGCAGTTCGACCGAAGCAAGCTCTCGCCCAAGGGGCAGACGAACTACGACATCTGGGAAACCGAGCTCCAGCGCGCCGAGATCCAGTACAAGTATCGGCTCTACTCGCCGCCTTTCTATTCCTTCCTCTATTCGATCCACGCTTCGCTTCCGAACTTCCTGATCAACACCCACACGGTCCAGGATGCGGCCGACATGAAGGCGTACAACAGCCGGATCCGCGCCATCCCAGCAGTGCTCGACACTGCAATTGCGCAGAGCAAAGATTCGGACGCCGCCGGTATTCACGCGCCGAAGTTCGAGATCGAGCGGGTGATGAGCGGGAGCAAGACGATCATCACCGGCGCGCCCTTCGACGGCGGCGCGGATTCGCCGCTGTGGGCCGACGCGAAGAAGAAGGTCGGAAAGCTCGTCGCGGACGGAAAGATCAGGGAGCCGGAAGGCGACGCGCTGCTGACCGATACCAAGGCTGCGCTGATGGAGATGAAGCCGGCCTATGAGCGGGTGATCGCCTGGGCGAACAGCGAGCTTCCGACTGCGCCGAGCGGCAGGGGCGGGGCGATTTCGCTTCCGGGGGGCGCGGAATATTATGCGGCGGCGCTCAAGCTCAACACGACGCTCGACCTCACGGCAGACCAGATCCACAAGATCGGGCTCGATCAGGTGAAACAGGTCGAAGCGCAGCAGGACGCGCTGGCGAAGCAGGCCGGGTTCGCGGACCGAGAAGCCTTCTATGCCGACCGGGCCAAGCGCTTTCCGCCGCAGCCGTGGACCGATGCGCTGCGCAACGAATATCTGACTCGTGCGAACGCGATCATCGCGCACAACCGCGAGCTTCTTCCGCAGCGCTTCAACAATTTGCCCGAGTATAAGGTCGAGGTGATCCGCGAGCCGTCGTTCAGCGAGGTCTCGGGCGGCGCGGCGCATGCGGCGGGGCCTAGCCCCGACGGAACTCGGCCGGGGCGGGTCTACGTCCACCTGCTCGGCGAAACCGAGGATCCGGCGGCGCTCACCGACCTCATGTGCCACGAGGGCATTCCGGGGCACGTGATGGCCGGCGACATCCAGGCCCGGCAGACGGGCACTGCCAAGTTCCGGCGCGCGGGCGGCTATGTCTCGTTCAACGAGGGCTGGGCGCTCTATTCCGAGGCCCTGTGCAAGGAGATGGGCGCTTATTCCGACGCCGCCGACGACTTCATGCGGCTGGATGCGGAGCTGTTCCGCGCGGCGCGGCTGGTCGTCGACACGGGCATCCACTCGCTCGGTTGGACCGAGGACCAGGCCGTCGATTACATGAAAAAGACGGCCCGGATGAGCGAAGACCATGCACGGTCGGAGGTGCGTCGCTATATAACGCTCCCCGGACAGGCGACCGGCTACAAGATCGGGCAGCTCAAGATTTTCGAGCTTCGCGCCAAGGCCGAAAAGGCGCTTGGGCCGAAATTCGACATCAAGGGCTTCGACGACCTGATCATCAGCGACGGGTCGCAGCCGCTGCCGGTGCTCGAGACGCGGGTCGATGAGTGGATCGCGTCGAGGAAATAGAAAGGGCCCGATCATGGGCGAGACCGCATTCGACCTGACGCCTCCGAGCGAGGACCAGCTTGAAGAGCTGAAGGCTGACCTCAGCGACGAGGAGCGGCATGTGCTCCTGGAGCATGGGACCGAGGCACCCTTCTGCGGCACCTTCCTGGACGAGAAGAGGCCGGGGACCTTCACCTGTCGGCTGTGCGGGCTGCCGCTCTTCCACGGCGGCACCAAGTTCGAGAGCGGGACTGGCTGGCCGAGCTTCACGCAGCCTTTCGCCGAGGAGCACCTGAAGACCATCCGCGACACCAGCTACGGCATGGTGCGGACGGAGATCGTCTGCGCGCGTTGCGGAGCGCATCAGGGCCACGTCTTCCCCGACGGGCCGCCGCCGACCGGCGAGCGATACTGCATCAACTCGGTGAGCCTGGATTTCACACCCGACGGCGAGCCGCTTCCCGACAAGCTCGAGCGCGGGGCGCCCGAAGGCGAAAAATGGCAGTGAGCAACGAAAGGAAGAAGGCCACGGCCGAATTCCGGCGGATGATGGTCTGGCTGGCGATCATCGGCGCACTGATGGTTGCGGGGGCGCTGACCTACCTCGGGATGACCGGCGACCTCGACCGCGACATGATCATCGCGACGACGCTCGGCGTCTTCCTGTCGATCATCGTCGGGGGCGGGCTGATGGCCGCATCCTACTTCAGCGACAAGAGCGGCCACGACCAGAGCATCGACGACTCGACCCGCGCCTATCGGGACGAGAAGCGCGACTGACGGGGCGGGGCGCTTGCCGCCCCAAGGCGCCGCCGCTATCCGCCGCGCACGATGAGTGTTTCTTCCAAACAGGTTCGCCACATCGCCAAGCTCGCCCGAATCGCGATGAGCGATGAGGAGATCGAGCGGCTCGTGCCCGAGCTCAACAACATCCTCGGCTGGGTCGAGCAGCTCGGCGAGGTGAACACCGACGGTGTCGAGCCGCTGACCGCCGTGATCGAGCAGAAGCTGCGGCTTCGCGACGACAAGGTGACGGACGGCGATTGCCGCGACGCGGTGCTGGCGAATGCGCCGGGCGCCGAGCACGGATTCTTCGCGGTGCCGAAGGTGATCGAGTGACCGATCTGACGTCACTTTCGATTGCCGAGCTTCGCGAGGGCATAAGCGGGAAGCAGTTTTCCGCGCGGGAAGTCGCCGAGGCTTACAATGCCGCGGTCGCGGGTGCGCGGAGCCTGAACGCCTATACGGTCGAGACTCCCGAAGATGCGCTGGCTGCGGCCGAGGCGGCGGATACCGGCAAGGCGACCGGGCCGTTGGCGGGCATCCCGCTCGGCATCAAGGACCTGTTCGCGACCGAGGGCGTGGACACGACCGCCGGAAGCCGGATCCTCAAGGATTTCCGGCCGCCCTACGAAAGCAGTGTCGTCGCGAACCTGCGCAAGGCCGGCGCGGGCATGCTCGGCAAGCTCAACATGGACGAGTTCGCGATGGGCTCGTCGAACGAAACCAGCGCCTACGGGCCGGTCATCTCTCCCTGGCGGAAGAAGGATGGAAGCAACGCGGCCCTCACGCCGGGAGGGTCGTCGGGGGGCTCGGCGGCAGCGGTCGCGGCCGGCATCGCTCCAGGCGTGACCGGCACCGACACCGGCGGGTCGATCCGCCAGCCCGCCGCCTTCACCGGCATTTGCGGGATCAAGCCAACCTACGGGCGCTGCTCGCGCTGGGGGATCGTGTCCTTTGCAAGCTCGCTCGACCAGGCGGGGCCGATGGCGAAGACGGTCCGTGACTGCGCGATCCTGCTTGGCGCGATGGCCGGATTCGACCCGAAGGATTCGACTTCGTTGAATGAGCCGGTTCCCAATTGGGAAGGCGGATTGTCGAGCGATCTCAAGGGCAAGCGCGTCGGGATTCCGAAGGAATATCGGATCGACGGGGTGCCGCCCGAGATCAATGCGCTGTGGGACAAGGGCATCGAGTGGCTGAAGGACGCGGGCGCGGTGCCGGTCGAGATCAGCCTTCCGCACACGAAGTATGCGCTTCCGACCTATTACATCATCGCTCCGGCCGAGGCTTCGTCGAACCTCGCCCGCTATGACGGCGTCCGGTACGGCGCTCGCGTCGAAGGCGTGAAGAGCCTCGACGACATGTACGAGGCGACGCGCGCGGCCGGCTTCGGCGCCGAGGTGAAGCGCCGGATCATGATCGGCACCTATGTGCTCTCCGCGGGGTTCTACGACGCTTATTTCACCAAGGCGCAGCGCGTCCGCGCACTTATCAAGCAGGACTTCGCCAGGGCCTTCGAGCAGTGTGACGTCATCCTGACGCCCACAGCGCCCTCAGCGGCCTTCGCGCTTGGCGAAAAGAGCGCCGACCCGATCGCAATGTACCTCAACGACGTGTTCGCGGTGCCGGCCAGCCTTGCGGGCCTTCCCGCTATGAGCGTTCCGGGCGGGTTGGATTCCGACGGGCTTCCACTCGGGCTTCACCTGATCGGGCCAGAGCTGGACGAGCAGGGCGTGCTCAATGCCGCTCTGGCGATCGAGGAGCGGGCCGGGTTTACCGCAAGGGCGGAGAAGTGGTGGTGAGCGGCCGCATTGTTGCAGTTCAGACGTTTGGGGGCTGGCAGTGGTCTGATACGGATCCTGCGAAAGAATGGGACTACGTCGCACCGCCATTTCACGCTGAAGTCCCGCCGAAGACCGAGGTCTGGTATGACAAGCCGATCCGCACACTCCAAGGCAGAGTTATTGAAAAGGCTCATGAGCTGAACGGCTATTCTGTCCTCCTCTCCCAGCGACACGTCGACTGGAATGGAGATGTGAACATCACTATGCGCTCTACTGATGGTCGTGAAATTCGTGGTTTTGGTTCGATAGATTTGGCGAGTTTCAATGGCTGACGCTGCAGCTCCTTATCGTCTCAAAGGCGCGACGGGCGAATGGGAGGTCGTGGTCGGCCTCGAAGTCCACGCCCAGATTACCGCGACCGCATCCAAGCTCTTCTCCGGTGCGGCGACGGCATTCGGGGCCGAGCCGAACACGCAGGTGAGCCTGATCGACGCGGCAATGCCGGGGATGCTCCCCGTGCCCAACAAGGAATGCATCCGCCAGGCGGTGCGCACCGGAATGGCGCTGGAAGCGAAGATCAACAACTGGTCGCGCTTCGACCGGAAGAACTATTTCTACGCCGACCTTCCGCAGGGCTATCAGATCAGCCAGCTCTACCATCCGCTGGTGGGCGAGGGCGAAATCGATGTCCTGCTGGACGAGCAGGACGAGAGCTCGGCCAAGCGCATCGGGATCGAGCGGATCCACGTCGAGCAGGATGCCGGCAAGCTGATGCACGACCAGCATGCGACGATGAGCTACGTCGACCTCAATCGTGCAGGCGTTGCGCTGATGGAGATCGTGTCGCGCCCCGACATGCGTTCTCCAGCAGAAGCAGGCGCTTATCTAAGGAAGCTGAGAGCCATCCTCCGCTATGTCGGCTCGTGCGACGGCAATATGGAAGAGGGCTCGATGCGCGCCGACGTCAATGTCAGCGTTCGCAAGCCCGGCGGCGAGCTCGGCACCCGGACCGAGACCAAGAACGTCAACAGTGTCCGCTTCGTCATGGCGGTCGTCGAGCATGAGGCGCGCCGCCAGATCGATCTTATCGAGGAAGGCGGCGAGGTCGCGCAGGAAACCCGGCTCTACGACCCCGACAAGGGCGTGACGCGGACCCTTCGCTCGAAGGAAGACGCGCACGATTACCGCTACTTCCCCGATCCCGACCTGCTTCCGCTGGAGCTGGACGAGGCGTTCCTCGAGGAATGCGCCAAGAGCCTGCCGGAGCTGCCCGACGCCAAGCGCAAGCGTTACGAGGCGCTGGGCATCACGCCCTACAATGCGAGCGTGCTGACGGCGGACGTCGACATCGCGCGATGGTTCGATGCGCTTCTGGAGAGCGGAGCCGAACCGAAAGCCGCCGCCAACTGGACTGCCTCGGAATATTTCGGGGCGCTGAACCGGCTCGACAAGACGATCGAAGACAGCCCGGTAAGCCCGGAAGGGGCCGGCGAGCTCCTGAAGCTCGTGCAGGACGGCACTCTCTCGGGGACGCTCGCCAAGCAGGTGTTCGAGATCATGCTCGAAACAGGCAAGGGCGCGGCCGAGATCGTCGAGGAGCGCGGCCTCAAGCAGACCAGCGACACCGGTGAGATCGACGCCAGGATCGACGGGGTGCTTGCCGCCAATGCCGACAAGGTCGCCGAGTATAAGGCAGGCAAGCAGGCGCTGTTCGGCTTCTTCGTCGGCCAAGTGATGAAGGCGATGGGCGGCAAGGCCAATCCCAAGGTGGTGAACGAGCAGCTTCGGGCAAAGCTCGATTGATGCGGCGGCTGCTCGCTGCCTTTGCCGCGCTGGCGGCAGCATGCGGCGCTCCGGCGCAGGCTCCGCAACAGCCAAAGCTCAAGATCGTGATTTCGATTGATCAGCTAACGCCGGAGCTTCTCACTGAATATCGGACCCAGCTGCGCGGCGGCCTGGGGCACGTCGCGGCGCTGCCTCCATCTGCCGAAGGTGCCGTCACAGGACAGAAGATTGCAGTAAGCGGGCGCTCCACCGGTGTTGACGCCGCCGCCACGTCGCGCTGGTTCTGGAACGGTACCAGCTTCGGAACTGACGTTGCCGGCTCGGTGGTTCCCCGGACGGTGCCGCTCGCCAATTCGGGAGTCCAAAAGCTCCTCAGCTCCCCTGAACCCGCGCTTGTGTCGCCGCCTTATTGCGCGGCGAAAGCGAAGCCTGGCGGCAAGAGATTCGCGCGTGCAGCGGGCGATTATGCCACTTTCTCCACGTCGCCGTCGCTCGATGGAGCGACCCTAGCGCTGGCCGCCGGGCTCATCCAGGATTTCAAGCTCGGACGCGACGCCGCACCCGACCTTCTCACGATCGACCTGGCCGCCACGGGCGCCGTGGCCCAAACCTACGGCAGCGGGAGCGAGGAAATGTGCCTCGACCTTTTCGCGCTCGATCGCGAGCTCGGCGATTTCGTTCGCGCGCTCGACCTCATGAAACTGGATTATTCGATCGAGCTTAAGCGCTAGATAGTTCAAAAGCTTGCGTTTTTTCTTCATCTGGAGTTCAGTGAGTTTCCAGCAGTAAGTGCTGCTGCGGGGACTTTGACATGCGCAAATCGGCAATAGCGGCGGCAATCGCCATCGGGCTCACGCTTTCGGCGTGCGTGCAGACGCGCCAGTTCGCCGACCTCCAGTTCACGCCGCCGCAGGGCGACTACAAGCTGCTGGTCTTGAGGCCGGACGTATCGGTCGGGTCGGTGACGACCGGCGGAATGACCGAGCCCAGGGCCGACTGGACGGAAGCGGCTCGGACGAACCTCATCGCTGCACTGGAGGCGCAGCAGGCGGAGCGCGGCGGGCAGGTGCTGGTCGTGGAACGGTGGAGCGACGTTCCCGGGGTCAATCCCGAAGCAGCCGCCGAGATCGAGCGCCTGAACTATGTCGTTGATCAGTCGATCGTCCTCCACAAATATGGCGGCGCCTACCTGCCGACGAAGAGTCGCAGGGGCCTCGACTACACCTTGGGCGAAGAGGCGGTCGAATTCGGCCGCAAAACCGGCTTCGACTACATGCTTTTCATGCATGCCGAGGACAGTTTCGCCTCGACCGGCAGGATCGCGCTTCAGGTGCTGGGTGTCGCCGGCTGCTTCGTCGGTTTCTGCGCTCCCAACGTGGGCGGGGGCGGCCAGCTCGCCTATGCGTCGCTGGTCGACCTCCACACCGGCGAGGTGGTCTGGTTCAATGTCCTGACCGCGGGGACTCAGATCGCAGGCGTGAACCTCGGCGACATCCGGACCCAGGCAGGCGCCGCGCAGATGGTCGAAAGGCTGCTCGGCCGGATGAAGCAGGGGCGCGAAATCCGGCGCCAGCAGAAAGTCCAAAGCTGATGTGCATCCGCTGCGAGATCAGCCGCCGCACGATGCTTGCGGGTACGGGCGCGCTCGCAGCTGCCGGGCTGACCGGTGTTGCCAATGCCCGGATCAAGCCCGCCGATATGGTCCCGCTGATCGGGCCCGGGTTCAAGCCGGTCGACAGGGACGAGCAGGGCCTCTGGCAGCAGATGGACCGCGTCGAGGAGGAAGTGTCCGCCTCGAACCTCGTGATCAAGGACGGGGGCATCGACGGATACGTTCGCGATTTGATCAGCAAGGTCGGCGGCCCAGCCGCGAAGGACATGCGCATCTACGTCGTTCGAATCCCCGAATTCAACGCGATGATGTTTCCGAGCGGCTTCGCGGTCGTCTTCTCGGGACTCCTGCTCAGGATGCGCGATGAGGCGCAGCTCGCCGGAGTCATTGCCCATGAGTCCGGTCACTTCCTCCGACGCCACATGATCCGAAGCTGGCGGGACATGCGGCGCAAGACCGACATCTTCGCGATCGGAGCGATGCTCGCGGGCGTCGGCGGCGCAGGCGCGGGCATGTATCTGGGTAACTACGTCCAGCTCGCACAGCTGGCCACGATTCTGTCGCTGTTCCGGTACAGCCGGGCGATGGAGGCCGAAGCCGACGCAATGGGCGTGCGGCTGATCGCCGAGGCCGGTTATGCGCCGATCGAGATGTCGAACACCTGGGCGCAGCTAATCGGGGAGCTCGACGCCAGCGCTCGCTACCGGCGGAAGCATCGCGACCGCGGCTACGACCTGTTCGAGACACATCCGGCGGACGAGACGCGGATGGCCGACCTCAGGGTCAGTGCGGCGGAGATGACGGTTGCCGGCCGACCCTACGACGCGGGCCGCACCCAATATCTGCACGCGATAGCACCGATCCGTGCAATGCTTCTCGACGACCAGGTGAAGCTGAACGACCCCGGCGCGAGCCAATATGTCATCGAGACTTTGGCGATCGACGGGTGGAACGGCCTCTTGCGCTTTTACGAAGGTGAGGTCTGGCGGCTTCGGAACCGCAAGGGCGACCAGGAACGGGCGGAGCAAAGCTATGCGATCGCAGTCGCTTATCCCGACGCGCCGCCCGATGCATGGCGGTGGCACGGGCTCTCGCTCATCAAGCAGGGACGGAAGGACGAGGCTCGGACCGCACTGTCGCGCTACCTCTCGATGAAACCGGACGCGGTCGATGCCGCATACATCCGCCAGATGATCAGCTGAGGATTTTGAGGATGAAGTTCGCACCGATGATCCTTGCTGCAGCGCTCGGCCTGGCACTCGCCGGCTGTTCGGGCGCGGGCGGCGGATTCAGCGATTATTACGGGCTCGTCCGGCCGCACAGCGTCAGTGTCGGCGACGGGTCGATGGCGGTGACTCCGCCGCGCCCGTGGAACCGGCAGCGCCGATTCTTCTTCGACGACGTGAAATGGGTCGAGGACTGGACGTTGAACGGCCCGCTACTCGACGATCTCACCTTCGTCAGTGGGCTTCCGGACGCCAAGCGGCTGATCCGCACCGATTCGAGCGACGCTCAGCAGGTCCCAAAATTCCATTCCGACATGACCGCGCCCGAGATCGCGGCGATGCTGGAGAGCGCCTATCGGGTGCGCGGCGGAGCGGTGGACTTCAAGACGCTCTCGCTCGAGCCCCGGCAGTTCATGGGCTATCCTGGATTCCAGCTCGATTACGAGCATCTCGACACCGACGAGCTGTGGCGGAAGGGCCGCGTGGTCGGCGCCGTCATGGGCGGCCGGCTGTACCTGGTGATGCTGGACGCCGCCCGTTCTCACTATTTCCCGGATGAGCTGCGGGATTTCGAAGCGATGGTCGCTTCGGCCCGCTTGGCGAGCTGAGCCTTATCCCGTCGGTTGCGCGGGCGCCGGCCCACCAGGGTTCGACGGTGGGGCTGGAGCAGGGACGTCGATATCGGGGGGCGGCGACGGCGTTTCGGGCGGCGCTGGCGTCGGCTGGCCCGGCTGTGGCGGGGCCGGAGTTTCCGGCGGGACGTTCGGATGTTGCGGTTGCTGGGCTATGGCTTGTCTCCGCGTTGAGAACGCGGTCATTCGCGGCAAGTTGCACGAGGGCGGAATGCAGCCGCGCTTGCCCCTTCGGCCAGCCTTGCTATAGGCCCGCGCACCTTCGGAAGGCGTCCGCGCGCGTGGCGGAATTGGTAGACGCGCTGGATTTAGGTTCCAGTGTCGCAAGACGTGGGGGTTCGAGTCCCTCCGCGCGCACCATGCTCACGCGCAGGCAGTCCGGGGGACTGCCGAGCATGAGCATCGCGTAGCGCCCGCGGATAGAGTGAGGAATTTGAGACTGTGACCATCAAGACCGTCGAGACCGAGAGCGAAGGCCTGAAGCGGGCCTTCATGCTGACCATCCCAGCAAAGGATATCGACGCACGCGTCGAGCAGGAGGTGAAACGCCTCGCTCCGCAAGTGCGTATGCCCGGCTTTCGCCCCGGCAAGGTGCCGCCGAATCTCATCAGGAAGATGCATGGCGACCAGCTTCAGAACGAAGCGCTGAACGGCGCCGTTCAGGACGGGGTCCAGAAGCTTCTCGCCGACAAGAAGCTTCGGCCCGCCATGCAGCCGGAGGTCCAGCTCGACGAGAAATATGAGCCGGGCAAGGACGCGGAAGTGAGCGTTCGGCTGGAAGCGCTTCCGGAGATCCCGGCGCCGGACATTGAGGGCCTGACGCTCGAGCGGCTTACGGTCGAGCCGGACGAGAAGGCCGTCGACGAGCAGATCGCGCGGCTGGTCGATTCGAACAAGAGCTGGAAGGACGCAGCCGAGGGCCACAAGGCGGAGACCGGGAACCTTGTCGTCATGGACTTCGAAGGCAAGGTCGGCGGTACTCCGTTCGACGGCGGCAAGGGCGAGGACATGTCGGTCGAGCTCGGCTCCGGCCGCCTCATTCCCGGCTTCGAGGATCAGCTTGCCGGCGTGAAGTCCGGCGACAGCCGCGATGTGAAGGTGACTTTCCCGGACGATTATCCCGTCGATAACCTCAAGGGTAAGGATGCGGTGTTCGCAGTCACCGTGAAGCAGGTGAAGGTCGCCGGCGAAGGCAAGGCCGACGACGATTTCGCCAAATCGCTTGGCCTCGAAAGCCTGGACAAGCTGAAGGAAATCCTTCGCGACCAGCAGAGCCAGGAGCTGAACGGCCTCACGCGCACGCACATGAAGCGGCGGCTTCTCGACCAGCTCGCAGAGCGCGCGAAGTTCGACGTTCCCCAGTCGATGGTGGACGCCGAATTTGAAAACATCATGCGCCAGCTTCGTCACGAGGCGAGCCATGAGCCCGACTCCAAGGCAGCGCTTGCGGAAATCGAGAGCGAGGCCGACGATTATCGCAAGATCGCCGAGCGGCGCGTTCGGCTCGGCCTGCTCCTGTCGGAGATCGGCGCAGCAAACGGCGTCGACATCACCAACACCGAGATGAACCAGCTGATCATGCAGGCGGCCTCCCAGTACCAGGGCAAAGACCGCGACCGGTTCATCCAATATATTCAGCAGGAGCCGACCGCGGCTGCCCAGCTGCGAGCGCCGCTCTACGAGGACAAGGTCGTCGACTTCCTCTTCTCAAAGGCGGAGATCAGCGACCGGACAGCGAGCCGCGAAGAGCTGGAAGCGGACCTCGAGAGCGAGGAAGGCCACGTCCACGGCCCGGGCTGCGGCCACGACCATGGCGAGGCAAAGCCCAAGAAGGCCAAGGCCAAGGCCAAGGCCGAAGCGAAGAAGCCAGCCAAGGCTGCAAAGGCGGAGGCGCCGGCAAAGGGTCCGGTCGAAAAGGCTTCTGCCAAGCCGAAGCCGGCAAAGCCGGTGAAGGATGCGGCAGGAGCGAAGCCGGCCGCTGCAAAGGCTGAAAAGAAGCCGGCCGCGAAGAAAGCCGCCCCGAAGAAGAAGGGCTAAGGCAGATGGCCGAGACCGAGCTCGTCTGTAGCGAGCTCGGCCGCGACATCGACCGGCTGAAGGGCGAGGGATATCGGCTGGACGTCATTTATCCGGCCGACGATCCGCACACCGCAATCCTGTCGAAGAATGAGGCCAGGCTGCGGCTGACGACGCGTCCGGGCGAGGGCTTGTCGCATGAACTGCCGCCATTCGAGCCGCGCTTCGTTCTGACTCGTGCGGGCGGAAGTTCGGGCGAGGGCAGGGCCGGGATGCTCTACCGGGACCTGATCCCCGATCGGCTCGGCGGCCGCTACATCGCCTCGCACATCACCATTCCCCAAGGAGGCCCGGTCGAGGACTGGGTCCACTATCATCAGGTCCGCTTCCAGACGATCTATGTCCGCAGGGGCTGGGTCCGCGTCGTCTATGAAGACCAGGGCGAGCCTTTTGTGATGCGCGAGGGCGATTGCGTCCTTCAGCCGCCCGAAATCCGTCACCAGGTGCTGGAGAGCTCGCCGGGCCTGGAAGTGGTCGAGATCAGCTGTCCCGCGCTTCACCCGACGTTGGCCGACCATGAACTTACGCTTCCCAACCGCGTGGGCGATTCCTCGCGCAAATGGTCGGGACAGGAGTTTCTCTTCCACGTCGCCTCCGAAACGCCGTGGACGCCCTTCGCTGACGGCGAAGCGCAGAAGAGCGGAATGATCGATGCCACCGCGGGCTTTGCAGAGGTGCGCACCGTCCGATCGACAGACGGACCTTTGCCTTTCGACCCGCACGACGGCGAATTGGTTTTCGGATTCGTGCTGGAAGGAAGAGCGCTGCTGAACTTCGATGGCCGGCATCCGCTTGGACCGGCGGATTCCTTCGTGATCCCGCCGGGCGAAGCATTCGCAATCGAGGAGATGTCACCCGATCTCCGGCTTCTTCACGTGACGACCGCTGCGGGAGATTAGAAAATCGGGCCTAGCGGCGTTCGGCTCATGCCCTTTATAGGCTGTCCCATCTGCCGAGGGGGAAGTCTTGCCAGTTTCGACACGGCCCAAAGTTGCTGTCCTGATCCCGTGCTTCAACGAGGAAGCGACGATCGGCCCGACGGTGAAGGGCTTCCGGTCCTCGCTGCCCGGCGCGACGATCTACGTCTACGACAACAACAGCAGCGACCGCACGATGCAGGTGGCGAAGAAGGCCGGCGCCGTGGTTCGTTCCGAGCGGCAGCAGGGCAAAGGCCATGTCGTCCGCCGCATGTTCGCGGACATCGACGCCGACGTTTACGTGATGGCCGACGGCGACCTCACCTACGACCCGAAGGCCGCTCCGGAGATGGTTGCGCTGCTCCTCGCCGAGCAGCTCGACATGGTCGTCGGCACCCGCCGCCACGAGGAGAAAGACGCCTATCGCGGCGGCCACGTGATCGGGAATCGCGCCTTCACCGGTCTTTTGGCCGGCCTGTTCGGACGAAGCTTCAACGATATCTTTTCCGGCTACCGCGTCTTTTCACGACGCTTCGTGAAGAGCTTCCCCGTGCTCTCGTCCGGTTTCGAGATCGAGACCGAGATGAGCGTGCATGCGCTAGAGCTGCGGATGCCGGTGGGCGAGGTGGAGACGCGCTATCTCGCTCGGCCGGAAGGGTCTGAATCGAAGCTTTCGACCTTCAGCGACGGGTGGCGGATCCTGAAGACGATCGGGACGCTCTATCGGGTGGAGCGCCCGGTGCTGTTCTATGGGAGCGTGGCGCTTGCGCTTCTCGTCGCGGCCGTCATCCTCTCGATCCCGTTGGTCGTCACCTACCTGCACACGCACCTCGTACCGCGCGTGCCGACCGCAATCCTCGTCACCGGAATGACGATCGTCGCGGTACTTTGCTTCTTTGCCGGCCTCATCCTCGACACCGTGACTCGCGGGCGCCGCGAGATGCGCCGGCTCGCCTATCTCGCGCTCGAAGCGCCTCCGGCCAGCGGCGCTTGAACCTTTCGCACTTCCGCCCGATGTAGGCTCACGCAACATTCCAACGAGGACCATTCAGGATCATGGATCACCAGGACATCGTCTCGCAGCTCGTTCCAATCGTCATCGAGCAATCGAACCGCGGCGAGCGCAGCTTCGACATCTATTCGAGGCTGCTTCGCGAGAGGATCGTCTTCATCACCGGCGCGATCGAGGACCACATGGCCAGCCTGGTCACCGCCCAGCTTCTCTTCCTCGAGTCCGAGAACCCGAAGAAGGACATATTCATGTACATCAACAGCCCAGGCGGAGTGGTGACCGCCGGTCTCGCGATCCATGACACGATGCAATACATCCGGCCGAAGATCGGCACGGTCTGCATCGGCCAGGCAGCCTCGATGGGAAGCTTCCTTCTTGCGGCCGGCGAGCCCGGAATGCGCGTCGCCCTTTCGAACAGCCGGATCATGGTCCACCAGCCTTCAGGCGGCGCCCAGGGCATGGCGGCCGATATCGAAATCCAGGCGCGCGAGATCCTGCGCATGCGCAGCCGCCTCAACGCGCTCTATGCGAAATACACCGGCCAATCGATCGAGGCGATCGAGAAGGCGATGGACCGCGACAAGTTCATGGAAGCCGACGAGGCCAAGGAATTCGGCATCATCGACGAGCTGTTCGAGAAGCGTCCCGACAGCGGCGACGATTCGGGAACCGGGGCAGGCGAAGTCACGCCGACCTGAGCGCTGCTGTTTCGCTTGGCGCTACCAATAAAGCCTGCCATGGAGCGGCCAGTTCAGCTGGTCTGACGAACAGGGGATCGAATGTTCGGCTGGTTTCAACGGCTCTTGCCGAAGAAGGGCGACTTCTTCGGCTTGTTCGAGGCGCATGCGGCGACCCTGGTCGAGGCGGCGGCTGCACTTCGGGAGATGGCCGAAGACGGTCAGTCGCCCCAGGCTACGCTTGCGGCTGTCCACGACCATGAACACCGGGCGGACGATATCATCCGCGAGGTTCTTCACGAGGTCAGGCTGACCTTCCTCACGCCGTTCGACCGTGGCGCCATCACCGACCTTATCGGAGCGATGGACGATGCGATCGACGAGATGCTGGCCGCCGCCCGCGCGATCGACCTTTACGAGCTTCGCGAGCTGCGCCCCGAAATGAAGCAGATCGTCGACCTGATCGCCGAGGCTGCCTCAGTCACCTCCACGGCAGTTCCGCTGCTTCGGAACGTCGGCCGAAACGGCAAGCAGCTCCATGAGCTGACCGCGCGCCTTGTGGAGCTCGAGGGGCAGGCCGACGAGCTGCACGCGGCCGGGCTCAAAGTGGCCTTCCAGGAATTTTCCAAGACGAATTCCATGCAATTCGCCATCAACCGTGAGGTCTTCAAGAATCTCGAGCGGGTGACCGACGCCTTCGAGGACGTCGCGAACGAGATCGACGGCATCGTCATCGATCACTCCTGATCCATGCACGAACTGGCGCTCCCGCTTCTGATCGGCCTAATCGCGGTCGCGCTCGCCTTCGATTTCCTGAATGGCCTCCACGACGCTGCAAATTCGATCGCAACGGTCGTTGCGACGCGGCTCTTGAGCCCGCTTGCGGCTGTGGGCTTTGCCGCCTTCTTCAACTTCGCCGCCTATTTCCTCGCTCTTCGCTGGCCCGAGCTGCACAAGGTCGCAGACACGATCGGCAAGGGGCTCATCGACAAGGACCTCGTCACCCCCGCAGTGGTGTTCGGTGCGCTCGTCGGGGCAATGTTCTGGAACGTGGTGACCTGGCTGAAGGGCATACCGTCGTCGTCCAGCCATGCGCTCGTCGGCGGGATCATCGGCGCCGGAGTCGCTCACGCGGGCATCTCCGGAATTCAGTGGACGGGCCTCAACAAGACCCTGATCGCAATCGTCCTTTCGCCCTTGCTGGGCATGATGCTGACGATGCTGATCATGCTGATCACGAGCTGGCTGGGAGTGAGGGCAACCGCCCGGGGCGCGGAGCGGACGTTCCGACTTCTCCACCTCGTCTCGGCCGGGGCCTATTCGTTGGGTCACGGCCTCAACGATGCGCAGAAGACCATGGGGATCATCGCGGTCCTGCTTTACTCGACTGGCCATATGGAGACCTTCCACGTGCCCAATTGGGTGGCGCTGTCCTGCTACGCGGCCATGGGCCTTGGGACTCTCTCCGGGGGCTGGCGGATCATCGAGACAATGGGCACGCGAATCACGAAGCTGTCGCAGCACCAGGGATTCAGCGCTTCGGCTGGCGGGTCGGTCATACTCTTCGGCGCTTCGTGGCTGGGGATACCAGTTTCGACGACGCACACGATCACTGGCTGCGTGATCGGCGCAGGTGCGGCCAGGCGGGCATCTTCGGTTCGCTGGGGCGTGGCGAAGAACGTGGCGGTAGCCTGGGTCATCACCATCCCAGCCTCAGCCGCAGTCGGCGCCGGCTTCTACTTGCTGACGAGGCTGTTTTAGTCCTCTTTCGGGGTTGTTAGCCGGTCTGCAGCCCTCCATATCAGTGACCGAAATGGCACAGGCGGGCGCGGCGTTAACCCAAGCCCAAGCTTGCGCGTTGTATAAATCCGGCTAGCGTGGCCGGTGCGGGACCTCCGGGTGCCGTGAAGCAAAGGGCGCAAGGACTTAGATGACGAAACTTTCGGGCAGCGACGGCAAGAGCACGCTCTACTGCTCCTTCTGCGGCAAGTCGCAGCACGAGGTCCGCAAGCTTATTGCCGGGCCGACCGTCTTCATCTGCGATGAATGCGTCGAGCTGTGCAACGACATCATCCGCGAGGAGACGAAGTCGGCGCTGGTGAAGACTCGCGACGGAGTCCCGACGCCGGCGGAGATCTGCAAGGTCCTCGACGATTATGTGATCGGCCAGGATCGGGCGAAGCGAGTCCTCTCGGTCGCCGTCCACAACCATTACAAGCGGCTGAACCACGGCGCCAAGACGGGCGCCGAGGTTGAGCTGGCAAAGTCGAACATCCTCCTCATAGGCCCGACCGGTTGCGGGAAAACGCTGCTTGCCCAGACGCTTGCGCGCATTCTTGATGTTCCGTTCACAATGGCTGACGCGACGACGCTGACGGAGGCCGGCTATGTCGGCGAGGACGTGGAGAACATCATCCTGAAGCTGCTCCAGGCCTCCGACTACAACGTCGAGAAGGCGCAGCGCGGAATCGTCTATATCGACGAGATCGACAAGATCAGCCGCAAGTCGGACAATCCGTCGATCACCCGCGATGTCAGCGGCGAGGGCGTCCAGCAGGCGCTCCTGAAGCTGATGGAAGGAACGACAGCGTCGGTTCCTCCGCAAGGCGGCCGCAAGCACCCGCAGCAGGAATTCCTGCAGGTCGACACGACGAACATCCTGTTCATCTGCGGCGGTGCTTTTGCTGGGCTCGAGAAGATCATTTCCGACCGGATGGAAGGCAAGTCGATGGGCTTTGGCGCCCATGTTGCCGCTCCGGACGAGCGCAAGACCGGCGAAACGCTCAAGCATTGCGAACCCGAGGACCTGCTGAAGTTCGGCCTGATCCCGGAGTTCATTGGCCGCCTGCCGGTCATCGCCACGCTCGACGACCTCGACGAGGCGGCGCTGATCAAGATCCTGGTCGAGCCGAAGAACGCGCTTGTGAAGCAGTATCACAAGCTGTTCGACATGGAGGACGTCGAGCTGGCGTTCAGCGACGATGCGCTCGGGGCCGTGGCGCGGAAGGCGATCGACCGGAAGACCGGCGCTCGCGGCCTCCGCTCGATCCTCGAGGGCATCCTTCTCGACACGATGTTCGACCTTCCGTCGATGGACGGAGTGGACGAGGTTCATATCGACAAGGACGTCGTCGAAGGCCGGAAGGACCCCGTCCGGGTCTATGCCAAGAAAGGTAAGACCGGCGACGCGGCGTGAGCCGCAAGAGCTTACTCCCGGCGATAGGCGCCGGGACCCCGCTTCGATTTCTCCCTGAAGCCATCCGAACCCCCGAGAAGCCGCTGCGCGCCATCGCGGTCGGCTGGCTGACCGCATTTCCTGCAAGCATGCTGTTCGCCGCGATCGGAGCGATGCTTCTGCCGCAGGCACAGCAGCCGGAATTTCGGGTTAGCGGAGCGGCGGCGATCTTCGCGCTCGTCATCTTTTCGCCGGTCCTTGAGACCCTGATCATGGGCGGCGTTCTGCTGGTGCTTCTGAGGATCATGCCGCCCGTCTGGGCGATCGTGGTCAGCGCGCTGGGGTGGGGAATCGCCCATTCGAGCGTCGCGCCCATCTGGGGCCTGGTGATCTGGTGGCCGTTCCTGGTCTTCTCCACGCTCTTCGTTGCGTGGCGCCAGCGCTCGCTATGGCTCGCCTTTGCGATCCCCATGTGCGTGCATGCGCTGCAGAACCTGCTTCCTTCGCTTCTCGTCGCCTTTGGAGCGCGACCCTAATTATTCGCCGTCGAGCGGAAGGGTGTCGATTTCTGCCTGAGGCGCGCCGAGCTTCTTCGCGGCCTTCTCCACTTGCTCGTCGGTCGGTGGCTTCGGCAGTTCCGTCTCGCCGCGAAACAGGCCGTCGTCGGGGATTCCCGGGCCGGTCCCGGCGATAGTGTCGTTGATCGGCTCGGCATTCGGCCCGGTGCTGATCTTTTCGCGGTCGTCCATTGTTCTGCTCCTCGTCGAGTCAGCGCTCCGCCCACGCGCTTGTTCCGGGGAGGCGCTCCGCCCATATAGAGCGCATGACTCGCTTTCTTCCGCTTCTTCCGCTGCGTGACATCGTCGTCTTCCCGCACCGCATCGTGCCGCTTTTCGTCGGTCGCGAGAAATCGGTCGCTGCTCTGGAGGCCGCGATGGCCGCCGACAAGGAGTTGTTCCTTGTCGCGCAGCTGGATCCGGCGGAGGACGATCCCGGACAGGACGATATGTACGAGCTCGGAGTCATTGCGACGGCGATGCAGCTCCTGAAGCTCCCGGACGGAACGGTTCGAGTGCTTGTCGAGGGCGGAAGGCGCGCCAAGCTCGTCGACCTGGTCGAGCGGGACGGCTTCGTCGCTGCCGAGATCGAGGACATCGACGACCAGAAGGCCGACGGCCCCGAAACGCAGGCCCTGATGCGCTCCGTCGTCGAGCAGTTCGAGAATTACGCGAAGCTCAACAAGCGCCTTCCGCCGGAAACCGGAATCCAGCTTGCGGAGATCGAAGATGCCTCCGTTCTCGCCGATGCGGTCGCGTCGAACCTGTCGATCAAGGTCGCGGACAAGCAGGCCGTTCTTGGAGAGCTGAATCCCGCTCGCCGCCTGGAGATGGTGTTCGCCTTCATGGAAGGCGAGCTGGGCGTGCTTCAGGTGGAGAAGAAGATCCGCAGCCGCGTGAAGCGCCAGATGGAGAAGACGCAGCGCGAATATTATTTGAACGAGCAGCTCAAGGCGATCCAGCGCGAGCTGGGGAATGAAGGCGAAGAGGGTGGCGACGAGCTCGCCGAACTTGCAGCGAAAATCCGAAAGACGAAGTTGTCGAAGGAAGCCAAGGTCCGCGCCAATGCCGAGCTGAAGAAGCTCAAGGCAATGGCGCCCATGTCCGCCGAAGCGACCGTCGCCCGCAATTACCTCGATGTTCTCCTCGGCCTGCCATGGGGCAAGAAGTCGCGCGTTAAGAAGGATATCGCCGAGGCTCAGGAGATCCTCGACGAGGATCATTACGGGCTTGAGAAGGTCAAGGAGCGGATCGTCGAATATCTTGCGGTCCAGGCGCGCACGAACAAGCTGAAGGGCCCGATCCTGTGCCTCGTCGGCCCTCCGGGCGTCGGCAAGACGTCGCTTGGGCGGTCGATCGCTCGCGCCACCGGTCGCGAGTTCGTTCGCCAGTCGCTTGGCGGCGTTCGCGACGAAGCAGAAATCCGCGGCCACCGCCGCACCTACATCGGCTCGCTGCCGGGCAAGATCATCGCCAACATCAAGAAGGCCGGGACGTCGAACCCGCTCTTCCTTCTCGACGAGATCGACAAGCTCGGCCAGGACTTCCGCGGCGACCCCGCCTCGGCGCTGCTCGAGGTTCTCGACCCGGAGCAGAACTCGCGCTTCCAGGACCATTATCTGGAACTCGATTACGACCTGTCTGACGTCATGTTCGTGACGACCGCAAACTCGCTCGACATGCCGCAGCCGCTCATGGACCGGATGGAGATCATCCGGCTCGAAGGCTACACCGAGCATGAAAAGGTCGAAATCGCGAAGCGCCACCTGATCCCCAAACAGATGGAAGCGCATGGCGTGGCGCCGGAAGAGCTGGTGTTCACCGACGATGGACTGCGCGCAGTGATCCAGCATTACACTCGCGAAGCCGGAGTCCGTACACTGGAGAGGGAGCTTGCGAAGATTGCCCGCAAGACGCTTCGGCAAATCCTGGAGGGTAAGACCGACAAGGTCGAGCTGAGTGCGTCGAACCTGTCCGAATTCCTCGGCGTCCGCCGTTACCGCTATGGGATCGGCGAAGAAGAGGATCAGATCGGTGCGGTCACCGGGCTGGCCTGGACCGAGGTCGGCGGCGAGCTTCTGACCATCGAAGCGGTCACCGTGCCCGGCAAGGGCCAGATCAAGACGACCGGCAAGCTGGGCGAAGTCATGCAGGAGTCCGTGCAGGCCGCGATGAGCTTCGTGAAGGCGCGTTCGCCCTCGTTCGGGGTGAAGCCGAGCCTGTTCGCGCGCAAGGACATTCACGTCCACCTTCCCGAAGGCGCGGTGCCGAAGGACGGCCCGTCCGCCGGCATTGGGATGGTGACCGCAATGATCTCAACGCTGACCGGAATCCCCGTCCGGCGCGACGTTGCAATGACGGGCGAGGTCACGCTTCGTGGGAGGGTTCTGCCGATCGGCGGCCTCAAGGAGAAGCTGCTTGCCGCGCTTCGGGGCGGCATCAAGACCGTTCTCATTCCCGCCGAAAACGAGAAGGATCTTACGGAGATTCCGGCGTCTGTAACGGACGGTCTGGAGATCGTCGCGGTTAGCCACGTCGACGAGGTACTCGCCCACGCGATGACCGAGCCGATGCGCCCGATAGAATGGACCGATGCGGACGAACATGCCGCCGAACCCGCCATTCCGCCAGTCGAGCCCGGAGGCGAGGCGGCAGTCCGCCACTGATAGGCCTGTGCATGCGCCGAAGTGTTTTGACTTCGGCGCGAAGTCTGGCCTTTAGTCGGTACAGGAGCAGCGCGAGTCTCGCGAGAGTCCACGGGGAGCAGTGAGGGAATGAACAAGCAGGAACTGATCGGCCATGTTGCCGACCGCGCCGGATTGAGCCGAAGCGAGGCTGGCCGAGCGGTCGAAACGATGCTGGATGTAATCACATCGACACTCAAGCGCGGCGACGAGGTAAGGCTGGTCGGCTTCGGCAATTTCTCCGTCACTCGGCGAAAGGCGTCCACGGGCCGCAATCCCCGAACCGGCGAGCCGATGCAGATCAAGGCGACGTCGCAGCCGAAGTTCCGCCCCGGCAAGGTGCTGAAGGACGCGGTTCAAAGCTAGACGGATCGGAAAGGCGCCTCTATGCGCGCCTGCTTCCGGGATGGGCGCGTAGCTCAGCGGTAGAGCACACCCTTCACACGGGTGGGGTCACAGGTTCAATCCCTGTCGCGCCCACCATCCCCCAATGTCGCGTGAGTCAATCCAAATAGGCCGGCTGGAAGCTGGCGATACGCCTCAGCTCACGCCAATCGCGGAAGGCAATTTCCCGTCCCGCTCGCTCAATCAGGCCTTGCCGCTCCAGGTCTGCAAACACCCGGTTCACATTGACAGATGTCTGGCCGGTGATGTCCGCGATCTGCTGCTGAGTGAAAGGATTGATCATCATTTCACTCTCGATGTCGATACCGCTCCTGACAGCGGTCTCGCACAGGAGATGGGCAACGCGCGCGACCGAATCGCGGCGACCGCAATTCACGAGCCATTCGTAGCCGATGGCTTCGTTGCGTTGGATGAGCCGCCAGAAAAAGCGTTGCAATTGCGGGTGCTTGTCGACGATCGCGTTGAAATCGGTCGCACTGCCGATCATCACCTCGCTTCGGACGATACCCTGAATACCGTAACTCGCCATCCCCTCGCGCGGCAGGATTCCCTCTCCCGGGAAGCGAAGAGCGACGATCTGCCGGCGCGCAGACCCGTCCGTCTTGTATTTCGCGAGAATTCCCGAGCGGACGAACATGACCTCGTCGCGAGGCACGCCAGGTTCGCGGAATGGGCGGCGAGGATCGATCTGCACGAGGCGGTGAGGCATCGTCTCGAGCATATCGGCTATGGATGTTTCGAGGCCGGCGGCGACGAGGGTGTCTTTAAGAGACACGCGCGGAGCAGCGGCTGAGCGTGGCCGACGACTCGACAGCATTCGCAGTTCTCCCCTTCGCAGCATGGGCCGTACGGCAGTTATTCGCAAGGATAAACGGCTGCTCTCGGTGAGTAATACAAACTAAAAATGGCGCTTTACCTGATTCAGCAGCGCCGTGATTTGTATTGACGACAATTCAACTACTAACTTTAGTTGGGGTGGGCCAGGCCAACCATGATCCTCGAATTGGATGTCCTGCCATTCGCGCACGGATGAATAACGGGGCAAGACGTGGAAGTGGACGTTTGGGTCCACCATCATCAGCATCAGGTAATTGATCCGCTCGTAATCGCAAAAGGCTCGAAGCGCTTTTTCGATCGAACGGACCGCGATGGCCTGCTCCTCGAAGGCACCGTCGGGCAAGTCCGAATAGGCCGTGCATTCCGATTTCGCGGCGAGGATCAGCGACCCCAACGTGACTTGCGCCGGGCGGAGCAGGATTACCCAATGGTCGAGCTCCTTGATCAGGGTGTCGGGATAGCCGAATTTGACCATCGTCGCGTTGACCATTCCGGACCTCCGTTCGGGTTGCGTTCAGGGGCCGCCAACCCTAAGGAGCGCGCGCGGTTTGGGGAACCTATTCGCGGCTTCCCGGGACGCGCCATGGCGATCGTAGCTCAGCTGGTTAGAGCACTGGTTTGTGGTACCAGGGGTCGGGGGTTCAAGTCCCCTCGATCGCCCCATTTTTCACTTCGATTGAACGGACATCCGAGCAGAAATGGAAACGCCCTGGGGTTATCCCGACTTTGACGCGCACGAGATCGTCCACTTTGTCGACGAGCCCAAGCATGGGCTTCGCGCAATCATTGCGATCCACTCGACGCATCTCGGCCCCGCCGCGGGCGGAGCCCGGTTCTGGCATTATGATGACCCTTCCAAGGCTCTGACCGACGCCCTCAGGCTATCGCGCGGGATGAGCTACAAGAATGCGATGGCCGGACTTCCCCTGGGCGGCGGCAAGTCGGTGATTCTCGCTCCCCAAGAGCAGCACAAGTCGCCGGACCTGCTCGCGGCCTTCGGAAAGGCCGTCGATCGCCTCTGCGGCCGGTACATCACCGCCGAGGATGTCGGGATGAGCGTTCGCGACATGGTCGAGGTGAGCCGCCAGACGAAATTCGTCGCCGGCCTTCCCAATGACGGCAAGGATGTGGGCGGAGATCCGGGACCGCACACCTCGCTGGGTGTCTTCCTTGGCCTCAAGGCCGCTGTGAAGCGCGCCCTCGGCAAGGAAAGCGTCGATGGTTTGCACATCGCGATGCAGGGCGCTGGAAGCGTCGCCACTGGCGTTGCGATGCATGCCTGCGCGGAAGGCGCTCGTCTTTCGATCGCCGATGTCGACGCCGCCAAGGCGAAGAAGCTCGCCGACGCCACCGGCGGAACCGTCGTCGCTACCGAAGAGGTTCTGTTCCTAGAAGCGGATGTGGTCAGCCCCAATGCACTCGGTGCGATCCTGACCGCCGACAGCATCGCGAAGCTGAAGACGCCGATTGTCGCGGGCGGCGCCAACAACCAGCTGGCGACGGCCGAGGACGGCGCCCGGATTCACGAACGCGGAATCCTCTATGCGCCGGATTATGTGATCAACCTTTCCAGCACATTGGGATCCTAAGCTTAGAATTCCACGTGGACAAGTTGTCGC
>JADMIO010841912.1_pt1 | contig 108565 bp, 123 predicted proteins | sample 8958161 | NCBI WGS metagenome assembly JADMIO01 (sample SAMN16585339, study PRJNA669376) | soil metagenome | isolation source: Crop rotation soil | place: USA: Cullars Rotation, Alabama | collected 2011
CGCGACAACTTGTCCACGTGGAATTCTAAGCTTAGGATCCCAATGTGCTGGAAAGCATGGGCGACAGCGAGACTGCCGCCAAATTCGCCGCCGACATCGTGCTTCTGAAGCTCGTGGGCATGCATCCGGTCGTCGTTCATGGCGGAGGGCCACAAATCAGCCGCATGCTCGACAAGGCGGGCGTGAAATCAGAGTTCGTGGATGGCCTCCGGGTGACGGACCCCGCCACTATGGAGATCGCCGAGATGGTGCTGTCCGGCAGCGTCAACAAAGAGCTGGCGCACCTGATCACCGCGGCGGGCCGCGAAGCCGACGTGCGCGGCGTTGGGCTCTCAGGAAAAGACGCGCGGCTCATCATGGTCGAAAAGGCCAAGCGCACGCGCAAGGACCCCGACAGCAAGATTGAACAGGTGGTCGATCTCGGTCTCGTCGGCGAGCCTTCCGAAGTCGATCCGACTTTGATCCGCGCGCTCATCAATGCGCCGGAAGATTACATTCCCGTCATTGCGCCCATCGGCGTCGCCGAGGATGGCGCAACCTACAACATCAACGCCGACACCGCCGCAGGCGCGCTCGCGGGCGCGCTGGGCGCGAAACGTTTCCTGCTGTTAAGCGACGTGCCCGGCGTGCTGAATTCGTCTGGTGAATTGATTCGCGAAATGACGGTCGAGGAGGCTAAGAAGCTCATCGACAGCGGCGTCGCTTCCGGCGGGATGATTCCGAAACTCGAAACTTGCATCGCGGCCCTTGCGGCCGGAGTTGAAGCAGCGGTCATTCTCGACGGACGTCAACCGCACGTCTTGATCATGGAATTGTTTACCGAGCATGGCGCTGGCACGCTCATTCAGTAATTGGCTGCTCGCGTTCGCCGCGCTCGCGCTCGGCGCCATCGTGATCGCGGCGGCGTCAGGCGCCGGCGCGCAGCAAGCGCGCGCGCCGATCAACGGCTGGTCGCTATGCAACGAAACCAGCTACGTGCTCGAAGCGGCCACCGGCAAGCCCGATGGCCGCGCCGTCGTCGTTTCCGGTTGGACACGATTGCGCCCGGGCGAATGCCGGCTCGCGGTTGGCGCGCCGCTCGCGCGCGGCACGCATTACCTCTATGCGCGCACGTCTGCGGCCCATCGCGGCGGACGCCGCCAATGGGGCGGCGACGCGGTGCTCTGCGTCGACCCGACCAGCTCGTTCTCGATCGAGAACCCACCGCAATGCGCAGCGATGGGCCTCGAGGAACGCCACTTCCGCCGCGTGCAGATCAACAAGCGCGACTCTTGGCGCACGTCGTTCTCCGAAGCCGAGCCCTACACGCTCTCGCGCGCCCGCGCCGCCGGCATCAACCGCCTCCTCGCTGACGCCGGCTACGACCTGCATGAAGACCGCAACGGCATCGATCCGCGCGGCATCGCGCAAGCGATCGGCCAGTTCCAAGCCTCCGCGCGCCTGCCGGCCAACGCCAATGCCGAGCAATTGATCGATGCGCTCGAAACCGCGGCGCGCCGCCGCGCCGACCAAGTCGGGCTTACGCTGTGTAATCGCACGCACGGGCGTCTCTGGACCGCGATCGCGCGCCGGCGCGGTGAAGGCTGGGAAAGCCGCGGCTGGTGGCAATTGGCCGCCGGCGGCTGCGTGCGGACGCTCGATGAAGCGCTGCTGCAGGAAGTCTATTACGTGTTCGCCGCGCTCGACAGCGACGAAGGTCCGCGCCTCCTGGCCGCGCCTGGCGAAGCGTTTTGCACATCGCCCGCGCGCTTCGCGATCCTCGGACGCGAGGATTGCGCCAACCGCTACTACAACACGCAGCTCTTCAGCCCGATCTCCGCGCGCGGCCGCGACGGGCTCGTGGTGGAGTTCGAAGATCGAGACTTCCTCGAGCCAAACCAGGCGCCGCGTCAGGCGCAAACCGCGCAGAACGCACAGCTGCCGGATGTTGTCGATGACAGCGATCCGCGCCGCGGCCATGCGCCTGCGACTGCGCCCATCGACGACCGCGGCAGCGGCGACGAATGAGCCGCGCGCGCGAAGCGTGGGTGTTCGATCTCGACAACACGCTCTATCCCGCCGAGAGCACGCTCTACGACGCCATCGGCGACCGCATGACCGCGTATGTCGCGCGTGTGTCGGGACTTGAATTCGCCGACGCCGAAAAGCTCCGCGATCGCTACTTCCTGCAGTATGGCGCGACCATAGTCGGGCTCGTGCGCCATCACGACGTCGACGCCGCGCACTTCATGACCGACGTACATGACGTCGATTTCGACGCCGTGCATCCGGACCCTGACTTGAACGCGCTGATCGCTGCACTGCCCGGGCGCAAAATCGTCTTCACCAATGGCGGTCGGGACTATGCCGGCGAAATTCTTCGTCATCTCCATCTCGAAAATCAGTTCGAGCTGATCGTCGATCTCGAAACCAACGGCCTCATTCCAAAGCCCGTGCCGGAGGCTTACACGCAACTGGTCGGCGTTTGCGGCATTGATCCCAGAGCCTCGGTGCTGATCGAAGACACGCTGCGCAATCTCGAACCCGCACACGTGCTTGGCTTCGAGACCGTGCTTGTTGGCCACGTCCACCCCGATCCCAAGCCCGCCTACCTCGACCACACCGCACGCGATCTGAAAACCTTCCTGCGAACCTGCGTTTCGATTGACCAGGACGGGCGCGCGGCTTAGCGCTGAGCATCATGGCTCACGACATCAAAGCCCTCGAAGCTCAGATCAACGAAATGTGGGAGCGGCGCACAGAGCTGACGCCGGGCGGCTGGCCGGACAAGGACGACAAGGCCATCGATGCGGTCCTCAAGATGCTTGATAATGGCGAAGTGCGTGTCGCGTCGCGCAGCGACGACGGCGAATGGACCACGCACCAATGGCTGAAGAAGGCCGTGCTGCTTTCTTTCCGCCTACGCGAGAACCAGTTGTTCTCCACGAACCATATCAGCGACATCGCCAGCCCGAGCTGGGCGCTTGGGCGCGCGTGGGATAAGGTTCCGCAGAAAACGGGCGTTTGGTTCGAAGAAAATTTCCGGAATGCCGGCTTTCGCATGGCGCCTGGCGCGGTGGTCCGGCAAGGCGCATTCATCGGCAAGAACGTCGTGCTAATGCCGTCGTTCGTGAATATCGGCGCCTACGTCGATGAGAGCGCGATGATCGACACCTGGGCGACCGTCGGCTCCTGCGCGCAGATCGGCAAGAACGTCCACCTCTCGGGCGGCGCCGGCATTGGCGGCGTGCTGGAGCCGCTGCAGGCCAATCCGACCATCATCGAGGACGATTGCTTCATCGGCGCGCGCTCCGAAGTCGCGGAGGGCGTGATCGTGCGCCAAGGCGCGGTGCTGGCGATGGGCGTGTTCATCAGCCAGTCCACGAAGATCGTTGACCGCGAAACCGGCCAAGCGACGCGCGGTGAAGTGCCGGCTTACAGCGTCGTCGTGCCGGGCTCCCTGCCCGATCCCAAAGGCGGGCCCTCGCTCGCGTGCGCGGTGATCGTCAAGCGCGTCGACGCGCAGACGCGCGCGAAGACGTCAATCAACGACCTCTTGCGTGCTTAAGCGCGCCGCCTGCTTGGCGCGGTGCTGATCGAATGCTTCGAGCGCTTCGGCTGCGTACATGGCCGCCGGCCCCGCGCCCATATAGATCGCCATCCCAACTGCTTCGCTGACTTCCTCGCGGCTTGCGCCCAGGCGCGCGGCGGTCTTCGCGTGATACGTGATGCACGGCTCGCAGCGCGCCGCCACGGACAACGCGAAGGCGATCAGTTCCTTGGTCTTGGGATCGAGCGCGCCAGGCTGGGTCGCCGCGGCGGCCATCTGGCCGAACGCCCGCATCACGTTTGGCGAAGAATGACGCAGGTCGCTCAGGAGCGCATTGAAGTCCTCGGCCATCAACGGCCAATTCTTGTACATCGGGAGCCTCCGACTCCCGCCTATCACACGGCGACTGCAGCCGATTTGATCGAGAGCAAAGCTTGCTTACGAGCGACCGCGCACGATCGAGATCGCAAGGCTTGCGCCGCCGCTTTTCTCCATCGCCCAGCTGTCGCCGACGCGTTTGTCCAGCGGGAATGGCGCGCAATCTTCGTCGGCCCGATCGGCGAGCGAGAGGCACACCTGGCCCCCGCGCCGGACCCAGCGGCCCGTATAGGTTTGACCATCATGCGACCGCTCGACGAACGACCCGTCGGGCTCGAAGAAATACCGGTCGACCGCGCCGTCCGGCAGCGCAACCGTAACCGTGTTGCCGAACGTCGCGTCCATGGTTTCTGCAAATGCCGGCGCGGCCGACAAGACAAAACCCAAGACCGTCAACACCGTAAGATTCTGAGCAAAATTCGCCACGACGGCTCCCTCCGCCTCTTGCGCGCTTTCGCGCGTCGCTGTCATTGGGATGCCGCGCGCCGCGCTCTTGGATGCAGATGACCAACCCGATTCCGCTCGCCCAGGCGCTCATGCGCTGCCCCAGCATCACGCCGACGGAGGCAGGCGCGCTGGTCGTGCTGCAAACGGCGCTGGCGAAGCTCGGCTTTGTCACAAGGCGCATGAAATTCGGGGCGGTCGATAATCTCTTTGCGCGGCTTGGCGCGGGCGCGCCCTTCTTCTGCTTTGCCGGACACGCCGACGTCGTGCCGCCGGGAGATGGATGGGTCAGCGATCCGTTCGCCGCGGAAGTCCGCGACGGCGTTCTCTACGGGCGCGGCGCGGCGGACATGAAAACAGCGCTCGCCGCGATGGTGGCGGCGACGGAATCCTATGTCGGCGCGCACGGTGCGCCGAAAGGCTCCATCGGTTTTCTCATCACCTGCGACGAAGAAGGCCCGGCCGTCGACGGCACCAAGCGCGTGCTGGAAACGCTTTCAGGCGAAGGCGTGAAGATCGATCATTGCCTTGTGGGCGAACCCACCAGCGAAACGCGCGTCGGCGACGTCATCAAGAACGGCCGGCGCGGCAGCCTAAACGTCGTCATCGCCATGGAAGGAAAGCAGGGCCACGTCGCCTACCCGCACCGCGCGCTCAATCCTGTGACGCCACTGATGCTGACGCTCGCAGGTCTGAAGGGACGCAAGCTGGACGATGGCGCGCCGGGCTTCGATCCGTCGAACCTGGAAGTCACGAGCGTCGATGTCGGCAACCCGACGCACAACATCATCCCCGCGCGCGCGACAGCGCGGCTCAACATACGCTTCAACACCAATCATGACGGCGGAGCGCTCTACGCGTGGATCAAGGAGACGGCGGAACGCGAAGCCAGCGCCGCTGGTGTGCGCGTCGAGCTGACGCTCGTGTCGCAAAGCGTGCCTTTCTACACCGAGCCCGGCGCCTTCACGGATCTGCTGCTGGCCGCCACGCGCGAAACCTTCGGCGCAGATGCCGCGCTTACGACCACCGGCGGCACATCCGACGCGCGCTATTTTCGCAACTACTGCCAAGTCGCGGAGCTGGGCCTGCGCAACGCCACGGCGCACATGGTCGACGAGCACGTCGCGGTCGAAGACGTGCGCGCGCTGGCGAAATGCTACGAAGCGGTGCTTAGGCGCTACTTTGCGTAACGTGCAACCTATCCTTGTCGCCGCCGTCGCCCTCTTGGCTGCGTGCGCGCCACCGAAGCTGCCGGACGTCATATCGGGCCGCGATGGGTGCGACGGAGTGGCCATAGAGGGTTACGCTGGCCATGTTCATGTTAGGCGCGAACAGATTGAGCAACTCGTTCGAACTGAATGGCGACGCGGACCAATTATGGCCATCGCTCTGCGAAACCCGACAACCGCCGAGCCTGAGCGTAGCCGCACCAGAAGAATGTGGCTCGTTGCCGGACACTATGGCGCTGCGCCAAGCGTAGCTTGTAGGAGAGGTCCTGATATCTCCCAGAAAGATGGAATAATCTGCGTGGCGAATATTGCCCATGCGCCGCTTCAGCTAGAGGCCGTCTTCGAACCCGACGAGAGAGAAGCGGAGTCTCGAACAACTGAAATGGCGGGATTCGTCTCCACCGAAGTGACATGCCAACCCACCGCGAACCGCGACTGAAGAACTCTCAGTGCCGAGGCAGCATCTCGAGCGACTCAATAATCCACGCGCACCAGATAAAGCCCATCGGGCGGGGCGACCGGCCCGCAGCGCGCGCGATCTTTCGCGGCCAGCGCAGAGGCCACATCGGCCGGCGTCAGCTTGCCGACGCCAACCTCCACCAGCGTGCCCACCATCGAGCGCACTTGCCGGTGCAGGAATGAGCGCGCCTCGCACCACACATGCACTTCCTCGCCTGCATCGCGCACGTCGCAGACGTCGAGCGTCTTCACCGGGCTCTTCGCTTGGCACTGCGCGTCGCGGAACGTGGTGAAGTCGTGATTGCCGACGAGACGCTGCCCTGCCTCGCGCATCGCCTTCGCGTTTAGTACGCGCGGCACGCGCCACGTCTTGCCGCGATCAAGCGTCAGCGGCGCGCGGCGATTGGTTATCCGATAACAATAGACGCGCTTGGTGGCGTCGAAGCGTGCGTGGAAATCGGGCTTCACCGCGCGCGCATCGAGAATGGCGATCGGTTCGGGCCTTAGATGCGCATTGAGCGCTTCCATCAGCCGATCCGCCTCGAAATCCTTCTCGATATCCACATGCGCGACTTGTCCCAACGCATGCACGCCCGCGTCGGTGCGCCCAGCGCCGGTGAATTCCGTGCGCGTTCCGGTAAGTTTTTCGATGGCGTCGGCGAGAGCGCCCTGCACGCTCTTGCCTTCTTCTTGGCGTTGCCAGCCCTGAAACGCGCCGCCGTCATATTCGATCATCAACTTGAAGCGCACAGGCGGGCTGCTTTCGTTACGAGCGCCGGTATTCGAGCAGTGGGCACTGATGCGAACCGGCCGCGCCAGGCGCAGCGCCAGTGACGCCCATCGCTTTCAGCACCGGTTCGCCTTGAGCTTGCGGCTCCCACACCACGACGAAAGTCGGCGCGCTGGTTCCGCAAATGCCGTTGCCGCTTTCGGGCTTCGTCTCGCTGGTGACGCGATAAACCAGCACCTGGCTTTCCTCGACCGGCAGCGCCAACAGCGCACGCAGCGTCTGGCCGCCCACCTGGGTCGCGGGCGTCATCGCGCTGTTGAGGTCGGCTTCAACTTGCAGATTGTTGGCGCCGCGCATGGACAGCGTGTCTTGCGGCGGATCGCCCGCGTGCTGCGCGTCCGGCATGCGCGAGGCCATCACCACAGTGAGCTGGCCGGTGGTGGAACGCGCGGCGTCGTTGGAAGCCGCAAACGTGCGCGTCGGCGCGGCGTCGGGCGCGGGTGAATCGAGTTCGGGATTTGGCCCCGACTTGGTGGTGTCGGTCGCGGCGCGATCGCAGCTCGCCAGCGCCAGCGCGGCGAGTATCAGCAGCGTGCGTCCCAGCATGCCTTCGTCTCCCTCTTTCCGGGCAGCCTAGCCAGCGCCCTTTTCCGCTGCAATCCAGGGCCTAACCAAGGCGAGAACCGGCCGGAATCGGCATTCCGCGCAGGAACTCGGCCGCCGCAAGCGCTGCGCGGCCCTCACGCTGCGCGACCAGCAACCGCACTGCGCCTTCGCCGCAGGCGATCAGCAGCGCGTCGTCCAGCGCTTCACCGGGCGCGCCCGCGCCTTGTCCGAGCCGAGAGTCGAGCGCCTTCACGCGCGCACCGCCAAACTCGAACCAGGCCCCTGGCGCGGGCGAGAGCGCGCGGATCAGATGATCGATCTCGCGAGCGGGTTTAGCCCAATCGATGCGCGCATCGGCCGGCGTGAGCTTGTGGGCGTAGACGACGCCATCGCTCGCTTGCGGCGTTTCCTTCGTCTGGCCCCGCTCGAGTTTCGCCAGCGTCTCCACCAGAAGCGGCGCGCCCAAAGCGGAAAGGCGATCGTGCAAACTCGCGCCCGTGTCATCGGCCTCGATGGGCGTTTCGGCGGAGGCGAGGATCGGCCCGGTGTCGAGCCCCTCTTCCATCCGCATCACCTGCACGCCGGTGACGCGGTCCCCGGCCATCAGAGCGCGCTGGATGGGAGCCGCGCCGCGCCAGCGCGGCAGCAGAGACGCGTGCAGGTTGAGACAGCCATGCTTCGGGGCGTCGAGGATCGGCTTCGGCAGAATGAGCCCATAGGCGACGACGATCGCCACATCGAGCGCGAGCGCCGCGAACTCCGCCTGCGCTTCCGCATTCTTCAGGCTCTTCGGCGTGCGCACTGGCAAGTCTTGCGCTTGCGCGAAGGCATGCACGGGCGTTGGCCGTTCCTGTTTGCCGCGCCCAGCCGGACGCGGCGGCTGCGAATAGACGCAGGCGATGTCGTGTCCCGCCGCGATAAGCGCCTTCAAGGCCGGCAACGCGAAGTCCGGCGACCCCATGAAGGCAAGGCGCATCAGTTCAGCGGATGCGTGCGCTCCATGCCGTCGAGGAAGCGCAGCAGGGCTTGCGCGAGTTCCTGCGCGCCCGCGAGCGCTTCGGCGCGATCGGCTTCCGGCAGCGCATCGAGAAGGTCGCGGCACACCGCGGAATGCTCGACGTCGGCCATTTCGTGCACGGCGAAGAAGCGGAGCGCATTTTCCGCCGAGACGTTGTAGCGCTCGACGAGACCCTTGATCTTGGTGGTGGCGATCGCCGGCAGCTGGCTCTCATACGCATAGAGCGCGCCGAGGCCGGCGGCGTACGAGCGCCGCGACAGCGTGCGGAACGCATCGATCAGCCCTTGCGTCTCGGCGTTGAGGTCCGCCGCGCGCACATCCGCTTCACCCGCACCCAGGCCCGCCGCGAAATCGAGCCACAACGTCGCGTGATCCTGCTTGCCTTCGCCGAGCCCCTCTTCTTCCGCGACGTTCTCCGCCAGCATGCGGCGTCCGCGCGTGTCGGGGCAATTGGCGTGCACAGCGCTCACCGCGCGTGGAAACGCTTCGACATGATGGAAATATTGCTTCGCGTACGCCTTGAGCGTCTCAAGCGGGAGCGTTCCCATTTCCCACGCTTGATAGAACGGATGCGCGAGCATGGAGCGGCCGGCGACCGCATTATCAATGGCGTGGGAGAGCGTCATTTTTATCCCCAGGTCGAGAGAGCACGGAGCGCGCTCAGGTCGTCGCGGAAGATAAGGATTTCTGCGGCCCCGGAAAGGGGGCCGGCGCTGAAACAACGCCGCCTGGAGCGCTTTTGTAGGGCCAGAACGCGCCGCTGGTGATGAAAGCGGCGCCCGCCTCGACCGCGGCCTTGGCCAAGTGCGCTTTGCGCGCATTGTCCACGAAGAACCGTTTGCGCTGGCGCGCGAGCGATTCGCCCCAGCGCGCCAATTGGCGGACGAGCGCAGCGCTTTCCACCTCGCTCAAATGGTTGGGCAGCTGAAAGCCGGCGCCCCAGACGCCCACCTCCGAAAGGTCCGGCGGCATCTGTTCGCTGTGATGGTGCTCAAGCAGGATCGTGCGTACGCGTGCGCGCAGCATGCCCGCCCAATCGGCCAGATTGATCAAGGGCGCGCCCGGCTCGATCTCGGCAATCTTGATCGTCAGGAATTTCATCAGGTCTGGCGGCATTCGCGCTAGCCGGTCGAGGAAAGCTGCGCGCGCTGCGCGGTTTTGCATCGTGGTGGAATGCACCGAAACGCCGATGCCAGGCTGGGTGTCGCCGGTCGTCCGCGTCAGCGCATCTTCGATGGCGTCCAGCATGGCGATGTCGAGCTGGGCGTAGTCACGGTGATCGAGCGCACCGGTTTCGGCATACGCACGGTCGTAGCCGTAACGCATGCCTTCGAAGTCCTGATGCGCCGGCACGCAAAAATAGCTCGCGATCACTTGAGCCCCGGGAAACCAAGCTGGCGCGAACAGGCATTGCTTCGACGCTGGCGCCGCCTGCGGCTTGGACGGGCGCGCGACCAGCGCGCCAAGCTCGCGCGACGCCATGGTCTTGTGCTCGACCGTCACCTGCAGGTCGCGCATCGGCGTCTGCTGGCCCATGTAGAATTCGAGCAGCAGCGCGCGCAGATCCTCGGCGCGCGCCTGCAATTCGCCAGTGTCGCCCTGCGCAAAGATGACCAGAAAGCCATCCCCCGCGGGAATGACGATATCCTCGTCGGCAAGGCAGCCTTTGAGGAATTTCAAGGAGCCGATGCGGATCTGATCCTTGATCAGCGGCCAATGCGCGCCGGCGCGGCGGATGATTTCCTGCAGATTGATGAGGTGCATCTGCGCGGCTTCGATCGGACGGTCTTCTTGCGTCGCCGCGCGCAAGCGCTCGACTGCGTCAGTAAAGAGGATATCCGTCAGCGGCATCGCATGACCCGACGCCGTCACAATCGAAGATGGGCGTTAAAACGGCTTTAAGAAATCAGGGCTCGGCGCCGACTTCCGCACGCGCCTTCTTGAGTTTGCGCAGCGCGCTTTCGCGCTTGAGGCGCGAGAGGTGGTCGATGAACAGAACGCCTTCGAGGTGATCCATTTCGTGCTGGATGCACACGGCGAATAGGTCCTCCGCGATCTCCTCGATCTCGGCGCCGTTGTAATCGCGATAACGCAATTTGATGCGCGCCGGCCGCTCCACTTCCTCGAAGATTTCCGGAACCGACAAGCAGCCCTCTTCCCAGGGCTTCGTTTCATCCGACGCCCAGAGGATTTCAGGGTTTACGAAATAGCGCGGCGCCTTAGCTTCGTCGTCGCGCGCTAAATCCATGACGATGATGCGCAGCGGTTCGCCGATCTGAACCGCCGCCAAGCCGATGCCGGGCGCGGCGTACATCGTTTCCAGCATGTCATCCATCAGCGCGCGATGCGCATCCGTGACCGGGCCTTCCACGGGCTTGGACACGAGTTTCAGCACCGGATCCGGCGCGGTCAGGATGGGGCGGATCGCCATGGCCCTGAGGTATGAAGACCCGTCAGCGCCGTCAAGCACGTAAGCCTGCGTCGCGCTTGGCGCGGGCAGCCTGAAAACAAAGGGAATTCCCGTAGCAAAAGCTGCGGGAATAAACTTCCGTCGCGTGACCAGGAACGGATCGCGCGCGAGCGCGTTGAGGGCGCAATCCCAAATGGGCGGGAATTCCAGCACGCGCGGCGCGCGTGCGCGCGCCTTTGCGGAGGAATTTATGAGAAAGCTTCTGCTCGCCACGATCGCAACCGCGGCTTTGGCGATTGCGCCGGTTACGTTTGCGCAAAACACGCAGGTTCCCGCAGCGCCGCCGACCGGTCAGCCCGTTCCGGCGACGCCGCCGGTCGCGACGCCTCCGCCCAACCCCGATGCACCAGCCGAAGCTGCGGCTTCAGCCGCCGCGCAGGCGCCGACGCCCCAGGGAGCAGTCGCTGAAACGCCCCCGCCTGAAACGCAGGCCGAGGCCACACCGGAAACTCCGGCCGCTCAAGCGAGCACAAGCACGCACACGACGACCGCCTCGCGCACACGCGTTCATTCCGAAACGGTCGCTTCCGCTGAGGCGCCGCAAACCGCGTCGCAGGTTTGTGCTGGGCGCACGACGTCGGTGCATTTCGGCGCGGGCTCGAGCGGGCTCAGCCGTCAGAACACCAACGCCATCGAATACGCCGCTGACGCCGCTTCGGTGTGCCAGCTGCAGGGCGTGGTGATTGCCGCGGGCGATGGCGCGGTCGCGCAACGCCGTGCGGCCAATATTCGCCACGTACTGGAGCGCCAGGGCGTGCCGTCCGGCTCGATCAGTGTCGATCAGACGGCGACCGCCGCCAATCAAGTCGATGTGCGGATGAATTTCGCGGGCGTTGCATCCGCCTCGGTGCAGCCAGCCTCGACGCCCGGGTGAGCTTCGCGGGCGTGGCGTCCTTCAAGGACGCCCAAGGGCGCGCTCGAAAGAGCGCGGGAAAGGGCCCGGCCGCGCCGGGCCCTTTTCACGTCCGCGCGCCGTGCTAGGTAGCCGCCATGGGCGTGCGTGCTGGCATTCTGGGTTACGGACTCGCGGGACGGCTCCTGCATTCGCCGCTGATAGCGGATGCGGGCATCGAGGTTGCCGCGATCGCCACCAAGCGCATTGACGAGGCGAATTCGGATTTTCCCGACGCCATCGTCGAGGCGCTGCCGGAGGCCGTGATCGCGCGCGACGATCTCGACCTCATCGTCGTGGCGACGCCGAGTTTTCTGCATGCGCCGCACGCCCGCGACGCGCTCGAAAGCGGCAAACATGTCGTCATCGACAAGCCCTTCGCCACATCGAGCGCCGAAGCGCTGGCGCTGGTGAAACTGGCGGCAGCCAAAAAGCGCTTGCTGTGCTGCTTTCAGAACCGCCGCTGGGACGCCGACTTTCTCACCGTGCGCAAACTGCTGGCTGAAGGCCTGCTCGGCGACATCTCGCTCTACCAGATGCGCTGGGACCGCTATCGCCCGGCGCGGCGCGAAGATTGGCGCGATGGTGAAGTGCCCGGCGCCGGCGCGGTGTTCGATCTGGGTTCGCACCTCATCGATCAAGCGCTCGCGTTGTTCGGCACGCCGGATTGGCTACAAGCCGACCTCGCCCGTCAACGCGAAAACCAGTTCGCCGACGATTGCTTCGAGATCCGCATGGGAAAAGGCGAAATGCGGATTTCGCTCGGATCATCAACGCTCGCGGCGGACGGCGCCCGCTTCATGCGGCTGCTCGGCAAGGACGGGGCGTTCTACAAGGCGGGTCTCGATCCGCAGGAGCCGAAACTGCGCGCGCGCGAAAAGCCTAGCGCGGATTTTGGCGTTGAGGACGAAGCGGCATGGGGCCGCATCACAACGCCTGACGGCGCAGTGCGCGCCTATGCGTCGGAAGCGGGCGATTGGCGTTCCTTCTATCGCGCCGTGCGCGCTTCCATCGAAACCGGCGCGCCCGCGCCGGTGCCCTCGCAAGAATCTGCGCGCCTCATTGGCGTCATCGAAGCTGTATTCGAAAGCGCGAAAACCGGGCAGCGCGTCGAACTGCCCGGTTTCCTAAGAGAGCGCGGGCTTTAGCCCATCGCCGGCATGCCGGGGATTTGGATGCGCAGCACGAACACGAGGACGACGACACAAATCACGATCACCACCAGCTGGATCACATAGATCAGAAGGCCCTGGATGAAGCTCGGCTTGCGTCCGTCGCCGGTTTTCACCAGCGCTGAATAGATCACCGGCGTGATGATGAAGCCAGCCACCAGCGAAGCGGCCTGGGCCATTGAGGCCATGCTTGGGTCGACCGCCGCCAGCACCATGCCGATAACGAAGCCCAGCACGAAGCCAGCCGCGGTCGCCGCAAGCGCCGCGACGAAGCCGCTTTGGAATGTGGCTGCGGAACCCATCACGAGTTTCGAACCCAGCATGATCAGCAATGCGCCGACCAAGCCGCCAATAACCAAGCCGATGCACAGCCCAATAATCGAGCCGACTGCCATTTCCATGATGATCTCCCCTCATCGCTGATGGCGCTACGCCGCCACCTTTACGCGCGGGGGAGCAATTGTCTCAGAAAAAGCGCGCGCCTCTAGCGCGTAGCGCTCTCGGGGCCGGTGAATATCCCGCCTCCGTCGCGATTGCGCCGGTAGGAGACCAAGCGCCGATCATCATTTTGCGCGATAGCGTCCGTTGGCGCACGCGGCGCGTCGGCCGGCTCCATCCCCGATACCTGCGCCGCAACGATGCGCCCTCTCGAATTGCGCTCAACTTGCGTGACGCGCCCGAGCACCGTCGTCCCATCGTCGCTCACAACGTCGCTGCCGAGCGGCGTGTCGAGCTGTGTGTGCTGGCGGGGTTGCGCCGAAGCGAAGCCGGTCGTTGCGGCTAGCGCGACAGCCGAAATCAGGATCGTTCGCAGCATCTGCGGTTCCGCGTCGCCCGCGGCCTCCTCAGTTTCAGGGACGCCTTGGAAACGTCTCACTCGGAAGCCCGTTCCGAGCCGATTACCGCCGCGCCCTTGCCGCTGGGATGGGAACCGGCGATATGAGGGGCGCAGGCAGGCGGTGGACGGTCGTCCCGCCAACCCGGTCAGGTCCGGAAGGAAGCAGCCGTAACGGGCAGCGAACGGGTCGCCGTCCTGTCTGCATACTGGGGAAGTCACATGGTCGCGCCGCGCAAAGTCACGGATCAGGAAAAGGCCGAGGTTGAGCGCGCTGTGCGCGCCAGCGAGGAAGCGGCGTTTCCGGGCGTCCATCTCGTCATCACGGTCGGCGATTACACCAACGAAGACGGCAAAATCCCCGTGAATGTCGTGCGCACGCCCCGGCTCGACGACAGCTTCGAACTTTATCCCAAGGGCTCCTGAAGGCCGATTTCGGCCCCGAATCCCACCGGTTGAGGTGGTGTTTTTGCCCCGCCCAATCGCCTACATTGACCGGGAATGAGCGAATCCTCTCTCTTCGGCGATGACGCCGCCGGCGGCGGTTATGTCGTGCTGGCGCGGAAATACCGCCCAAAGACGTTCGCCGACCTGATTGGCCAGGAAGCGATGGTGCGCACCATCGCCAATTCGTTCGCGCTTGGGCGCGTGCCGCACGCTTACATGCTCACGGGCGTCCGGGGCGTGGGCAAAACCACGACGGCGCGCCTGCTTGCGCGCGCGCTCAATTACGCCTGCGGCGACGTGAAGGCGCCACAGGTCGAGCTCGACCCGATGGGCGACCATTGCCAAGCCATCATGGAAAGCCGCCACCCCGACGTGTTCGAGATGGACGCCGCTTCCCGCACCGGCATCGGCGACATCCGCGAAATTCTCGACAGCGTCCGCTACGCACCGGTGATGGCGCGCTACAAAGTCTACATCATCGACGAAGTGCACATGCTGTCGACGCAAGCCTTCAACGGCTTGCTCAAGACCCTCGAAGAACCGCCGCCGCACGTGAAGTTCATTTTCGCGACGACGGAAATCCGCAAGGTGCCGGTGACGGTGCTGTCGCGCTGCCAGCGCTTCGACCTGAAGCGCGTGGATACGGAGCGCCTCGCGGAGCATCTCACGAACATCTGCGCCAAGGAAAAAGTGAAGGTCGAGCCCGAAGGGCTGATGCTGATCGCGCGCGCCGCCGAAGGCTCGGTCCGCGATGCGCTGTCGCTTCTGGATCAGGCGCTGGTGCAGAAGCAAGGCGCGGAAGTGCGCGCCGACGATATCCGCGACATGCTCGGCCTCGCCGACCGCGGTCGCACGCTCTCGCTGTTTGAAGCGATCGCCAAGGGTGACGCGAAGACCGCCATCGCCGAGGCGCGCAGCCAGTACGATAGCGGCGCGGACCCAGCGCTCATCCTCCGCGACCTCCTCGAAATCGGCCACGACGCCGCGCGCGCGCAGGCGCTCGGGGCGGATGCACGCATCATCGGCGGCGCCGACTGGGTCGCGCGCGTGCGGGCGCTTGGGGCCACGCTTTCGCCCGCGCAGCTTTCGCGGCTCTGGCAGATGCTGCTGAAGGCGCTCGAGGAAGCGGGCAAAGCGCCCGACCCGATCGCCGCGGTGGAGATGGCGATGGTGCGCCTCTGCGCCGCGCAAGGTTTGCCGCCGCCCGAAGACGCCGCGCGCATGCTCCGCGGCGGCGGGACCGCAAGCGTCGCGGCCGGCAAGCCGGCGGAAGCCGGGGCGGCGCAAACCGGCCCGGTCAATCTCCAAACCTTCGAAGACGTGGTCGCGCTCGTCGCCGAAGAGCGCGACATCGATCTCGAAGTCGCACTCGAGCGACACATGCGTGTCACCCGTTTCGCCTCCGGCGAAATCGTGTTCGCGCCTGCGCCCGACATGCCGGCCGATCTGCCGCGCCGGCTCATGCGCATGCTTCGCGACGCGACCGGCTCGGACTGGCGCGTGCGCGCCGATGAGGCAGCGCCGCCCGCGCCGATCGAAAGCCTCGCCGAACGCCGCGAACGCGAACGTCAACGCGATCTCGACGAGATCGCGCGGCAGCCCTTCGTCGCGGAAGCGATGAAGCATTTCCCGGGCGCGAAGATCGTCGCGGTCCGCGCACCTGAAGACGAAGCCGCAAAGGACGCCGACATTGTCGCGCTGCGGCCGAAGAAGGATTGATCCCGGCATGAAAGACATTTCGCAGATCATGCGCCAGGCCCAGGCGATGCAGGCCAAGATCAACGAGGCGCAGAAGAAGCTCGAAGCAATGGAAGTCGAGGGCCAGGCCGGCGGCGGTCTCGTGAAAGTGCGGCTCTCCGGCAAGACGGCGCTATTGGGGCTCACCATCGACCCTTCGCTTCTGAAGCCCGAGGAAGCCGAGATCGTCGAAGATTTGATCAAGGCCGCCCATGACGACGCGCGCCGCAAGCTCGAGGACGCGCAGAACGAAGAGATGAAATCGATCGGCGGCGGCTTAGGCATGCTGCCCGGCTTCAAGATGCCGTTCTAAACATGGCGCAGAGCGATCGTACGCCAGCTTCAATGCCCTACGAGTTCGCTTGCGCTTTGAAGCAACACGATCGCGCAGCGGCCATTTACATAGCGCTCGCGCCGTCTCACCAGCGCGCCTATCGCGATTGGATCGCGTCGGCCAAGCGCGAGGAAACACGAATGCGCCGCTCCAAGGAAGCGATCAAGCTCCTGCTCCGCGGCGCCAAGCTCGCGGTGCGCTAGCGCCCAGCCGGCTTTGCGCTAAACTGCGCCCATGCGGATCGAGCCCCTTCCCGGCGTCGGCGCTGAAATCACGGGCGTCGATGTCGCGCGCCTCTCCGACGCGGAGTTCGCAGCCATCCGCGCCGCTTACGCCGAGCACGGCGTCATCTTCTTCCGCGACCAATCCATCAGCGAAGACGAACACATCGCCTTCGCGCGGCGCTGGGCGCCGATCAACATCAACCGCTTCCTCTCCGCGCATCCGCGCCATCCCGAAATCGCGGTGCTCTCCAAGGAGCCGGCCGATACCGAAAACATTGGCGGCGCCTGGCACACCGATCATTCCTACGACGCCATTCCGGCGATGGGCTCGGTCCTGGTGGCGCGCGAACTGCCGCCTGTTGGCGGCAACACGCTCTTCTCGTCCATGTACGCCGCCTACGACGCGCTGCCGGACGCGATGAAGCAAAAGCTCGCGCCGCTCAAAGCCGTGCATTCCGCCAAGCACATTTTCGGCAAGGGCGCGTTCTACGGCAAGGAGCGGCCCGACCGCGTCAGCAATTCGGATGCCGCCGATGCGCTCGTAGATTCCGTGCATCCGGTGGTGATCGCACATCCGCTGAGCGGCAAGAAGGCGCTCTTCGTCAACATCGCCTACACGACTCAAATCATTGGCTGGACCGTCGAAGACACGCGCGCGCTGGTGGCCGAGCTTTTCATCCACTGCATCCAGCCGCGCTTCACTTACGAATTCGAATGGCGCCCCGGCTCAATCGCGTTCTGGGACAATCGCTCGACGTGGCACTACGCCAAGAACGATTATCACGGCCATCGCCGCGAAATGCACCGCATCACGCTCGAAGGCCAGCCCCTCGGCGGGGTCAATTGAGCCGAATCGCGGCATGACGGCGCCGGCGAGCGCCCATGTCGATTTTCGAATTCGTCTTCACGCTGCTGTCCATCGTCATTTCGCTGGCGCTGACGCATCTGCTTGCGGGCGTCGTCATGCTCTTTCGCAACGCCGGGCGCGTCCGTCTCTCCCTCTCGCATGCGATGTGGATGTGGACGGCGTTCGCCACCACGATCGGCAACTGGGCGACGCTTTGGCCGCTGCGAGAAATCGCCGACTGGCCGTCTTGGTCGCTCCTGACCCAAATTGCCCTCGTCGTTACCCAATACCTCTTCGCGGCGATGGTAACGCCGGAAGCGCCAGCCGAGGGCGCAATCGATCTGAATGCTTTTCATGAGCGAGAGCGCCGGCGCTACGCGCTAGCGTTTGTCGCCCTTGGCGTTTGGGCCATCGCGTCCAATCTCGTCTTCGGCCTCGCTGGTCTTTATGACGCGTGGATCAGGGACAGCCTTCTGGCGGCGCCCGAACTCATGATCGCCCTCATCGCCGCTTTCGTTTCGGAGCGGCGGGTGCAGATCGCAGCGGCCGTCGCGATCGCCGTCATCTCAACCTATTTTCTCATCGTCGGCTGCAATCTTGCGGTCGGCGGATAACGCTGCATTCCGCTCAACAATCCCCTATATTGACCGCGAGTCATGCGTTCCAAATCCATCACCGCCGCTCCCGAGATTGAAGCGCTGATCGCGCGCTTGGCGAAAGTGCCGGGCTTAGGCCCGCGGTCGGCACGGCGCGCGGCGCTGCTGCTCTTGAAGAAAAAAGACGCGCTGATGCTGCCGCTCGCCGAGGCTCTTTCAGAAGCCGCTGAGAAGGTCACGGCATGCTCCAATTGCGGCAACCTGGACGCGGCCGATCCCTGCGCGATCTGCGCCGCGCCCGACCGCGACGACAGCGTGATCTGCGTCGTCGCCGAGGTCGGCGATGTGTGGGCGCTGGAGCGCGCGGGCGCGTTCAAGGGCCGCTACCACGTGCTGGGCGGCGTGCTTTCGGCGATCGATGGGGTCAAGCCCGACGATCTGCGCATTCCCAAGCTGGTTGAGCGGGCCAGCGACGCGCCCGTGAAAGAAGTGATCCTCGCGCTCGCGGCCACGGTCGATGGCCAGACGACCGCCCACTACCTCACCGAGCGCCTCGGCAACGCCAACGTCACGATCACGCGCCTCGCGCATGGCCTTCCCGTCGGCGGCGAACTTGATCTCCTCGACGACGGAACCTTGTTCGCCGCCCTCCACAGCCGCCGGCCGACTTGACGCCTGCGCGGAAGGACGAATGTTAGCGGAGGCGGACAACAGAGGGACGCCATGGGATTTCTCGATCGCTATTCACCGCAACTGCTGAGCGTGCTCCGGCTCATCGTGGGCCTGTTGTTCATGGAGCACGGGACAGCAAAGCTCCTGCACTTCCCGCCGATGGAGATGTTTGCGCAAGCGCCTGCACTTGGCTCGATGATCTGGATCGCGGGCGTGCTTGAACTCGTGGGTGGCGGCCTGGTCGCGATCGGACTGTTCACGCGCATCGCCGCGTTCGTGCTCTCCGGCGAAATGGCGGTTGCCTACTTCATGGCGCATGCGCCCAACAGTTTCTTCCCGCTGATCAACCAGGGCGAAGCCGCCGTGCTGTTTTGCTTCACGTTCCTTTATCTCGCGGCCGCGGGCGGCGGACCTTGGAGCGTCGACGCGCTGATGCGCAAACGTCCGGCGGGCTGAGCGCGTGGACAAGCTGCGCAAACCCAGCCACATCTGAGCGCCATGAGCCACTCGCACGCCCATTCGCATGGCCATCACGGACACGCGCACGGCGCACACGGGCTGGACAGACGTTATACCGTTGCGATCGCGATCAATCTGGCCTTCGTGGCGCTTGAATTCGTCGGCGGGTTCGCGGCCAATTCCACGGCGCTTTTTTCCGACGCCCTGCACAATTTGTCCGACGTGCTGGGGCTTGCGCTCGCGGGCGGCGCCACGTGGCTTGCGAAACAAAGCGCGGGCGCCCAGCATACCTATGGCTATTCAAAAGCGACGGTGCTCGCCGCGCTCGCCAATGCGCTCCTGCTCGTTGGCGCGAGCGGCGCAATTCTGTGGGAAGCCGTGTCGCGGCTTGCAACGCCGGAGCGCATCGATCCGGTGCTCGTGATGGCGGTGGCGGCCGCTGGCGTGATCGTCAACGGCGCGACAGCGCTCTTGTTCATTCGCGGCGCCAAGGAAGACGTCAACGTGCGCGGCGCGTTCTTGCATATGGCGGGCGATGCGGGCGTCTCGGTCGCAGTGATCCTTGGCGGGCTGGTGGTGCTTTTCACCGGCGCGACTTGGGTCGACCCCGTGCTGTCGATCGGCGTCGTAGCGCTGATCGGCTGGGGCACATGGGGCCTGCTGAAGGAATCGCTTTCACTCGCGCTCGACGCAGCGCCTGCGCACATCGATGTCGGCGCCGTGCGGGACTTTCTCGCCGACCAGCCTGGCGTCACTGCCGTGCACGATCTTCACGTGTGGGCTATGGGCGCGGGCGAGCCCGCACTCACCGCGCATCTGGTGCGGCCGGAAGGCGGCGACGACGCGTTTCTAGCGAGCGTGTGCGGGGCCATCAGCCAACGCTTCGGCATCGCGCACGTGACGCTGCAGGTCGAGCGCAAGCAGCAGGACTGCAAAGCGCACAGCTGAGATTATTCCTCGACCCAGCTCTTGATGAGCTGATGCGCGATCGCGAACGGCGGCGGGCAGAAGCAATCCGGATGCGCGCCCTTCACCAGGAGCCGCGCCTCGTCGCGCGAAAACCAACGCGCGCTTTCAAGCTCGGTGGTGTCGATCGAAAGCTCGTCGTTCGTCACTTCGCAGACCGCGCCGATCATCAGCGAAGAAGGAAACGGCCACGGCTGCGTCGAATGCAGGCGCACGTCGCCAACGGGCAGCCCCACCTCCTCCAAAGTCTCCCGCGCCACGGCCTGCTCGATGGTCTCGCCCGGCTCCATGAAGCCCGCGAGCGCGGAAAACATGTTGCGCGGCCATTTGGCCTGACGTCCCAGCAGGCATTTCTCGCCCGTCACCGGAACCATGATCACGACCGGATCGACGCGCGGAAAATGTTCGGCGCTGCAGGCAGCGCATTCGCGCTTCCAGCCCGCTTCCGCGATCGCCGTCGGCGCGCCGCAATTGGCGCAGAAGCCGTGGCGCGCGTGCCATTCGAACAGCGACTTGGCGCAGCCAAGCATGGAAACGTCATCGGCGCTAAGCCGCGGGCCGATGGCGCGCAAATCGTCGAAGCGGCCGACGCCTTCGAGCGGCGTGGGATCATCAATTTCGACGGCGAAATGCGGCGCCTCGGTTGGATCGAGCCCGAGAAAAATTAGTGGCGACCGCGGCGACGCGATGCGCGCGCAGACATCGCCATTGAGCCATCCAGCCTCCGGCGCGCCACTCTCTTCGAGGATGAGCGGCCGGCGTTCGAGAAACGGCACGAGCCGCGCGTCCGGCGCGACGATCGCGCGCGCCAGCCACTCGCGGTCGCGCCGATGGTGACCCGCGCGATCGAGTGGCGAATGAGCGAAAGCGTTGGGATTGGGACGCATTGGCCTCAGCTTATCCGCTCGGCCCTGGCAAAGGCCAGGGCCCAGGAATGCACACTCCTGTCAGGATAGTGCAAGCCCTCTGGGTTCTCGCTTTCGCAAGAACCCAGCGCCAAACGGTTTTGCGTTATCCCGGTTTGCGGAACCGCATCGCGAACTGATCGGTACGCCCGCGGATATCGCCTTCGAACACGCGCTCGGTGCGGTTGTCGGCGGGATTGCGCAGGATTTGCGTCTCATCGACGAACACGAAGCCAGCCGCTTCGACTTCGCGGCGCACCACCGCTTGGTCGACGCGGTGCAGCGACGCTTGCGGATCGGGGTTCATGGTCATGCCTTCAGCGCCGGCGTGATCGATAACGACGAACGTCCCGCCCGGCTTCAGCGCGGCGAACACTTCGCGGTTGAACGCGGCGCGGTCGACATTGAGCACCGGAAACCAGAAGTCGTGATAGATTTGCGAGATGAACACGATGTCGAGCGGCTCGGGCGCGGTCCAGCCCTGATATCCCTGCTCGATCACGGACACATTCGGGTATTGCGCAGCGACAGCGCGGATCGCGGGCGGGTTGGTCGCGTTCGGGTTCGGGGCGCGGTTGATGCCATAGACGTGGCCGGTATCGCCGACGGCGACCGCGAAGAGCCGCGTGTAATAGCCAGCGCCGGGACCGACATCGGCGATCTTCGCGCCCGGACGCACGCCCGCGAAAGCGAGGATTTGAGCCGGATGCCGGAGTTCGTCGCGTGCGCGGTCCGCGTCGGTGCGGCGGGAGTCGGCCACGGCGGCGGCGATATAGGGAGCGGTTGGGGAAACCTCCTGCGGCATAAGCATGCCCAAACTCGGTATGGCGCCGCCCGCGCAGGCCGCCAAAAGGCACGCAATCGCAGCCGCAAACATCAAGCGCATATCTTCCCTCCCAGTTTCCCCCGTCGCGGGCCTCTCTAACCCGGCAAGGCCGCTTTGTCTCGTAAGCGGCGCCGGAATTGAACACTTGTGAAAGGGGCGGCGCTAGATTGGCGCAATGATTCCGGTGACCGATACCCTCTCGCTCGACGAACGCGACATCGAGGAACGCTTCGTGCGCGCCGCCGGACCGGGCGGACAGAACGTCAACAAGCTTTCGACGGCGGTGGAACTGCGCTTCACGCTCGATGGCTTCAGCGCGCTGCCGGGCGACGTGCGTGCGCGTCTGGCGGGGCTCGCGGGGCGGCGGCTCTCCAGCGAAGGCGTCATCGTCATCCAGGCGCAGAGCCACCGCACCCAGGAGCGCAACCGCGCGGACGCACTTGCGCGGCTGGTGGCGCTCGTGGAGCAGGCGACGCATCGCCCGAAACCCCGCAAGGCCACCAAGCCCAGCAAAGCCGCGCGCCAGAAGCGCATGGACCGCAAAACCAAGCGCGGCGACGTCAAGGCGCTGCGCGGAAGAGTCCGCGACGACGACTAGCTCGGTTTGCGGAAGCGCATCGCGAACTGGTCGGTATGGCCGCGAATGCTTGTGTCGAAAACGCTCGCCGTGTGCGGATCGGCGGAATTGTGCAGCACCTGGATTTCGCCGTCATACACGAAGCCAACGCTTTCCACTTCGCGACGGACGACCGCCGGATCGATGCGGTGCAGCGGGTTGGCTTGGTTCTCTTCGCTTCCCGCGGTTGCGACGTGATCGATGATCACATAGAGCCCACCCGGCTTCAGCGCGTTGAACGCCATGCGATCCATCGCGACTGAATCGCCCATGTGATACTGGGTGATCTTCATGTCGTGATAGTTCTGCGCCGTGAACACGAGATCGAGCTGTTCCGGGAACGTGTAATTATCGTAGGGCGCAATGACGTTGGTGACGTTGGGCGTGCCTTCGAGCACTTTGTGTTCGTACTGGTCGCTGGCGCTGCGGCTCACGGGATAGACATGGCCTTGCGCGCCGACGATGTTTGAAAACAACCGCGTGAAATAACCCTCGCCCGGCAGCAATTCGCCAACCTTCTGCCCCGGCGCGATCTCCGCCAGCGCGAGCGTCTCTGCTGGATGACGCGCCGCATCGCGTGCGCGGTCGGCCGCGGGGCGATGGGTGTCGGCCAGCGCGGCGACGATGTAGGCGGCGTCCGCGTGCACCGTGGTGACCGCGTCGCGCGACGCGCTTGCGTCGGCGGCGGTGTCGGTCGATGTAGCGCTGGTGGTCGCGGCAGGCTGGCAGGCGGCAAGCGTCAAGGCGGCCGCGATCAGAAGCAATCTCATGGGTCCCTCCGCCGCCTTGCTAGCGCGGCCAAAAGCGCGCGTCTCGGCTGACGCGACGAATGGCGATCACAGAACGCTGACTAGCGCGCGCGCTTCGGCGACGGCAGCAGGTCGAGTTGCTCCGGCGTCGCGGGCTGACGGGGCGCGGCCTCGATCTGAGGTGGCGCCGCGACATCGATGCCCGCGTCGCCCGCGCCAAGCTCCTTGAACTTGCGCGCCTGCGGCAGAAGCCGCGACTCCGCCGAGTTGACCATCTCATTGTAGGTCTTCACCGAGCGCCCGATGGCGTCGCCCACCTTGCCCATGTGATCGGCGAGGATCGCCATGCGCCGATAAAGCTCGCGCCCGAGATTGGCGATTTCCTGCGCGTTCTTGGCGCTTTGTTCCTGCCGCCAGCCATAGGCGACCGATTTCGCGAGCGCGACCATGGTCGAGGGCGTCGTGATGATCACCTTCGCGGCGAACGCGTCCTCGAACAGATCCGGGTCGCGCTCGGCAGCGGCGGCGAGGAAGTTTTCGCCCGGCACGAACAGCACCACGAAGTCCGCTGTGTCCGGTACGTGCTTCCAATAATCCTTCGACGCAAGGTTCCTGACGTGCCCCCGCACTTCCGCCGCGTGTTTCTTCAAGAACGCTTCGCGGGCGGCGTCGTCGGTAGCGTCCATGGCATCGAGATAGCCCGAGAGCGCCACCTTCGAATCCACCACGATGCAGCGCCCGCCCGGCAAATTGATCACAACGTCCGGCCGCAACCGCGCGCCTTCGCCGTCGGTCGTCGTCACCTGCTCGACGAAATCAACATTGGGCGCGAGGCCCGAAAGCTCCAGCACGTTGCGGAGCGTCTGCTCGCCCCAGCGCCCGCGCGCTTTCGGCGACGCCCGCAGCGCCAGCGCCAGCTTGGTGGTTGCGCCCTGCGTTTCCTTCAGCGTCTCGCCAATCGAGCGCATCTGCTCGCCGAGCGCGGACTTATCCGTGATGCGCGCCTTCTCCATTTCCTCGACGCGCAACGCGAGCTTCGCCACCGCCTCCTGAGCCGGCGCCAGCGTTTCCTTCATGCCGCCCTTGGCCGCTTCATTGTGGCGTTTGAAATTCTCTTCAGCCGCGGCGAGGAAGCGCTTCTGGCTTTCGTCGAGCGCCTGCGCCGCCAGCGCCGCGAAATTGTCCTTGAGCGCCTTTTGCTGTTCTTCGAGCGCTTGCGCACGCGCCTGCGCCGCACCGCGCTCGGAAGCAAGTTCTGCCCCAAGCCGCGTGGCTTCACGGCGTTGCGTCTCCAGGTCCGCCACCGCGCGGTCGCGTTCGGCCTTCAGCATTTGCGCTGAAGCCGCAAGCGCCTGGGCCTTCGCGGCGCGAAACGCAAAAAACGCAGCCGCCGCGCCGGACGCGATCACCAGCAGAATGAGCAGAATATCGGTCATGGCCCGGACTCTAACGGGATTCGCGAGGCCGAAACGAGGCGGCGTATGCCGTTTGATGCGCTGGCGCGGACGCGGTTCCGGGCCTAGATTCTACAAATGGACATTTTCAACTATCTCATCCCCATCGCCTTAGGGGTCGTGTTTCTGGTGCTTTGTTTCGGTATCTATACGCTCTTCCGCGGCGGCGATTTCGGGCGCTCCTGGTCGAACAAGGCGATGCGCATGCGCATCGTTGCGCAATTCATCGCCATCGTCGTGCTCGTCGCCGCGATGCTTGCGAAACAATATTGGGGACATTGATTGGTCCGGCTGGACAAAATCGTCACCAAGGCCGGCGACGGCGGCAAGACACGGCTCGCCACGGGCGAGCAAGTCTCCAAGGCGAGCCCGCGCGTGGAAGCCTACGGGGCGGTGGATGAAGCCAATTCCGCCATTGGCGTGGCGCGCCTTTCCACAACGAAAGATCCGTTGCTCGATCCGATCCTCGAACGCTTGCAGCACGATCTCTTCGATCTGGGCGCTGACCTCGCGACGCCCGAGAGCCCCGATCTGAAATTCGAAGCGCTGCGCATACAAGAAAGCCAGACGTTACGGCTCGAAGCCGAGATCGATGCGCTGAACGAAAAGCTGGCGCCGCTCACGTCATTCGTTCTTCCCGGCGGCGCGCCCGCCGCCGCGCATCTGCACCTCGCGCGCGCTATCATGCGCCGCGCCGAGCGGGCCATCGTCGCGATGTCGGAAAGCGAACGGGTTTCGCCTGAAGCGGTCAAGTTCGCCAACCGCGCCTCTGACCTGCTCTTCATCATGGCGCGCTACGCCAACGACGAAGGCCGTGCCGACCTTATGTGGAAGCCCGGCGCGAACCGGTAGGCCGATGCGTGGAACGATCCACCATATCGATTTGAGCGTGCGCGACCCGGATGCGTCGCGCGCATTCTATGAAAGCGTGCTCGGCTTCATGGGCTACGCGGTGACGAAGCCCGACAACACCGGCAACCCCGGCGACACGGCCTACGAATTCGCAATCCCTGCGCCGGTTGGCGGCTATCACATCTCCATCGGGCTCGTGTGCGCGCGCGCTGACGCGCCGGCGCATAACCGCTTCAATCCCGGCATGCATCATCTGGCGTTTCGCGCCGACAGCCGTGCTGACGTCGATGCGTTCTACGTCCACCTGCAAAAGCTCGGTGCGCACATCCTCGACGCGCCGGCCGAGTATCCGCAATACAGCCCCGGCTACTACGCGGTGTTCTTCGCCGATCCCGATGGCATCAAGCTCGAGTTCGTGTTCAAGCCTTAGTGGCGCGCGCCTTGTGGGGCGCGATCTTCCCAAAGGCCGATCGTCGCGCCAGTAGGGTCGATGATGATCGAATAGGCGCCCATGTTGGGCACGGTTTCGTTTTCTTTGATGATCTTAGCGCCAAGCGCTCTCGCCTTCTTTGTCGCAGCCGCGACGTCATCAACATCCACATACGGAATCCACAGCGACGGCGCGCCTTCCATCGGATGCTTGAGCATGCCGCCGCCCGTGCCCTGGCCAACATCGATACTCGTGTACGTGTCGGTCGGACCCATCTTGGTGTCCTTCAAATCCCAATCGAACAGTTCGGCATAGAATTCCTTCGCCTTACGGAGATTGGTGGTGTCGAGTTCGATATGGACGAATGGATTGGGCATAGCGCTCTCCTTTTCAGTTCGAAAAAGATGAGCGGCCCGCGCGGATTAGGCGCGAGCCACTGAGTTAGAACCAGTCGTTCTTGTGATCAGTTCGGCTTGTCGGCCTTGTCGGCGCGTCTTGCCGCGTCCTTGGCGTCACCGATAAACTCGCGCGCGGCGCCCTTGGCCTTGTCCATCTTGCCTTCGGCTTCGAGCTTCTTGTCGCCGGTCAGTTTGCCGGCGGCGTCTTTCGCGGCGCCCGACGCCTTGTCGGCCGCGCCTTTCACATGTTCCTTATCCATAGGGAATCTCCTTCTACGGAACTTCAACGCGCATACCGTAAGCGCCGTTCCGGAAGGGACGCAGGCGGCCGGCGTCGCATGCGCCAGCCGCCCGCTTGGTAGTCAGGCTTTTTCGCCGGGCTTCTTCTGACCGCTTATCGGCTTGGAGAGATTGTCCTTCGCGCTATCGACGTCGCCCTTCATGGGCGGCTTCTTTTCTGGCGCTGTGGCGCGTGTGTCGGTCGGGGGCTTGGTGGGTTGTTTATCCATGGTCTCCTCCTCTGCTGGGAGCTGGATGGCGCGCGTCAGGTCGCGATGTATTGCGCGCCGTTGATGGTGAGTGTCGCGCCCGTCATGAACGCGGCGTTATCCGACGCAAGGAACACGACGGCGTTGGCGATCTCTTCCGCTTTGCCGAGACGGCCGACTGGAATAGTCGCAATGATTTTCTTCAGCGCTTCTTCCGGCACGGCTGCGACCATTTCCGTGTCGATGTAGCCAGGGCAGATCGCGTTGATGGTGACGCCCTTGCTGGCGCTTTCCTGCGCGAGAGCTTTGGTGAAGCCGATCATGCCGGCTTTCGCGGCGGAATAATTCACTTGGCCTGCCTGGCCCTTTTGGCCGTTGATCGAGGAAATGTTGATCACGCGCCCAAAGCCGCGCGCACGCATGCCTTCGATGACCGGGCGCGTCATGTTAAAGAGCGAATCCAGGTCGACGCGAATGACGTCGCGCCATTGCTCGCCATTCATCTTGTGGAAGAAGCCGTCGCGCGTAATGCCGGCATTGTTGACCAGAATATCGATAGGCCCGAGGTCGGCTTCGACTTTGGCGATGCCTTCCTTGCATTGGGCTTCATCGCCAACGTCCCATTTGTAGACGCTGACGCCGAGTTCCTTGGCGGCCGCGTCGGCGGCGGCGCTGTTGCCGGCGTAATTTGCCGCCACTTTGCAGCCGGAAGCCTTCAGCGCCGCCGAAATGGCCTTGCCGATCCCCCGGGTTCCGCCCGTGACCAAAGCAACGCGCGCCATGAAAAGCCTCCCTAGCTGTTTTGCAGACACTTGCGCGTTCAGCGCGGAGAGGCAAGCGTCGGAAAGGGATGGGAGGGCGGCGATGCTTCGACGGACAATCCTGGCCGGTTTCGCGAGTGCGCTCGCAGCACCTGCCCTTGCGCAAGAGCCGGCAAACCGGTCGCTCAAGCTCGTGATGCTCGGCACCGGCAACCCCAATGCCGTTCCAGAACGCTCGGGCCCGGCGCTGGCGATCGTGAAAGGCACGCATTCCTATCTCTTTGACGCCGGCCCCGGCGTGGTGCGCCGCGCTGCCGCCGCCGCGGCGCGCCATAACCTCGAAGCGCTGCGGCCGCCGCATCTCGACACGCTGTTCCTCACGCATTTGCATTCCGATCACACTGTCGGCTTGCCCGACCTGATGTTCACGCCGTGGACGCTTGAGCGCGAAGCGCCGCTCCATATCTACGGACCGCCAGGGACGGCGCGCATGGTGCGCTTGCTGCAGCAGGCTTACAGCGAAGACGTGCACATCCGGCTCGACGGCGGCGAGCCCTCCAACAAGACGGGCTGGCGCAGCGTCGCGACCGAGATCCGTCACGCGGGCGTCGTGCTGCAGAACGAGGATATACGGATCGAAGCCGTGCCGGTCGTGCACGGCGTGTGGCCGCACGCCTACGGCTATCGCGTCAGCGACGGGCAGACCATGATCGTGATTTCCGGCGACACCGGCCCGCACTCGCCAGCGCTCGTCGAAGCCGCGCGCGGCGCCGACATCCTGGTGTATGAGGTCTATTCCACGCACCGCTTCGCGGCGCGTCCACCCGAATGGCAGCGTTACCATGCGGCGTTCCACACATCGACGCGCGAGCTAGCGGCGATCGCCAACGAGACGCGGCCCGGATTGCTGGTGCTGTCGCACGTCGGGTTCTGGGGCGCGACGCCGCAGGACATCGTCGATGAGATGCGGGAGTATGGTTATGCGGGCCCGGTGGTCTGCGCGAGCGACCTGGATATGTTCTAAGCCACGATGCGACGCATCATCATCCTCTATGGCGCGGGTCTCGCGGCGGCGGCGTTCGCGCTGCAATGGCTGAACTACAAATATTGGGTGCTCGCCCACTCAGACAAAATCTACATCGCGATCATCGCCATCGCCTTTGCGGCGCTCGGCGTCTGGGCGGGCATGAAGCTGGCGCGCAAGCCGGCGCCGTCGTCCTTCGAGCAGAACAAAGCCGCGCTGCAGTCGCTGGGGATAACCCTGCGCGAGCAGGAAGTGCTGTCGCTTCTGGCTGCTGGCAAATCCAACAAGGAGATCGCCCAAAAACTCGGCGTCTCCCCCAACACGATCAAGACGCAGGTCGCCAGCCTCTACGCCAAGCTTGAGGTTCAGCGCCGCACGCAAGCCATCCAGAAAGCCCGCGAGCTGGCGCTCATTCCGTAGCCAAACGCCTGATTTGGCCGATTTCACCCTTTCGGGCGATGGCTTCGACGCGCCTGGTTTGCCTTTCTCCCCGCATCGCTTCAGGGAGGAAGACCATGCTCAAGACCGTTTTGCTCTACGGATTGCTGTCCGGCGTGTTGGCCCTCGGGGTCATCCTCGCCAACATGCTTTTGTCCGGCAGCCACCATAATTCGGGGTCGCTCTGGTTTGGCTACCTTGTGATGATCGTTGCGCTGTCGACGATCTTCCTGGCCATCCGCGACTACCGGAACAAGAAGCTCGGCGGGGTGATCAAATTTCTGCCCGCCTTCGGCCTCGGACTAATGATCTCCGCGTTCGCGGGCGTCGTGTACGCGGTTGCGTGGGAGATCTACCTTTCCGCGACGCACTACAGCTTCATCGAACAATACGCGGCGATCATCGCCCAACAGGCGCGCACCGCAGGCGCAACAGCCGAAGCCGCCGCCGCGCAAGCGCAAGACTTCCGGACGAGTTACGCCAACCCGCTCTTCCGGCTGCCCATGACATTCGTGGAAATCTTTCCGGTCGGGCTCTTGATCGCGCTCATCTCCGCGATCGTGCTGCGCAATCCGAAAGTGCTGCCGGCGCGGGCTTAGGTGATGGTCACGAGCATTGCGTCGCCGTTGCGCGCGGCCGCGGCGACGCAATCTCTGAGCACAACGAAGAACTCGTTTATGTAAGGACGCCCGTCGGGCTCCCCATTCAGATCACGATCCCAAATCTGCGGGTAGATTTGCGCGTCCAACATAGCTTGCGCGTCGAAGCGCGCGTCGAACACCTCCGGCGTCACCGACTTCAAGTGATCGTCAAAAGCGGTGACTTCTGCCGGCGATAGCAAGCGAGCCGGGCCGTATCCGACATCCTCGCCGATCTCTCGTCCCCCTGACACGAGTGTGGCAGCAGGCATCGCTCCGCCCCAAGCAACGCCCGCGAGCATGAAGTGGATGCCGTGCCACGCCTTATCGAGATCGACGCCCCCATTGTCGACAAGCTCCATAAGCGCGTCGTAGTTGGGATCGGCGCCGAGCTTGGCAAGCGCGTCGAGGGACACCGGCGTCAGCGTGAGAATCATGCTCATCGCTGTACCCTCCCTCGAATGCCCACAACTTACCGCTCAACGCACAGCGCGATGCCCATGCCGCCGCCGATGCAAAGCGTAGCAAGGCCGCGCTTCTTGTTGGCGCGCTGCAATTCGTAAAGCAGCGTCGTCAGCACGCGGGCGCCGGAAGCGCCGATCGGGTGTCCGATCGCAATCGCGCCGCCATTGACGTTCACGATCGCCGGATCCCAGCCCATATCCTTGTTCACCGCGCAGGCTTGCGCGGCGAAGGCTTCGTTGGCCTCCACGAGATCGAGGTCGGCGACCTTCCAGCCCGCGCGCTCGAGCGCTGCCTTCGACGCCGGGATCGGCCCCGTGCCCATGATGGACGGATCGACGCCGCGCGAGGCCCACGACGCGATGCGCGCAAGGGGCTTCAGGCCGCGGCGATCCGCTTCCTCAGCGCTCATCAGCACGAGTGCGGCCGCGCCGTCATTGATCCCCGACGCATTGCCGGCAGTCACGGTCCCGTCTTTCTTGAACGCGGGCTTCAGACCCGCCGCCGCTTCGAGCGTCGCGCCGGCGCGAATGTATTCGTCGGCTTCGACGATGGTGTCGCCTTTGCGGCCCTTCACGGTGACCGCCGCGATCTCGTCCTTGAACTTGCCGGCCTTCTGCGCGGCCTCGGCTTTGTTCTGCGACTTGGTCGCGAACTCGTCCTGCTGCTGGCGCGTGATCTGCCACTTTTCGGCGACGTTCTCGGCGGTGACGCCCATGTGATACTGGTTGAAGACGTCCGTGAGGCCGTCCTTGATCATGGTGTCGAAGAATTCGGCGTTGCCCATCTTCACGCCGCCGCGCAGATGCGCAGCATGCGGGGACAGCGACATGCTCTCCTGGCCGCCCGCGACCACGATCTTCGCATCGCCCGCTTTGATCTGCTGGTAACCGACCACGACAGCGCGCAGGCCCGAGCCGCACACCTGATTGAGCGACCACGCTGGCGCTTCGTCCGGCACGCCCGCCGCGCGCGAGGCCTGCCGGGCCGGGTTCATGCCTTGGTTGGCGGTCAGCACCTGCCCCAGCACCACTTCGGACACGTCTTTCGCATCGACCTTGGCGCGCGAGAGTGCGGCGGCGATGGCCGTGCGCCCAAGCTCCTGAGCGGGAACGCTGGCGAACGAGCCGTTGAACGAACCCACGGGGGTGCGGGCGGCGGAGACGATGACGATGTCGGACATTGGAAGCGCCTTTTGCTGGAGGCCGGGATTGCTGCATGTGCTATCGCACAAGCACGGCGCGAATTCCAAGCCAAGCAGGCGCCTTTAACTGGCGAAAACAGAGGCTTTAGCTTGCAATCCCGGCGGGGACGCGGGATTTTGTGCGGTGCCCCAATTTTCGCGGGCGCGAACAGCGGCGAAGGTGGGATTGTGGCCGATAGCGAAGAGCCAAAAGCGGGCGTAGACGCGGCTGAGCCGGCCGAGCTTGTTGTTATCAAGAAGTACGCCAACCGACGGCTCTACAACACCGCCACCTCCTCCTATGTGACGCTCGACCACCTCTCCGAAATGGTCCGTCAGGGCGTGGACTTCATCGTCCAGGACGCCAAGACCGGCGACGACATCACCCGCTCGGTCCTGACCCAGATCATCTTCGAGCAGGAAAGCCGCGGCCAGAACCTGCTGCCGGTGCAATTCCTGCGGCGGCTCATCCGTTTCTATGGCGACAGCATGCAGGGCTTCCTGCCGCCCTACCTGGAAATGAGCATGGAGAGCTTCTCCAAGAGCCAGGAGCAATTCCGCGAGCAATTCTCGCGCGCCTTCGGCGCGACCACGCCGATGGCCGCGTTCGAGGAGCAAGCGCAGCGCAACATGGCCATGTTCCAGCAGGCGCTCTCGATGTGGACCCCCTTCGCGCAGAACATGCCCGGCGGACCCGCGATGACAAAAGCCGTTGAGCAGACCACGCAGCAGGCCGTCGAAGCCGGCGAAGCGCAGATCGATGCGATGAAGCGCCAGCTCGAAACGATGCAGAAGCAGCTCGAAGCGATGGCGCGTAAAGCGGACTAGCTCCGCCCGCTTCGCGCTTTTCCAACACGGGTCTTGGGTCTAGCCTCCACACCTAGCGTGGGGAGGCGGACATGAGCGCATCAGACAATCCATACAACGGCGCGAGCCGGCGCGGCGTGCTCGCGGGCGCGGCTGCGATCGCAGCGCCCTTGGCCGCACTTCCGGGCACAGCGGAAGCGGCGACCCCCAACCGCGCGGCGCTGCAGCGCGCGCTTGAAGCGCACAAGGACGAAGCCGTCGCGCGGCTGCAAGACTGGATCCGCAACCCCACCATCGCGGCTGAGCACTTCAAGGTGCCGGAAGGCGCGCAATACATGCAGCGCCTCGCGCGCGAAGCCGGCTTCGAGAACGCACAGATCGTCGAGACTGAAGGCTCACCCGGCGTGTTCGGCACGATCGATGTCGGCGCACCGAAAACGCTCGGCGTCTATTTCATGTACGACGTGAAGCAGTTCGATCCGGCGGAATGGACAGTCGCGCCGCCGTTGGAAGCGCGGCTCGTCGATCGCCCGCTCGGCAAGTGCGTGATCGGGCGCGGCGCGGTCAACCAAAAGGGACCGGAGTCCGCCTTCCTTGCGGCGCTGCATGCGATGCGCGCTGCGGGACGCCAACTGCCGGTGAACCTCGTGCTCGTCTGCGAAGGTGAAGAGGAAATCGGCAGCCCGCATTTCCATCAGATCTGCACGCGGCCCGACGTCGCCGCAGCATTGTCACGCGCCGAAGGCGTGTTCATTCCCTCCGCCTCGCAGGATCCTTCCACCGGCGGCGTGACGCTGACGCTTGGCGCCAAGGGCATCATCGAATGCGAGCTTGTTTCCAGCGGCGCGCATTGGGGGCGCGGGCCCGTTGGCGACATCCATTCCAGCAATAAGGCGATGGTGGATTCGCCCGTGTGGCGGCTGGTGCACGCCATCAACACGCTCGTCTCGGCTGATGGCAACACCGTCGCGATCGACGGCTGGTACGAAAATGTGCGCGCCCTCACCGACCGCGAACGCGTGCTGATCGCGCAGAATGCGCGCAACACCAGTGAGGAAGATTGGAAGCGCCGCAACCGCGTGCAGCATTTCATCGATGATCTGCCGTGGCAGCAGGCGCTGGAGCGGCTCGCCTCGCAGCCAACCGTGAACATTGAAGGCCTGGTCGCTGGCTACACCGGCCCTGGCGGCAAAACCATTTTGCCGGGACGGGGCGCGGCGAAACTCGATCTGCGCCTGGTGCCGAACCAGACGCGCGCCGAAGCCGAAGCGAAGCTGAAGGCGTTCCTGGTTGCGAAGGGTTTCCCGGACATCGAGGTCAACGTCACTGGCGGCTACGATCCAACCGAAACGCCGGAGAACTCCCGCATCGTGCAGGCCGAACTCAGCGTCTGCCGGCGCCTGGGCGTTACGGCCGGTCTCAATCCACGCTCGGCGGGCTCATGGCCGGGCTCGGTGTTCACCGGACCGCCGCTTCGCCTCGCGGCCGCGCAATTCGGTTTAGGCCACGGCAGCGGCGCGCATGCGCCGGACGAATATTTCGTCATCGACAGCGCCAATCCGAAAGTGCTCGGCTTCACGGGCCAATCGATGGCCTACATCGATTTCTTGTACGAAATGGCGCGCTGATCAGGAGGTATTGATGAAACCGATGTTTCTTGCCGCGACTCTTCTCCTGTTCGCGGCGAACTCCACGCCATGCGTCGCGCAAACGCCGGTGGGCGGAAGCACGGCCGGTTGCGTCGAGAGCGTCTCCTATTCGATCCAGTCGGCATCGGCCTATTCGGGCCATTTCTCGTTGCGCAGCGGCGCGACCGTCGAGCGCTTCCACTTCGGCGGGCCGTTCCTGATGCACGGCGACGGGCCGACCGTGAGTACGTCCGCGTTTCCGTCCATCACACCCTGGCTCGCAATCAAGGACAGCGTCGAGCGCGCCGCCGCCGAAAACCGGCCCATTCGCGTGCACTGGGACGCGGCCAACCGTGTCGACGCACTCGAAGTGTTCTGGAACCGAACCTGCCCGATCGCTGCAGGCCCCGCTGCGGCGCCGGCCGAGGCCGCACGCCATTAGCCAGGCGAATTTTTCGTCATCATGATCGCGCAGGCGTGACGAGCGTCATGGCGCGGCGTTAGGATTGGTGAGCACTTCGGCACGAGCACGGAGGCTCTCATGACAAATCGTCGCCGTCTTTTCCTGGTCGCCGCGGGCGCGGCTTGCTACGCCGCGATGACGCCGGAAGCATACGCGCAGCTGCGCGCTGTGGCGCGCCGCACCGACAAGCCGCTCTTCACCACCGAAGCGCTTAACCGGATGATCCCCGCACCAGGCGCTGCCAATTACCAAGCTTGGATGGCGGAAGCCTCCGCCGATCCACGCGGCTTTGTCCGCGCGCACTTTACTTTGTCGGCCGAGCAGGACGCCGACCTCACCGCGATCCCCGACGCCGACATCGCCGCGTTGCAAGCGTTCATGCGCCAAACGGCGGCGAACAATCTGCCCTTCGCTGCAGCGCCCGCGCCAGCGCAGTCGGGTGGCGGCGCGCAAAGCGATCAGAATGGCTGCCAGAAATTCGGCAATTGGTTGACTGGTTCAGACAGCGGTGTCGGAGACACCGGCGACCATATGCAAAGCGGGTCCGCGGAGATGCGCGAAGTCACGCTTCACGTGAACATTGCCGCGCGTGACGCGATCCTGCAGCGCGGAGCACAGCGCGCCGGACATTGATGGTTAGCGGCCGTTGGCAAATCTCTTGCAAGGCGAATTCCCATGAAGGGCCGCCGCGCATCCGACTGGCTTAACGCTTCCCCACAAGGTGAAGACGCGCGGCGCAGCGAGCGCCGCGCCCAAGATCGCCGCGCCCCGCGCCGCTCCATCGATCCCTTGTTCGCCGCAACGCTCGTCAACCACGTCGCGCCGAAAACCACGGACTACGTTCATGGTTATCGCGCCGGCCCGTCCAACGCCCCGCAAGGGCGCGTGCTTAATCGCTGGGCGTGAGCATGCCCGTGCGCCTCGACCGCTGCATCGATTTCCTAATCGTGCTGGCCCTGGGCCTGTGGTGCCTCTAAGCGCCCAGTAAGCAGTTCACAGTGCGCAGCGAGACTCCTGCGCACTGCTTACCGCGTCCTGCTTTACTGATGTCCCGAGAATTCCACGTCGCGCCGCGCCGAGACGATGGTGACAACCACGCCCGCCAGCACGTCCAACAGCGCCATCACCATGATGATGAAGAAGGTCGACGTGGCGAAGGCCGGGTGAAGCAGGAACTCAACCAGGCAGATGATGAACACCAGCATCGAGAGCGCATGGTTGAAAATGGCCGAGGTGCCGGTCGACGTGGACTTCAGGAGCTCAACGAACAGGAAGAGCAGCGCCAGCATCACCAGCAGCGTGCCGAACGAAACGTCCCACATCACTGGCTGCATCGCGCCAGCAAGACCGCCCGTCACCGGTTCCGAGGACGCCATCGGCACGGAGAACATGCGGCTTTCAAGGTGAGCGCGCACATCGGCCGCGCTGGTCCGGGTCGCCGTCGAGGCGAAGGCCCAGATGTTGTAGATCAGCACCGGCACGAGCAGGAGCGGAAAGACGTTGAAAATCGCGCCCATGGAACTCCCCCGGATCCTGACTTCTACAATTCGTCCGCCGCCCCCGGATCGCGGGCCCGGCTCCGTAACCACATAACGCCGAACAGGTCGGTCATGTTCGCGGCCAGCCGGCCGAGATTGGTGTATTTCGACCGCCCCGCCTGCCTTGGTCGATGGTTAACATCCAAAAACTCGACCGCATAGCCTTCGCGCAACATCAGGGCGGGCATGTAGCGGTGCATGTGGTCAAAATACGGGAGGCGTAAAAAGGCCTCCCTTTTGAATACCTTGACCCCCGAGCCGGAATCCACCGCCCCGTCCTTCAAAAGCCCATTCCGCACCGTGTTGGCGAACCGGGATGCAGCGCGCTTGCCCCAGCTGTCCTGGCGCTTGGCCCGAATGCCCCCGACCATGCCCAGATTGGCCGGAGCATCATGGCGCGTCAGGCGGGCCAGCAGGCGCGGCAGGTCGGCGGGGTCGTTCTGCCCGTCGCCGTCCAGGGTGCCGATCACGGGCGCTCGGGCCGCCAGGACGCCCGATCGCACCGCCCGGCTCTGGCCGGCATTACTCCGATGGCCCAGGAGCCGCAGGGCCGGCAATTCCCGACGCAGAGCGGCCAGTTCGGCCCGCGTATCGTCGCGGCTCGAGTCATCCACGAAGATCATTTCGTAGGAGCGCCCATCCAGCGCACGCGCGATTTCGCGCGCCAGCTCGGCCGCATTGCCCTCCTCGTCGCGCACGGGCACGACCACGCTGAATTCAATCGTTTCGGGCAATGGGTTACTCAGGTCGTTGCTTTGGCGGCAGGGCAGTACGGCAATAAGGCAATAAGGCAATAGGGATCACCCACCTACCTTGCTTGACCTCGCCCCCAAACCCTCCTCACACCCCGGCTAATGCGCGCGCCCCTCTCAGCCGACCGGTCCACGGCCTGGTTCGACCAGCTCGCCCGCGGGTGGCGGGGCTACGTGCTGATCGGGCTCTTGGCGTTGACCTCGGCCCTGATGGGCGCGGGCCGCATGCCGGTCCTCGATCGCGACGAAGCTCGCTTCGCCCAGGCGACGCGCCAAATGCTGGAGACGGGCGATTACGTCCGCATCCGCGTTCAAAACGATGAGCGCAACAAGAAGCCGATCGGCATCCACTGGCTGCAGTCCGCGGCCGTCGAAGCGGCCTCGCCGCTCACGCAGCGCCTGAACGAAATCTGGCCGTACCGATTGCCGTCCGCGATTGGCGCGGCCCTCGCGGCGATGGCCGCACTCTGGGCTGGACGCGCGCTGTTGCCGCGGCGCGTGGCGTTTCTCGGCGCGGCCTTGTTCGCGTCCTGCATGCTCTTGGGCGCCGAAGGCATGATCGCCAAAACCGACGCAGCCCTTGCGGGCTTCACGACGGTGACGATGGCCGCGCTCGCGCGCCTCTACGCGCCGACGTCGCCCAGCGCGCCGCCAAAAGCGCTCGCGCTCATTTTCTGGATCGCGCTCGGGTGCGGCGTGCTGATCAAAGGTCCGGTGACGCCGCTGGTGGCGGCGCTGACGCTGGGCGCGCTGATTATTTGGGAGCGGCGCTGGGATTGGATGAAACCGCTCGCGTGGTGGCCCGGGCCGCTGCTCGCCGTGCTCATCGTCGCGCCGTGGATGATCGCGATCGGCGCCGCGACGCAAGGACGCTTCTTCATCGAAGCGGTGTCGGCCGATCTTGCGCCGAAACTTACTGGCGGATCGGAAGGACACGCCGCACCGCCTGGATTTCATCTGGTGCTGCTGCCGTTCCTGATTTTCCCAGCGACGTTTGCGCTTCCCGGCGCCGCACGGCTTGGCTGGCGGGTGCTGCGCGCGAAATCGCACGACGAAGCCGACGCGCATTTGCGCTTCCTGGTGGCGTGGATCGTTCCAAGCTTCGTGCTGTTCGAGATCTTGCCGACAAAGCTGCCGCACTATCCCCTGCCGACCTATCCAGCGCTCGCGCTTTTGTGCGCGGCCGCGCTCGTGACCGCGACGCGCGAACGCTGGCGCACCACGACGCTCGTCGGCATCACTTTGTTTGCGCTCGCCGGCGCTGTCCTTGTCGCGGCGCTCGCCGCAGGCGCGACGTTCTTGCCAGGCGACACCGATGCCGATCTTCGCCGCGCCATTACGGCGGGATTGATCGGCGCGCTAGTCCTGGCGGCCGCTATCGCAGCACTCGTGCTCGTGCCGCGCCCTTCGCTTCGCGTGGCCGCGGCGATCGCGGCCGCGCTAGTGTTTTCCTACAGTCTGCGCGACCGCATTCTCCCTGAAGCGCGCACGTTGCACGTCAGCGCCGAAGCCACCGCCGCGCTGACGCGGGCGCGGCTGTTGCCCCGGGAGGATCGCCAACTCTGGGTCGCGGGCTATCGCGAAACATCCTTGGTGTTCGACACGCGCACGTCGATCCGGCTCGCAACACCGGAAGAAGTCGGCGCGCAAGCGGCGCTCGGCGACGCGCTTTTGATCGAAAGCCGCGCGCTTGCCGCTGCTGACGCCGAACTGGCGCGGCGTGGGCTAATCTTCGCGCGGCAAGCCGCGCCCGTGCGCGGCTTGAATTACGGCAATGGCGACCGCGTGGCGCTTTATCTGGGCGATGTGGAAGAAGCGCCAACGACGCCGCGCCTGCGTTAATAGCTAGTGATGCGGATGCCATTCGAGGCAGTGCGTCTTGGCGCGCGTGATGTGGGGGTCCATCGTGCCTTCGGACCGGAATGTCTCGATCGCCGCATTGTATTGCTCATACGTGAGCGTACGCGTGATCTGATCCCACTCGCAGGTGCAGACCGGATCGTTGGCGGGACAGGACGCATGAAATTGCGCCTGCGCGCCTGCGGGATAGGGATTGGGCGCGCCGCCGCCGCACGCCGCGAAGGCGAGCGTTCCGAATGTCAGCAAGGAAGCGGTAATCATCTTGCGCATTGGACTGAAAGTGTGCGCGCCAAGTGTTAAGATAGCGCAACGCAATCTAGTCTTCTAAAAGGCGCCGCCCGATCACTTGCGCCTGAATTTCGCCCGCGCCCTCGAAAATGTTGAGGATGCGCGCATCGCACAAGACGCGGCTGATCGGGTATTCCAGCGCAAACCCGTTGCCGCCATGGATCTGCAGCGCATTGTCGGCTGCCGCCCAAGCCACCCGCGCGGCCAGCAATTTCGCCATGCCCGCTTCGAGGTCGCAGCGCTTGCCCAAGTCTTTGCGGCGCGCAGCGAAATACGTGATCTGGCGCGCGGCGGCGAGCTCGGCCGCGATCATGGCGAGCTTGTTCGCAACCCTCGGGAAGTTGAAAATCTCCGTGCCGAATTGCTTGCGCTCGAGTGCGTATTTCAGCCCCAGCTCCAGCGCGCACTGCGCCACGCCGACGGCGCGCGCCGCAGTCTGAATGCGGGCGCTCTCGAAAGTCGCCATCAGCTGCTTGAAGCCCTGACCCTCTTCGCCGCCGAGCAGATTGGCCGCCGGCACACGGAAGCCATCGAAGCCGATCTCGTATTCCTTCATGCCGCGATAGCCGAGCACTTCGATTTCGCCGCCCGACATGCCATGGGCCGGAAACGGATTGGCGCTGTCGCCGCGCGGTTTTTCCGCCAGCAGCATGGAAAGCCCGCGATGATCGGCGCTCGACGGATCGGTGCGCACCAAGAGCGTCATCAGGTCGGCGCGCGCGGCGTGGGTGATCCACGTCTTGTTTCCGGAGACGACGTAGCTGTCGCCATCGCGCACGACGCGCGTTTTCAGCGAGGCGAGATCAGAGCCCACGTTTGGCTCGGTGAACACCGCGGTCGGCAGAATTTCCGCGCTCGCGAGCTTCGGCAGCCAATGCGCCTTCTGCGCGTCCGTTCCGCCAGAGAGAATGAGCTCAGCCGCGATTTCCGAGCGCGTGCCGAGCGACCCAACGCCAATATAACCCCGGGACAATTCCTCGCTGACGACGCACATCGCGATCTTGCCGAGCCCGGCGCCGCCGAATTGTTCGGGAATGGTGAGCCCGAACACACCGAGCTCGCCCATGTGCTGGACGATCTCCAGCGGGATCAATTCGTCGCGCAAGTGCCAGCCATGCGCGTGCGGCACGACTTCGGCTTCCGCGAATTTGCGGAATTGATCGCGGATGAGATCGAGGTCGCCATCAAGCCCGGTGTTCTCGAGCGTCGCGCGCCCCTGCGCCTGCTTCAGGGCCAGCGCCACCAAAGTCTTGTCGGATTGATCCGCGCTGAAGCGCACCGGCGGCGCCTCGACGCCAAAATCGCTTGGGCGAATAATCTCGACCTGCGTCATCGGCAGACCGCCCGCGAGCTGGGCCATGTATTCGCCGGCCACCAGACGGGCGAGGCCCTGCTCGGTTTCGCCGAATGCATCACCGAGCGCGCGCGCCCAATCGGCGATTTCGCGCAGCGTCTCGGCGTAGGTCGCAACCCATGCAAGCCCGTGAACGAGATGCTGCTCGGCGTCGATCAGCGCGCGCTCGATCTTCCCAGCCGGTGCGACGCGCTCCCGCACTTTGGCTTTCGCACCTTCGGCGTAGGCGGCGGCATCGGCGGCGGCGCGATCGAGGTCGCGTTGTACGTCTTCGGCTCTGGGCATGCTGAGTCGGAGCTTAGCCCAGCCGCCGCTCCGATGCGAAATCGCATGCGCTCGCCGCCTTGGCCAAAGCGCCGGCGCCTGTTTAGGATGCAGTTCCGAGAAGGAGTTCCGCGTGAAGCGTCATCTGATCGTCATCGCCGCCGGATTGCTCGCGGCTTGCACGCCGCCCGCCTCAACCACGTCGACCAGCTCGGATACGGCGGCCGCGACGGAAACCAGCGCCACGGCAGAAGCAACCGATTCGAGCGGCATTCACGTGACGGCGCCCGCCGCCAATGCACGCGTCACCAGCCCGATCATCGCAACGGGCGACGTCGCCGCCAATTGGATTTTCGAAGCTCAGTTCCACGCCGAACTCATCGGCGCGGATGGCCAGACCATCGTGGAAGCGCCGGCGCGATCGGAGGACGATTGGACCAACGGCAACCCGCGGCACCCGTTCCGCGCCGAACTCGCCTTCACGGTCGCCGCCGATACGCCAGCGACGCTGCTGCTCCGCGAAGACATGCCGCCCGACGCTGACAGCGATGAGCAGCGGCCAGTTCGCGAAATCCGGATTCCCGTGACGCTCGCGGCGCACTAAGCGCTAGCTCATCCACCTGAGCGTCGTCGGTTCGATCGGATTGACAAAGTCGCGCTTTTCTTCGCGGCTCTTCTGCCATTCCTTTTTGAGCTTAAGATACCATTTCGCCTGCACGTCGATGTCGTCGATCATCAGCATCGATTGCGTGTATTTGAGCCCCTCGTTCTGCAGGTCGACCATACGGCCGTCCTGGTCGAGGAATTTGCGGGCCGGCGCGTAGAGGAACGGCTTGATCACGTCGATCAAGGGCGCGTTCTTCCAATACGTCACTTGCGTGATGCGGGTGGATTTTTCGTTCTCCGGCGTCAGGCACGTCAGCGTAAAAAGATGCGCCGTCTTGTTTTCGATCACCTCCCAACGGAAGCCAGGCAGCATGAAGCAGATTTCCGTGGTGACGTCTGTGCCGAACAGCGCCCGATAAGCGAGCGAGTTTGACGAGGGCGCATGGCGCGCAATCGCCCAGCCGCGTTCGCGCGGCACGAAAAGTTTTTCCTTGAGCTTCTTGCCGGTCGAGGGCGGACGCCACCACCACTGATTATGCACATAAGGCACGTGCGCGGGGTCCATGAGCCCCACGACCGCGTTGTCCATGCTCGCCGCGAAAATGCGTTCGACGACCAGTTTCGGCGCGCCAAGATTTTCGATGCCGAATTCGGGCGGCGCGGGCGGCGCATCCGCAAAGCGCGGATCGCTGGAGACAAACACAAGCACGATACCGTTGGCTTCATGCGTCGGAAAATGCCGCACGCGAATGCGCTGTGCTTCGTAGGGCTGGCCCTCGACCAAGGACGGAATGAGCTTGCAGACGCCGTCGCCCGTGCCGAAACGGAAGCCGTGATATGGGCACTCGACCGTCTGCACGCCATCGTTGGCGACGATGCGCCCCGCCGATAGCGGCACGGCGCGATGAGGGCAAATGTCGCGGAGCGCGAACGCCTTCCCTTCTTCGTCACGGCCAAGCACGACGGGTTCGCCGAGAATTTCGCGACGAAACATCTCGCCCGCGCGCAACTCACGCGAGGTCGCGGCGAAATACCAGAGATCGCGAAGCAGATCGGTCATCGGGCGCGGAGATACAGGAGCGTGTTCAACCGCGCCAGTCCATGCGCCTATTGCGCCTGGATCGTCACCCGAAACGTCTGCGCCGGCGGCTGGTTGGTTTCCCATGGCCGCTTCTGTTCGAGCACAAGCTCGCCCGTACCAGGGCCGGTCGCGGCGAACATCAGCACTTCCCAATGATTGCCGCCGGCGAAGCCGGGCTGGCTTTGCGCTTCGGTGGTGTTGCCGGAGGCTTCGCCGGCGCGGGTAAGGAAAGCCGGCATGGTCGCGGGCGCCCAAACGTAGCCCGCCGTCGGCACGCCGACCAATTCCACCGCGAAGCGCTGATTGACCGGCACCTGCACGGTCTGGCCGTTCTGCTCTTGGCGGATATGGATGGTGACGGCGTTTGGCGTCGGCGGACCCACCGCGCCGTTACTCGCCTGACTTGGGGCGGCGGTGCTTGTGGTGGTTGCGGTCGGCGCGCACGCCATCAACGCCAACAGCGCGGTCAGCGGAATCGCTCGCTTCATTGCAGTCACTCCTATTCGCCATGCTCTAGCGTACCGCCACGATGCGCGCCATCAGCGCCGGATCGTTGGGCATGAGCCCCGCGGCCGGCAAGCGCTGCACCAGCTCACGCCACAACGGATGCATGCGGAAAGCGCGGCGGAAAAGCGGCAGCGATGCGTCAACGTCGCCGGTCGAGGCGAGCGTCACCGCCGTCCAGAAAATCATTTCGTGATTGTTGGGCGCAAGCTGCATGGCGTCGTGATAGTGCTGGCGCGCAGCGTTGAGATCGCCGGCGGCGACCGCGTTGTCGCCATCGGTCATCAGATTGTACGCGCGCTGCAGCGTCACCAGACGCTGCAATTCGGCGATCGGCGCAGCGCTGTCTTCCACGCGCAGATCGAAAATGCGCCCACCCCATGCCGGCAAATGCGCATCGCCCGACACCACCAGGATCGCCGCCGATTGCTGACCGCGAATGTCGCCATGCTCGCGCTGACCGCCTTCGAGCGCCGCCATCAGCCGCGTGGCGAGATCGCCTTGCGTATGGGTGAACGCATCAGCCATGCCTTGGCACACGCTCGCGCGCTCCATCAGATTGGCTTGCACGGTGAAGTTCTGCCCTTGGATCTGGCAGAATTCGTGGATCGATTTTTCGCCGGTATGGCCAGCGACATTGCCATGCGCGTCGATCATCCCGACTTGGCGCACTTCCGGATGCGGATCGCCGGCGACGAGCGCAGCGAGCGCTTGCGGCGCGGTCTTCCCGTTGCGCATGAGATCAAGCCCGAGCGGGCCATAGCTTGGTTCGACGAAGCTTTGCGTCGCCACCGCGCCGATTCCGGGTGCGGCCCATGTCACCATCGAACCAACCGAAAACCAGTGCGACTGCACGGCGACGCCCATCTGTCCCGTCTCCGGATCGCGCGCGACGATGGAAAAGGTGTGCACCGGGCGAAGCTGATGCGCTTCCTGCGCGATAGCGGGCGATGCAAAAAACGCGAGCGCCGCGCCCAACGCGGTCACGAGAATTCGAGAAGTCATTGCATCGCCCCTGCTTGCATCAGGCCAAGATAGAAACGGATCATGCGATCGAGATTTTCGAGCGTCAGGTGCTCGTTGACGCCGTGGATGGTTTCAAGTTCGCCGTCGGTCAAAACAATCGGCTGAAAGCGATAGATGTTGTCAGCGACCGCGACGTAGCTCCGGGAATCCGTACCCGCCAGCACCAGCCCCGGCGCCACCGGCGCCTCCGGATAGATGGCGTGAGAAAGCGCCGCGATCAGCGCGTAGGAACTGGAATCCACGCGGCTGACTGGGCTCGCTTCGCGCGGCTCGGTATCCCAGTCGACGCTGACGCCCTCGATGCCCGCAACTGCACGGCGCGCACGCGCCAGAAGATCGGCGGCGGTGTCGCGCGGATGAATGCGCAAATTGATCAGCGCTGTCGCTTCGCCCGGCAGCACGTTTGGACGCGAGCCTCCGCTGATCACGGTCGGTGCGATCGTGGTGCCCATAAGCGCCTGCGCCGGCGCGTTGTTCGCCAATTGCCGACGCATCATCGCGCCTGACAGCCATTCGTTCGCCAGCGCGACGCGATTGACGGCCGAAAGCTGCGGCGCGAGCGCGCGCATCATTTCGAGCGCCGGACCGCCTTCAAGTCGCCGGTCGATGGGCATCGTATGAATGCGCGTCACGGCGAGCGCGAGCGAGGAAACGGCCGTTTGCGGCGGCGGAATGGAGGAATGTCCCGGCATGCCGCGCGCGGTGACGCGAAGCGTGCCCGAGCCCTTTTCCGAAATGCCGATCAGCGCCGCGGGACGGCCTGTCAGCGGATGGCGGGCGATGATCGCGAGACCTTCGTCGATCGCAAACCACGCATGCACCCCACGGTTCTGCAACAGCTGCGCGATCGCTTGCGCGCCCGTGCCGCCAATTTCTTCATCATGCCCGAAGGCAAACAGGATCGTGCGCTTCGGCTGCTTGCCTTCGCGCGCCAACATTTCGGCGGCCTCAAAGATCGCGATCATCGAGCCTTTGTCGTCGATCGATCCTCGGCCCCACACCGCGCTGTCCACGATCTCGCCGCCGAAGGGATCACGCCGCCATGCCGCACGCGTATCGGGCGGCGCCGGTACCGTATCCTGATGCGCCATCACCAAAAGCGGCGGCTGCGAAGGATCGCTGCCGGCCCATGTGTAGAGCAAGCTGAGGTCGCCGACAGTCTCGTGCGTGGAGGCAGCATGGAATGCCGGATACGTCGTCACCAGCCATTGCTGCATCTGTTCGAACTGCGAGCGATCGTCGGTCGGGCCGCCAGCAAGCGATGTCGTGCGGAAACGCACGGCCGCGGAAAGATGTTGCGCAGCCGCGTTCGCGTCCACGGACGCCGACGCGAGATTTGGAATGGCGACAGCTGGCGGCGGCGGGCTCGCCGTGAACGCAGCCGTTCGATAGCCGATGAAGCCAGCAAGCGCGGCTAAGATCACCGCCGCCGCGGCGAGCGCCAAACGCACCATTCCTTCGAAACTCCCCACCCGCGTCTCTCCCCACGGGCGCGGGAATTAGGCGCTGCCGAAGCCCCCGGCGTCAACCGACAACGCCCCCACCGCAGCGAAATCACGCACGAATAAGCGCGGCATGCGGCGCCGAAGCAAGTTTCAGGAAGACGCGGTCTTCGCGGCGGATGAAACGCTCGCGCTTGGCCATTTCGAAATTGGCGCGCGCCTCGGGGTCTTCGGCCAGACGCGCGCGATAGGCTTCGTAGGCCGCAAGGCTCTCGACGGTGTAAAGCGCAATCGCGGTCGTGGCCGAGCCCTCGTGTGGCGCGAAATAGCCGATGAGATCGGCGCCACAGCGCGGAATAATCTGACCCCAAGCGCGCGCATATTCCTCGAAGGCGGCTTTTCCAAACGGTTCGATCTCGTAGTGGATGAAGCACGTGATCATGGGCGCTCCTTATGTTTGCTTCATCCAGAGCCTAGCGCGTTGCGCCCGGAGTATGGTTCGTCTATGGTCGAACTATGAAAGAGGGTCCCAGCATCGCCGCGATCGCCGCTTTGATTGGGGATCCCGCCCGCGCCAACATGCTGACCGCGCTTTCGGGCGGCGCGGCGCTCACCGCCACCGAACTCGCGCTCGAAGCCGGCGTCTCCAAACAAACCGCCAGCGCGCATCTCACCAAGATGGCCGACGCCAAGCTCATCGCCGTGCAGCCGCAAGGACGGCACCGTTATTTCCGCCTGGCTGACAAGCACGTCGCGGATCTGCTCGAAAGCTTGATGGGCGTCGCGGCGAGAACGCAACTCACCCGCACGCGCCCGGGCCCGAAAGATCCCGCGCTTCGCTATGCCCGGGTTTGCTACGACCATCTCGCCGGCGAACTCGGTGTTGCCCTCTACGAAAAGCTGCTGGTGAAAAAACTCATCGTCTGCGACTCCGACACTCCGCTTCCAACGCCGCGCGGCGAACGTTTCTTTTCGAACTTTGGCCTCGACCTCGGCGACCTCCGCCAGCCGCTTTGCCGCACCTGCCTCGATTGGAGCATGCGGCGGTTTCATCTCGCCGGCGGCCTTGGCGCTGGTTTGCTCACCCGCATTACCGATCTCGGCTGGGCGCGCCGCCAACGTGACAGCCGGGTCATCCAATTCACCCCACGCGGCAAGGTTGCGCTCAAGGAAACTTTCGGCGTCGGCTGAAAGCTTCGATGTTCTTTGGCGGGAACGGGGAACCTCCAGAGCGGTTCTAGCTGTATCAACCGCAACGGAGCCGTTCATGGCCCGCGAAACCGAAGAACTCGACTTGCTCACTGCAGAACGCGACGATCTGGGCATCCAGGAGTTTCTCGACGCCCTCGGCGAAGCGCTCACGTCCGGGAATACCGCCGCCGTTGTGTCGATGTGGGAAATGCCGGCCTTCGTCATCGGCGACGACATGGTCGAAGCCATCGAGGAACGCGGCGAATTAGAGACCATGTTCGCTGGCGCCCGCGAAAACTACAACGCCCGCGGCGTGCTGGACACCGCGCCCGAAATCATCCGCGTCGACGAAATCACCGACAGCATCGTCTGCGTCCGCGTCCGCTGGCCGTGGCTTGACAGCGAAGGCCGCGAGGTCGGCGCGGAAACGTCGAGCTACACGCTGAAGCGCGGCGAGGACGGCGACTGGAAGCTCCGCATCGCGATCATGCACGGCATGGAGGCCGTGAACTAGGCCGCCTCGCTTTCCAAGGCCGCCGCTTCGGTGTGGCCAAACCCTTGGCTGTAGTCGAGGATCGACACGAATTCCGTATCGATGCGGAAGAGCGCAAGCGCCATCGCGTCGCCGAAATTGGCATATTGCGCGATCTGCGGGAATTTCTTGAACATCAGCTCGCCGACGCGGCGGAGTTCCTCGGGATCGGTGACGCGCCGCGCGCGGCCCGACAGAGAAAGGCCGGTGATCTCGCCCCAGTTTTTGTACGGCAGATTGACCGTCACCGACACTTTGTCGTTGCGTGCGATGTTGCGGGCCTTCTGCGCCTTCGCGCCCGTTCCGAGATAAATCTTGAGCCCGTCATTCACGAAGCTGACGGTGGTCGCTTGCGGATAGCCGTCCTCGCGCATGGTGGCGATGGTGAGATCGTCGGCGGCATCGAGGATGGCAATGATCTTCCGGCGATGTTCAGGACTGAGCATAAACGCCTCCCTTCCTGCGCCAAGGCTAGGCTCCTTGGCGCGACGGAAATTGAGCCGGCTCAAATCGGACCGCCGCGCCAGCTTGGCATCGGCTTTTCCCCGAGCGCGACAGCGATGGCTTCGCGGGCGAGCAGCCGCGTGGAATCGAGCGTCGGCAGCGGTGAATTTTCTGACGTGATGAGAAGTGGGATCTCGGTGCACGAGAGCGCCACCGCATCGCAGCCCTCGCCTTTCAGCGTCTCGATGATGCGCAGGAATTCGCGCAGGGCGCCGTCGGTGATTTCGCCTTGGCAGAGTTCGTCGAGGATGAGGCGATTGATCAGATCGCGTTCGGCCTTTGGCGGCGTCCGGAGTTCGATGCCGGCGCGTTCGAACGCGCGCGGATAAGCTGGCCCTTCCATGGTCCAGCGCGTACCGAGAAGCGCCACGCGCTTGCGGCCATCGGCCTTCGCGCGCTCGGCGACGATCCGGCAGATGTGCAAGCCCGGGAGTGGAAACGCCGGCGCGACATCGAGTGCGATGTGGGCGGTGTTGTCCGGGACGACGAAGAAATCGCACTTCGCCGCGGCGAGTTTTTCGGCGGAGACCATGAAGCTGGCATTGATCTTGTCGAGTTCGCCCGCTTCCCACCAGGGCAGCGTCGGGCCCATCGGCCGGATCGCCAGCGTGATCTCGGGATGCTCGTGGGCGCCCAATTTGCGCGCGCCTTCGCGCACCATTTCCAGAAAACAGAGCGCCGCGCCGTCGGCGGAGTGCGCCAGGATGCCAATGTGTTTCATGGAGACTTTATGGCGCGCCTTCGCTGCGTTGCCCAGCTTGGACCTCGAGGCGCGCCGTTTGCCGGCGCCGGCCCTTATTGCATTGGCGGACGCGTCCCGCTTTTGAAGAATTGCCTCGCGCCTATGGCTGGGTTCTCGCGCAGGCGAGAACCCAGGAACGCCTCCACGCGCACTCCTGGGCCCTCGCCTTCGCGAGGGCCGAGCTTCAAGGCATGCGTGTTGGACTGGATTCGAATGCTCCAGCGCAAGGCGCCATCAAGGTGAAGGCGCCGGTCACGAACTATCATCGCGTCCGCTCCAGCGTCGCAGCGTTTGCACGGAATAAGTCCAAAGCTCGGTGAGAAAACCGGCGATGATGACGCCATGGTGCGCTTCCGGCTTGGAGCAGCCATCCACGATTTCCTCGGCGCGATGTGGTTTGCGATGCAAACGCGCCGCGAGCCGGCGCGCGAACGGCAGCGGATCGTTGAATCCGCGCAAAAGCGCTTCAGCGCGGAGTGCAAGCGGCCAAGCTGAGCAGAACGGGTTTCTTCCCGCGTTTGCGGGTGAGGTGATCGCGAAGCGATCGGAGGGAGCGGCGCCGCCCCCTTCGGCACGCGCTTCCTGCGGAACGCTTGCTCTGTGACTGGGAGAAGAAAGCACGCGGAACGACACACGCCATGTTTCAGGGTGGTCGAGGTCGTGATGGCATGGCGCACTGTCGTCGACGAGCTCAGACGAGCGCCTGGTTGTGCCTTTGGCAGCCGAACGTGGCCTAGGCGCCGTAAGCGCGCTCGCTTCGATCAACAGCAATTGCCGCAACACGCATTCGCAACCGCGCAGCCATTTGGAGAGCAGCCTATGCGTCGCGCGATCGATCAGCTGCAGCGCTGCGATCTGCTGCGGCTCACCGAAGAGGCCGAAGAATTGATGGATCAGCGCCGACATTTCTTTCCAGAGAGGAAGCGGCGCTGTGGTGGCGATTGCGTTCATGCGCGCCAGTATGCGCTCTCTGGCAAGCCGGTCGGATTGGAGGCGCCCTATCCTCCGGATTGGCGGGTGACGGTACGCCATGCCTGCGCTAGGCTAAAGGCGGAGCGGGACACATGAGCAGCGGGCGGCTCTTTATCAGCTATTCGAGTGAAGACGAAGCGACAGTCGAGCGCATCGTCGCATACCTGGAGGCGCAAGGCGTCCCGTGCTGGATCGCGTCGCGCGACATCCCGCCCCGCTCAATCTACGCAGAAGCGATCACGCAAGGCGTGCAAGACGGCGATGCCTGCGCCGTGATTGTCAGCAAAGCGGCCAATTCATCCAAGGCGGTTAAGCGCGAACTCGAACTCGCGAGCCATTACGACAAACCGTTTATTCCTATTCGTATCGACAACGTCGAACCCGCCGCCGGCCTCGATTATTATTTACGCAACACGCAATGGATGGATTTTCGCCGTCATGGCGATGGCGCGCTCAATCGCATCGTGGCGCACATGAAAGGCGACAGCGCCCAAACGGCGGTCCGCATCGATGCCCCAGCAACGCGCCCGCAGGTAAGTCCGACCCAGGAGATCTCGACCGAAGCGAAACCCGACGGGGTCCTGAAGTTGATTATGGGTGGCGCTCTTGTGGGCATTCTGTTTTTGGTGGTGTGGTTCATCGCGGCGAGTCAGAATCCAACAATGAGATAGCCTAACTCCGCGCCGCGCTCGCTTCCATCACGTCTTCCAGCGTCCGGAGGCCTGAGCGCGGGGCGCTCACCAGCACGGCCATGTTTCCGGGCGCGTGCTTGTTGTCGAGCATCTTTTCGTGCGCATCGGGGATTTTCTCCCACGGAAACACTTCGCCCATGGCCGGATCGATGCGGCGGTCGATGACGAGCTGGTTGGCCTGGCTCGCGTGATAGAGGTGCGCGAAGTGCGAGCCCTGCACGCGCTTCTGGTGCATCCACAAATAGCGCGCGTCCATGGTGAGATTGTAGCCGCTCGTGCCGGCGCAAATGACGACCATGCCGCCGCGTTTCACCACGCGGACTGAGACCGGGAACGTCGCTTCGCCCGGATGCTCGAATACGATGTCGACGTCCTTGCCGCCGGTGATGGCCCGAAGCGCTTTGCCGAACTTGCCCACCTCTTTCATGTACTCGGCGAAGCCTTCGCCGTTCACTTTCGGCAGCTGGCCCCAGCAATTGAAGTCCTTGCGGTTCAACACCGCCTTCGCGCCCATCGAGAGCACGTAATCCTTCTTGCCTTCATCGGAGACGACGCCGATCGCGTGCGCGCCGGAGACCGCGCAAAGCTGCGTCGCGAACACGCCGAGCCCACCCGACGCGCCCCACACCAAGACGTTTTGCCCGGGGCGCAGCACGTTGGGGCGCCAGCCGAACAGCATGCGGTAGGCGGTCGCCAGCGTCAGCGTGTAACAGGCCGCCTCTTCCCAAGTGAGATGCTTCGGGCGCGCCATCAGCTGACGCGCCTGCACTTTGCAGAATTGCGCGAAGGAGCCGTCGGACGTTTCGTAGCCCCAGATGCGCTGTGACGGCGAGAACATCGGGTCGCCGCCATTGCACTCTTCGTCGTCGCCGTCGTCCTGGTTGCAATGGATGACGACTTCGTCGCCCGGCTTCCAGCGCTTCACCTTCGAACCAACGGCCCAGACGATGCCCGACGCATCGCTGCCCGCGACGTGATAAGGTTGCTTGTGCACGTCTAAAACGGAAAGCGGCTCACCGAGAGCCGCCCACACGCCGTTATAATTCACACCGGCCGCCATCACGAGGACCAGCGCTTCGTCTTCTCCGCACACTGGCGTCGGCACTTGTTCGAGCTGCATGGCCGCCGCGGGGCGGCCGTGGCGCTCCTTGCGGATCGCCCACGCCCACATGGATTTCGGCACATGGTATTGCGGCGGAATCTCCCCTACCGCGTAGAGGTCCTTCATGCCTGTGGCTGCATCGGCCATTGGTCCGCTCCCATCCCCGGAACAACGAAGCTTGCGCCGCTTTGTTGCACTGCGCAATAATGGTCCTTCGCGGAGCGATTTTTTCAGGCGACGCAAGGAAACCGGTGGCTTCGCGGCCGCACCAAGCAGGGCCCAGGAGGCGGGGCGGCGGGCATGACCTACAGCTTCAAGCGAAGGCGCGGCATGCAGGGCTGCATGGGCGGGGCGATGCTGTCCCTGGCTGCCGCCTTCGTCGTCTTTGGCTTAATGGCGCCTGTTCATTTCGTAGGCTATCCGTTCGCCCTGTTCGGGCTCTTTGTCGGTTATCTGGCGCTGTCGCTCGTCGGCGACATCTTCACGCCGGACCCAATTCTCCGGATTGATGCCGAAGGCATCACGTTTGGGCCCTTCTCGCGCGCGACCGTGCCCTGGCGCGACGTCACGTCGGTGTCGATGGCGCAGGGCTTCTTCTACGACACCACCGGCATCACGAAACCGGACGGAAAATTCGGATTCAAATATTCCGTGCGCGATCCATCCGCCTATCCAAAGCGCGGAGGCATCGCGGCTTTTGACCGCGCTTTCATGGTGGGCGACGCCATACCGCTCAACACGCTGACGCTGATCGACGCGAAATGGGAAGATCTGCTCGCAGCGTTTCGCGAACACTATCCCGGGACGATCTCAGAACGTCCCGTGCCCGGCTTCCCGCCCGCGAACCCCTAGCCGCGACGCATTCCGCAGTGCAGCATGCACACGATGACCTTCCAGCACGCCCCCGATCCGCCCTGGATTTTCCGCACCTATTCCGGGCACTCGACGCCGGCTGAATCCAACAGGCTCTACAAGACCAATCTCGCGAAGGGTCAGACCGGCTTGTCGGTGGCGTTCGATCTGCCGACGCAGACCGGTTACGACAGCGATCATCCGTTGGCGCGCGGCGAGGTTGGCAAGGTCGGCGTGCCGATCGCGCATCTGGGCGACATGCGCGCGCTGTTCGAGGCCATTCCGCTCGAGCAGATGAACACGTCGATGACCATCAACGCGCCGGCGGCGTGGCTGCTGGCGCTTTATGCGACGCTTGCGGAAGAGCAAGGCGCGGACCCGAAGAAGCTTCAAGGCACGACGCAGAACGACATCATCAAGGAATATCTCTCGCGCGGGACCTACATTTTTCCGCCGAAGCCGTCACTGAAACTGACGGCCGACACGGTGACGTGGTCGCTCACGGCAATGCCCAAATGGAATCCGGTGAACGTCTGCTCGTACCATTTGCAGGAGGCGGGCGCGACGCCGGAACAGGAATTGGCGTTCGCCTTGGCGGCGGCGATTGCGGTGCTGGATGAGGTCCGAGCTCGTCTTGGACCGCCGGCGTCCTCGCCGGCGGGGACGCCGGCGGTCCAAGAAATGGCGCAGGTGTTTTCGCGCATCTCGTTCTTTGTGAATGCGGGGCTCCGCTTCGTCACCGAAACCTGCAAGATGCGCGCGTTCGCGGCGCTGTGGGATGAATTGGGGCGCGAGCGCTACGGCGTCACGGACGAAAAAGCGCGGCGCTTCCGCTATGGCGTGCAGGTCAATTCGCTCGGCCTGACCGAGCAGCAACCCGAAAACAACGTCTATCGCATCCTGCTCGAAACGCTGGCGGTGACCCTTTCGAAGAACGCGCGCGCCAGGGCCGTGCAATTGCCGGCCTGGAACGAGGCGCTGGGGCTGCCGCGCTCGTGGGATCAGCAATGGTCGCTGCGGCTGCAGCAGATCCTCGCGTACGAGACGGACCTCCTGGAGTTCGAAGACCTGTTCGACGGCTCCACGGTAATCGCGGCGAAGGTCGACGCGCTGATCGAGGGCGCGAAAGAAGAATTGGCGCGCATCGAAGCGGCCGGCGGCGCTATCGCGTGCGTGGAAAACGGCGCGATGAAATCCGCACTCGTGGAGAGTAATCGCTTGCGTGCCGAAGCGATCGAACGCGGCGAGATGAAGGTCGTCGGGGTGAATTGCTTCACCGAAGCCGAGCCCTCCCCGTTAGAAGCCGGCGAGAGCGCCGTGCAAACGGTCGATCTCGCCGTCGAGGCCGAGCAGATCGCGCGCTTGCGCGCCTGGCGCGCGAGCCGCGACGAAGCGGACGCGAAAGCGCGGCTTTCGGCGCTCGAAGCCGATGCGCGCGCGGGCATGAACGTGATGCCGGCGACGCTCGCGTGCGCGAAAGCCGGCGTCACCACCGGCGAATGGGCCGATGCGCTGCGACGCGTCTATGGCGAATACCGCGCGCCGACGGGCGTGGCGCTCGTGGTGGCCGCCGGCGGCGACGACATCGTGGCGATCCAGCGCGATGTGGCGGCGTTTGCAAAACAGTTTGGGCGCCAGCTCACGTTCGTGGTCGGCAAGCCGGGGCTCGACGGGCATTCCAACGGCGCCGAGCAGATCGCGTCGCGCGGACGCGCCGTCGGCATGAACGTGATCTATGAGGGCATCCGGCAAACGCCCGCGGAAATCGTCGCGACCGCGAAGAAACATCGCGCGCATGCTGTCGGGCTTTCCATTCTCTCCGGCTCGCATCTCGATCTGGTGCGCGAGGTGTCGGCGCTCTTGCGCAGCGAAGGCCTCGACATTCCGCTCGTGGTCGGCGGCATCATTCCCGACGCCGACGCGCGTGCGATGCGCCAGATGGGCGTCGCCGCCGTCTACACGCCGAAGGATTTCCGCATCACCGGCATCATCGGCGACGTGGTGAAGCTGGCGGCGAAGAGCAATTCGTGATATGTTCCGACAATGACGCGCGACGCCATCCTAGCGAAGCTCCGAGAGTTGAAGCCCTGGCTTGCAAGCCGCGGTGTTTCGCGCATTCGCTTGTTTGGTTCTTATGCACGTGACGAAGCGAGACCCGATAGCGACCTCGACCTAATTGTCGAGCTCAGCCAGCCGCTTGGACTCGAGTTTTTCCAATTGGAATCTGAATTGAGTTCGATGCTTGGTGTCCCGGTGCAGATGACGACAGAACAAGCTCTGCAAAACCGGATCATCCGAAAGCAGGTGTTGGCGGACGCCATCGATGCGTAGTCCAGACGCTGGCAACTTGCTCGACATCCAAAATGCGATCCTGCAAATCGGGAGGTATGTTGCAGGACTAGATCAAGCCGCGTTCGTAAGCGATCCACTTCGCTGCGACGCCGTCGCCATGCGGCTTATCGTTATTGGCGAGGCGGCGGGCCGCCTCGATGACGCGATGCGACAATCGGAAGCGCCAGAAATTCCGTGGGCAGGCATCGTCTCGCTCCGCAACCGGATTGCGCACGGCTATGGCAGGATTGACCACACTATCGTCTGGAACATTACTCAGAACGACCTTGCGCCGCTCGCCTCAGCCGTGTCGAGAATGCTGACTGCACGGGGGGAATGACCACACCTCAGAATCTTGAGCGCGCCACATTGATCGCGTGGCCGGCGGAGCGGCGTTTGTGTTTGTTCGGCTGGGAGCATTGCGCGAGCGGCGGCTCATCGGGGCGCGTCAACGCGGTCTGGCCGCTCGCGTGGACGGGCGAGGTTTCGCTCGACGATGCGGTCGATCACGCCATCGCGTGGTGCCTGGCGAACGACATCGCGCCCTGCTTCAAGCTTGCGGACGGATGCGTCGCGCCGGATGGTCTGCGCGATGCGCTCACTGCGCGCGGCTTCGCGCCCGAAAACGAAACGCTGGTGATGACGCGAACATGCACGCCAGCTGACGCGCTGCCGGCGAGCGTTGAGCTGCTGAGCGCTCCTGACGAAACCATCTGGCGGCCGCTGGCGCAAAGTTCGCCGACGCTGATGGATTTCGAGGAGCGCGTCGGCATCGTGCAGCGGATCGAGGGCCAGCCCTGCGTGTTCGCGCGCGCGTCGCTTGACGGTGCGCCCGCCGCTATCGGCATGGGTGTCCGGGGACGGACGACCTCATCGGAATCTATCTCATGCGAACAGCGCCCAATGCGCGGCGTCGCGGCCTAGCGCGGCAGATTGTCCGCGCCCTGTTGGCGTGGGGCGCGCAAAACGGCGCAACCACGGGCTATTTGCAGGTCGAGAAGAGCAATGACGCAGCGGTGGCGCTTTACGCCAGCGAAGGTTTTGCGCCCCAATATTCGTATTGGTATTGGCGCATGAACTGATGCAGCTTGCCGAGCCAAGGGGGACTCATGCTGACGCGGCGGACAGTAACTCTAGGCGCGGCCGCGCTGAGCGCGGGCTGCGCATCGCTGCCGAAGTTTGGATCGGCGCGCCCGACGCTGAAGCCGGTGATGGTTTCGCGCGACCGCATCATCCGTATCGACGTGGGCTTGCGCCCCTATCGCCGCAACGGCTTCCGCGTCGAACGCGAAGCGCTGGGCGAGAAGGCGCTTGTGCACAATTATGGCCATGGCGGCGGCGGGATTACGTTGTCGTGGGGCACCGCGAAGCTTGCGGTCGATCTGGGCTATGACAGCGCGCAGAGCGAATACGGCGTGCTTGGCTGCGGCGCAGTGGGGCTTTCGACCGCGCGGCTCTTGCAGGAGCGCGGCGCGAAGGTGCGCATCTACGCGAAGGATCTGCCGCCGAACGTGACGTCGAATGTCGCGGGCGCGCAATGGTGGCCGGCGTCGGTGTACGCGGGCGATCCAGGGCCGGCGTTTCACGACCAGTTCGTCGCCGCGTGTCACTTCTCGCATCGGCGCTTCCAAGGGCTCGTCGGCGACGATTATGGCGTCGAATGGGAAGCGAATTATTCGCTGAGCAACACGCCGATCACGCGCTACCCGACGCATGCCGGCAGCGGCATCGAAGACCTCGTCATCAACCAGCACGACCTCAATCGCGCGGAAAATCCGTTCGCGGCGGCGTATGTGCGCCGCTTCGACACGATGATGGTGGAAACGCCCGGCTATCTGCGGAAGCTGATGGCGGACGTGCGCCTGGCCGGCGGCGAGATCATCGTGCGCGAATTGCACACGCCCGCCGAGGTGCAGGCGCTGCCGGAGCGCACGATCTTCAACTGCACGGGTTTAGGCGCAGGCGCGCTCTTTGGCGATGCGACGATCGAGCCGGTGCGCGGGACTTTGGTCGTGCTCGAGCCGCAGCCGGAAGTGAACTACAACATGCTCGGCGACAACATTTACATGTTCGGCCGCCGCGACGGCATCGTGCTCGGCGGCACGTTCGATCACGGCGAATGGTCGATGGAGCCCGATCCGGAGGCCGTGGAGCGCATTTTGCGCGAAAACGCGCGCGTGTTCGAGGCGATGCGGGGTTAGTGTCCCTCTCCCCTTGTGGGAGAGGGTGGCCGCGAAGCGGCCGGGTGAGGGGTGCAACCTCGTCCTCGCAAGTTGCTTCCTTCACCCCTCATCCGTCACCGCGCTGCGCGCGCTGACACCTTCTCCCACAAGGGGAGAAGGTCGGCGGCGCAAAAACAAAGGGCGCGGATTGCTCCGCGCCCCAGTTCAACTTCCAACCCAAATCCCGCGTCAGGCGCGCGCTACTGGCACGCCAAGCATTCCTCGTAATCCGTGCGTTGCGTCGGCTCGCTCACGACTTCAGCGCTTGCGTGCTCTTCGCCGTTGGCGAAGCCCGCGCGCTGCACGCTCTTGGAGCGGCAGTAGTAGAGCGACTTCACGCCCCGCTCCCACGCCATCCAGTGCAGCATGTGCAGGTCCCACTTATCGACATCGCCCGGCAGGAAGATGTTCAGGGATTGCGACTGGCAGATGAGCGGCGTGCGATCGGCGGCAAGCTCGACGATCCAGCGCTGATCGATTTCGAACGCGGTCTTGAACACACCCTTCTCGTCGTCGGAGAGGAAGTCGAGGTGCTGCACCGAGCCTTCGTGCTTCAGGATCGAGGCCCACACGGTTTCCGTGTTCTTGCCCTTCTCCTTCAGCAGGTTTTCCAGGTACGGGTTCTTCACCGCGAACGAACCCGACAGCGTCTTGTGGGTGTAAATGTTCGCCGGGATCGGCTCGACGCCAGCGGACGTCCCGCCGCAGATGATGGAGATGGACGCCGTCGGCGCGATCGCGAGCTTGTGCGAAAAGCGCGCCATCACGTTCGACTCAGCCGCATCCGGGCACGGGCCGCGCTCTTGCGCGAGCTTCACGCTCGCCGCGTCCGCGCCGCGGCGAAGATGCCGGAAGATGCGGTTGTTCCATACCTTCGCCATCGCCGATTCCATCGCAATCGACTGGCTTTGCAGGAAGGAGTGGTAGCCCATGAGCCCCAAGCCGACGCTGCGCTCGCGATAGGCCGCGTATTTGGCGCGCTCCATTTCGTCGGGCGCGCGCTCGATGAAGTCCTGCAGCACGTTGTCGAGGAAGCGGAACACGTCTTCGAGGAATTGCGGCTCCTTCTCCCATTCGAGGAAAGTTTCCGCATTCACCGACGAGAGGCAGCACACCGCCGTGCGCTCGCGGCCTTGGTGATCGAGGCCCGTGTGCAGCATGATTTCGCTGCAGAGATTGGATTGGCGCACTTTCAGGCCGAGATCGCGCTGATGCTTCGGCATCTGCTTGTTCACGGTGTCGGAGAAGATGATGTAGGGCTCGCCTGTCTGGAGCCGCAGCTCCAGCACCTTCTGCCAAAGCTTGCGCGCGTTGACTTCCTTCAGCGGCTTGCCGTCCTTCGGCGAGCGCAGGGAGAACGGAAGGTCATCGCGCACCGCGATCATGAATTCGTCGGTGATGTTGAGCCCGTGATGGAGATTGAGGCTCTTGCGGTTGAAATCGCCGGCGGCTTTGCGGATTTCGAGGAATTCCTCGATCTCCGGATGGTGGATGTCGAGATAGACGGCTGCAGACCCGCGCCGCAGCGAGCCTTGTGAGATCGCGAGCGTGAGGCTGTCCATCACGCGGATGAACGGAATGATGCCGCTCGTCTGTCCGTTCTGGCCGACCTTTTCGCCGATGGAACGAACGCCGCCCCAGTAGGTGCCGATGCCGCCACCGTTGGACGCGAGCCACACGTTCTCGTTCCAGGTGTCCATGATGCCGTCGAGGCTGTCGCCAACCGCATTCAAGAAGCACGAGATCGGAAGCCCGCGCTCGGCGCCGCCATTAGAAAGGACAGGCGTCGCCGGCATGAACCAGAGCTTGGAGATGTAGTCGTAGATGCGCTGCGCGTGACCGATGTCGTCGGCGTAGGCGGTCGCGACGCGCGCGAACATGTCCTGATAGGTCTCGCCGGGAAGCAGATAGCGGTCGTCGAGCGTCTTCTTGCCGAAGTCGGTCAGCACGGAATCCCGCGACGGATCGGTGACGACTTTTTCGACAACCTTGAGCGGACGAAGCGGCTTCGGTTTGCCTCGGTGGAGCTCGCCCATCCGATGCACTCCCGCGTGTCCTGCTCGACTGTACATGGGCGTTTCCTTCACCGTGTCTTAACCAGACTCGCCGTTGGCCAAAACCACAAGACCTGGCGTGTCTTAATGAAACCGTACCGCTATATATAGTGATGACACGGGTTAAATCCGGGTCAATGCCGAACCCCCGTCAAGCAGATTTTTTGCGTGAAAAAGGTGTGAAGACCGGCCTCCAAGAGGTGAATCGCCGTTAGCCATGATGGGCTTCCGGACGGCGTTTTCGAGCCCCTTCAGCAGCCTTGCGCGGATCGGTTTTCCGGGGCTTTTCCAGGCGATGCGAGACGACTCAGGGGGCTCAAAAGCAGCGCTGGCGGCGATCGTCGGCGCCACGCTTTTGGGTCTCTCGCCGATTGGAGTGCGGCTCTCGGAACTGGGGCCGCAGGCGACCAACCTCTGGCGATTCCTGTTCGCGCTGCCGATTCTCGCCGTCTTGGCGCTCACTGAGTCTCGCCGCGGAGCGATTCCCTCCCCGACTCAGATTCGCTGGCTCCTGATCGCGGGGACGCTTTTTGGGCTCGAGGTCGGGCTTTGGGCGGCAGCGCTGAAGCTGACCACGGTGGTCAACGCCACGCTCCTTTCCAATATGACCCCGATTTTCGCGGCCGGCTTCGGCTGGCTCCTGTTCCGCGAGCGGCTGAAGACCCCGACTCTGGCCGGCGGGGCAGCCGCGCTTGCCGGCGCTCTGATTCTAGCGCTGGCGCGGGCCCAAGGCGGGCCGGCCCACGCCGCCGGGGCTGCGGGCTGGATCGGCGACGGGCTCGGGTTCTCGGCGGCCATTGGCTACGCCGGCTACCTCATGATCGTCCGCGGGCTCGGCGGCCAGGTCGGCGTCGGCGCGGTGATGTTCTGGGCGACGCTTTCAGCGGCGGCGTTCGAATTCGCCGCGAGCCTCGTTTTTCACGAGCCGCTTTTGCCGCACACGGCATTCGGCTGGGGCGTGCTCGCGATGCTGGGGATCGTGGTGCAGGTCTGCGGACAGGGTCTGGTCGCGTTCGGCGTGCAGCGCTTGCCGATCGCGGTGTCGACGATCCTGTTGTGGATGCAGCCGCTCGGCGCAGCGGTGCTGTCGTGGATCCTGTTCGACGAAGCGCTCTCTCCGCTCGCGCTCGCTGGCGCGGCGCTCATCCTAGGCGGGGTGTATGTCGTGCAGCGCCGCGGCGGCGCTACTCGCGCGCCAGATCCTGACGCAGGAACGCCGCCAGCGTCGCCATAGCCACAACGGCAAACCAAACAAAAAGCGCGATCAGGCCCATGAGACCGAGATTGGCGCCGACGGCGTCGGCCGCGCCCATGAGCTGGGCGCCCCACGCGCGGGCGCCCCGCGCGCCGATGGTGGGAATCCAAGCGACAACGTCGGACGCGCCGATGATGGATATGCGGCCCGCCGCCAGTTCCTGACCAAGCATGATTAGAAACGTCACCAAGGTCGCGGCGAGCACGGAGCGCGTCAGCACGGCGGAAAGCGCAGTCAGCGCGCCAACGAGGCAAGCCTGCAGCAGCGATGCAAGAAACGTGAGCGCCAGCCCCGAAATGACGGCGCCCGTCGCCGCTGTTGGCCACGTGGGCGCCGCGCCATTGAAAGCGGCGGCAAACAAACTGACGGCGAAGCTCGCGAGCGCGCAGAGGAGGATGCTCAAGCCCGAAGCCAGCGCGAACACGCCCATCTTCGCGGATAGGAGCGCGAAGCGGCTCGAGCGCGGCACGATCGCGCGCCACGTTTCCCACCGATACTCGCCGCCGAACAATACCGACGCGCCCAGGATCAGCAGCAATTGCACGATGACATTGCCGCTTGTGCCGAGCCCGGACCATGCATCGGACAACGGCTCGATACGCCCGAGACCGCCCATGTCGGCGCGCGAGCCGCGCGCCGCGCCTTCGATCAGCATGCCGAAAAGGAAGCTCGCGATCGGCGTTGCCAGAAACGCCCAGAACAGCACCACGCGGTTGTGCGTGAGCTTGTAGAACTCCGCGGAAAACGCCTGAGCGATCATGCGGCGTCGGCGCGCCGTTGCGCGGTGTGCTGGAAGAATACGTCTTCGAGCTGCGGCGTGCGCCAGCGTACTTCGTTGACCGCAACGCCTGCCTCCACAAGGCGGCGCACAATCGCGGGCCCCTCCTCGCGCGCAACGTCGAGGACAACGCCCGACCCGTCAGCGATTGCTTTGGGGCCAAGCAGCGCCAGCGCCTGCGCTTGCGGGGCGACGTCGAGATAGAGCCGCGGCGTTCCGATCAACGCGCTGACCGCGTCCTGCACGATCAGCTCGCCGCGATCGAGAATGGCGACGTGATCGCAAACGCGCTGCGCTTCGTCGAGGAGATGGCTGGAGACCATCGCGCTCATGCCTTCGTCGGCGGCAAGCGAGCGCAGAAGGCCACGCATTTCCAGAATGCCGCCTGGGTCCATGCCGTTGGTCGGCTCATCGAGGATGAGGAGCTTGGGGCGCGTCAGCAACGCGGCGGCGATGCCGAGGCGCTGCTTCATGCCGAGCGAAAACGTGCGCGCCTTACGATGGGCCGCGTGCGCCAAGCCGAGCTGCGCGAGCACAGCCTCGATGCGCCCCGCTTCCGCAAAGCCGCTGGTGCGCGCCAAGGCTTCAAGTACCTGCGTCGCGGTGAGGAACGGATAGAGCGCCGGCGTTTCGATGAGCGCGCCCACTTTGCGAAGCGCATCCGCGCCGCTTTGGATCCCAAACAGCGCGAAGGCGCCGCTGGTTGGGCGCACGAGCCCAAGGATCATGCGCAGCAGCGTGCTCTTGCCAGCGCCGTTGGGGCCCAGCACGCCGAACACCACGCCCTCGGGAACGGATAAACTCACATCGCGCACGGCGTGGATTGCGCCCGCACCCGCGCCGAACGTCTTGGTCAGCTTTTTGGTTTCGAGAACCGCCCCCATGGTCCCCGCTTAGTCGTGCAGCGGACGGAGCCAGCGCTTCTGCGGGCAGGTGACGCCGACATTCGGATCACACGTGCGGCCGGCGTAATAGACGGTCTCGGCGCGGCCGATCAGGTTTTCGAGCGGCACCGGGCCCATGCCGGGATAACGGCTGTCAGCGGAATTGTCGCGATTGTCGCCCATGAAGAAGACGTGGCCGGCCGGCACGGTGAACGGACCGAAATTGTCGAACTCATTGGGTTGCGGGAATTGGTGGATCGGATGGCGAAGGCCGCCCGGAAGCGTCTCTTCGTAGCGGATCGCTGACTCAAGCCCCGCCTCGTAAGCGCGGCGCACCAACGGTTCGCCAGCGCTCCGGGCCGCTTCGGTTCCGTTGATGAAGAGAACGCCGTCGCGCACTTCAATGACATCGCCCGGCAAACCCACGAGCCGCTTGATCATCACGCGCCGCTCGATCGGGTGCATGAAGACGATGACGTCGCCGCGCTCCGGCAGACGCTCGAACAAACGATGCTGTTCGGGCGGCAACAGATAGCCAAGGTCGAACGGCAGCGAGAAGCGGCTGTAGCCGTAGGCGGGCTTGGCCACCACGACGCGATCGCCGACTTCCAAGGTCGGCGTCATGCTCTCGGAGGGAATGGAGTAGTTCGCGAACGCGCCGGTGGTGATGGCGACATAGACCAGGAATGCGCCGATCAAAGTGCGCGGCAATTCCTTCGCCTCTTCGATCGCGCGCGCGAGCAACGGCTTCGGCGTCGCATTCGCGGCGGCTGGTTGCGTGGTTTCCGACATGCGCCCCGTCCGTTTCCCCAAGTCTCGTCGCCCTTTCTGGGGCGCCCGAGTCTGGCGGCATTTTACGTCAAAGCTGGGGCGGCGATCCAGCGCGGCTCTGTAACCGTATGAGGCGAAAACAAGGCCCAGGCTCAATTAACTGTGACCGGCGTCACGGCGCATCGGAACCCGAAGTGGGATGCATCTCTTGTCTGAGCAAGCAGTTCAGAACGGGTTTGGTTTTATGCGTCGGTTGGTTCTCTCATCATTGCTAGGCCTCGGGGCCATGGCGCTGATGGCGAGTTCGACTGTCGCGACCACGTCCGAAGCCGCACAGCCCGTGGTCGACACCATGCCGCAGGCGGTCAGCACCATCGCTGGCGTGCCAAGCGAAGCGCTCCCGCAATCGGGCCAGTGCCGCATCTTTTTCGACCACGTCGCCGCCGACAAACAGCCCGCCGGCATGGAATGCGGTCACGCTCTGTGGCTCGCGCGCAATTGGGGCGGACGCGTTGTCGCGGTGAAGGGCCTGCAGGCTGCGGTGCTCGACGATTTCGATGGCCGCAACGATTTCGCCGGCGTGCCGAGCGATGCGCTGCCGCCGGCCGGTTATTGCCGCGCTTGGATCGATGGCCTTGCCGCTGAACAGCAGCCGCAGGCAACTGATTGCGTCGCGGCGCGCCATCTGGCGAGCGAACGCGGCGGCCGCGTCCTGTTCATGCCGCTCTAGGCTTCCGCCGCGGCCTTCCACAATTTCAGCGCTTGCACAGTTTCCTGCACGTCGTGCACCCGCAGCATCGCCGCGCCTTGCTGCGCTGCGAGCAGTGCTGCGGCGATGGAGCCGCCGATGCGATGCTGCGCGTCGGCCTTGGGATCGATCTTGGCGATGAAACTCTTACGCGAGGCGCCGAAGACGACGGGGCGGCCCGTCTCCTTCCCGATCCGCCCAACCGCATTTATGAGCGCCAGATTGTGGGCAAGCGTTTTGCCGAAGCCGATGCCGGGATCGACCCATACTTCCTTCACCCCCGCGGCCGCCGCCGCGTCGGCGCGCGCTTTGAGGAACGCGATCACCTCGGCCACCACATCGCCGTAGCGCGGATCGTTCTGCATCGTGCGCGGTTCGCCCTGCATGTGCATCAGAATCACCGGCGCGCCGAGCGACACCGCCGTTTTAACCGCACCGGTCGACGCGAGCGCCGTGATGTCGTTCCAGAGGGTTGCGCCTGCGGCGAATGCGGCGCGCGCGACGGCGGGCTTCATCGTGTCGATGGAAATCGGCGCGGCCGTTTGCCTGCGAATTGCTTCGATGATTGGAACCACGCGCGCGATTTCGTCCGCTTCGCTGACCGGCGCGGCGCCCGGGCGCGTCGATTCTCCGCCGACATCGACAATGTCCGCGCCGGCCTCCACCATCGCCAGCGCATGCGCCGCCGCGGCGTCCCCGCTCCACTGGCCGCCGTCGGAAAAGGAATCCGGCGTCAGGTTGAGGACGCCCATCACGTACGGCCCGCCCGCGAGCTTGGGGGGCGGCAGTTTCGTCTCTATCATGCATCGCCCATGACAAAGACGCCCTCCCCACGCAAGCAATGAGTCAACGCTGGCGCCTGGCCCTTGAGCCGATCATCACACCCGTCTTCCGTTTCTGGTGGCGCCTGAAGCGCCCGATGACGCTCGGGGTGCGCGGGCTCGCTTGCGACGAGGCCGGGCGCGTCTTGCTGGTGCGTCACACCTACCGAAGCGGCTGGCATCTGCCCGGCGGCGGCGTGGAGCGCGGCGAAACCGCGCTCGAAGCCGTCGTGCGCGAGATGATGGAGGAAGGCGGCGTTGAGGCGACGGCGGCGCCGGTGCTGATGGGTTTCTTTTCAAACCACGCCAATCATCCCAACGACCACGTCGCGCTTTATCGCTTCAGCGCCTGGCGGGCCTGCGCGCCGCTAGCCAACGGCGAAATCGCCGAGCGCAACTTCTTCGCACGCGACGCGTTGCCCGACGGGCTGTCGCCTGGCGTGCGGCGGCGCCTGGCGGAAGTGTTCGACGACGCCCCGGCAAGCGCCACGTGGTAGCTCGGCCCGAGGATCGCTGCTAGGAATCACGCGAGGAGTCTCCCCATGCGCTATCTGCATTCCATGATCCGCGTCGGCGATCTCGACGCCGCGCTCGATTTCTTCGTCGGCAAGCTCGGGATGGTGCAGATGCGGCGGCGCGACGATGAGAAAGGCCGCTATTCGCTGGTGTTCCTGACGTCGCCCGGCGATCGCGACGCGGCGAAGGCGAAAGACTCCCCAATGATCGAGCTCACGCACAATTGGGATGAGAAGCAATATTCGGGCGGGCGCAATTTCGGGCACCTCGCCTTCGAGGTTGACGACATTTACGCGACCTGCGCGAGCCTCATGGACAAGGGCGTCCTCATCAACCGCCCGCCGCGCGACGGACAAATGGCGTTCGTGCGTTCGCCGGACGGTATTTCGATCGAACTCCTGCAGAAGGACGGGCCGCTGAAGCCGGCCGAGCCGTGGATCTCGATGCCCAACACGGGGAGCTGGTGAGAATGCGCGCACTCGTCATCGCGCTGCTGGCGCTGATCGGCTGCGCGGCGCCGCAAAACGCTGCACCTCAAACGGGCGCCGACCAAGCGTTCACGCTGCTCAATCCGCGCGACTATCACGCCTTTGTCGGCAACTGGACGCCGAGCGATCAGCCGCTGTGCCGCGTCATCCGATCCGGGACGGAGTGGCGGAACAACCTTCACCCAGCGGCGGTGATGGGCAACAACGTGTTCGGGCCGCCTGAAACGCTGTTCAACGACCATGTCGTGCTGATGCTCGCGCGCGAGATGCCGTCAGGCGACACGGCGGGCGTGTTCATCGTGATGAGCGTGACGCGCGGCGCCAACGAAACCGTCGTCGATTACGATTACACGCCCACGCCCGCTTCGACCTCGACCATGAAATGGTATTTTGCGGCGGTGGTCGACAAACCGGTCAACGGCCCCGTGCGGTTCAGCGAACACGGCCACACGGTTTGCGAGGCGCGCTAGCAATTCCGCGAATAATGCGCTATATGTCCGCGCATGACGTACCAGTGTCCCCAGCGACAGCGATTTAGCTGACGCCCGCGCGAGCGGGCGCATTCTGCCCGTTCGTCTAATGGTAGGACGCTGGACTTTGATTCCAGAAATCGACGTTCGAATCGTTGCCGGGCAGCCAACTCTTGTATGGCGCGCGTGCACGCGCGCTGAGTGTTGTTTGCTGCGCGTTTGACGCGCGCCTAGCACGCGGTGGCCGAATGGTTAGGCATCGGGTTGCAACCCCGAGCATGCGCGTTCGATCCGCGCCCGCGTGTCCATTCCTGAAATGTTTGCCGAGGTAGCTCAGCGGTAGAGCGGCGGGTTGAAGGTCCGCGCGTCGCTGGTTCGATCCCAGCCCTCGGCGCCAAACTAGCGTGCGCTCTGAACGCGCGCCCACTCGTCGCGCCAAAGATCGGCGAATTCGACGTGCTGCCAGTTCGGAAACCACGGGCCGCCGCGCGTGTAATGGATGACGTTCGGAATTTCTCCTGGTGCGGCCTTGCACCAGCCTTCGAGCCAATTCCAGGTTTCGGGCACGGCGCCGATCTCGTCGTCGGCGGCCCATTGCATCCGATGTAGATAAGCGCCCGTTTGGGTATTGACCGTCTCGACGTCGAGCTTGCGGCAGGATGGATGCGCACAATTGAACAGCATGAAGCTCGACCAATTCTTGCGCGGATACGTCGTCTGCACGGCATTGTCCATTTTGGTCTTCTCGGGCGGACGATGATCGTGCTGTACGCAGGTAACGGCTTTCGCCGGATCGATGAGCGGCAAGAGCTTCGCGATGTCGCCGGTCCAGAGAAAATCGCAATCGTGAAACAGCGCGTACCCTTCGTACCCGGCAAGCAGCGGCGTGAAGAAGCGCGTGTAGGTGAACTCGGTCGATGCGAGTGGATCGCGTTCGCGGCGATACAAGGCTTGCGCGCGCAGCTCTTCCTGCTTGATCGGGCGCACGTCGAGCGGAATGGAGGCATGCCGCTGCAGCGAATGCGCGGCGACGGCGTACGCTTCGGGCTCCTTAGAGTCCCAGCCGATGAAAACGCGGAACGGTTTGTCGGCGCGGAGGCTCATGTCTTCCCTTCGAGAGCCGCGTCGAGGTTTTCAGCGGCGCGCGCGATCTGCGCTTCCCACGGCTCGTCCAGCGTGCGCCGGACGAGACGGAGGCTCGGATACCACGGTGTTTGCGCGCCTTCGAGCCCCCAATACCAATGCAAGCCGCGTCCAGGCGGGACCAAGACCTGCGCCGAAAGGCCCATGGCGCCGGCGAGATGCACCAAAGTGCTCGACACCGAGACGATGTGATCCATCGCGGCGAGCTGCGCGGCGAACATCTCGAAATCCTTCAGCTGATCGACGTCCGGATAGAAATGAAGCGGCGGCGCGATGCCGTTGGCGAGCGCGTCGTATTGCAGGCTCACGAAGAAGCCGTCGCGCTTAAACAGCGGCGCCCATGCCGAAAGCGGCGCGCTCTTTTGCGCTGCATAGGGCGCGCGCGGCGAAGCCCAGGCGACGCCAACGATGGGCTTGCCGTTGGCGCGCGCGGCGAAGGCGGCGCGCAGCCGTTCGCGTTTGTCCCGGTGCGCACGGACAAGCGGCGCATGCAGCGGCAAATCGCTCCGACGGAGGCCGAGCGCGTGCGGCAGGCTGCCGATTCCAATCTGCGCGGCGGCGTTGCGAGCCGGATTGTCGCACGCACGTACGTCGACGTCCGGATGCGCATGCTTCAGAAGCACGATCAGGCGCGCGTCGACTTCCAGCGCGACGTTGGGCGTCCGCTCGAGCACGCGCGGCAAGAGCCGCGTAAACAGAAGCTGATCGCCCGGCCCCTGCTCGGCCCAGATGCGCAAGACGCCGTCAACGCGCTCGCCATTCCATTGCGGCGCTTCGTCGGCGTACTCGGCGCGCGAAGCTGCGCCAGTCGAGAACCGATATTCGTAGAGCCGAAAGCCCTCTTCGTAGTCGCCCGCGCGCAGATGCGCGACCGCGAGATTGAACAGCGGATTTTCCAGCCGCGGATCGCCGCCGTCCGGCGCTTGCGTTTGCCGCAGCGCGATGGCGCGCTCGAACGCCGCGATGGATTCAGGGCGCCGATTGAGCGCTTCGAGCGCGACGCCGAGATTGTTCCAGGCGCTCGCGTAGTTCGGATCGAGCGCCAGCGCGCGCTCGTAGGCGGCGGCGGCGTCGGCGAAGCGATCGAGCGCATAGAGCGCCTTGCCGCGATTGTGGTGCGCGACAGGCGTGTTCGGGGCGAGGGCAAGCGCCGCGTCGAACGACGCGAGCGCCTCTTCGTGGCAGTGCTCAAGGCCAAGGATGACACCGCGCCCGACGTGCGCCGCGATGTTGTTAGGATCGAGCGCCAGCGCCGCTTCAAAGCTGGCGCGCGCATCCGCGTTGCGGTCGAGCGCGCGCAGCGCTGTCGCGCGGTTGAGCCAGATCTGCACGTTGGATTTGAGCGCAAGCGCGCAATCGTAGGCGGCGAGCGCGTCCTCGAAGCGGCGCGCCTGCTGCAGAAGATTGCCGCGATTGAAATGCGCCGTGGCGTTGGCGGGATCGAGTGCGACCAGCGCATTCATGCGCGCGAGCGCGCCGGCGGTGTCGCCCTTCGCGGCAAGCGCTTGCGCTTCGGCCAAAAGCTGCTGCGCTTCGCTCATGGCAGGCTGGCGGCGGCGCGCGCGACCTGCTCGGCCCAGCCGTCGCGGTGCTCGATGAGGCGCAGGCTTTCGTACCACGGCGTGGTTTCGCCGGAGACGCCCCAATACCAGAGCAAGCGCCGCTCCGGCGGAACGAGCACGTTGCAGCGAACGCCAAGCGCGCCGGCCAGATGCACCGTGGTGTTGGAGACGGAAACGATCGCATCGCAGGCGGCGATCTGGGCCGCGAAGCCGTCGAGGTCGCTCATCTGGTCGATCTCGGGATCGATGAGGATGTTGCACCCGAACGTGCGATTGGCCTCCGCGATCGCGTCCGCGACACCGCCATATTGCAAATTGACGAACGTGTAGGGCTCTCGTAATAGCGCGCCCCATTCCAAGAGCGACGAGCTTTTCTGCGCGCCAAAAGCCGCGTTCTTGGAATTCCAGGCGATGCCGATGACGGTGCGGCCATTGGCGTAGCGCTCGCGCAAGCGTGCGACGCGATCTGCGTCCGCAATCAAAAAAGGCTTGCCGTCGAGATCATCGCGCGCGATCCGCAGCGCGTGGCCCAGGCTGGGCAGCGAAATCTGCGCGGCGGCGTCAATGGGCGCGCGCGCAGCGATGTCTTCAATTGCTTCGAGCCATGGAAATGCGCGCTTGAACAGCGGCGCGAGCCGTACGTCACATTCGAGCGCGATACGGGGCGCCAGCGCGCGCACGCGCGGCAGCAGGCTGGAGAACAGAACGACGTCCCCAACGCCCTGCTCCGCCCAGATGTGCAAAAGCCCGTCGAGCTTTTCGCCCTTCCAGCGCGGCTTGCCGCGCCCAAACTCCGGGCCTGTCACTGCGCCGGCGGCGCGCCGCTCCTCAAACAGCGCGAAGCCTTCCGGGTATTCGCCCGCGCGCATCAGCGCGACGCCTTTGTTGTAGCGCGCGGCAGCGCGGTTCTTGCGGGCTTTGTCGAATTCCGGCGCGCGCTTCAGCACCGCGTCGAAGATGGCGATGGCTTCGTCATAGCGCCGCAGCGTGGTGAGCGCGACGGCGCGGTCGTTAGCGATGGACAGATCGTCGGGATTGAGCGCCTGCGCCTGTTCGTAGCTTGCGAACGCTTCCTCAGGGCGATCGAGCGCATCGAACGCCGCGGCGCGGCCGCTCCACGCGAGCGGATTTTCGGGCTTTAAGGCGATGGCGAATTCGTAGGAGCGGAGCGCGGCCTCCGCGCGGCCCATCTCCAGAAGCAGGCTCGCGCGGTTCAGGTGCGCCGGCGCCGACTTGGGATTGAGCGCGAGCGCGAAATCGAAACGCACCAGGGCGCTGTCCGCATTGCCATGCGCGCGCTCCACGAGCGCCATTAGATGGTGCGCGTCGGAATTTTCCGGGTTCCGCGCCAGCGCGCCGTCAAGCAGCGCTTTCGCGCCGCTAAAATCGCCGGCGCGAAATTTGGCCAAGGCTTCGGGAAGCGCCGCATCCGTCACGGTTGCGACGATAGCGGGCTCAGCGGCGCCCGAACAAGCGTTCGATGTCGGCCAGCTTCAGTTCGACGTAGGTTGGCCGCCCGTGATTGCACTGGCCGGAGAACGGCGTCGCCTCCATCTGCCGCAGAAGCGAATTCATCTCCTCGGCGGTGAGCCGGCGGCCAGCGCGCACGCTGCCGCGGCAGGCCATGGACGAGCACACCTCCTCCAGCCGCTCTTTGAGCGCATGCGCTTCGCCCAATTCGGCGACGTCGTCGGCGAGGTCCTTCAGCATGCCCTTGGCGTCGATGTGGCCCAAGAGCGCCGGGGTCTCGCGCACCAGGATGGCGCCTGGGCCGAAGGCTTCGATCACGAGCCCCAGGTGCGCCAGCTCTTCGGCGCGCGCGATGAGCGCTTCGGCTTCGGCAGGATCGAGCTCGACCACCTCCGGGATGAGCAGTGCTTGGCGGCGCACGCCGCCATTGGCGAGCATCTGCTTCATGCGCTCATAGACGAGCCGCTCGTGGGCGGCGTGCTGATCGACGATGACGATGCCGTCTTCGGTCTGCGCCACGATGTAGGTCTCGTGCACCTGCGCGCGCGCCGCGCCGAGCGGGAAAAACTGAGAGGTTTCGGCGTCAGTATTGTAGGGACCGCCTGCATCCTCGCCGGTATCCGCATGCGCGTCTGAAGACGCGCGGCCCATGGTGTCCACCCGCCCGCTCGGCATAACGAAATCGTCGCGGATGAGATGCTCTTCCGCGGCTTGCCACGCACGCAAGCTTGGCTGCGGCGCTTCATAGGGCCGCGCGGCTGAAAGCGCGGAGTGCGCCGTCGTCGTGGACGCGCGGTGGCCCGCGCCCGCGAGCGCATGCTGCAACGCGCCGACGATGAGCCCGCGTACGAATTGCGCGTCACGGAAGCGCACTTCGGTTTTAGCGGGGTGCACGTTCACGTCGACGTCCGACGGCGGCAGATCGAGAAAGAGCGCGACGACCGGATGGCGGTCGCGCGCCAGCAAATCCTGATAGGCCGCGCGCACGGCGCCGACGATGAGCTTGTCCTTCACCGGGCGGCCATTGACGAAGAGATGCTGATGCTCGCGCGTGCCGCGATGCAGAGTCGGCAGACCCGCGAAACCGGAAAGCCGTACGTCGCCGCGCGTTTGATCCAGCTCCAGCGCGTTCGGGGCGAACTCCGCGCCAAGGATCGACGCAAGCCTGCGGCGGCGGCCTTCGCGTTCGGGATCGTTTTCGGCGGCGACGCGCAGCGACACACGCCCGTCATGCTCCAGCGTGAACGCCACGTCGGGGCGCGCCATCGCGAGACGCTTTACCACGTCAGAGACAGCCATCATCTCGGCGCGCTCGGACTTCATGAATTTGAGCCGCGCGGGCGTGGCGAAGAAAAGATCGCGCGCTTCCACAAGCGCGCCATGCGCGGAGAGCGACGCCCACGCTGTGGGCTTCACCGGCGCCAGCGCGCCGCCCTCGACCTCGATGCGCCAGGCTTCGTTTGCGTCGCGCGCGCGCGAGACGATCGAAAGCCGCGCCACCGCGCCGATTGACGGCAGCGCTTCACCGCGAAAACCCATGGTCGAGATGTTCAGGAGATCGACGGCGCCGCTTTGTTCGGCGTGCAGCTTCGATGTCGCGTGACGCTCGACCGCGAGCGCCAGCTCGTCTTTCGGAATGCCGCCGCCATCGTCTTCGACGGAAATCAGTCCCAAGCCGCCGCGCTCGATGCGGATCGCAATGCGGCGCGCGCCCGCGTCGAGCGCGTTTTCCACCAGCTCTTTCACCGCGGCCGCCGGGCGCTCAATGACCTCGCCCGCGGCGATGCGGTTCACGGCTTCGGGAGGCAGGCGGCGGATGGGCATGAGTCGCGGGAGCTTAGCTGCGGATTGGCGGATTCGCCCCTCTCGTTTGTCAGTTTCACCGCTCCCGATGGGGGACTGTGCGGCGCATGTATCGGGGGTCGAAACAAGGAGAAAAACGACAATGTCACTCAAGAGATTTGTGATTGAACGCGACCTGCCTGGCGTCGGCTCGATGACCGGCCAGGACCTGTCGGGCGCGGCGAAAACCTCCAACAAGGCGCTCGCCCAGCTCGCCCCGAAGGTGCAGTGGGAGCATTCCTACGTCGCCGGCGACAAGACGTTCTGCATCTATCTGGCCGAAAACGAAGACGGCATCCGCGAGCATGCGCGGCTTTCGGGCTTCCCGGCGTCCAAAATCACGCCGATTTCGACCATCATCGACCCCACCACTGAGCGCTAAGCCGTGACCATGGTTTCGCCGCCGTTGTGTTCCCCCATGCAGCGGCGGCGAACTGCGCCTATATTGTCGCCGGGACAGACCGACATGATGACCGTCACGGTGGTGCTGCTGGGAGAAGGTTTTGCTTCAACGGCGATTGCGCCGCTGGAAATCTTCTTCGCAGCCGGCGCGACGTGGCGCGCGCTGCAGGGCCAAACGCCCGACCCGTTCTTCAAGGTCGAGACGGTGACGGTCGACGGGAAAGCCGTCGGCGTTCCCTATGGCGTGGGCTTGCGGCCAGAAAAATCCATCGATGAAGTCGAACGCACCGACATCATCATCGTGCCGAGCCCGGGGCTCGACCTCGATCCGCAGCTTGTCCGCAACAGCGCGCTGCCGCCGTGGCTGAAAAAGCACCATGAGCGCGGCGCCTACATTGCGGGCGTGTGCATGGGCGCGGCGTTTGTCGCGGAAGCCGGCTTGCTCGATGGGCGTGTGGCAACGACGCACTGGGCGCTCGGTACCGATTTCGCGCAGCGTTATCCGAACGTGAAATGGCGTTCCGATCTGATGATCACGGAAGACGCGCGCGTGCTGTGCTCGGGCGGCGTATCGGCTGCCAGCGATGTAAGCTTGTACCTGGTCGAAAAGCTCGCGGGCCATGAGATCGCAATGCAGACGGCGAAGGCCCTCTTGCTCAACATGCCGCGCACGCAGCAATCGGGCTACGCGGTGCTGCCCTTCTCGCCGTCGCATGACGACAGCAAGATCCGCGAGGCCGAGGCCTACATCCAGAAGAATTACCGCGAGGATTTGAGCGCGGACGCGCTGGGCGAGCGCTTCGGGATGAGCGGACGCACGTTTGTGCGGCGCTTCAAGGCCGCGACAGGGCGTCTGCCGGGCGCGTACCTGCAAACCGTGCGCATCGAGACCGCGAAAGCCATCCTCGAAAGCGAACGCGCCTCGGTTCAAAGCATTGCGTGCGCTGTCGGCTATGACGATGTGTCGTTCTTCCGTTCGCTGTTTCGCCGCGCCACGGGCATGAACCCCGCGGAATATCGCAACCGCTTCGCGTCAATGGCGGTGCGCCAGGTTGCAAGCCTCGAGCGCGAATAACTATATCCCGGACTTGGAGATCAAACATGCGCCCTGACCCACAGGGGCTTTCCCTTCTGTTCGCCATGCTCGCGCTCACGACGGCGATGGCGGCGTTAACAGTTTCAAGCTCGCGGCGGCTTCGGCGCCTCGCGTGGCCAGCTGCGCTCGTGCTCGCGAGCGCCGCGGGATTGCTGATGGTCGCGTTCGACCAAAGCGCCACACTCTTCGCGGACATCACGTAGTTTGCATTTTTTGCGTGCAACGGCGCGACTCTTGTGTTATTCGCGCCGTCCTTCGGAGACGTGACCGTGAAGACGCTGAACCTTATCCCAAGCAACCAGACGCCCGCCACATATCGCGGCGAGCGGATGGATTCGTGCGCGTGGAGGAGTTTGAGCGCCTGACGTCTTCGGACATCGGAGCATGAAAAACCCCTCCAAGGCCCGGCCTGGAGGGGTTTTTCGTATGCGCTCCAGGCCGAAACACAGTCGGTAGTCAGTGGTGAGTAGTCAGTAGTGACTGCGCACCGCGACTGACTACTGACTACTCACTACTGACTGAGGACTTGTCATGTCCGACTATGAAGAAATTCTCGGCGCGCGTGCGCCGATCAAAGCGTGGGTGAAAGGCGTGCCCGTCGAGCACGAAGCGCAAAACCAATTGCGCAACGTGGCGTCGCTGCCGTTCATCCATAGCCACATCGCCGTGATGCCGGACGTTCACTTCGGCATCGGCGCGACCGTTGGTTCGGTAATCCCGACCAAGGGTGCGATCATCCCTGCCGCGGTCGGCGTCGACATCGGCTGCGGGATGATGGCCGTGCGCACGTCTTTGACGGCGAACGATCTGCCGGATTCGTTGTCGCGCCTGCGTGGCGCGATCGAACGCAACGTGCCGCACGGCAACGGTCCGAACGGCAATCACCGCGACACGCCGTCGTCGGTGGAAACCGCCTATCGCGATGAAGGGCTCGATGAGCGCTACCGCGCCATCATCGACAAGCATCCGAAGGCCTCGGCAAAGGCGCAAACCGCGCAATTGGCGACGCTTGGAGGCGGGAACCACTTTATCGAGGTTTGCCTCGACGAGGAAGACCGCGTTTGGGTGATGCTGCACTCGGGCTCGCGCGGCTCTGGCAATGCGATCGGCAAGTATTTCATCGAGCGAGCGCGCGATGAATTGCTGCGGCGTGAGCTCGGCTACCACGTGCCGGACAAGGATCTCGCTTTCTTCATGGAGGGTGAGCCGCTGTTCGACGACTACGTTGAGGCGGTCGGATGGGCGCAAGACTATGCGCGCGCCAACCGCGAGGTGATGATGGAGCGCACCCTGCGTGCGCTCCGCGACAACCTGCCGAAGTTCAAGACGGACAAGTCCGCCGTGAACTGCCACCACAATTACGTGGCGCGCGAGCATCACTTTGGCGCCGACGTGTGGGTGACCCGCAAGGGCGCCGTGCGTGCCGGTCTTGGCGAACTCGGGATCATCCCGGGCTCGATGGGCGCGAAATCGTTCATCGTGCAAGGGAAAGGCAACGCCGACTCGTTCTGCACGTGCTCGCACGGCGCAGGACGCGCGATGAGCCGCACCGAAGCCAAGCGCCGGTTCACGCTTGAGGATCACCGCAAGGCGACCGAAGGCGTGGAATGCCGCAAGGACCAAGGCGTGATCGACGAAACGCCGATGGCCTACAAGGACATCGACGCCGTCATGGCCGCGCAAGCGGACCTGGTGGATGTCGTGCACACGCTGCGGCAGGTCGTGTGTGTGAAGGGCTGACGCGTTGGGTGCGGGAAAAGGCGGCGCTTCGGACGAAAAGCCGAAGCGTCGCCACTTCAATCGCTCACAAAAGCGCGCACTGAAGGTCGCGGCTGTCGCCGACTTCGCGAAGGCCTACGCGCGCAAGGCGCAGAAGCGAACTGAGCCGAATGATCGGCGCTACAGCTGGGAATTGGAGCAGAAACTAAAGCGGACACGGCCCGAAGAATTGGACCGCCTGCTGCATGACGATGAGGAATAGGACAGATGGGTGAGCGGCAAAACCGCGAGATTGTAGATCTCGTCCCGCAAGGGTGCGTTGGTTCGAGTCCAACTCTGTCCACCAGCCTTCGCGCTGCGCGCTACGGCTAGGCAAGCCTAGTGCTCCGCCTTGAAGCGCGAAGGCTGTCTCGCCGTAGCCGCCAGGCGAAGGCGGACAAGCGAGAAAGTGCTGACAGGTGGGCGAGCGGTCGAAGCCGCGAGACTCATAATCTCGTTCCCGAAAGGGCGCGTTGGTTCGAATCCAACCCTGTCGACTCCAATGCAGGAGTTCGCGTCGTTCAACTGAAGAGGATACAGCGCTACGAACGCTGAGATGTGGGTTTAAGTCCTGCCGCGAACGCCAAATTGGAAACACAAAGAGCAAGTAAGACACGATCATGTTTCGACCACGACCCTCCTTCCGAGAGACGCGCTAAGCGCCGCGATGGCGCTCGGCGATCGTCTGGGCGTAGCTCAGATGGTGGAGCGCCTGCGTCGGAAGCAGGAGGTCGTTGGTTCAAATCCAGCCGCCCAGACCAGCCTTCGCTGCGCGCAGCGCAGAGAGGGCTGTCTCGCCGAAGCCCAACGGGCGAAGGCAGGCTTACCTAGCCCAGCGAGCAGCTACGGCTAGGCAAGCCATTTCCGCGCGTCGCGGCGCCCGCACACACGGCGCCGTCGTCTATGGGTTAGGATCCTGCGCTTTCAACGCGGGGAAACGGGTTCGAGTCCCGTCGGCGCTGCCAGAATGCTGGCTCATGAGACCGCGTGGTTTTCCGCGTACACTTTCAGTCCGGCGGAAAAGCCGTCGATTTCGGCCTGCCGGTCTCCAACAGCTTTCACCATGGCGCCACTGAGCAACCCACTCATCTGCACAATCATGCGGAAGTCCGCGCCGCCATCGACGGCCGCGACGGAAAAGATGCGCAGGCCCGTGAAGAGCCCGAGCGGCATGCCGCCCAGCCACTCCATGCGCTTCGGCGGATCAAAAACGGTGACGCGCAGCGGCACGTCGCGGATCGCGCCCGAACCGATTTTGACTTTGGCGCGAATGATTGCGTTCTGCGCAAACTCCCCAGACACGCCGACAATCTCCGGATTCCAAGCGCTGTAGTGCGCGGCATCCGTCAGAATGCGCCACACATAATCGGCCGGTGCGCGGATCGCCGCGGCAGTGACGAATTCGTGCATGTTATTTGGCCTTGCGCTTGCTGGCTTTCGCCTTGGCCGGCGCAGCTTTCTTTTTCACAGGCTTGGTTGTTGGCTTGGCCCGAAGCGCACTGGCGTAGCGATAGCTGGCGTCAAAATATTTGGCGAGCGTTGCAGTTTGCTTGAGCAGCGACGCCGGGACGGAAACATATTCCGGCATCACCACGCCATACTGCTTCATGGGCGGCGACTTGTAGCGCTTTACGAACGCATCGCGGTCGGCGGATGAAAGCCGCAGAGCCAGCGTGCCGTCCGCCGTCAGCAGGCTGAACATGTTGCCGTTGATCGAGGTGTAAGGAAGCTGAGCGCCTTTGCGCTCGACTTTCGGATTGGTCCGAACGAGCGCTTCATAGAGCGCCACCGCCGCAGCCGGCGCCCTTGGACTGAGCTTAGCCATACGGGTCCCCTCCGCATCGTCCGTGATCAATCGACGCGATGCCGGGCGCGGTTTTACATGCTAAGGAGCCCCATGCCAAAGGACTCAAAACCGAACGCCGGTCAGATCGCCTCGCCCTCCTATCGGCTCGCGGCGCTCGACCAAGATTTCCTGCTGAGCGAGCCGCTGCGCGGCGCACGCTTCATGCTGGAATACGAAAAGGCCGAGTTCGCGCTGAAGGACTGGGGCGTGCACTCAACCATCGTGGTGTTCGGCTCCGCCCGCGTGCGCGAAAACGGCGCGGGCAAACACGCCGATTGGTACGCGGCCGCGCGCGAATTCGGACGCATCGCATCGGAACGCGGCGGCGCGCTTCTCACCGACCATGGCGTGCGGGAGAACGTGATCGCCACCGGCGGCGGTCCGGGGATCATGGAAGCGGCCAATCGCGGCGCTGCGGACGCAGGCGCACCGTCGATCGGGTTCAACATCATGCTTCCCCACGAGCAGGAGCCGAACGCGTTCTCGACGCCCGCGCTCACGTTCAGATTTCACTATTTCGCCATGCGCAAAATGCACCTGGCCATGCGCGCTAACGCGCTCGTGGTGTTTCCCGGCGGCTTCGGCACGTTCGACGAATTGTTCGAAATCCTCACGCTCCGGCAGACGGGCAAAGCGCCGGCCATTCCCGTCGCGCTCTACGATGAAGCGCACTGGCGGCGCGCGGTGAATTTCGAGGCGCTGGTTGAGGCGGACGTGATCGACGCGGAGGATTTGAACCTCTTCCGCTTCGCGGAGAGTGCGGAAGGCGTGTGGGACTGCCTCGTGGAGCAAGGGCTGGGCGCCGCGCATCCGCCGAAAGCTTCGCCGGAGGTGAAGAAAGAGATTTGATATTATGCAGTCATTCCGGGGCGACCGGAGGTCGAACCCGGAACCCAGGAGAAGACAGAGCGCGGATGTTGCTCCTGGGTTCCGGATCGCGCTCCGCGCGTCCGGAATGACTTCAGTGTGATGTCCTCGTCGTCGAAGCTCCCGTCTCCAGCCCTTCCGGCTGGCCCACGACCACGAACGTGAACTTGTTCGGATCGAAGACGCGGCGGATCACGCGGTTGACGTCGTCGAGCGTGACCGCGCGGATAAGATCGTTGCGGCGGTTCACATAGGTCACGTCGCGCCCGACGATATGATAATTCTGCAGCACCGAAGCGATCTTGATATCGGAATCGAGGCTCAAGGCGAACGAGCCGGTGAGATAGGTGATGGCGTCGTTCACTTCCGCCTGCGTCGCGCCTTCGGTGTAGAGCCGGGAAATCTCGGCGCGCGTGACATCGATGGCTTCCTTCACGCGGGCGTTTTCGCTTTGCGCGCCGCCGAAGAAAAGCGCGACGTGATCGCGGACCGAGGGCGTGGTGGAAATGCCGTACACGAGCCCGCGGCGCTCGCGCACCTGATCCATCAGCCGCGAGGAAAAGCCGCCGCCGCCAAGGATGTAGTTCGCCACCGCGAGCGGAATCCAATCCGGATCGCTGTCCTGGATGCCGGGCGCTGCAAAACTGATGACGCTTTGAGGCTGCGGCAGCGGACGCACGATGAGCGGCGTCGCGGCGCGCAGCGTTGCGTCCGGCGGTTCAGGCGCCGGCGGCAAGGCCGGCAGCGCGCCAAAGGTTGAATCGATCAGCCGCCCCGCCGTGGCTTCGTCGATGTCGCCGACGAGCGTGATGACGAGATGATTGCGCGAAAGGAGCGCGTTGCGCCGTTCCATGAGAGCCGCGCGCGTGATCGCATCGACGCTCTCGTTGGAGATGCGGCGCGCATAGGGGTGGCCCGGATAGAGCGCATCGTCCATGGCGACGCTGGCGATGAAGCCGGGATTGGTCTCGCGCGCGCGGATGGCGACGTGAAGCTGGCGCTTGATGCGCGCCAACGGCTCGGCGTCGAACCGCGGCTGCATCAGAGCGAGGCGCGCCATTTCAAACGCGGCGTCGCGATTTTCCGAAAGCGTAGTCAGGCTCATGCCGACGCCGTCGCCGCCGGCGGAGAAGCCCAGCGACATGTTCAGATCCTGCAGCCGCTCCTTGAAGGCGTTGGACTCCATCGTCCCCGCGCCTTCGGTGAGCATGTCGGTCATCACGCTCGCCGCGCCTTCGAGGTGCGGCGGATCGATCGCGGCCCCGCCCTTCCAGTACGCGGAGAGGACGATCATCGGGACCGTGGCGTCGGAGACGAACCAAAACGTGATGCCGCCGGGCGTGGTGATTTCGCGCACCGGCACGCCGTGGGGCTGCTGCGCTGCGGCCTGCGGCTGCGCGAATGCTGGCGCGATCGGCGCGAGGAAGAGCGCAAGGGCTGCAATCAGGCGCCGCATCAGTGCGCGCCCTCCGGCGGCAACAGGTAGCCGGTGACGGATGCGTTGAGATCGAGCGTCGCGCGCATCGCCGCGAGCGCGCTTTCCTTGGTGACGGCTTCGATCTGATCGGGCCACGTCACGATCTGGTCGATGGTTTCGCCTTCCGCGAGCGAAGAGCCGTAAATGTTGGCCATGGATTCCTGATCGTCGCGCGCATAGATCGCCGCGGCTTCCAGATTGGATTTCGCGCGCGCGAGTTCCGTATCGGTGGGGCCGTCGCGCAAGAATTGCGCGACCACTTCATCCATCGCCGCTTCCACGGTCTCCAACGTCACGCCTTCGGCGGGCGTTGCGTAGAGCGTGAACGAACCGCCGCCACGGCCGGCAGTATCGGCGCTCGCGCCCGCCGACACCGCAAGCCGGCGATCGATCACCAGCGCGCGGTAGAGCCGGCTCGTCTCCGATCCGCCCAGCACTTCGGCCGCCACATCGAGCGCGGGCGCGCGTTGGGCGTCGGTGGTGTAGCTCGCCGCGGGATAGAGCCGCGATAGCGACGGCTGGCGCACTTTCTCGTCGCGATACGAAACGCGCATCGGCCCGCGCACCGGCGGATCCTGCGCCCACACGCGCGGCGGCAGATGCGGCGTTGGACGCACGCGACCATAGGTGCGCTCCGCGAGCGGTCGCAGTTCGGCGGCGTCGATGTCGCCCGCGACCACCAGGATGGCGTTATTGGGCGCATAATAGGTGCGGTAGAAGTCGAGCGCGCGCGTGCGTTCGAGCTGCTGCATCTCGTGCAGCCAGCCGATCACCGGCGTTCCGTACGGATGGTTGGGATGGATCATGGCGCGCATGCGCTCCCCGAGGAGCGCGCCGGGATTGTTGTCGTAACGCTGGCGGCGTTCCTCGATGATCACGTCGCGCTCGGAGGCGATCACGCTTTCCGGCAGCTCGAGATTGCGCATGCGGTCAGCTTCCATGCCCATCACAAGCTCGAGCCGGTCGCGCGCGATGCGCTCGTAATAAGCCGTGTAGTCCCACGACGTGAACGCGTTGTCCTCGCCGCCATTGCGGGCGACGATCGGCGAGAATTGGCCCGGCGCGATCCGGCGCGTGCCCTTGAACATCAGATGTTCGAAGAAGTGCGCCATGCCAGAGTGGCCGCGCGGCTCGTCCGCGGCGCCGACCTTGTACCAGACCATGTGCGTGACCACCGGGGCGCGCCGGTCGGTGATGACCACGACCTCCATCCCGTTGCGCAGCGTGAAAGTCTCGGGACGCGGCAGTTCGCGCGCATAGGCGCTCGCGCTCATGAGCGCGCACAGCACCGTGATCAGGATCGCAAACGAAAGTCTAGGCAGCCCCACTCAGCGCGAGCGGATCAAGTGCCGGGAAGCTTGAAGCCGCCGGATGCGTTGCGCTGGATGACGACCTGCCCGCCGCCCGTGGCGCGGCGAATGTCTTCCTGCTCGCGCAGACGCTGTTGTTCGGCTTCGCCGTTCAACGGCGTCGATGCTTGCGCGGAGCCGTGGAAATTGATGACGCTGTTCGCGAACGCGTCGGAGCGGTGAACGATGTTCTGCGCTTCGAAATCGATCTGGTCGCGGACGTTCGGATCGGTCGCGTCCGCACCCGCTTGCGTCACCAGCGCGCGCTCGCCTTGCGAGGCGTTCTGCGCGACGTCGGTGCCGAAGATGGCGGCGTGCGCTTCGCTATCGGGATCCATTTCCTGCGGACGCGGCTCACCCGGACGCGGCGGACGCAGCGAATAATCCGGCGGCAGCGTCAGCGGCGCGGCGGTGACGACGCGGAATTCATCCGGCGCGACTTTGGCCGCGCCGACAGCACGCGAAAAGGAAGAGCAGCCGCTCGTGGCCGCCACGGCGGCTACAACCGCCACCAAAGTGATCGCCTTGGACATTGGTCCTCCCTCGACGGCGTATTTCAGGCCGGTCGCGCCCTGCTCATAGCTAAGCGCCGCGCCAAGCGCCAATCCGCACTGCAGCCAGGATCGATCAGCCCGGATCGTGACCATTCTGGGGCGAGTCGGCCGGCCCCGCCGCCGCAGGTTGCGGCTTGGCCTTCCAGCTCTCGGAATGCAGCACCAGGTCGAGGCCCAGAAGCACGGCTCCGGTGCTGATCGAAGCATCGGCCACGTTGAACACCCACGGGAAGAAAAGCCCGTGGAAATCCAGGAAATCCACCACTGCGCCGAAACGAATCCGGTCGATCACATTGCCGATCGCCCCGCCGATCACGAGCCCCAGCGCGAGGGCGCTCAGCCGCCGCTCGGCCGTCCTGAGCCAACCCATGAAAATCCAGCAGATCGCAAACGAAAGTGCGACCAGCGCCCAGCTGCCGATCAGGGAATCCGCCTTCATCATCCCGAAGCTGACGCCGGTGTTCCAAACCATCCGGAGGTCGAAGATCGGTGAAAGGTGGACGTAGCCGCAGCCGATAAAGGTCTCGCGGCAGCCAGGCGGGGAAAACCCGAGCGGCCCCAGGACGTAGGCTTTGGCGATCTGATCGACAACGATCACGAGCGCGGAGAGGGCGAGGCCGAACCGGAGCATGGAGGCTTATGGACAGCCGGAGCGGCCCGATCAAGAAGAACACCGGAGGCGATGTGCGCTTTACCGTCCTGATCCTGGGATTGGCCCTGTTCCTGGCGCCGGTCCCGGCGGCCCTCGCCCAGCAAGCGAGCGAGCCGCTCGCGGAAGCCGCCGCCCCCTACGCGCTCTATCAGGACGACGTATCCTGGCTCGCACGCGCGCCGATCGACACGCCCGCAGCCCTCGATGAAGCGCTCGATCGCGCGGCGCGCCATCAGCCGGAGACGCTCGCGCAGAGTTGGATCGCGTACGCGGCGTTGTCGGCGGCGCAATCGCCGGCCTTCGTTGCGGGCGTGCGCGCGCGGGTGCGCGCTGCAAGCCGCGCAGCGGTGCTCCGGCGCTTGAACGCGGACGTGACCTATGCGCGCAACCGGCCGCAAGGCGCGGCCGAAGCGATCCAGGTCGTGCTGCAAGCAACGACCGCCGATAGCGCGCGCATTGCGGCCGCGGCAGACCGCTTCGCGGCGATGGGCGACATACTGCGCACCGCGCCATGGGCCAATGTTGCGCTGACCGATCGCGAAGCGCGCGCCACGCGGCTGCGCACGATGGCCGATCGCGCTTTCACGCCCGACGTGCTGTTGCGGCTCGGCGTGGGCGCGGGCTTCGTCAATCCGCTCGCCAACCCGAACGCGCTGGGCGGTCGCTTCTATTGGGACGCGCTCGCTGGCGCGCCGTCGGCGGCGCCCTACCCACAAGCGCCGTCGCTGCGCGAAAGCCGCGCGCAGGCGGCGCTCATGGATCGCGCGCTGACGCTGGCGGCGTTTCGCATCGTGGATGGAAGCGCCTCGTCGCCCGTGCGCGTGCGGGCGCTGCTGGCCAATCCCGGCGGCGCGAGCTGCCTCACCATGGCGCTGCTGCAGTTTCGCCAGTGTGTGTCGGTGACGCAATTCGGCTACGAGAACGCGTTCTGCCTCTCGCGCCATGGCTTGCGCGAGCCGAGCGCGTGCCTTTCGCCTTAGCTTGCTTTGTGCGCCGCGTCCCAAGCGATCACGGCCTCGGCGTCGCGGGGCGTGATGTCAGGGAATTTGCGGTAAGCCGTCGTGGGATCGAAATATTTCCACGAGCGCGCGCACTTTATTCCCTGCGCTTTCTCGACCACGACCGCGACGCCGGGCTGATCGGACAGGCGAAACGCGTCCGCCGACCCATCACCCGTTTCAATCGCGACACCGCTGGTGATGCAGAGCTCGGCGAAATCGACGGCCTCGACCGCCGCGCGCAGATTGGCATCGGCGAGGTGCACGCGCGGCGCCGCCTCAAGCGAGGAGCCGATCTTCTTTTCCGCGCGCGCGATCTCGAGCGCGCCGGTGACGACAGCGCGCACGCCGCGCAGACGGGCGATCTCGGAAGCCGCACCAGAGTCGCGCCACGCGTCCGGCGTTTCCGGAAAAAGCCGCAGGTGCACGGAGACCGCATCCGGGAAGCGCGTGAGCCACGCCTCCTCCATCGTGAACGGCATCAAAGGCGCGAGCCACGCTGTGAGGCGCGAGAAGGTTTCATCGATCGCTTCACGGCACGCGCGCCGGCGCGCGCTTGAAGGCGCATCGCAATAGAGCGCATCCTTGCGGACATCGAGATAGAAGGCCGAGAGATCGACGTTGCAGAACTCGACGATGGCCGAAAGCGCTTCGCGGAATTGATACGTCTCGTAAGCCTGCCGCACGACGCGATCCAATTCCCAAAGCCGATGCTTCAGCCAGCGTTCGAGCAGCGGCGGCTCTGCGCCCGCTTCCGCCTTCGGGTCGTAATCCTTCAGCGCGCCCAGCATGTAGCGGAGCGTGTTGCGGAGCTTCCGATAGGTTTCGCTCGCCTGGTCGATGATGGTTTTGCCGAGCCGGAGGTCGTCGCGATAATCGGCGATGGCGATCAGCACGCGCAGGATTTCGATGCCGTTCTGCTTGGCGATGGTCTGCGGTTCGACCGTGTTGCCGATCGACTTCGACATCTTCTTGCCCTCGGCGTCCATGGTGAAGCCATGGGTAACGGCCTCGTCGTAGGGCGCTCGGCCGCGCGTGGCGCAGCTTTCGAGAAGCGACGACTGGAACCAACCGCGATGCTGGTCCGAGCCTTCGAGATAGAGCACGGCCACCGGGTCCTTGAAGGACGGACGCAGCGGCGCGTCGCGTTCGCCCAGCGTGAAGGCGTGCGTCGAGCCTGAATCGAACCAGACGTCGAGAATGTCCTCGGCCTTTTCGTACGCGTCCGCCTCGTACTGGTTGCCGAGAAATTCGCGCGCGGGCGTGGCCCACCACACGTCGGCGCCGCCGGCGCGCATCGCGGCCAAGATGCGCGCGTCGACATCCGGGTCCTGCAGGATTTCGCCAGTGGCTTTGCTGACGAAGATCGGCAGCGGCACGCCCCAATTGCGCTGACGCGAGATCAGCCAGTCGGGCCGTTCCTGGATCATGCCTTTGATGCGGTTGTAGCCGCTCTCGTCGCCGGTGCGCTTCTGGCCCCAATCGACGCGCTCGATTTCGTCGAGCGCCACTTGGCGCAGCGTTTTGCCTTTGCCTTCCGCGTACGGCTTGTCGAGCGCGATGAACCATTGCGGCGTGTTGCGGAAGATGAGCGGCGCCTTCGAGCGCCACGAGTGTGGATAGGAATGCTTCAACTGTCCGCGCGCGAGCAATGCGCCCGTGGAGATGAGCGCGTCCATGACCGCCTTGTTCGCCGGCCCGTCCTTGCCCTGGTTCTTGCCTTCGAGCTGGATGATTTCGAGCCCTTCAAAACCCGGCGCGTCTTTCGTGAAGCGGCCATCCTCGTCGACCGTGAAGGGAATGCCTTCCTGGCCGAAATTCTTCACCCAGATTTCGAAGTCATCCTGGCCGTGCCCAGGCGCGGTGTGCACGAAGCCCGTACCCGCATCGTCAGTGACGTGCTCTCCACCTAAGAGCGGGACATCGAACTCGTAGCCGCGTCCCCTAAAGGGATGGGAACAAGCTGCATCCTTCGGATTGAAATATCCGATCCGCGTCGCCTTCACCTTTGCCGCAGCAAAGGTTGGCGTCGCGAGCTGATCCAACAGTATTAGACGCTCGCCGACCTTCGCCCACGGTTCAAATGTCAATCCTTCTTCAAAGCCAGTCACTTCGTAGATGGCGTACTGGCCGCTTTCGGCCATGATCGGACTGTAGCTGATCGCTCTGTTCCCTGGAATCGTCCACGGAGTGGTCGTCCAAATGACGACTGAGGCGCCAGTGAATTGATTCGCCTCGTAGACTATTTCCCTCGAGCCACCAGGGCCGAGGACGACCGCCGTCGATGAGGGGTGTGCGACGATCGGAAACTTCACCCAGATCGTCGGTGACGTTTTCTCCTGATACTCCACCTCCGCTTCCGCGAGGCTCGTGCGCTCGACGGGGCTCCACATCACAGGCTTGCTGCCGCGATAGACGAGCCCCGTGCGCACCACGCGCAGAAACTCCTTCGCGATTGCGGCTTCCGCTTCGAAGCTCATCGTTTCGTAGTGATGGGCCCAATCGCCTTCGATGCCGAGGCGGCGGAATTCTTCTTCCTGCAGCGGGATCCATTTGCCGGCATACGCACGGCACGCGCGCCGGAACGTGACCGGATCGACGTCCTGCTTCTTCTTGCCTTCCTTGCGGAAATCTTCCTCGACCTTCCATTCGATCGGCAGGCCGTGGCAGTCCCAGCCCGGCACATAGTCGCAATCGAAGCCCATCATCTGGCGCGTGCGGACGGCGAAATCCTTCAGGATCTTGTTTTCAGCGTGCCCAATATGGATGGCGCCGTTCGCGTAAGGCGGACCGTCGTGAAGGATGAATTTTGGGCGATCCTTCGCTTCATCGCGCAGGCGCTGATAAAGGTTGATGTCGTTCCAGTACTTTACGCGCAGCGGTTCTTTCTGCGGCAAACCAGCGCGCATGGGAAACGGGTCGCCCGGCAATTCGGGTAGAAACAGGGTTTCGCGATAATCGCGGCTCACGTCAGACTCTCCGTCGGGAATGGGCCATAGCAGAAGTCCCGGTCCCGCGGAGCAGACTTAACGTCAGCTCAGACGCGGGCCGGGCCGGAAATTCGGATCATAGCTATGCGGAAACAGGGCTCGTCCGTCATGCGTTAGCCTGTAGCACACTCCGCCGCCGGCGCCACGGCTCCGCTTTCGGGGCCTGCCCTTTGCAATCACGGCTTCATGACTGCGTCCAACACCGCCTTGCCCACGCTCCGTCCCGGGTCTAAACCGCCCGCCCGATACGAGCGGCCACGGCAAAACGCCCGGCCGAAACTGCGTGGGCGCCACATGACCGCTTATGACTTTTCCTTCGCCAAGCTCGACGAGCCCGGCGAGATCAAGCTTTCCGACTATGCCGGCAAGGCGATCCTTGTGGTGAATGTCGCGAGCGCGTGCGGGTTCACCGCGCAATACCGCGATCTGGAAGCGCTCTACGAAGCCAAGGGGCCGAAGGGCCTCGTGGTGCTTGGGCTGCCGTGTAACGATTTCGGCGCGCAAGAGCCTGGCACCGAGCACGAGATCCGCGACTTCTGCGACACCAATTATCACGTCGCGTTTCCGATGACGGGCAAGGTCGAGATCCTGTCGGCGGCCAAGCGCAATCCGTTTTATGCGTGGGTTGCCGATGAACTCGGCGAGAGCGCGCTGCCGAAGTGGAACTTCTTCAAGTATCTGATCGGCAAGGACGGCGAACTCGTCGAAGCGTTCACGTCGAAGGATTTGCCGCTCGGCCCACAAATCACCGGCGCCATCGATAAGGCGCTCGCGAGCTAATCGCTCTTCAAAATTAGTGGGCAGCCGCTTCCGCCGTTCGCGTGGTTTGCGTTTGCGTTTGCACGCCGCCGCGGCGCAGAAACCACATCGCGAACGCTGACAGTCCGATCACGCCGCCCAAGAACAGGAACTGGTCGTTGAAGGTCATCACCAGCGCTTCGCGGTCGAGAATGGCCGCGTATTGCATCAGCGCCTGACGTTCGGGATTTATTGCGCCGGCCTGCGCCAGATAGGCCTGCATGCCCTGGATCATGCCCTGAACGTGCGGGTTTGTCGGGCTTGCGGCGTTGTACAATTCCTCGCGGTGGAGGGCGAAAGCGTGAGTTTGCAGCGTCGCCAGTCCCGCGATGCCAAACGCGCCGCCGAGATTGCGCATTGTGTTGAAGAGCCCGGCGCCGGAGTGCATCTGCGCCGGCGGCAGCGATTGGAGCGCCGGCTGCATCACCGATGAAAACGTCGACATGAGCCCCAGCGCACGCACGACTTGGGGCCAGCACAGCTCCCAGAAGCCGGCCTGCGCGGTGAGGTGGCTTTGCATGATGCACGAGACGCCGACCAGCATGAAGCCGAGGAAACCCAGCGGACGCGTGTCGGCCATCGTGCGCCCGAGACGCCCGATAATCGGCGCGGTGAAGAACATCACTGCGCCCTGCACGAACATGGTGTGCCCGATCTGGAGCGCGCTGTAGCCCCGGACCGTGCCGAGGAAGAGCGGCGTCAGAAACACCGAGCTGAATAGCCCAAGGCCGAGAATGAAGCCGAGCATGGCGCCGATGGCGAATGTCGGCGTCTTAAAGGGCCGGAGATCGACGATCGGGTTTTCGGATTTGACGGCCCGATAAAGGAAGATCGCCGCGCCGGTGATGCTAACGAGCGCCCACATGATAATTTCGGGATCGGAGAACCATTCGTTGGAAGGACCCTCTTCCAGCGTATATTCCGCCGCGCCCAAGAAAAGCGCGAGGCCCGCAAGCCCGATCACGTCGATCTTCTTCAGAAGCGCGAGATTGGATTTTCCGAGCGAACCCATGGTCGCCCAGATAATCGCGGTGATGGCGAGGCCCGGCGCCAGATTGATCCAGAACAGCGCGCGCCAGCCAAGCACCTCGGCGACGTAACCGCCGATGGTTGGTCCGAGCGATGGCGCGAGCGTGATCACCATGCCCATGAGCGCGCCCGTCATCGGCTGCAGCCGCGGCGGGAACACGAGATAAAGCGTCGCCATCACGGTCGGGATCATCGCGGCGCCTGAAAACCCCTGCAGCGCGCGGAAGACGATAAGCGAGCCGATGTTCCAGGAAAACGCGCACAACAGGCTCGAGAACGAGAACGCCACCGCGGAGATGCAGAACAGAAGCCGGGTGCCCAGCGCGCGCCCCAAAAAGCCCGAGAGCGGAATGCCGATCACTTCGGCGATCAGATAGGCGGTCTGCACCCAGGAGATTTCATCGCGGCTCGCGGAAACGCCGGCCTGGATCGCGCCAATGGCGGAGGCGACGATCTGGATGTCGAGAATGGCCATGAACTGGCCGACGACCATGGCGATGAAGCCGATCCAGATCGTGAGTGGCGGACTGTCAGTCGGCGGCCCTTGATGGGCGGGGCTCATTCGCGCGTGTCCACCGTCGCGGTGACCGACAGACCTGGACGCAGCAATTCAGCGCCGTGTTGGCCCGGCTCGATGCGGATGCGCACCGGCACGCGCTGCACGATCTTGGTGAAGTTGCCGGTCGCGGTGTCCGTTGGGATGATCGAGAATTCCGCGCCCGAGGCCGGCGACAGCGAGTCGATGCGTCCGCGCAGATGCAGGCCGTGCTGGATATCGGGGACGATCGTCACCGTTTGGCCGGGATGGAGATGCGCGAGTTGCGTCTCCTTGAAGTTCGCGACCACATAAACCGATTGCAGCGGCACTACGGCCATCAAGGGCGCGCCTACGCGCACGAGCTGGCCGACCTGCACCTGGCGATCGCCGACAACGCCATCGATCGGCGCGTGGATGACGGTGCGCGTGAGATCGAGCTGTGTTGCTTCAAGCTGAGCGCGCGCAGCCTGGACCGAAGCGTCCGCAGCCGCGAGACCGCCGCCGGCTTGACGCGCCTGGATGCGATATTGCTCCATGCCCGCGGGCGAGAGCATGCCCGAGCGCGCCAGCGGCTCGTAGCGCTGAACCTGGCTTTGCGCCCATTGCTGCTGGGCGATGGTTTGCGCGCGCCCGCCTTCGGCTTGCGCGAGCGCGGCCTGCGCGGCCGCGACATGGGCTTGGAATTCCGTAGGGTCGATTTCGACCAGCACGTCGCCGACATGCACGTTTTCGTTTTCGCGCACCGGCAGCGTTTTCACGTAGCCTTCGATCTGGGCGGAGATGAGCGAGATGTCGGCGCGGACATAGGCGTTCTCGGTCGAAACCTCGAAGCGCCCGACCGTCGCCCAATGGAAAACAGGATAGGCCAAAAGGACTAACGCAGCGCCGACGGCAATGGCGGCCCATTGGCGTTTAGTTAGCGACTTGGCCCGCGCCCGCAGTTTGTCCAAACTGGGCGGGGGCGCGAGTTTCAGGCCAGCGTCGTCAGGCATGGGAGACGTGCTCGGAGATTGGCGGTAATCGTTCAATGTAATACCGGCTACTGTTCTTACAAGTTATGGCTATGGTGGTTTTTCAGAGCTTTTTCCCCAACGCGTGGGTTAATTGCGCGCAAGGAGTGGGTGATGCGCAAGGTTGAACGCGTCGCCGGCGAGGAGAGTTCGGAGCACGACGACGCGCCCGGGCTCGATCGTGGTGTGGCGCGACGCCAGGCTTTCCTCAAAGCGGCGCGCGACGTTTTCCTTGAGTTCGGCTTCGAGGCCGCCAGCGTCAACGAGATTGTGCGCCGCGCGGGAGGCTCGCTCGCCACCCTCTACGCGCAGTACGGCAACAAGGAAGGGCTCTTCCTCGCCGTCGCGCAGGATCAGCACGATCGCTTCGTGCGCGAGATCTTGCCGGCCTGCACCGAGGACATGCCGCTCGAGCAAGGCCTGCAGATGATGGGCGAGCAATTGCTCCGCACGCTGCTCACGCGCGAGAACCTCGCCTTCTATCGGATCGTCGTCGGCGAAGGCCGCAAGTTTCCGCAATTGCTGCAGCGCTACGTCACGGCCGGCGCCGAACGCATCCGCGGCGCCATCGCGGCTTATGTGCGCACGCGCGCGGCCACCGAAGGCATCGACATCCCGGACCCGGAAGTCACCGCCGCCTACTTCCTCGACGTGGTCCGAAGCCGGCACCATTATTATTCGCTGGCCAATCCCGACTATCACCTGACCGACCAAGAACTCTCCGCCCACGTGCGCGAAGCCGTGCGCTTCTTCCTCTATGGGGCGCTGCCGCGCTGAGGCGGCGCGGGTTCAGGACGGATTCAGCCCCGGTTCAGCTAGCGCGTCGGAATGTCGACGCTGCGAGGGTGTGTCGAGAACCACCCCACGGGAGCTCAACTTATGAAAACTGCCCTCATCGCGGCGATTGCCGCCCTGAGCGCGACGGCCTGGGCAGCGCCCGCGCTGGCTCAGGACGGCCGCCATGGCGGCTGGAATCGCGGAGAACACGGCGACCGCGGTGGCGGTGGCAATGGCGGCGGAGGCGAACGTCACCGCGACAACGGCAACAATGGCGGCGGCAATAACGGCGGCGGCAATGGCGGCGGCGACACGGGCCGCCACTGGCAAGGAAACGGCGGCGGTGGCGGCGGCGGCGGCGACAACGCCCAGCGCCAATGGCGCGGCAACGATCGCGGCCAGGCGCATTGGAACGGCGGCCAACAAGTCCAGCAACAGCAACAACAACAGCAACAACAACAGGCGCAGCAAGGCGACGGCGGCCGTCGCGGCGGCTGGAGCGTCGAGCAGATGCGGCGCATGCAGAACGGCCAGGATTCGCATTGGCGCCACAACGACAATGGCGGCCAGCAGAATGGCGGCGGCGGTCAGGCGCTCGCGGGCGGCGACCGTGGCGATCGCGGCGACCGCAATCGCGGCGGCGACCGTGGCGACCGCAACTGGTCCAACAATGGCGGCAACGATGGGCGCGACCGCAATTGGTCCAACAATGGCGGCAACGACGGGCGCGACCGCAATTGGTCCAGCAACAATGGCGGGCGTGACCGCAACTGGAACGGCGGCAACGACGGCCGTGATCGCAACTGGTCAGCCAACAATCGCGGCGACGGCGATCGCGACTGGAACGGCCGCGGCAACCGCAGCAACAACAACTGGGCGCGCAACAACAATTGGCGCGACTATCGGCATGGCGGCTATCGCCACTCCGATTGGGATCATCCGCGCTATTCCGATTGGCGGCGCGTGCCCCGCGGCGGCTTCTTTGACTTCGGCTACGTCAACATCTTCAGCGGCTATTATGGCTGGAATTACCGCTGGTGGAATTATCCGGGCTGGCACCGTCCGTACCGGCGCTACATCGTCGGCGGCTACCTGCCCGATTATCTCTATTGGGAGCCGATCCCGTACGACCTCTATTATGACCTTCCGCCCGCGCCTTATGGCTGCCGGTACGTGATGGTCGATCGCGACGTCCTCCTCGTGGTGGTGGCCACCGGGCTCATCCTGGACGCGCTCCTCTACTACTGACCCCGGCTCCCACCGGGTGACTGATCAGGGCGGCTCCTCGGAGCCGCCCTTTTTCTTGAAGCGCTAGTGGCGATGCACCACCGGCGCTCCCGCGAGCGCGTTGCACGCGGCGGGCAGAGGCGCTTGCAGACAGGCGGTTTCGAAGCGCTGCAGACCAGCCTCGCCGGCGCCGGCGGCGACGAGGCGCGTCCGCAGCAGCACGTAATCGACGTCCTCTTGCGGCGGATGGCGCACAAAATCGATCAGTGTGCGCTGCACGACGCTCTCCCCGAGTGCATTCGCCATTGCTACCCACAACATCGGGCCGAGGCTGTAGCGATAATCCACGTCGATATCGTCCGGCGTGGCGATTTGGTTGAGCGGCGTCGGATTTGTCGGAGCATAGGTCGCGAAGGAGCGCAGCCGCGCCCGATAAGCGGCCTGTCCCTGCAACCGGCGCACGGCGATCGCGGAGAGATATTCCGCCGTGGATTCGAGCATGAACCAGCGCATCTTACCGCGCGGCCTGTAGAGCGTGCCGAAATAATAGTGCGCCATTTCGTGCGCCATGTAGCGCTCTTGCTGCGGTGAAAATCGCCCGCTCCGTCCGCCACGCGCGAGTTCGTCGAAGGTCATTCCGCCACTGCTGGCGATGGTTGGCCAAGTGGTGAAATCCCATTGGCCCTCACGGGAGACCACCGCGAAGGACAGCATCGCGGGATGATCCTGGATCGGCACGCCCATGTAGGCCTCGTGCGCCGCCCTGATCGCGGCAAGTCCCGAACTCAAACTGCGTGCGGCGGCAGGCGAAGCCGACGCGCCAATGAAATAGACGCCGTCATCGGAGCTGATCGGAAAATCGCCTGCGTAGAGCAGAAGCGGCCGCGGCGTCGACGAAACGAAATGCGCGCGCTGGCCCTGCTGCGGCGCTGAGCCGTTCATGTAGATCGCCGTGCATGTCGGGCAGCGCACATCGATGTCGTAGGTGAGCTGATTGAGCTGCTCGCCGTTTTCTCTCAACACGACGGGATAGAAACGGGTCTGCTCCGTTGCGCGCACGTTGCGCCCATCGAAAGCAATCATGCCCTTCCAATCGCTGGCGGCGCGTTCGCCCGCCTCGAGGCGATAGACCGGATAAAGGCCGACATAATCGACGCACACCCCGTTGGCGGATGCGTTGTTGTCGAGCGTGTAGGTTTCGGCGTCGCCGTCGGCGTTTTCCTTGAGCTCGACGTCGAAGCCGTAGGATTGGTTGGTCGCCGCGTCGCGCACGGCGCGGATGTTCAGGCCGCGCGTGAGTAGGAATCTCCGCACCGGCCCCACGCCGCGCACGCAAAGAGCGCCGCTGAACAACCCCGTCTGCGGATTGACCTCCAGCGTTCCCTCAACGCGCGGTTGGTCTGCCGCTGGCTGCGAAGCCGGCGTCGCGCCTTCGGAAGCGGCGAGGGCAAGGAGGGCGAGTAGCCAGCGCATGGAACCGAGACTGGACGGTCAGGCCGGGAAGCGGAAGAGCATAAGGGCCAGGCGGCGAGCCCGCTTTTCTTCACTTTTCCGGGCTGCCCTGCGTTCTCGCCGGTTGACGCTTTAGGCCCTGACCCCTATTTCCCCGGCTATTAGCAACCGGCGGCGGCGAGTGCTAACGCCCGCTCCGGTCGCGAAACCAGTTCGGGTTGCAACCAGAAGGAGTAGGGCGTGGCTAGCTTTCGTCCGCTGCATGACCGCGTGCTCGTTAAGCGCGTGAAAGAAGAGGAAAAATCCAAGGGCGGGATCATCATCCCCGAGACCGCTCAGGAAAAGCCGCAAGAAGGCGAAGTCGTCGCCGTGGGCCCAGGCGCCCGCGATGAAGACGGCGAGCGCATCGAAATGGACGTCCAGGTCGGCGACCGCATCCTGTTCGGCAAGTGGTCGGGCACGGAAGTGAAGATCGACGGCGACGAACTCCTGATCATGAAGGAGTCCGACATCATGGGCGTCATCGAAGCGAAGAAGTCGAAGAAGGCGGCCGCCTAAGCGCGCCGCCTTTCGCATTTCAGAATTCAATCAGAGGCAAGAAACACAATGGCAGCGAAAGTTGTGAATTTCGGATCCGACGCGCGCGAGCGGATGCTCGCCGGCGTCGACATCCTGGCGAACGCGGTGAAGGTCACGCTCGGTCCCAAGGGCCGCAACGTCGTGATCGAAAAGAGCTTCGGCGCCCCGCGCACCACCAAGGACGGCGTCACCGTCGCCAAGGAAATCGAACTCGAAGATAAGTTCATGAACATGGGCGCGCAGCTCGTTCGTGAAGTCGCGTCCAAGACCAATGACGAAGCCGGCGACGGCACCACCACCGCCACCGTTCTCGCTCAGGCGATCGTGCGCGAAGGCATGAAGGCGGTTTCCTCGGGCCGCAATCCGATGGACCTCCGCCGCGGCATCGACAAGGCGACGCAGGCCATCGTCGAAGACCTCAAGAAGCGCGCCAAGAAAGTCGGCGGCTCGGAAGAAATCGCTCAGGTCGGCACCATTTCGGCCAACGGCGACACCGACATCGGCAAGTTCCTGTCGGACGCGATGAGCAAGGTCGGCAACGAAGGCGTCATCACCGTTGAAGAAGCCAAGTCGCTCGAAACCGAACTCGACGTCGTCGAGGGCATGCAGTTCGACCGCGGCTATCTCTCGCCCTACTTCATCACCAACGCCGACAAGATGGAAGCGACCCTCGAAGAGCCGATGATCCTGCTCTTCGAAAAGAAGCTCTCCAGCCTGCAGCCGATGCTGCCGATCCTCGAAGCGATCGTGCAGTCGCAGCGTCCGTTGCTGATCATCGCTGAAGACGTCGAAGGCGAAGCGCTCGCGACGCTCGTCGTCAACAAGCTGCGCGGCGGCCTCAAGGTCGCGGCCGTGAAGGCCCCGGGCTTCGGCGATCGCCGCAAGGCCATGCTGGAAGACATCGCCGTCCTCACCGGCGGCCAGGTCATCAGCGAAGACCTCGGCATCAAGCTTGAGAACGTCTCCATCGACATGCTCGGCAAGGCCAAGAAGGTCGTCGTGAAGAAGGACGACACGACGGTCGTCGACGGCGAAGGCGCCAAGAAGGACATCGAGGCGCGCATCGGCCAGATCCGCAAGCAGATCGAAGACACCACCTCCGACTACGACCGTGAGAAGCTGCAAGAGCGCCTCGCGAAGCTCGCGGGCGGCGTTGCGGTGATCAAGGTCGGCGGCGCGACGGAAGTCGAAGTAAAGGAGCGCAAGGACCGCGTTGACGACGCGCTGAACGCCACCCGCGCTGCGGTGGAAGAAGGCATTGTCGCCGGCGGCGGCGTGGCGCTCCTCCGCGCTGCGTTCAAGCTCTCGATCAAGGGCGACAATGACGACCAGAACGTCGGCATCGCCATCGTGAAGAAGGCGCTGGAAGCCCCGATCCGTCAAATCGCGGAAAACGCCGGCGTCGAGGGCTCGATCGTCGTGGGCAAGCTGCGTGAGTCGAAGGAAGAAAACTTCGGCTTCAACGCGCAAACCGAAGAATACGTCGACATGGTGAAGGCCGGCATCATCGATCCGGTGAAGGTCGTGCGCATCGCGCTGCAAGACGCAGCCTCGGTCGCGGGCCTCATCATCACGACGGAAGCTTCGATCGCCGAAGCGCCGAAGAAGAAAGAAGGCGGCCATGGCGGCATGCCGGGCGGCGGCATGGGCGGCATGGGCGACATGGATTTCTAAGTCCGACGCACTGACGTCAAAGCACAACGGAAACGGCGGAGCGCAAGCTCCGCCGTTTTTGTTTGCACAAAACTTGACCAATTCTGGCGAATTACGGTACCGTAGCAGAACGATCCCGATTTGGGCTCCGCGCAGGTGTGCGGCGGCCACGTCAGTCGGGTCGGAATGGAGAGCGAAAATGACTGCCAAAGCGCAGAATGAGACCGCTTGCGTCCTTCCGTATCAATCGATCCGGAATCTCACCTCACCCACTGAAAAATCCAACGGCGTCCAGACTTGGTTCGCGAACCTTAGCGCGCGCGACATGCTCGCGATTCCGACCACCGATAACCTCCGCTCCTACATCGCCGAACACTCGGAAAAGAAGCGCAACGGCGTGCACGAGGCGATCGCGCACACGATCGAGAACCTTCCGGATCGCTTTATCAACCGGAATTCGGGCATCACGATCACCTGCACCGACTGCGACGTCGATGACACCGGGAAGGTCGCGCGCCTCAAGAACGCCAGCATCATCAACGGCGCGCAGACCCAAGGCGAATTGAAGCGGTACTTCGAAGCTCAAGAAAACGGCGACGCCAACGACTTCCTGGTCCGGGCCGAGATCATCATGGAACCGAACCATGATCAGATTGTCGAAATCGCCATCGCGCGCAACACGGCCACCGCGGTCAAAAGCGTGTCTCAAGCCGGCGCGCGCGGTTATCTTTCAGACTTGAAGGCTTCGGTCGAGGCCTCCCTGCCGAGCGAAACCATTAGGATGAGCGAGACCGACCGCGAGGGCCTCGACACTCAAAGCGTCCTCCAATGGACCAGGCTGTTGATGCCGATCCAACTCTTCGGTGACAAATCACCTCCTCCGAACTTCGCTTACAAACAAGGCGGCAAATGCCTGTCGGACTTCTGCGAATGGGCCCAAGAACGCAGTTCCAGGCCCGACGCTCAGGCAAAGTATGAGTTCACGATCAAGATGGCGCCGGTGGCGATCAAGACCTATCGCCGGTTCGAGGCCCATGAAGGTTGGAACGGACATCGCCTGCACGAAAAGGGGAAGCGGTCCGACAAGCCGGAGGGCGGAAGGCCGGTGCGGCGGGATGCTGATGGAAAGGTGTCGTGGGTGGCGCCCGGCATCCTCTTCCCGGTCATGTTTGCGCTTTCCGCGTTTGTGAAGGAAAGCAAGAACGGCTGGAACTTGGATCAGCCGAAACTCTTCAAGGAAGAAGAACTGATCCGCCGCGCCGTACAGCAGTATCGCGCGATGGAGCGGCAGGTCGCTTACATGGGCCGTAGCGAAGCGGCCTACGATGCACTCAGCATCTACACTGAGACGATCGCATCGGTCCTTGCGGATGCGAACTGAGCGCGAAGCTCCCCGAACCTGTCGTTCGGGGAGCACGCGCCGCCGTTAAGCGTCTTCGAAATCGTTTCTCAATTGCGTGTTAACAGCCATCACCCTCTCTTAGAGACATGGCACGCAAGCGCGATTCTCGACGGTCGCCGTTGCTCACGGCAACGTTGGATCTCAAGCGTCAACTCAAGCGTCGACGCTTTGGGACCATTCTGGCGGACCCTCCCTGGCAATTCTCCAACCGCACCGGGAAGATCGCGCCCGAGTACAAGCGCCTGTCTCGCTATCCAACGATGACGACCGACGAAATCTGCGCACTGCCGATCGGCGATTACGGCGCGGACACCAGCCACCTTTATCTCTGGGTGCCGAACGCGCTGCTGCCCGAAGGGCTGCGCGTCATGCAGGCTTGGGGCTTCAACTACAAATCCAACATCGTCTGGTACAAAACGCGCAAGGACGGCGGCCCTGATGGCCGCGGGGTTGGTTTTTACTTCCGCAATGTCACCGAGCTTTTGCTCTTTGGCGTGAAAGGCAAGAACGCGCGCACGCTCCAGCCGGGCCGGACGCAAGTGAACATCATCCCGTCGCGCAAGCGCGAGCACTCGCGCAAGCCGGACGAAGCCTACGACATCATCGAAGCCTGCAGCGGCGGCCCCTATCTCGAACTGTTCGCGCGCGGCACGCGCAAGGGCTGGACCACCTGGGGCAATCAAGCCGACGCCTACGAGCCAACATGGAAGACTTACGCCAACCACTCAGCGGCGAGCCGTAAGAAGCAGAAGCAAGCTTCCCTCTTCGACGTCTAACAAAGACGTCTAACAAAAAGGCGAGGCCCTGCGGCCTCGCCTCAGTCTGCTTCCATGGGAGAAGACGCGCGCCCTAACGCGCGGGATAGATCATCGCTTCAGTCAGCGCGACGGGCGCTGCGCCGACGCTGAACTCAGCTTGCGCAAACGTGGGCGGGGCATGCGCGGCGGCGATCGCCGCGCCATTGTGCATGGCCCAGCCTTCGAGCGGACGGCCATCGGCCTCGCGCTGCATCTGCCGGTCGCCGTTTTCGTCGTGCATCACTGAGAGCGAATAATCGCCAGGCGCGACGTTGGGAAACACGAGCGTTACCGAGCCGTTTCGCGCGGGCGCTGCCTGCATCGCGCCGTACGTCCCACGCGGCTGCATGAATTGATCTTGCGTTTGCAGCGATGCGTATATGTCGCCGCCGCGCGCTTGCACTCCGGTCAGCGTCACGCGTACTTCCTGAGCGTGGGCGCTGTTGGCCGCCATCACCACGAACGCCGCACAGGCGATCAGAACCGCTTTCATAACTGCAACTCCTAAAGAGTACTTTGTTTTACAAAGTTCTTTATGGAAAGTCAAGCGGGCGCGTCACGAGCCGAAAAATGGCCGAATTTCAATTACGTAGTCCAGAAAATGAAGGCGGCCGCCCCGATTTCTCGGAGCGGCCGCTCAATGCGCCGCAAAGGTGAAGGGGCGTCTCCTCCCCGAAACGCGACCGCCGAGTCAGCGCTTCCGGCGGTCAATTGCGACGAGAATGCGACGCGCGGTCCCAAGTCAAGCGCCGACCATCCGATGTGATCGCCGGTCACCGGTGTCATATGTCATGAGGCGTACGGAGTTGCGCGGCGCGCACGCTACACTTTGCGCGTGAGCGCGGCGCGAAATGCTTCGTGCGCGGGCGTTGGGCGCTCGAACAGGAAATCCGCTTCGAACACGCCGATGGCGCCGCCGAACAGGTTCTGCAGCGCCGCGCAAACGGCGAAGACTTTTTCGGCCGGACAATAGAGCTCCAGGAGCGCGCCTTCCGCGGCCGAGGCGATCTTGCAGCCAAGCTCGTTGGCGCGCGCGATCATCGGATCGGGCCCTTGCGGTCCAGGCGCGACGCGCAGCAACCGCATCGCCTTGGCGCGGCTGCGCGCTTCGACCACGTCAAGCAGGCGCGCGAACGCCGCGTGCGCGCCATCGCTCCATTGCGCCGTCCGGCTCGCCACCAGTTGCGCCTGACTTTTCAGGATCACGCCGTCCGCCAACGGGCGGAGATGATTGGCCGCGAGCGTCGCGCCCGTCGTGGTGATGTCGATGATGGCGTCCGCGGCGCCGGCCGCGGGCGCGCCCTCGGTCGCGCCGAGGCTTTCCACGAGACGATAGTCCGCCACGCCGCGCGCGTCGAGGAACGCCTGCGCCTGCGTGAGATACTTGGTGGCGACGCGGAGCCGCTCGCCGGTGCGCGCACGATGCAGCGCCGCGACTTCCGCGAAATCGGCGACGCTTGCGACGTCGAGCCAGCTTTGCGGGACCGCGAGTACAAGCTCCGCGCGCCCGAACCCGAGCGGCTTCACCAGAATGGTGCGCGCGAGGTCGGCATCGGCTTCGCGCAGCACGTCTTCGCCCGTGACGCCCGCGTGCGCCTCCCCTGCCGCCAGCGCGCGCGCCACTTCGCTTGCGGAGATCAGGCGAACTTCGATGTCGGGCAGCGCGTCGATGCGGGCGCCATAAAAGCGCGCGCCCTGCTCCTGGATGAGCGGCAAGCCGCAATCGGCGAAGAACGCACTCACCTGCTCCTGCAGGCGGCCCTTAGAGGGAAGCGCGAGAATAAGCGTCATCGCGCCGCCTCCGCGATGCGTTGCGGACGCAGGGCGAAACCGGCGGCGCGCAGGGCTTTCGGCATTTTGCGTTGCGAGGGCCACAGTGCGCGCGCGAGCCCGTCATAGCGCCCGCCGCCCCCAAGGCTGGCGCGATCGCGCAAGGCCGGCGCCTCAAGTTCGAAGACGAAGCCGTCATAGTACGCAACCGCGCGGCCGAGCCCTGGCGCGAACGTCACAGTCTCCGGCATGTGCGTCAGCGCCTTCAGCGCTTCCACCCGCGCGCGCGCCTTTTCCAAGGCAGCGTGCGCGGCAGCGCTTTTCGCAAACGGCTTGGTGTCTGCGAGCTTCGCCGCGCGATCCAATCCGTCCGCTGCGTCGATGCGCGTCAGCGCCTCAAGCGCATCGTACTGGGCCGGCGTTGGCGGCGTCGCGGTGGCGAGCTGGCCACGGCGGCGCAGGCGTTCCGCAATTTCCGACAAAGGCCGGCCGCCCACTTCGGTGATGCGCGCGAGGCTCATGAGATCACGCAGCGCCGCTTCGGCGTGATCGGCGGGCACAGACGCCAGCGCTTCGGCGAGCCCCGCACCCTCGTCAGAGAGCGTGGACGGCTTTTCCGCGCGCAGCGCCGCGATGCCGCCCGGGCGCGCCAATGCGCGCGCCAGGCGTTGCGGCCACGGCTCGGCAAGACCAAGCGCCGCAACGAACGCGGAGATGAGCGCGACGTCGCCGAGCTTCAGGACCGGCGCGGCGCCGGCGGCGCGGCAAGCGTCCAGAGCGAGCGCGATGATTTCAGCCTCGGCGGAAACTTCCATCGCGCCATCGCCCAGCCATTCGGCGCCGATTTGCAGAAACTCGGTTTCGCGCAGCGATCCTGGCGTTTGACGGCGAAACACCAGGCCCTCGTACGCGACGAGCGGCGGCAATTTGTCTTGTGCGAAGGCTTCGCGCACCGCCGGCACGGTGAGATCGGGCCGCAGGCACAATTCGCCGTGGCTCGCATCTTCGATCAGGAACGCGCGACGGCGGATTTCCTCGCCGGAGAGTTCCAGATACACGGCCGCCGGCTGCAAGAGCGGCGGATCGATCCAAAGCGGCGCGCGCGCATCGAGCGCTTCCCGCAGAGCCGCGCGCGCTTCGTCGGCGATTTTCATTTGCGCGCCAGCATGGCGCGTACGGCCGCAGTGAGCTCGCTCCGTGGGACTTCGCGCTGCAATTGCTCGCGCGCCTTATTCCAGGCTTCTCGATCGTCGCCAGCCTCTTGTGCGAGCTTCTCGCCGAGTTTTAGGTCTTTCAGCGTGACCACGCCCTTCGCCAATTCGTCGCCGCCCTGGATCACCGCGACAGGCGCTGCGCGCTTGTCGGCGTATTTGAGCTGCGCTTTCATGCCGCCCGCGCCGAGATAGGCTTCCGCGCGCACGCCGGCGGCGCGCAATTCGGCGGCCATCGCAAACGAATCCGCGGCGCGCGCCTGATCCATGACCAGCACGATGACGGGGCCTGCTTCGCTTTCGCCTGCCTTCGCGGCCTGAAGCGCCGCCGCGAGGCGCGACACGCCGATCGAAAAACCGGTCGCCGGAATTTTCTCGCCGCGGAAGCGCGAGACCAGATCGTCGTAGCGTCCGCCACCGCCGACCGAGCCCATGCTCACGCCTTCGCCGCCGACAAGCTGCGCTTCGAATACGGCGCCGGTGTAGTATTCGAGCCCGCGGACAATTGCGGGATCGAATGCGGCTTGCGCGTCGCCGACGCCCAGTGCCGACAACACCGCATCGATCTCGCGCAATTCGCTGACCGCCTCTCCGCCCGCGCTCTTCTCAAGCGCAGCGAGCACCGCCTCGCGGTCGCCCTCACCGGCGCTCAGTAAATCGAGCACCGCCTTGCGTTGCGGGGCGTCGAGGCCCGCGCCCTTGGTAAAGTCGCCGCTTTCATCCTTGCGGCCATCGCCGAGCAAAAGCTCGACGCCCTTGGCGCCGAGGCGATCGAACTTGTCGATCGCGCGCAGCACCACCAAGCGCGTGGAGAAGGCATCGGCCGCGACGCCGATGCGCTCGAGCACGGCTTCCAGGAGCTTGCGGGTCGAAATCTTGAGCTGATAGCCGCCGCGCTTGACGCCGACTGCCTCCAGCGCCGCACACGCCATCGCGATCATCTCAGCGTCGGCGGCGGGCGAGGCGGAGCCGACTGTGTCGGCGTCGCATTGCCAGAATTCACGATACCGTCCCGGCCCCGGCTTTTCGTTGCGCCAGACGGGGCCTGCCGCCCAGCGGCGGTAAGGCTTCGGCAGCGCGTCGAAATTCTCCGCCACGAACCGCGCCAGCGGGGCGGTCAGGTCGTAGCGCATGGCCAGCCACTGGGCGTCATCGTCCTCGAACGCGAACACGCCTTCGTTGGGCCGATCCTGGTCGGGCAAGAACTTCCCGAGCGCGTCCGCATATTCGAACGCGGGCGTATCGAGCGCTTCGAAGCCCCAGGCTTCGTAAACGCCGGCAATCTTGGCGATCAGCTCGCGCTCGACCGCGAGGCCCGGCCCGCGGCGGTCCATCAGCCCGCGCGCGCGGCGGGCTTTCGGGCGGAAATCCTTGCCGGATTCTGGGGCGTCAGCGGGCATGGGGCGGAGGTAACGCACAGGGCGCCGCGCCGCAACATGGGGCCCGGCATTAACCCCAACGCGCTTGGCGCCCGGTTTGCAGCCTGGGTCGCACCCCAATCAGGCGAAGGACCGCCCCCATGCTCACCTGTCTCGCTATGGCGCTCGCGACCGTGTCGCTGGCCAACATTCCCACTTTGGCCACCCATGTTGAGACCGAGGCGCGGTCCTTGAGCGCGCAGACCGAGGTCAACGACCGCTTCATCGCCGACTTGCACACGTTCTCTGCGGAAGCCATGCAGCTGTCGGACTCGCTGCGGGCGGCGGGCGTGACGCAGGACCTGCCGTGCATCTTCCGCGGCATTTCCCAGGACACCGAAACCCGCATCACGGAACTGCAGGCCGCGCACACCCAGACCGAGCGCACGATGGCCTTTAACGACCTGCGGGCGCTGCTTTCCGATGCGATCCTGATCGCGCCGATGGCGGCGGGCGCGGCGGCCGATGCGCAAACGGCGCAGAACACTCAGCCAAACGCGGAAACCGAAACCGCCGATCGCCGCTAAGACGCGTACTTCACCGAGCAGCCATAGGGCGTGGTTTCGGGCGTCGCGACCGGACGGCCCGCCGCGAGATCGGCAAGCGCAGCGCGCACATAATTGTGCGCGCCTTGCAGCGATTCCGGACGCGCCGTGGGGCGATCGTCGATCGCACCCTGGTACACGACGCGCCCATCGCGGTTGATGATAAACATCTGCGGCGTGTTGCGCGCATTGTAGAGATGACCCATCGCGCCGGATGGATCCAAGAGGATCGCGCTTGGGTGTGCGTTGACTTGCCGCGCATGCGCGATGGCGCCGGGGCCGTCGAGATAGCCCTGCTGGCCCGGCGCTGACGAAATCACGGAGAGCCAGATGATGCCTTGCTGTGTGGCGTCACGCTGCAGCGTTTGCATGCTGCTCGAATTGTAGTGCTTGCCCACGTAAGGACAGCCGGAATTGGTCCATTCGAGGATGACCATGCGTCCAGCGAATTCCGCCAGCGTGCGCGTGCGGCCTTCCGCATCGACGACGGAGAAAGCCGGCGCGGGCTGGCCAATCACCGGCGTTGCAAACGCGGGCGATGTGAGCGCAACGCTCAGGGCCACCGCAACCGAACCCAAGAGCATGCCGCGCTTTGAAATCCGCATGCGCTATTCTCCCGCGCTGATCGCCTCGATCACGGCATTTTCCGTCAGGAGCTGCGGCAACACAACCGCATCCCGACCCGGCGCGTAGTAGAGATAGAGCGGAACCCCTGCCCGCCCATGCGCGGCAAGCTCGGCGGCGATGGCGGCGTCGCGGCGGGTCCAGTCGGCTTCAAGGTAGGCGACGTTGTGCTCAGCGAAAGCACGCGCCACGCGCGGGCTCGAGAAAGTCAGCGCTTCGTTGACCTTGCAGCTCACGCACCAATCCGCAGTGAAGTTCACAAACACCGGCCGGCCCTCAGCGCGCAGCGCCGCAACACGCGCGGCGCTCCACGGTTCGCTGGCGAGCGCCGCGGGTGCTTCGGCGCCCGCCAGCGGCTTCCATGCCAGTGCGCCCGTGAGCGCCAGCACGAGCAGACCGATCACAATCCAGATGCGGCCCCAGCGTGCGGCCACGATTGCGAAACCGAGCGCCGTTGCGAGACTGAGAAGCGCGAGCGCGCCGCTGGCGCCGGATTGCTTCGTCAGCACCCAAGCGAGCCAGACCGCCGCGCCAAACATCGGAAACGCGAGCACGTTCCTGACGCGCTCCATCCACGGGCCTGGCTTGGGCAGCGCGCCCTGCAGGCCGGGCGCGAACGCCAGCGCCGTCAGCGGCAACGCGAAACCAAGGCCGAGACTTGCGAACACGAGAAGTGTCGCGCCACTCGATTGCGTCAGCGCCGCGCCGATGGCGCCGGCCATGAATGGCGCGGTGCACGGCGTGGCCGCGACCACGGCGAGCGCGCCGGTGAAGAACGCGCCCAGATCGCCGGAGCGCGCCGCGAGGCTGGCGCCGACGTTTTGGTCAAGCGTGATTTCGAAGACGCCGAGCAGATTGAGGCCAATGGCGAAGAAAAGGAGCGCCAGCCCAGCGCTCACCACCGGGGATTGCAGCTGGAAGCCCCAGCCCACCGCCGCACCGGCGCTGCGCAACGTGATCAGCACGAGCGCGAGCGCCAGGAACGTCGCCATCACGCCGATGAGATAGTACGCGCCCTCGCGGCGCGCGGCGCCGGCGTGCAAACCGCCCGCGAGCGAAAGGGCTTTGATAGAAAGCACCGGCAGCACGCACGGCATCACGTTGAGGATGAGTCCGCCGATGAAAGCGAAGAGCACCGCAACGACGAGCGACATGCTCTCCTCGCCTGCCGGCTCGTTCTGTGCAGTGGATGTTGCGGGCGCTGCGTGCGCGCCGCCGGTATTCGCGACGGAACGGCCACTGGTTTCCGCGAGCGCCGCGCCGGGCCGCGCATGGACCTCGATCGCATGCGATGCGCCGTCGCTCGTGCGATACGTCATCACGCCGTCGAGCGCGCGGCGCCCAATGTCGTGATCGACGCCCGACTTCAGCGCAAACGTGATCCCGCGCGCGCCGACGCTCGGGTGCTGCGGCGCAACGTGATCAGTGGCGTCGCGATTGTAAGCGAAGAAGTAGGCGTCGCTGATCGCGCCGGCGTTCGGGAGCGCGATGCTGAGCCTGCCCGGCTCGCCCGCGCTGATCCGCGCTTCGGCGTGCACGTCTTGTGGCAACGCTGCGATCGCGGCCGCGACACGTGGCGCCCACACCCGATCGTCCGAAGCGCGCGCCGCGACCGGCAGCGTCAGCGACAGCGTCCCCTCTTCGGGAATGCACACGTCGGAGCAGACGAGCCAGTAGAGGTCCGCGCTGAGCGTCACACGCTGGCCAACCGGCAGGGTGCGCGGCGCCTGGATCTCGATCGGAAACAGGACCTCGCCCGAATAGCCGTAATTTACGAGGATCGCGAAGGGTTGCGCTTCCGGCGCCGGCCATTGGATCGGCCCTGCGGTAAAGCCGGGCGGCAAACGCCACGCGGTAATCTGCGTCGGTTCGCCGCTGTCGCCCGGATTGCGCCAATAGGTGTGCCAGCCCGGCGCAATGGTCTGCCGCAGCACGATGGTGAAACGCTCGCCCGGTGCAATCGCAGCGCGCGCGGAATGGAATTCAGTCTCGACGTGAGGCGTGCGGAATGGCGCGGCCTCGGCGGCGGACGCCAACGTCCAAACCGCCAAGAGCGCACCGATGAGACCGCGGAAACTCATACGAGACCCTAGAAGCACAAACCGCGCCTCATGGGCGCGGTTTGCTTCGATTCGGTTGCATGCGCCCGGCTTAGCTGAGCGGCGTCGACGCCTGAATGCGCGCAGCGCGCGACAGGATCTTCGGCCACAGCCCGAGAGACAACAGGTGCGCGTGCATGACCGCGGAGACGCCGCGGTCGCGCAACTCGATATAAGTATCCTTCGGCAGCGCGTTCAGCTTCTGCTCGGAGATGCGCAGATACTCGCCGATCTTTTGCGGCTCGTCCGGCGTGCCGTCCGGCTTGGCGCGCGGCAGCGCGAGTGGAGTCAGTTCGAACAGGCCGTGCTGATCCATGAGCTGCACGAAATCGTGCGTGCGGCGGCCGAGCATGTCGAACTCGCGGCAGAACTGGATCGCTTCCTGCGTGTAACGCGAGGGCTTGTCGCCTTCGAAGAACGGAAGCTCCGGCGTCTGCGACAGCATCTTGGCGGCGCGGTCGATACACACGAGCACGCGGTCGCCGTCTTCGGCGTCCTTGGCGGCTTGGCGTTGCTGCTGCTGTTGCTCCGACCCGGCGATAACCGGCAGGAACGGATAGCGGCGCGCGAAGGCCGGCAGATAGACTTCCGGGTCGAGCGAGCCGTCAGCGCCCAGAAACACGTTCATGCCGGGGCGCAGGCCCATGACCGCGAGCGGGGTCTTGGTCTGCGTGTCGAAAATGATGGGATAGCAAACAGCTGCCAGGCCGAACTCATCGACCGTCAACGGCACCAGATGCGTGTCGGCCAGGAACGAGAACGGATTGGTGACTTGGCTCACGCCCAGCCGGCGGTGCTTCTCCAAAGAAAGCGGCTCAAGCTGGCGATAGAACAAAATCTGGCCAAGCGTCTGTTGGTCGCCGGCGCCGGCGGTCGTCATGTGTTTCTCCGCAGCTTCTGTCTCGGACCGGCTTCCAACCACGAAAGCGCTTCCTCTGCAACAGTCCAGCGCAAATCGACCTGAATGCGCCCGCTTTCCAGGCCCGCGACGCATGCTATGGAGCCTCGCGGCTCACGAATTACAGCACTGACATCGAGGGCCGTTCGCGGAGGGGGATTTGAGACCCATCGTCGGGGTAATCGCGTTCGCGCTGGCCGCATTGTGCGTGACAAGCTGCGGGCAGCGCAGACCTGAGCCGCTCTCGGCGTTCGAGGGGCGCGTTCAGGACTGGACGCGCGAAATCCTCGCCGACAGCCCCGAAACCGCCACCAAGGCCGGCGCATCGATTGAGATCGTCGGCATTCCGTACGCAGACCGTCTCGACGACCGCTCGCCGTTGGCGCTCGAAGCACGCCGCACCGACGCGCTGCGCCGTTTGGCGGAGCTGCGCGCCGTCGACGTCGAGCATCTCAACGCCGCGGACAACCTCACCTACCGCATTCTGCGCGAACAGTTCGAAGCCGCCGCAGCTGGCGCCAATTATGAGTATGGCGACTTCACGCCGCTCGGGGGCGTGCGTCCCTATGTGCTGAACCAGCTCGACAGCGCGTTCCTGACGCTGCCGGCGTTTTTTGACCGCCGTCAGAACATCCGCACGTGGGCCGACGCCGACGCCTATCTCGCGCGCCTGCACGAAGTGCCCGATGCGCTGGACGCGGAAACACAGCGCGCGCAGCACGATGCACAGAACAGCGCCGCGCCGCCGATTTACGTGATTGATGCGACGTTGACGCTTCTCGACAATCTAAGCGGCACGCCGCCGCAATCGCAGGTCTATTTCCTCAGCCTGAAGCGCAAGCTCGATGCGCTTGTCGCGGCCGAAACCGATCCGGCCGCGCGCGAGCGTCTCAACACCCAAGAGCTGACGCTGCTGGCTCAGGCCAACCAGATCGTCCGCGACGAGATCATTCCCGCCAACCAGCGCGCCGCGGCGGCGTTACGCGCGATGCGCGCCGGCGCGAGCCAAGATCCCGGCGTCTGGCGGCTACCGCACGGCGACGCCTTCTATCGCGACGCGCTGCGGATCGCGACCTCAACGACGCTCACCCCCGGGCAGATCAACCGCATCGGCTTGGATCGCGTCCGCGAATTGCAGGCCGAACTCGATATCGCGCTCCGCCGCGTCGGGCTGACCGAAGGCGGCGTCGGCCAGCGCCTCGCACAGCTCACGGCTGACCCGCGCTACCGCTATCCCGACAGCGACGAAGGCCGCGCCCAATTGATGGCCGATGTCAGAGCGCGCATCGATCGGGTGATGCAACGGGCGCCGCAATGGTTCGGGTCGCTGCCGCGCGCGCATCTCGACATGCGCCCGGTGCCGCAATTCGCGGAAGCTTCAGCGCCGGGGGGCTCCTATTCCGCGCCTTCGATCGATGGCTCCGCGCCCGGCGTCTATTCGATCAATCTTCGCAATCTCGCGGAGATGACCAAGATCGATGTGCCGACGCAGGATTTTCACGAGGCCGTCCCTGGCCACCATTTCCAGATGGCGTTGGCGCAGGAACAGACGCAGCTGCCGCTGCTGCGCCGCATGATCAGTTTCGATGCGTATGGCGAAGGCTGGGGCGTCTATGCCGAGGACTTCGCCGAAGAACAGGGCTTCTACGAGAACGACCCCATCGGCCGTATCGGCTTCCTGCGGTGGCAATTGTGGCGCGCGGCGCGGCTTGTCGTGGATACGGGCATCCATGCGGGCCATTGGAGCCGCCAGCAGGCGCTCGATTATCTCTCGCAAACCACGGGCGACACAGCGCCCACCATCGCCACGGAAGTGGACCGCTACATGGTGTGGCCGGGGCAGGCTTGCGCCTACGAACTTGGGCGGCGCGAGATCATGCGCTTGCGCGAGCACGCGCGCACGGAGCTCGGGCCCGACTTCGATCTGCGAGCCTTCCATGACGTGGTGCTTTTGAACGGCGAAGTGCCGCTCGGCGTGCTCAGCCGTCTCGTGGACGAGTGGATTCCGAAACAGCGCGACCAGGCTGAACGCGCGCGGCGCCGACACTGACCTTCGACACGAAGGCGTGAATACGCGCGATAGCCGGCAATTCGCCCTCACATCGCAAATGTAGCCATTTGCGCGCCCCATCTCCGCCGAGATTCGAGCGCGGCCTCCCACTACCGTTTGAAACGCGTGCGTTTCGTTCGGGACGATCTGCGGGAGGGACGTCCATGAATAATTTGATGCGCGCCGCTTTGGCGCTTTCCGTACTGACGATGGCCGCCTGCGCAAGCCAATCGAGTGCGCCGGTGGATACGAGAACTGAATCCGAAGTTTCGCAAAACGGACCGCCGCCGCCAGCCCCGCCGCCGCCACCGCCGATGACGACAGCGGATCAATCGGTCGCGGTCACCGGCTCGCGCAACGCGCAAGAACGCGGACGCGCGGTTGGAGCGCTAAGCGGCGGATACGGCCAGCCTTATGCGCAATTGGCGCCGCAACCGATGCCGGGCGATGTCGATCGCGACCGCTATCATCACGACGCGACCAACCCGATCCACCAGGTCGCGACCGATCCGGTCTCGACCTTTTCCATCGACGTTGACAGCGCGGCCTATTCCAACGTGCGCCGTTTCTTGACCGAAGGCCGGATGCCGCCGCGGGACGCGGTGCGCACCGAAGAGCTCGTGAACTATTTCGACTACAATTATCCGCTGCCGGAAACGCGCCAGCAGCCCTTCTCAACGACGGTTGCGATGGCGCCCTCGCCTTGGGCGCACGGACGCCAGCTGCTGCACATCGGCCTGCAGGGCTACAACATCGTTCCGCGCGAACGCCCGCCGCTCAATTTGGTGCTGCTACTCGACTTTCCAGCACAGTGGGATCCGAAGCTTGGAATTCACGTGACTTGAAGTCGCGGCCGCACTGACCCTATAGTGAGTCGTATTAATTTAAATCATACCAACATGGTCAAATAAAACGAAAGGCTCAGTCGAAAGACTGGGCCTTTCGTTTTAATCTGATCGGCACGTAAGAGGTTCCAACTTTCACCATAATGAAATAAGATCACTACCGGGCGTATTTTTTGAGTTATCGAGATTTTCAGGAGCTAAGGAAGCTAAAATGGAGAAAAAAATCACTGGATATACCACCGTTGATATATCCCAATGGCATCGTAAAGAACATTTTGAGGCATTTCAGTCAGTTGCTCAATGTACCTATAACCAGACCGTTCAGCTGGATATTACGGCCTTTTTAAAGACCGTAAAGAAAAATAAGCACAAGTTTTATCCGGCCTTTATTCACATTCTTGCCCGCCTGATGAATGCTCATCCGGAATTTCGTATGGCAATGAAAGACGGTGAGCTGGTGATATGGGATAGTGTTCACCCTTGTTACACCGTTTTCCATGAGCAAACTGAAACGTTTTCATCGCTCTGGAGTGAATACCACGACGATTTCCGGCAGTTTCTACACATATATTCGCAAGATGTGGCGTGTTACGGTGAAAACCTGGCCTATTTCCCTAAAGGGTTTATTGAGAATATGTTTTTCGTCTCAGCCAATCCCTGGGTGAGTTTCACCAGTTTTGATTTAAACGTGGCCAATATGGACAACTTCTTCGCCCCCGTTTTCACCATGGGCAAATATTATACGCAAGGCGACAAGGTGCTGATGCCGCTGGCGATTCAGGTTCATCATGCCGTTTGTGATGGCTTCCATGTCGGCAGAATGCTTAATGAATTACAACAGTACTGCGATGAGTGGCAGGGCGGGGCGTAACCTAGGTGACAGAAGTTAAAAGCCTCCGGTCGGAGGCTTTTGACTTTCTGCTAGATCGGCCGCATCGAATATAACTTCGTATAATGTATGCTATACGAAGTTATTAGCGATGAGCTCGGACTTCCATTGTTCATTCCACGGACAAAAACAGAGGGGAAAG
>JADMIO011184576.1_pt1 | contig 108546 bp, 105 predicted proteins | sample 8958161 | NCBI WGS metagenome assembly JADMIO01 (sample SAMN16585339, study PRJNA669376) | soil metagenome | isolation source: Crop rotation soil | place: USA: Cullars Rotation, Alabama | collected 2011
CCGCGACAACTTGTCCACGTGGAATTCTAAGCTTAGGATCCCAATGTGCTGGAAAGTCGCTCTTCGGCCCGCCCTGCCAGCGCATGACGACGAGACGGGCCTCGTTCGCCGAGCCTTGCGCCACGCCGAGGAGCGCTCCCATGCCGAGCTTTTTCATCTGGGCGGGGGTCAGGATCTCGACGGCGAGACCGGCTTTGCCCTTCCCCTTCACGCGCGCGGCGAATTCCACCGGATTGAGCTTGTTGGCGGGCTCATTGACGAGGTCGCGGGCAAAATGCACGCCCTCGGCGACGGCCTCATAGGCGATGAACGCCTTTTTCGCTTTGGCCACATCGCTCGTCAGAATGGTGAGCGATTGCAGCGTCTTGCCATTGGCCGGCTTTTTCGACTTGTAGTGGTCGAAGCTGTAGATCCGCAGCTTGGCACCCGAGCCCAGAAGGGCTGCAAATTCCCCGGCATCCTGGTTTTCCACAGCAATATCGGCGGCGATCGCGGCCGCCTCGACCTTGGCCTGCTGCAAATAGCCCGCAATAGCGCCACCCAGAAGCTCGATTTCCCGGGCCACGAGCTTGGTCGGGTCGCCAAGCCCCACAACGATGATTCGCTGGAACGAAAGCTTTTCGGGTGCCACCAGATCGAGGATCTGCTCGCGCTTGGCCTCGAAATCGATGGCCTTGATGGCGCGCGCGACATGCCCGCCGCTGCGCTTGTCGATATCGGCCGCAACGCCGTCGAGTTTCTTGCTCTCCGGGCAAAAGATGACCAAAACGCCGGATTTTGGCTGTCCGGGCGCAGCGAACGTCACATTCATGGGGTGTCCTGCTGAGGATTTTGAGCCTCCTTCCATAGCCGCTGGGCGGCCCTGGTTCAACAGATGTAATGAATTGTTAAGTATGCGAATTTCCTGCCTTGGGACTGCCGCATCGCCGGTTACATTCGGACATGCAAAAGCGCTATGCGAGGCCCTATCAATCGGGTTAAGAAAGCGTAAAATAAGGTTACTGGGTAGCAAGCGGGATTCTATGACGACGGGGCGTCCAAGGGGAGAGCTGGCGCCCTCCAGGCTTTTGTCTGGAGGTGTGTGTTTTGCCGCGCTCATCGCCGCGAGCCTCATCGGCTCGATCCTCTTAAGCCCTGTCGCAACGCCTGCCCTCGCCGCGACCGGAGATGTGCGCGATAACAAGCTCAAGACGCCGCCCAAGGGCACGCGCGTCAATGTCATCGCCAACAAGATCACTTACGATGCGCGCACCAAGATCGCGACCGCCATCGGCAAGGTCGTTCTCACTTACGGCAAGTATGAGCTCGTCGCGACCCGCGTCTCCTACGACCAGAAGAAAGACAAGATGACGGCCATCGGTGAAGTGCGCCTCACCGAGCCCGGCGGCAATATCCTCGAAGCCGAGCGCGCCCAGTTGATGAACAGCTTCAAGGACGGCTTCGCGGAGCATTTGCGGCTGCTCCTCACCAATGACGCGACCATCACCGCCGACTATGCGGTCCGCCAGGACGGCTATCTGACCGTCTATGACAATGTCATCTATACCGCGTGCAACGAATGCACGATCGAGGGCGGCCATCCGCTCTGGCAGCTCAAATCGCGCAAGGTCACGCATGACGAAAAGGAAGGCGTCATCTATCACGAGGACGCCACTTTCGAGTTCGGCGGCCACGACATCGTCACCCTGCCCTATTTCTCGCATCCCGATCCGACGGTGAAGCGCCGGAGCGGCTTCCTCAGTCCTAAATTCAGCTATACGAGCACCTATGGCGTGGGTGTCGAGGTGCCGTATTTCTGGAACCTGGCGCCCAATTACGATCTCACCTTCAGGCCCGTCATCACGTCCGAACAGGGCGTGCTCGGCAAGGCCGAATGGCGGCACCGTCTTGTCAATGGCGGCTATAGCGTCGATGTCGCCGGCATCTATCAGCTCGACAGCGACCAGCCGCCGCCGGGCGACACGCATTGGCGGGGCTCGGCGCGTACCGAAGGCCAGTTCGCCCTCAATCAATACTGGAATTGGGGATGGGACGGCACGTTGGTCAGCGACAAGACCTTCATGCACAAATACAAGATCGACAGCCGCGATGAGGCGATCAACAACGTCTACATAACGGGCTTGCGCGACCGCAATTACTTCTCGGCCCAGGCGATCAACTTCCAACCGCTCGACAGCGAGCTGGAAGAGGATTTCTTCCCCACCGCTGCTCCTTATATCCAGCACAGCTACACGTTCGATCAGCCCGTCCTCGGTGGCGAGTTCGGGTATGACTGGAGTTTCTACAGCCTGCACCGCAAGGATTCGGTCTTCGGCTTCGATCCGGATGTGAGCCTGCCCGGCACCAATCTCGGCACCGATCAGACGCGCGGTGTCGCCAATTTGAATTGGCAGCGGCAGATCATCAACGACATGGGCCAGGTCATAACCCCCTTCGCCAATCTGCGTGGCGACCTCTATGTCACCGAGAACCTTCCCGACGACAACGGCTTCACTGAAGACACCGAGACGACCACGCGCTTCCAGCCGACGGGCGGACTCGATGCGCGCTGGCCCTTCCTCGCCAATACGGAAGGCGGCCAGCACATATTGACGCCGGTCGCCCAAGTCATCGCCTCGACGGATGAGGAAGACGATGACGACATCAGCAATGAAGACTCGATCACGGTCAATTTCGACGCCTCGAGCCTCTTCCTACATGACCGCTTCACCGGCCTTGACCGCTATGAAGGCGGCACGCGCGTCAATGCGGGTCTCCTCTACACGTTCCTTTCCCAGAATGGCGGCTTCCTGCGGGCGAGCTTCGGTGAATCCTTCCACGTCGCCGGCGAGAACAGTTTTGCCGAGAATAGCGGGCTTGACGGCACCAGTTCCGATCTCGTCGCCGCCATCGCCTGGCAGCCCTGGGACAATCTGCGCTTCTCCTATCAGGCGCGATTCGAGGAAGACTTCTCCGCCATCAATGTCCAGGAAGCGGCCCTGAGCCTAAATTTCGACAGGATTTCCGGGTCAATTTCGTATGCAAGCCTCAATGCCGATCCGTTCATCGACCGCCCGGAAGACGAAGAGCAGGTCTGGGGCAGTGTCGGCTGGAACTTCTCCGGCGGATGGAGTCTCTATGCCGGCGCCAGGTATGACATAGAGGAGAGCAAGCTCCTCAGGGACACCGTTGGCATCGGCTACAATTGTGAGTGTTTCAATTTCCGCTTCTTCTACGAGGAAGACCGCGCGGACGAGGATGAGAAGATTGACCGTTCATTCCTTTTCTCGATCGACCTCAAGTCGCTTGGCGGCGACGACGTCCTGCCGAATCCCTAGCGCACATCACACGTGGATCCCGCCCCGGGCTCGACCAGGGGTTGCAGGCTTTGGCAACCCACCCTTCCCGCTTTATACTGATTTGGCCCTTATCCCAGCCGGCGGGGTGATTCCCTTCGGCCGCAAAGCGCTTTAGAGATTGATGGCACCATGAAAATCGGACTCCTTTTCGCCGCCGCCCTTGCCGTTTGCGCAATCGCATCTTCGCCCGTCCCGGCTCACGCCGAAGGCCAGGGCGTTCTGGTTACCGTCAACGACATGCCGATCACCAGCTTCGATGTCGAGCAGCGCGTAAAGCTCCTGGCCGCCATCGGACGCACGCAAGGGACACCGGAAGAACAGCGCAAGCGTGCTCTCCAGGCGCTCATCGATGATGCCATCAAGCTGTTCACGGCCAAGAAGTACAACGCCCAACCCAATGCCAAGACGATCGACGAGCAGATCGAAAAGATGGCCAAGGCATCCAATACCGATGCCAAGGGGCTTGGCGCATCGCTCAAGGCCAAGGGCTCGTCGATAACGGCCTTGCGCACGCTCGTTGCGGCACAGATTTCCTTCAACCGCCTGCTCAGCGGCATGTACAAGCTTAAGGTCGAGGTCGATCAGGCCGAGGTCGACAAGAAATACAACGAAATCGTCAATGACCCGCGCCTGCAGCCGATCACCGTCTATGAGATCATGGAGATCGAAATGCCGGTGGACGGCGGCGACAGCGCGATGGCGGAACAATTGCTCACCGCGCGGGCGGCCGAAGCCATGCAGTACCGCCGTGCGTTCAAGAGCTGCCGCGGCGCCCGGGCAGCCGCCAGCGGCATCTACAATGTGCGCATCGGCAAGGCCATGCAGGCCGATGGCCGCAAACTCCCGAAGCAGCTCAAAACGGCCCTCGACAAGGTCGGCCCCGGCGGCATCATCGGACCGGCGCGCAGCAAAGGCGGCGTCCAGCTCGTCGCCTTCTGCGGCAAGAAGAACGTGGCGCCCGACAAGCCGACCCGCGCGCAAGTCGAGATGATGATCTCCAACAAGAAATACGACGTCTACGAAGAGCGCTATATGCGCGAGCTTCGGCGCAACGCCTTCATCGAATACAAGGATGCGAAGGCCACCACCGAGTGACGGCCGCAGCAGCACAGGCTTGCATCGCCCGGCACAAAGCATGCCTCTGAGCGAGGACGGGCTGCCGCCCCTGCGCGATGTGATCGCGCGGCACGGTCTCGATGCGCGTAAGAGTCTGGGGCAGAACTTCCTCTTCGATCTCAATCTTACCCGGCGCATCGCCCGCAGCGCCGCACCGCTCGAGGCCGCGACCATTGTCGAGATTGGCCCCGGCCCCGGCGGCCTCACCCGCGCCCTCCTTCTCGAAGGGGCGAGGAAGGTCATCGCGGTCGAGAAGGATCCGCGCGCCGTGCCGGCGCTCGAGGAGATCGCCGCCCATTATCCGGGCCGCCTCGAAATCATCGCCGGCGATGCGTTGCGCTACGACTTTACCGCGCATCTCGATGGCGAGGCCAAGATCGTCGCCAATCTTCCCTATAATATCGCAACCGTGCTGCTGACCGGCTGGCTCACCGGCCCCTGGCCGCCCTGGTTTTCTTCCCTGACGCTGATGTTCCAGAAGGAAGTGGCCGAGCGCATCGTGGCCGCGCCCGGATCCGAAGCCTATGGCCGGCTCGCGGTGATCAGCCAATGGTGTGCCGGCGCGCGCAAGCTCTTCGACATCGATCGGCGCGCCTTCACGCCGCCGCCCAAGATCACCTCTTCCGTCGTCCAGCTCCTCCCGAAACTCCGGCGTGAGCCCGATTGTGATGTCAGCGTCCTGGAAAAGGTCACCGCGGCCGCCTTCGGCCAGCGCCGCAAAATGCTGCGCTCGAGCCTCAAGAGCCTGACCCCTGAGCCCCAGAGCCTCCTTGCAAATCTCGGCATCGATGCCAATCTGCGCGCCGAACAGCTGGCGGTCGCCGATTTCGCGCGGATCGCCCAAGCCTTGAGGGCAAAGACATCATGATCCGCCAATCGCTTCTCGCCTATGGCTCGCCGCTCGCCGAGACGACAGCCCCACTCCCCGCGCCCCAAGGCAGTGAAGTCCTGCTCAAGATTGCCGCTTGCGGCGTGTGTCACAGCGATGTCCATTTGCAAGACGGCTTCTTCAACCTGGGCGACGGCCAGCGCCTCGATGTGGCGCGGGGCCGCAAGCTCCCCTTCACGCTCGGGCATGAAATTTCGGGCCATGTCGAAAGCGCCGGACCCGATGCCGGCGCCCTCGACCGCCGGACCTTCTATGTGGCCTATCCCTGGTGTGGCTGTGGTGACTGCGAGCGTTGCCGCAAGGGTGGAGAGCATCTGTGCGATGCGCCGCGCCAGCTCGGCGTCAATATCGATGGCGGCTTTGCGAGCCACGTCCTCGTGCCGCATCCGCGTTATCTGATCGAGGCGCAAGGCGTCGATGCCCGCCTTGCCGGCAGCTATATGTGCTCGGGGCTTACCGCCTATAGCGCCATTCGCAAGGCCGAGAAATATCTCAAGGATCAGGGCGCGCTGATGATCGTTGGTCTCGGCGGCGTCGGCATGATGGGGCTCGAGATCGCCCGCGCTTTGACAGGTGCCCGCAAATTCGCTGCCGATGTCGTGCCGGCGAAACGCGAGACCGCCTTAACGCTCGGCGCCGAGGCGGTGTTCGATCCGAAAGCGCCCGACGCACGGCGAAGCGTGCTCAAGCAGGTGGGCCCGGTCAATGCCGCGATCGACTTCGTCGGCTCCGAAGCCTCGCTCAATTTCGCGCAGAGCGTCGTCGGCAAAGGCGGAGCGGTCATCATCGTCGGCCTGATGGGCGGCAAATTCAGCCTTCCCGTGCCGATGTTCCCGTTGCGCGAATTGACCCTTTCAGGCTCCTATGTCGGCAGCCTTGCCGAAGCGCGCGAGCTGATGGAGTTGGTGCGCGCGGGGCGCATCCGCCCCATCCCCGTCGATGAGCGGCCGCTCGCTCAAGTCAATGCTGCGCTCGCCGATCTGCGCGCCGGCAATGTGAGCGGCCGGGTTATTCTGTCGCCTTAAGTCGCCGCATAAGTGCCGAAGGCTTCGCAGCGCGCGGCGAACAGCCGCTCGCTCAGGAAATCGACAAGCACTCTCACCTTCGGCGACAGATTCCGGTTCGACGGCCAGAGCAAGCGGAATTGCCCGGGACCGTCGATATGGTCCATGAGGATGGTACGCAAGGCTCCGCTCGCCAGAGGCTCGCGCGCGAGGAAGTCCGGCAGGCAGCCAATGCCAAGGCCCCGCACCGTCGCACCGCGCAAGGCTTCCATATTGTTGCAGGTGAGAACGGTGCGAACGCGCAAGTCGGCTTCGCCGGAGGGCTGCGTCAATGGCCAGTCCTGGAGCTTGCCGCTATTGGGAAAGCGGAAACGGACACCCAGATGACGGTCGAGATCGCGCACGGTCTTCGGCACGCCATGGCGCTCGAGATATGACGGGGCGGCGCACAGAAGAAGCTGGAAGGGGCGCAACGCCCGCGCCATCAGGCGTGAGTCCGGCGGATCACCGCTGCGGATTGCGACGTCGACACCCTCCTCAATGAGATCAACGATCCGGTCATTGAAATCGAGGTCGAGCTCGATCTCGGGATAGAGCGTCATGAAGTCGGGCAAGAGCGGCAGCAGGAAATGATAACTGACGATCGGCGATGAGAGTTTCAGCCGGCCACGCGGCTTCTCCAGCGCCTGGGCGAGGATAGCCTGAGCGTCGCCCAGATCATCGAGGATGCGCCGGCACCGTTCGTGAAAAAGCCGGCCCTCCTCTGTGAGCCTGAGGCTGCGGGTCGAGCGCTGAAACAGCCGGGTGCCGAGTTGCTGCTCGAGCTTGGCCACAGCCTTGCCGACGGCTGAGGCTGAGAGGCCAAGGACGCGGCCCGCGGCCGCAAAGCTCCCGAGATCGGCGGTGCGGACAAAGGCTTCCAATCCCGTCAGGCGATCCATCATCTCCTCATTCGAGCGTTTTGTTCCAGTATGATCGGAAATCTAGCCGTATTCTGCCTGGATTACCGCAAGAATATCTTTCTCGGTGATCCAAACAAACCTCACTGAGATCTCCATGACCGATACGACTTTGATCGGGGCGCCCGCTGCGACCCGCAAGCTTCTTGCTCTTCTCGCTATATGCCTTGCCGCTTCGGCCATGCCGCTGGCCTTCACCGGCCCTGCCGTCAGCCTCACCGCCATCGGCCGGACGCTAGGGGGCAACCCCATTGCCCTCAACTGGGTGACCAACGCCTTCATGCTGGCTTTCGGCAGCAGCCTGATGGCAGCGGGTTCGCTCGCCGACGGCTATGGCCGCAAGCGCCTCTTTCTCATCGGCGTTGCCGGTTTCGCTTTGCTCTCGCTCGGTCTTGCCGTGGCGCCGGATATCATTTGGTTCGATCTCCTGCGGGCGGCACAAGGAGCCGCCGCTGCCGTCGCCTTTGCGAGCGGCATGGCGGCGCTGGCCCAGGAATTCGACGGTCCCTCGCGCCTCAAGGCCTTCAGCTTCGTCGGCACGAGCTTCGGTGTCGGTCTCGCTTTCGGGCCCATCGCCGCAGGTGCCCTGATCGGTGCTTTCGGCTGGCCCTCGATTTTCCTCCTCATCACCGGCATGGCGCTCCTGGCCTTCATCCTCGGCGCCAGTGTCTTGCGCGAATCGCGTGATCCCCAGACCCGGGGCCTTGATTGGCCAGGCGCCATCAGCTTCACCACCGCCCTTGCCCTCTTCACCTTCGGTGTGCTCGAGGCACCGGATCTCGGATGGAACCATCCCCTGGTCGCGGGCCTTCTTCTCGCCGGCATCGCGATCTTTGCGCTCTTCTGCTTCATCGAGGCGCGGGTGGCGCGGCCGATGCTCGATCTCTCGCTCTTCCGCTATCCGCGCTTCGTCGGCGTCCAGCTCCTCGCGGCAGCCCCCGCTTACGGCTTCGTCGTGCTCCTCATCCTGCTTCCCATTCGCTTCGTCGGCGTCGAAGGCATGAGCGAAGTGACGGCCGGCCGCATGATGATCGCGCTCTCGGCGCCACTCATCGTGCTTCCCCTCGTTGCGGGCTTTCTCACCCGCTGGCTGACGCCCGCGGTCATCTGCGCAACCGGATTGGTCATCGCGACCCTGGGCCTCATCTGGCTGAGCTTCGTTCCCGCCGGAGTTGCGAGCCTTGCCGTCCTGGCGCCGATGGCGGTGATCGGCATCGGCATCAGCCTGCCTTGGGGCCTGATGGACGGGCTTGCGGTCAGCGTCGTGCCCAAGGAGCTCGCCGGCATGGCGACCGGCATCTTCAGCACCACGCGCGTCGCCGGTGAAGGTGTGGCTTTGGCGGTGGTCAGCGCCCTGCTCTCGGGATTGACGGCCTCATATCTCGAGACCGCGGGCGCAGGCTCCGAAGCGACACTGGCCGCGCAAAGGCTCGTCACCGGTGATCGCGAGGGGGCGGCCTCAGCCGTCCCGCTCCTCGATTCCACAGCCCTTATCCAGGGCTATTCGAGCGCTTTCGCGATGCTGCTCCTGGTGCTGGCGGCGGTCACGATCGTGACCGCACTCGTCATCTTCCTGTCGCTCGGCAAGGGCAAAGCCGCATGACCCGGAGCGCGGATCACAGCGTCTTGTTCAGCTGGCGGACGAATTCGGTGAGACCGACGCAGTCATTGGACGGCTGCGCGCCTCGGCTTCGGCAATAACCCAGTGATGGCCATCCATGATATCTTCAGGGATCGGCGGCATCGGTCATGAACAAATGATAGCCGCCAAAATCGGCGAAACCGGGCGGTAGCGTCAGTGCCCAATCGGCAACGAAGTCGATCTTGGGTGGTGTAGTCGTGCTCGTGAAGGTCCCATACGTTCCAGTCTTATGCTCTATCGGAGGCAGGAACGAACGAAAATGATCTTCATCAAAGAACAGGTGGACCCCCGCGCTCCAAAGATGCTCGGGCTCAATCAGAACAGCGATCCGGACGGGCCGCTCAAGCTCGAGACTACGGCTGATCGTCGCTGCGGCATCGAGCAATGCCCGGGCAACGATGCGACAGATTTCCGGGGTGGTGTGAGGCGGTGTTACGAGCTTGGAGGTGATCGGCACACGCAGCTGCAGGTAACTGTCGGACCATTGCTCGAGGACACGGCGTGCCGGCAGAAACTTGTCAGCCGTCACCGCCCAGCGTTGCAGACTCCGGATATGGCGACCGGGATTGCGCAGTTTCTTGAGTGGCCGGACGTCAAGGCGGCGGTTCATTGCCGCCGGACATAATTTGGGCAAGACAACCTTGCCATTGCCTAAAGCGTCTTGTTCAGCTTACGGACGAATTCGGTGAGACCGACGCGGCGCTTGCGGCGCAACCGCTCCGCCGTCAATATCGCGGTGATCTCGGCACTCGCGGTCTCGACGTCGTCATTGACGATGACATAGTCATATTCGGCCCAATGGCTCATCTCGCGGGAAGCCTCGGCCATGCGCTTGGCGACGACCAAGGCTGAATCCTGCGCCCGCTTGATCAGGCGGTCGCGCAATTCATCGGTCGAGGGCGGCAGGATGAAGATGCGCACCAGGTCATCACCCATCGCCTGCTCGAGCTGCTGGGTGCCCTGCCAGTCGATATCGAACAGGACATCGCGGCCCTTGCCGAGCGCGTCTTCGACCGGCAAGCGCGGGGTCCCGTAAAGATTGCCGAACACCTCCGCCCATTCGAGGAGCTCGCCGCCGTCGCGCATCTCGGAGAAGCGCTCCTTGGAGATGAAAAAATAGTCCTTGCCGTCGAGCTCGCCCGGCCGCGGCGGCCGGGTCGTCACCGAGACCGACATACGGATATGATGATCGGAGGCGAGAAGGGCGCGCGACAACGTCGTCTTGCCCGCGCCCGAGGGCGAGGACATGACGAGGAGAAGACCGCGCCTCGAGATCACCGTCTTTGGCTTGCTACTCAATGTTCTGTACCTGCTCGCGCATCTGGTCGATGACCGTCTTCAGCTCGAGCCCCACCGCCGTCAAGGAACGGTCGGAGGCCTTGGAGCACAGCGTATTGGCTTCGCGATTGAACTCCTGGGACAGGAAATCGAGCTGCCGGCCCGCCGGCTGGTCCGACAACAACAGTTTCCGCGCCGCTTCGATATGGGCAAACAGCCGGTCGATCTCTTCGGCGACATCGGCCCTGGTCGCAAGCAGCACAGCTTCCTGATGCAGCCGGTCCTGGTCGAAGGACGTGCCCGTTTCCATGAGACGCGCCACTTGCTCGGCAAGCCTGGTGCGTATCGCCTCGACCGAGCGCGCCGGATTGTCGCGCGCGGCGATGACGAGCTTTTCGATCCGGTCGAGATGGAGGCCGAGGACGGTCGCGAGCTTGGCGCCTTCCGCCTGGCGCATTTGAGCGAGCGCTGCAAAGGCTTCGCCTGCGCTCTTCAAGATCGCCTTGTCGCGCTCGGCCGTTTTCGTCTCATCCGCGATGGGTGCCGTGACATCGATAACGCCGCGAAGGCCGAGCAAGGCCTCGATCTGCGGCGGTGAGCCGCCGAGACGCTCGCGCAGCTTCTCGGCCAGAAGCAAGATCTGCTCGAGGGCCGCCTCATTGACGGCGAGCTGCTGCTCGGCACCACCATGGTCGGTGGTGAGGCCGATCTGGATATTGCCGCGCTTCACATGCTTCTGGGCCATCTCGCGCACCGGCAGATCGAGCGTCTCGAAGCCCGGCGGCAAGCGGCAGCGAATGTCGAGGCCCTTGCCGTTGACGCTCTTGATCTCCCATTGCCAGTGCAGCCCATCGAGCGCCGATGATGCACGGGCGTAACCTGTCATGCTCGCCAGCGGCATGGACCCCAATCCCGAATCGAAACTGTGGCGACTTTAGAGCATCACCCGGAAAAAGGGATATCGGTTTTCCAAGAAGGTAAGCGCGCCCGGCCCCTACCGGTTAAGGTAAATGCGCCAGGCGCCTCGCGTCTCAGGGGGCCTGCGGCTTGGGCGCCGGGATGGGGATCAATCCCTTGGTCCCCTTGATCACCGTGCCGGGCTTGAGATCGAGAGCCACATCCGCCACCGTGGTTTCGGGAGCCTCTGGCTGAGGCGCCGTCTCCGGGCTGTTGGTCGTCGCGAGGGCGGCAAAACTGTCAGGCCGCGGCCGCGGGATGGGGACCGCCACAGCCTGGACCGGTTCACCAGGCTGACCGGCATCGTCGCTTTGCGCCTCAGGCGGCTCGGTCGAGGCGCCGGCGCCCGGATCGGTCGTGTCGATGCCACTGAGCGAGGGGAGGCCCGAATCCTGGTTCGGCTGGGCGTCCGTCGCGACCTCTGGCGCCGGCTGCGTGGCTTCCGGCGCAGGCTGTGGAGCCTCCGACGTCGGCTGCGCTTCGGCCGTTATCTGCTCGGGCTGCTGCGTGGGCTCGGCGGCGGCGTCGCTTTGCGCCGCCTCCTCATCCATGACCGGCGCTTCCTCGCCACCCTGGTTGCGCTGCCTTTCGATCTCACGCCACTTGCGCACATTGGCGCGATGCTCGGCGAGCGTCGCCGCGAAGACATGGCCGCCCGATCCATTGGCAACGAAATAGAGGTCATTGGTGCGAGCGGGTGCCAGTGCGGCCGCGATCGAGGCGCGGCCCGGATTGGCGATCGGCCCGGGCGGCAGGCCGTCGATGCGATAGGTGTTGTAAGGGGTCGCCTCGGCGATGTCCCGCCGTGTCAACGGCCGGTCGAGCTTCGCCTTGCCGCCCGTGATGCCATAGATGATCGTCGGGTCGGATTGCAGCCGCATCCCTTGCCGGAGGCGGTTGGCGAAAACAGCGGCGACGCGCGGGCGCTCATCCGGCAAGCCGGTCTCCTTCTCGATGATCGAGGCGAGGATCAGCGCCTCGGCCGGAGTCTTGACTGGAGTATCCTCGGCGCGCTGCGGCCACAGCTCGTCCATGAGCTTTTGGCTCGACGCCATCATGAGCTTGACGATCCTGTCGCGGGTATCGCCGCGTTGGAACACATAGGTATCGGGCATGATCTGCCCTTCCGCCGGGGTCAGTGAGATGTCGCCGGTCAGGACCGTGTCCTCGCGCAGCCGGTCGAGCGCCTGCGCTGTGGTCAACCCTTCCGGAATCTTGACCTTGTAGGTGATGTACTTGCCGGAGGCGATGAGGTTCATCGCATCGCGCATGCTCATCGCCGGCTTGAACAGGAATTCACCCGCCTTGAGCGAAGCGCTGGCGCCGGTTAGTTGGGCGCCTTTGGCAGCGATCGCGAAGACGGTGGCATCGGAGACGATGCCCGCTTTCTCGAGCTCGGCCGCGATATCAAAAATGCTGCTGCCGCGCTCGATCAGGAAGGTCTTTTCGGCGGCGAGCGGACCGGGCTGGGTAAACTTCATATAGCCATAAAGACCAGAGCCGAAGACCGCCAAGGCGGCAAGCCCTGCCAGCAGCATGAGGGAGTAGACGACACGGCGGAACGCCGAACGCCGCTTGCGGCGGGGCGGCAGCACCACGCTATGTCTCGGCCTGCGCTGGTCGGGCACGATAGGCCTCCTTCGAGGCTCAGATTCGCCTCATGATCAACGATGCGTTCGTTCCACCGAAACCAAATGAATTGGACAGAACTGTGTTGATCTCTTTTTTCCGCGCTTTTAAAGGCACCAAGTCAATCTCCGTCTCGACCGAGGGATGCTCGAGATTGAGAGTCGGCGGACAGATATTATCCCTAAGCGAGAGCAGCGAGAAGATCGCTTCCACAGCTCCCGCCGCCCCCAGCAGATGCCCGGTCGACGACTTGGTCGAGGACATGGCCAAGCCATTGATCCGATTGCCCATCAGCCTTTCAACGGCCTTGAGCTCGATCTCATCGCCCAAGGGCGTCGAGGTGCCATGGGCGTTGATGTAGTCGATCTCATGCGCCGAGATGCCGGCCCGCTTGAGGGCTGCCTGCATGCAGCGATAGGCGCCGTCGCCGTCCTCTGAGGGTGCCGTAATGTGATAGGCATCGCCCGACATGCCATAGCCGATGATCTCGGCATAGATCTTGGCGCCGCGCGCCTTGGCATGCTCGAGTTCCTCGATGACGAGAATGCCCGCCCCCTCGCCCATGACGAAACCGTCACGGTCGCGGTCATAGGGGCGCGAGCCCTTTTCCGGCGCGTCGTTGAATTTCGTGGCGAGCGCCTTGCAGGCGATGAAGCCCGCGATCCCTAAGCGCGAGATGGCCGCCTCGGCGCCGCCTGCGACCATGACATCGGCATCGCCCAGCGCAATCATGCGGCTCGCATCGCCAATGGCGTGCGATCCCGTGGCGCAGGCCGTGACCACGGCGTGATTGGGACCCTTGAAACCGAACTCGATCGAGACGACGCCCGAAGCGAGATTGATGAGCGAGCCCGGAATGAAGAACGGACTGACCCGGCGCGGGCCTTTCTCCTTGAGAAGCAGGGTCGTCTCCTCGATCGAGGGCAGACCGCCAATGCCTGAGCCGATGAGAACGCCGGTTGCGTATTTCTCATCCTCGGTCTTGGGCTCCCAGCCTGAGTCGGCGACCGCCTGCTTGGCGGCGGCGAGCGCATAGATGATGAAGCTGTCGTACCGGCGCAGATCCTTGTGCTCGACCCACTGGCTCGCATTGAATGTGCCATCGCTGCCATCGCCCGGCTTCACTTCGCAGGCGATGCGACAGGCCATGTCGGAAGTATCGAATTTGGTGATCGGGCCGGCGCCGCTCTTGCCGTCGGTGAGGCGTGTCCAGGTCTCTTCAATACCCGTCGCCAGCGGCGAAACGATACCTAGCCCCGTGACAACCACCCTGCGCATCAAGTCTCCTCTCCTATACGACAACGCGGCGGCAAGACTTTCGGTCTCCTGCCTCCGCGCTGCAATCAATGGGCCTCCCCGTGGGGAGGCAACCTGCGTCCGTCAAGCGGCGCTCTTCTCGATGAACTTGACCGCATCGCCGACGGTCTGGATGGTTTCGGCCGCGTCATCGGGTATCTCGATGCCGAACTCTTCTTCGAAGGCCATGACGAGCTCGACGGTATCGAGGCTGTCGGCGCCGAGATCGTCGATAAAGCTCGCTTCGGGATTCACCTTCTCGGCGTCGACGCCCAGGTGCTCGACCACGATCTTCTTCACCCGCTCCGCAACATCACTCATGTTCAATCGTCCTCGTCAGTAGTTTGCGTTATTTTCCGTTATACGATCGGACATTTCGTCCCCCTCGTCTTCCGGGCTTCCTAACACAGATTCCTCAAGCCATAAAAGGGGCAAGTCCAGCCCCTTGATAAGGCCTGATAAAACCCGCTTCGTCAGTGGTTTAGATCATTGCCATGCCGCCATTCACATGCAGCGTCTGGCCGGTGATATAGGCTGCTTCGGCGCTCGCCAAATAAAGCGCTGCTGCCGCTACGTCATCGCTGGTTCCCAGCCGTCCGGCCGGGACCTTGGCGATGATCGCTTCCTTCTGCTTGTCGTTCAGTGCGTCGGTCATGGGCGTCGCAATGAAGCCAGGAGCTATGCAATTCACCGTCACATTGCGGCTCGCGAGCTCCTGCGCCAGCGCCTTGGTCATGCCGATCATGCCGGCCTTCGATGCCGCGTAATTGGCCTGCCCGGCATTGCCGGTCACACCCACGACAGAGGTGATGCCGATGATGCGGCCGAAGCGGCGCTTCATCATGCCCCGCATCGCCGCACGCGCCAGACGGAAGCCCGCCGTCAGATTGACATCGATGACTTGCGCCCAGTCCTCGTCCTTCATGCGCATTGCGAGGCCATCGCGCGTGATGCCGGCATTGTTGATGAGAATGTCGAGCGAGCCCATTGCCGCTTCCGCCGCCGGCACCAGCTTCTCGACCTCTTCCGGCTTGCCCAGATTGGAGGCGAGAACATGGGCACGCTCGCCAAGCTCGGCCTTGAGGGCCTCCAGCACTTCCGCGCGTGTGCCGGAAATGGCGACCGTCGCCCCCTGCTTGTGCAGCGCGCGGGCGATGGCGGCACCAATGCCGCCCGTGGCGCCCGTCACCAGCGCCGTCTTTCCGGTCAGATCGAACATGTCTTCACCCCTGTTTGAGCTGTGCGGCGTTCTGGGCAATGTCTTCAGGGCTGCCGAAGGCCATGCCTTGCGCCTCGGGCGCTGTCCTTTTCACGAGTCCCGACAAGACCTTGCCCGAACCCAGTTCACAAAAGACTTTAACGCCCTCTGCCGCCATTCCCGTCATGCATTCGCGCCAGCGCACCGTGCCCGTCACTTGCGCGACGAGCGCCTTCCTGATCTCGGCCGGATCGCTCAAAGGTGCGGCCAGCACATTGGCAAAGACCGGCACGATCGGCGGGCGCATCGGCGTATTGGCCAGCGCCTCCGCCATGACCTTTGCCGCGGGCGCCATCAAGGCGCAATGGAACGGGGCGCTGACGGCCAACATTATCGCGCGCTTGGCGCCTTTGTCCTTGGCGAGCGCCACGGCGCGCTCGACGGCCGCCTTGTGACCCGACACCACGACCTGGCCCGGCGCATTGTCATTGGCCGCCTGGCAGATATCGCCTTGGGCCGCCGCCTCGGCGACGGCGGCGGCTTCCGGAAAATCGAGCCCGAGAAGGGCCGCCATGGCGCCGGTGCCGACCGGGGTCGCTGCCTGCATGGCGCGGCCGCGGGTCTTCAAGAGACGCGCCGCATCGGCGAGCGAGAACGTACCGGCAGCGGCCAGCGCTGAATATTCGCCCAGCGAATGGCCGGCGACGAATTTCGCCGCATCACTGAGCTTCACCCCGTGCTCGGCCTCGAGCACGCGCACCACCGCAAGGCTCACCGCCATCAGGGCCGGTTGGGCGTTCTCGGTCAAGGTCAGCTCGGCTTCGGGGCCTTCCCACATCAGCTTCGACAGGTTCTGGCCAAGCGCTTCGTCGACCTCGGCAAAGACGGCGCGGGCCACGGGCGAGGCATCGGCAAGCGCCTTGCCCATGCCGACGGCCTGGCTGCCCTGCCCTGGGAAAATGAATGCGCGGCTCATGCGGGATCCCTGATCGATTCAGTCGGCCGCACGAAGCATGCTGGGCACAAGGAAGTCAAGCTTTGGCTTCATATACGATTGACCGGCGAATGCCACACCACCTAAGGAAAAGCATGTTCACGCGCGCTGATTTCGACCGGGCCCGGACCATCGTCTATGACGCGATGCCGCCCACCCCGCAATATGCCTGGCCGCTCCTTGCCCGGGAGACGGGTTGCGAATGCTGGGTCAAGCACGAGAACCACACGCCCATTGGCGCCTTCAAGGTCAGGGGCGGTCTCGTTCACATGCGCTTGCGCAAGGAGCGCGGTGAGACCAATGGCATCATCACCGCGACCCGAGGCAATCACGGCCAATCCATTCCCTTTGCCGCGCGCCGGGAGGGCGTGACGGCGACTGTTGTTGTGCCAAAGGGCAATTCGCTCGAGAAGAACGCGGCCATGCAGGCGCTCGGCTGCACGCTGATCGAAGGCGGTATTGATTTCGACGAAGCGCGGGACACGGCGCTGAAGCTCGCGCGCGAGCACGGGCTCGACATGATCGCCTCCTTCCATCCCGAGCTCGTTCTGGGTGTCGCCACCTACGCGCATGAGCTCTTCACGGCGGCGGGCGAGCTCGACGCCGTCTATGTGCCGATCGGCCTTGGCTCCGGCATCTGCGGGGTGATCTCGATGCGCGATCTCCTGGGCCTCAAGACCAAGGTCATCGGCGTCGTGGCGGAGCGCGCCAATGCCTATCGCCTCTCCTATGACGCCAAGCACGTAGTGACGACCAATTCAGCACTCTCCTTCGCCGATGGCATAGCGGTCCGCGTGCCGCATCCCGATGCGCTGGCGGTGATCAACCGCGGTGCTGATCATATCGTCGAAGTGAGCGAAGACGACATCGCCGACGCGATGCGCCTCTGTTACCGCACCACCCACAATCTCGCCGAAGGAGCGGGTGCCGCGGCGCTTGCCGCGCTGATGAAGGAGCGCCCGCAGATGCAAGGCAAGCGCGTCGGCGTCATCCTCTCGGGCAGCAATATCGATGCCGGCAAGTTCGCACAGGTTCTGCAGGGGCGGACGCCGCTGCCCTAAGGCCCTTTCCTAAGCGCTTGGGTTTTGTTAGAATGCGGCAATGCCAACAGTGCTCCGTCTCAGAGGCCTGCGCGTCATCATCTACTCAAACGATCATCGACCCGCGCATGTCCATGTCATAGGAGCGCGCGGCGAAGCGGTATTCATCCTGAATTGCCCGGATGGACCGCCAGAGTTGCGGGAAAACTTCGGTTTCAGAACGACCGATTTGCACCGCATCGAGAGTGAGCTGGGTAATTCTTTGACCGTCTTGTGCGGGAAGTGGAGAGACATTCATGGCAACTACTGAACGCGACCGCCAACAGGCTGATGAACGCATGGCTGCGCTACGCGAGGCCGGCCACGCTGTGTCCGCACATTATGATCGGCGCACCGGTAGGGTCGTCGTCAATCTGAATACCGGGGTGCAATTGGCTTTCCTTGCAAAACGCGCCGAGGGCCTTGCAGGCGCATCTTCAACCGAACTCGCCGACATCGAGATCAGCCCTGCGGGACTTGGTCTCTATTGGCCGAAGCTTGACGCAGACATCTACATACCCGGTCTCCTGCAAGGCGTGTTCGGATCAAAACGATGGATGGCCGCCCAGCTTGGCGCTGAGGGTGGTAAGGTTCGCTCCAGTGCCAAAGCCGCCGCCGCTCGGAAGAATGGACGCAAGGGAGGACGACCGCGAAAAGTTGCGAACGGATGACTTGGTCGCTGCGGATCGTTGCACTCGATCGCAAACTTGCGAAATACTGATGAACCAGGCATAGTTGCCTTATGACTATCTCGAAAGGCCAGCATCGAATGCGCGCCCCCTTGCCGGGCACCACCGGCGGAGGCGATTGAGCGCGTGACGTCATACTAAGAGACCAGCGTTTCTCAAACCCTCCCGCCGATCCGGCCTGAGGGTTTTTTCATCTCTGAAACCGGTCCCTTTCCAGACGAGCCACACCATGATCCATCATTCACATCCTTGCCTCTTCTGCCGCATCGCGCGGCGCGAGGTCCCTGCTCACATTATTTATGAGGACGACTATCTGGTCGCCTTTCTCGATACCGGCCCGATCCGGCCCGGCCATGCGCAGATCATCCCGCGCGATCATTATCCGACCTTCGATGACCTCACCGCCGAGCTTGCTTCCCGCATCATCGTCCTCGGGCAACGCCTCGCCCGCATCCTGAAAGCGAAGAACGGCGTCGGCCGGGCGGCATTCCTGTTCACCGGTGGCGACATCGCCCATGCGCATGCCCATGTCTTGCCGATGCTGGCACCAACCGACATCACGTCGCGGCGCTATATTGTCGAGGAGGACATCACCTTCCAGGCCATCCCGCGGCCGAGTGATGAGGAGCTGAGCCATGTCGCCTTCACCTTGCGTGAAGCGCTGAAAGCCAGGGAGGCCGCGTGAAGATCCGCAAGGCAACGCCCGGAGATGCTGAGGCCGCAAGCCTGGTCTTGCGCCGCTCGATCAGCGAGCTGTGCGGGCGCGATCATGAGAATGATCCCGCCATCCTCCGGAGCTGGCTCGCCAACAAGACGCCGGAGAAATTCAGGGAATGGGCCCTGAACGAAGATGATTTTTGCTGCGTGGCGGAGGGCGATGACGGTGCGATATTGGGGGTCGCCTATATGGCAAAAGCGGGCGAGATCAGGCTCAACTATGTCTCGCCCGACGCCCGCTTCCAGGGCGTGAGCGGCGCGCTCGTCGCCCATCTCGAAGCCCAAGCCATGCGCTGGGGCCTGACCAGGCTGACGCTCAAGAGCACCGCCACCGCTCACCGCTTTTATCTGGAGCGCGGCTATCGCGATGACGGCCCACCAGAGACCGACCGTCTCCGGGACAATATCTATCCAATGGTCAAATCCCTCTCCTATAAAGGCGACCATGCCAGATTTCTGTAATGTTCGACCGGCAGATGCGACGCTTGGGCTGTCAATGATGCAGGAGCGCGCGGCCGATGTCGCAATGCCGGGAAATCATCCTCGAATGGGCGCAATTCTGCGCCACCATGGTCGTGTTGGGCGCTCTCTTATACAAGCTGCCGGTCATGACCTTATGGCTGCAGGTGGCGCTAGGTGGCCTTTGTGACACGCTGCTCCTCGGCATCGGGACATTGGTTTCGCTCGTCACCATGGGCGTATCGAGCTTTTGAAGCATGCGCATCCTCCTGATCGAAGACGAGCCGCATATGGTCGATGCCTTGCGGGCCGCCTTCACCCAGCACGACATTCTTCTCGATGCCGTCGCAACCCTGGCCGACGCCCGGCTCGTCATCAAGGACACGGCCTATGACGCAGCCCTCCTCGACCGGCAGCTGCCGGATGGCGACGGGCTGCAATTCATCGCAGCTCTCCGCCGGCAGGGCGACACCATGCCGGTGATCGTGCTCACCGCCATGGGCGACGTCACTCAGCGTGTCACCGGGTTAGATCTCGGGGCCGACGACTATATTTGCAAGCCTTTCGACTTCGACGAACTTCTGGCGCGAATAAGAGCTGTGCTGCGCCGTCCCGACACCTTGTCTTCGCCCCTGATCGCCATTGGCCGGCTCGGTTTCGATGTCGCTCATCGGAGCGTCTTGGTGAGGGGCGAGCCTGTCCAAATGCCGCGCCGCGAGCTTCTCGTCCTCGAAGCCCTCATCCGCCGTTCCGGACGCATGGTGCCGCGCGCCAATCTGATGGCGGCAGTCTTCGGCGTCGATGACGACGTCCAGTCGAACGCGCTCGACTCTCATATTTCGCGGCTGAGAAGGCGGCTTGCCGAAGCCGATGCCGGCGTCGTCATCAATGTCATTCGCGGCGTCGGCTATCTCCTGCGCGAAGCACCATGACGAGTGCCTCGCGACGTTCGCTGCGCAAGCGGCTCTTCTGGCGCCTGCTCGCGGTTCAGGCCAGCGTGCTGGTGCTCGTCATCGTCGCCCTCTTCAGCTCGGGTCTTCTGTTCGAGTTCTCCTCGCCTGATGCGACGATCGACGTCTTGAGTGCGGCGGTCGAGCGCGATGCGAATGGCAACCTCGAGCTCAAAGACACGGAAGCGATCAAGACCCTGCGCCAGACAATGCCGGAATTATGGTTCGCCATTCGCGACCGGCACGGTCACAAGCTGACAGAGGGCGCCATACCGCCGGAATATGTGAATATCGGCGCGGCCCTCGACACGATCGGCCAGGCCCGGCTCGGCTGGCGCATGGGCGATCCCAACCGGCCGACGGCCCGGATCAGATGGGTCGACACCGACATCGGACAGGTTCAGTTCATGACCGGCAGCGAGGCGCCTTGGCCTTTCCATATGGTCCTTCTCGGTTTCTCGCTCGTCACCTTGCAATTGCTCCTGCCCATTCTCGCCATCATGGCGCTCGGCGCCTTCATTGCCACACCCTGGGTGCTCCGCCGCGGCTTCACCTGGCTCGAGCGCGCCGCGGCCGAGGCCGATGCCATCGATATCGATCAGCGCGGCCGCCGCCTCGTGACGGCGGACATCCCCTCCGAGGTCATGCCCTTTGTCAGCGCAGTGAATGGCGCCCTGGCGCGGCTCGATGACGGTTATGAGCGGCAGGAACGCTTCCTGGCGGATGCCGCGCATGAATTGCGCACGCCGATCGCGATCCTGGCCACGCGCCTCGCCTCCCTGCCGCAAGGTGCCGTCAAATCGCAGCTCGCCCAGGATGCCGCCCGCATAAAGGTCATCACCGAGCAGATGCTGGACTTGCAGCGCCTGCGCTCCGCCGGCACACCCTTCCCGGATGTCGATCTTGCCGGGCTCGCGCGTGACGTCGTTCTCGACATGGGGCCGCTCGCCTTCACGGCCGGCTATGAGATCGATTTCGCCTCGAGCGGCGAGCCTTTGCTCGTCAAAGGTGACGGCCGCGCCATCATGCGGGCGCTGACCAATATCATCCAAAACGCCATCGATCATGGCGGCCGGCAGGGAACGATTGCCATTCTCGTCGGTGCCGACTGGATCGAGGTCAGCGATGAAGGCCCAGGCATTCCCGATGAGGTCGGCGAGCGCATCTTCGAGCCCTTCTTCAAGAGCAAGAAGGACGGGCGGGGTGCGGGCCTCGGGCTCAGTCTCGTTGCGGATGTGATGCGGCTTCATGGCGGCGTGGTGAGCATGCGCAAACGTGCCGTCGGCGCATGCTTTAGGCTCGCCTTCCCGGCAGCGCGTTGATTTTTCTCATCACCCGGGAGGTCGCAAGACTATCACAAGGCGCCGGCGCGAAACCTTGACCTGTTTCGATCAACAGCCAAGGAACGACCCCCGTGCGTAGTATCGCTTTGCTCTGTCTGTGCCTCTTGCCCCTCGTCTTCGTCCCGCCGGTCGCCCAGGCGGCGGAGGCTGCGGACAGCCTGTTTCATACCGTCCAATATTCCGGCGATCCCTGCCGGGATGGGCGTCTCAGCGACGGCAGGGCTCGGACCTGCCGGGAACTCAAGCGCTGGCTGCGCCACCGCGACCGTGAGCGCCGGCGCTGGCGCCGGGATCACTATGAGCCCTGCACGGATGGCCGGGTCCATCTCGGCCGTCCCGCGACCTGCGAAGAGGTCCGGCAATGGTATTATTACGGCCGCGACCTGCCGGATTGGGACTGAGGGAATTCCATTCCCTAACGGCAGCCTTTGCCCTTGCATTATCCCGTCTTTTCCGCCATAGAGCCCCCGCCAATTGGCTCCGGTTGGGGGCTGAACGGAAGGTCCATGGCCTAAACCGCCCTGGATAGGGGTTCGCCCCGGCTTCCTGTGTCTCCGCTCTTTCGAGAATCCGGTCTTTCGAGCCTTTCACTTATGAGGGTTCGAAAGAGGCTCTGCATCGGGACCAATTGCCGAACGAAACTTTGAAAGGCTTGAAACATGCCACTTTACGAGCATGTGTTCCTGACCCGTCAGGACGCATCGAATTCGCAGGTTGATCAGCTGACTGATCAATTCAAGACCGTCATCACTTCGGGTGGCGGCAAGATCGGCAAGTCCGAATATTGGGGCCTCAAGTCCCTCACCTTCCGCATCAAGAAGAATCGCAAGGCGCATTACACCTATCTCGACATCGAAGCGCCGCCCGCGGCCATCGCCGAGATGGAGCGCCAGATGTCGATCAATGAAGACGTCATCCGTTTCATGACGGTGCGCGTCGAGAAGCACGAGGAAGGTCCTTCCGCCATGATGAAGGCCGGCAGCCGGCGCGACGAGCGCGGCGGTGGCCGTGGCTTCGGCGGACGCGGCGGACGCGGCTTCGACGATATGGATTTCTCATTGGACAGGGAGGCTAACTAATGGCTCCGAATCAAGGTGGGCCGGCACGCCGCCCCTTCTTCCGTCGCCGCAAGAGCTGCCCGTTCTCGGGCGATAATGCGCCGGCGATCGACTACAAGGACACGAAGCTGCTGCAGCGCTTCATCTCCGAGCGCGGCAAGATCGTGCCGTCGCGCATCACGGCGGTGTCGGCCAAGAAGCAGCGCGAGCTCGCCCAGGCGATCAAGCGCGCCCGCTTCCTGGGCCTCCTGCCCTACGTTCTTAAGTAAATTTCACCCAATGGTTGGGGCGGACACCCGATCCGCCTCTAACCCATCCATCAGGATCGGGGACAGCAAGGATTAGAATTATGGACGTCATTCTTCTCGAGCGCATCAACAAGCTCGGCAACATGGGCGAAGTCGTCAAGGTCAAGAACGGCTTTGCTCGCAACTTCCTCTTCCCGCAGGCGAAGGCGCTGCGCGCGACCGAGGCCAACCGGGCCAAGTTCGAGCGCGATCGCTCCACCCTCGAAGCCAAGAACGAAGAGCGCCGCAAAGCCGCCATGGGCGACAGCGGCAAGCTCGAAGGCAAGAGCTTCGTCATCCTGCGCCAGGCCGGCGAATCGGGCCAGCTCTACGGCTCGGTCTCGACCCGCGATATCGCGGAAGCCGCCTCGACCGCCGGCATCGCGGTGTCACGCAACCATGTGCTGCTCGACACGCCGATCAAGACCATCGGCCTCTATACAGTGCAGATCGCGCTGCACCCTGAGCTCGCCATCCCGGTGACGCTCAATGTGGCGCGCTCGCAGGATGAGGCGGATGCCCAGTCGCGGGGCGAAGTCCTCACCGGACCCGTCTCCGAACGTGCCGAGGCGCTCGCCGCGGCCGAAGAGCTGTTCGAATCGGAAGCGGCCGCCGAGGCCGCGGTCGAGGAACAAGAAGAGAAGTAAGTCACTTCGCGGATACTACGAGCCAAGGGCCCTGCCGGTTGCGGGGCCCTTTTCTTTCGCCCCACCCACTTCTGTACTGTTCCCTGCCCCCAATCCTCACGCATTAAGGCTATGCGCCCCGGCAATGTTGCGGGTCTTCACTTAACCGTCAAATTGCGTTTATTATGACGGCCAGTCCGTTCCGGCCGGGGGGCCGGAAAAGCGGGAGACGCATTCATGTTCGCAGTTTTAAACCAGGCTTTGAAGAAACTGGTTCGGACCGGCCATCTGACCGTGACCGACGCCAATGGACGCAAGCATGTCTATGGCGACGGCTCGGGCAAGCCTGTCGGCTTCAAGATCATCGACCGGAAAGCGCCGCTCCAGATCGTCCTCGATCCCGACCGCTATTTCGGTGAAGCCTATATGAATGGCGGCATCGACCTGACCGAGGGGACGATCTACGATGTCCTTGAGGTGCTGCTCCAGAATGCCGAGAACCGGCCAGTCCCCGGCGCCGCCCGCTTCTTCAACCGCGCCCGCATCGCGATGAAACGGCTCGATCAATACAACCCGATCGGCAAGGCCCAGGCCAATGTCGCGCATCATTATGACCTCTCGGGCGCACTCTATGACCTCTTCCTCGACCGCGACCGGCAATATTCCTGCGCCTATTTCGAGACGCCCGATGCCTCGCTCGAGGACGCGCAGCTCGCCAAGAAGCGCCACCTCGCCGCCAAGCTCAATATCAAGCCCGGCATGAAAGTGCTCGACATCGGATCGGGCTGGGGCGGGCTCGGTCTCTATCTCGCCGAGACCTGCGGCGCCAAGGTGACGGGCGTCACGCTCTCGGAAGAGCAGCACAAGATGTCGACGGAGCGGGCGCGCCAGCGCAGCGTCTCCAATACCGTCGATTTCAAACTGCTCGACTACCGTCTTCTCGATGAGCAGTTCGACCGTATCGTCTCGGTCGGCATGTTCGAGCATGTGGGCGTCGGCCACTACAAGGAATTCTTCAACAAATGCCGCGCCCTCCTCAAGGATGACGGCATTGCCGTGCTGCATTCGATCAACCGCTCCGATGGGCCCGGCGCCACCAGCTACTGGACGAAGAAGTACATCTTCCCGGGCGGCTACATCCCCGCCCTTTCCGAAGTGCTGCCGCATATCGAGAGGAGCGGTCTCTATGTGACCGACATCGAGATCCTCAGGCTGCATTATGCCGAGACCTTGCGCGAATGGGGCAAGCGCTTCGCCGCCAACCGCCACCGCGCCAAGGCGATCTATGACGAGCGCTTCTGTCGCATGTGGGAGTTCTATCTGGCCGGTGCCGAGACCGCCTTCCGCTATTCCGGCATGAACAACTTCCAGATCCAGTTCGCGCGCAACCAGCATGCCTTGCCGATGACGCGCAACTACATGATCACCGAGGAAGAGCGCCTCAGAGCCATCGACAGCAAGAGTCCCCGGCTCAAATCAGTGCCGGCGGAATAAGCCTCTCTCGTCGATTGGCCTCCATCACGCGGAAGGATGACCTCGGATCGGGGGCGATGCCTTGCTTTCCGACAATCATATGCTCCATAAGAGGATAAATACCGGGACAAGAAGTCCCGCCGCCCGTGGGAGGATGAAAAGACCGTCGCATGAAGACCAAGGACATCGTCTACATAGCTTTGTTCGCCGCTCTGACGGCAGCCCTCGGCGTCTTCCCCCCGATCACCGTGCCCGTGATCAATGTCCCGATTACCGCTCAGTCGATGGGGGTGCTCCTCGCAGGCTCGATCCTCGGCGCCAAGCGCGGCGCTCTGGCCATCATCCTCTTTCTTGTGCTCGTTGCCGTGGGCCTGCCGCTCCTTGCCGGCGGACGCGGTGGTTTCGGCGTGTTCCTCGGCCCGAGCGGAGGCTTTCTGCTGGGCTTTCCCATCGTTGCCTTCATCGTCGGCTGGCTCTTCGAACGCTATTGGACGAAGCTCAATTTCGGCTATGCGGTCTTTTACATGGCCATCGGCAGCATGCTGGTCCTCTACCCGATCGGTATCCTCTGGATCAGTGTCGCAGCCAAAATCCCGGTCTGGCAGGCCGCCCTCTCCTCTGCCGCTTATCTGCCCGGCGATGCCATCAAGATCGTGATTGCCGCTCTGGTGGCGCTCGCCGTGAAGCGTTCGTATCCCTTGATCGGCGGGGCTTGAGCGCCGCGCAAGCGGGCACGGCACGTCGCGCTTGACTCGCATGGATGATCCGGCTGAAGGCTTTGAGCGATATCAGGGCTCGCTCCCTTCTCGCGTCGGAACACCATGATTCAGATTGAGAATGTCAGCCACAGATTTGGCGAGCGAGAGGTGCTTCGCGAGATCAGCCTTACGCTCAGCCAGCGACGGATCGCCATTGTCGGCAGCAACGGATCGGGCAAGACCACCTTCGCCCGGCTTCTCAACGGTCTTCAGATCCCGAGCGACGGCAAGGTGCTCGTCGACGGCCTCGACACAAGGACAGACGGTAAGGCCGTGCGGCGCCGTGTCGGTTTCGTCTTTCAGAATCCCGACAACCAGATCGTCTTCCCCATTGTCGAGGAGGACCTGGCCTTCGGCCTGAAAAACCTGAAGCTCGATCGAGCCGCGATCAAAGCCAGCATCGATGCGGTCTTGACCCGCTATGATCTGGCGAGCTTTCGCAACTCTTCGACCCACCTCTTGAGCGGTGGCCAGAAGCAGCTTCTGGCGATTGCGAGTGTGCTGGTCATGCAGCCGCAATATGTGGTCCTCGATGAGCCGACAACTTTGCTCGATTTGCGCAACCAGCGTCTTATCGCCCAGGTCATTCGCGAGCTCCAGCAAGTTGCGATCGTCGCGTCGCACGATCTTGAGCTCATCAAGGATTTCGACCGGGTGATCGTATTCGACGGCGGGCGGGTCGTAGTCGATGATGAGCCCTCATCAGCGCTCAAGCGCTATGTGGAGATGATGACATGAGCCTTGGGCTCTATTTTCACGCCCAATCCCCGCTCCACAGCCTGCGGCCCGGGATCAAGATCACCTGCCTCGCCGTCTTCGGCACCCTCGCCTTCATGGTATCGGACTGGCGGGTGCTTCTCGGGTGTTTCGCTTCCGTCCTGCTTCTCTATGCGCTGGCGAGAATCCCCTGGCGGACGGCGTTCGACCAGATCCGTCCAACACTTTGGCTCCTCCTTGCGATCTTTGCGATCCAGGCCCTCATCGACAGCTGGATGGTGGGTTTCATCGTCGTGCTGCGGTTTGCCATGCTCATCCTGATGGCTGCGCTCGTCACTCTCACGACCCGGGCATCGGCCATGATCGAAGCGCTCGAGGCCGGCTTGCGGCCCTTGAGGCATGTCGGCCTCAACCCCAGCAAGATCAGCCTCGCTTTATCATTGGCGCTTCGCTTCATTCCGGTCATTTCCGACATCACCCAAGAGGTCCGGGAAGCGCAACGGGCCCGTGGGCTGCACCGGAACATGCTGGCGCTTGCTGTTCCGGTCGTCGTGAGGACGCTCAAGATGGCCGACGACATCGCTGATGCCATCGAGGCACGCTCCTACGATTCACAAATCGACAGCACGGAGCACGGGTCGCGTGGGTGATCCTTACAGCGGGGAGATTACCCGAGCGATCTCGCTCCACGCGCGCCGGACACCCTCTGAGATCGCGCTCATCTTCGAAGACGACCGGATCACATGGCATGACCTCGACACCCATTTGGAGAGGCTTGCGACCTATATTTGCCGGGAGACACCTGAGGCGAGCAGCATCGCCCTTCATCTCCCGACCGGACCGGCGCTCGCTCTGTTCTTCCTGGCGATCATCCGGGCGGGGCGTGAAGCGCAGGTTTTCGACCCTGAATGGCCAATGGCCACGGTGCATGAAGTGCGCCGCGAGCTCGCGCCGGCTCTGACTATAACTCGCGACAGCTCAATGGATGGAGCGCGGGTGCTCATCCTTCCTGACCAACCCACCCGTTTCACCGACCTTACCGACGTGGTCGGAGCGCCCGCCGCTTTCGATCGGATCCCTGAAGTCTCAACCGCGAAGCCCTTCTATGTCGGCTTCACCTCCGGCAGCACCGGTTTGCCGAAAGGCTATCGACGGACGCAAGATTCGTGGCTCGCCAGCTTTCGCACCGATGTCGCCGAGTTCGGCCTCAGTCCTGCCGATGCGATCCTGGTCCCCGGCACGCTGGCACATTCTCTGTTTCTCTATGCCTTTCTGCGCGGGTTGCATGCCGGTGCCCGCGTCATCCTCTCTGGTCAGTTTCGCCCAAACGGGCTGCTGCGCGTCATCGACAAAGAGAGGGTCAGCATCATCTACGGCGTTCCGACCCAGTTCCTTCTTTTGATCGATGCGGCCGAGGATCTGCCGGCGCGGTCGTTCCCAAGCGTCCGCTGGATCCTGTCGACAGGCGCAAAGTGGCCGGCCGACAAGCGATCCAGCCTTCGCCGAGCCTTCCCGAGCGCTGCCTTCTGCGAGTTCTACGGAGCTTCCGAATTGAGCTATGTTACGCTCGCAAAGGATCGTGACGATGTCCCGGCAACGTCGGTCGGAAGGCCGTTCCCGGATGTCCAGGTCAGCATCCGCGATCGGCGCGGACGCAGGCTGCCCAGCGGCAAGACGGGATTGGTCTGCGCCGAGAGCAAATTGTGCTTCATGGAATATGCGTTCGGCACAAACACCTCGCTGACAAGGTTCGGGAAGGCGCTCTCGGTTGGCGATCTGGGCTTTCTCGATCAGAATGGATTTCTGCATCTCGTCGGTCGGTCCAACAGAATGATCATCAGCTCGGGGCGGAATATCTATCCGGAGGAAATCGAAAAAGTGCTCGAGAGGCACCCGGACATCGCTTCCGTGGCCGTGCTGGGCCCCGCGGATGCGCTGCGCGGTGAGCGTCTGATCGCCCTCATCCAGCCGAAGAGCGGCAGTGGGCCGCGATCCGCCGACCTCATCGCCTATGCGCGCAAAGAGCTTCCGATGTTCAAGGTTCCCCGCATCTATGCGAGGGTTGCCGATTGGCCAGTGACGCCCTCGGGCAAGACGAACTTCGATGCCCTCGATCGCCTTTGGCGGGAGAGGAAATATGAGGTCCTCAAGTGATCGCGAGCTACATGGTTGCCGCCCGGCGAACGGCCGTCGTGCCGCGCAACGGCGCCTTCGCCCATATCGAGGCTGACGAGCTGGCCGATGCCGTCATTCGCCACCTTCTCCAGGACGCTGCTCTGCCGGCGGAGGCGATCGATGAAGTGATTTTGGGAAATGCGCTCTATGGTGGTGGCAACCCGGCCCGGGTTGCCGCTCTCCGCGCTCATCTCCCCACCTCCATCCCGGCCATGACGATCGATACGCAGTGCTGCTCGGGGCTCGACGCGATCATATTGGCTGCTTCGCGCATCGAAGCCGGTCACGCTCACGTCATTCTAGCCGGCGGTGTCGAGAGCTTCAGCCGCGCGCCGATCCGGCAAAGGCGACCCAAGAAGCCGGGAGAGCTGCCGCAAGCCTATGACCGCCCACCCTTCACGCCCTGGTCTGAGCGCGATCCCGACATGCTCCCGGCGGCTTCGGTCCTCGCCAAAGAGCTCGGCCACACAAGGGAGATGCAGGAGCGCTTTGCCGTCGAGAGCCACGCGAAGGCGATCTCGGCCCCTATCCTCGAGAGCGAGATCACCGTGGTCGAAGGCCAGGTGCGCGATGCCTTCGCGCGCCGGCTCACCCCGCAACTGTGCCGGCGCCTGCCGGTTCTCAGCGGTGATGAAGTCCATGGCTCAACGGCAGCCACCGTCGCCGTCGAGGCGGATGCGGCGGCAGCCGTCCTTCTCGTCTCCGCCGATGTGATCGAGAAACATCCTTCCCTCACTGACCGGGCCATCAAAATTCTGGATGGCACAGTCCGTGGCGGTGATCCCGAGCGGCCGGGCCTTGCGCCCATCGCCGCGGCGAACCTCCTCCTCGCGCGTCACGCCATTCGCGCCTGTGATCTAGGACCTTCCGAAGTGATGGAGGCCTTCGCGGTGCAGGCCCTGGCCTGCATCGAGGGCATTGGGCTCAACCATGCCCATGTCAACCGCGGCGGCGGTGCTCTCGCCCGCGGCCATCCGATTGGCGCATCGGGCGCAATACTTGCCGTGCGCCTGTGGCACGAACTTCAAAGCGAATCCCGAGGTACGATCGGGCTTGCGGCCATCGCCGCGGCCGGCGGTCTCGGGAGTGCGCTCCTCGCGGAGAAATGATCGATGGCGTTTCGCATCGCAAGGCCTCAGAATCTGGCCGGCCTCATTGGCAAAACGGCCCGCTCGGAGCTCGAGATCCAGATGGATCACACCATGATCGATGATTTCCTTCGGGCCTCAGGAGATGCCCAATGGATTCATCGCAGGCATGCGGCCGAACGCCTGGTGCCAGGCAACCTCATCCTTTCGCAAATACCGAGATTGCTGCAGAACCTTTACGTCATTGAGCAGTATGAGAAGAGCATTCTCGCGTCATACGACAATATCCGGTTTAGACATCCGGTATTCGCCGATGAGAAATTGTATCTCGAAGCGACGATCACATCCGTCCGTCAGAGGCACACGCAAGTCTACGTCAAGACGGAGTGCCAGATGCACAATTCACAAACAAAAGTTCTCGCCATGACGGCTTCGGTCGTCGATGTTTACTTTCCTTGAGGCGCGAAAATTTGGCCTTGATCGCGCCGTAAAGGCACGCCTAAACAGACACTGAGGGGTGTGTTTCACTGAGGCGGCCAACGCGTGATCTCACGACGATTGATTGACGGTTTCGGGCGTACCCTCGCCCTCCATCTGAGCCTATTCGTAGCACTTCTTGTCGCCGCCGCCGCGCAGGCCGAGGAAGCGAAGACACTCAAGGGCGTGGCGCTGGTCATCGGGCAATCGAAATATGCCCATATCACGCCGCTCACCAATCCCGCCAATGACGCGCGCGAGATGTCGAAGCTCCTCACCGACATGGGCTTCGATGCCAGGAGCGTCAGCGACCGTGATGCGGCAAAGCTTGCTCGCGATCTCGAACGTTTCGTCGAGGATGCCGAAGGTGCCGATGTCGCCTTCCTCTATTATTCGGGACACGGCATCGAGGCAGGTGGCGAGAACTATCTCATCCCGGTCGATGCCGATGAGGCCTCGCTCGGCAATGCGGGGGAAAAGCTCGTCTCGCTGACCGCCGTCGTCGAGAAGCTCAAGCAGACCGTTCCCATCGCCATCGTGCTCCTCGATGCCTGCCGCACCAGTCCCTTTCCGCAAACGGCGCAAATCAAGATCACGCCCACGAGCGCACCTCAGCCCATCACGGCAGGCGGCCTCGGCGCGCCGCGTGGCGCCAGCGTCGTCGAAACGCAAGCACCCCAATCCGACAATCTCGGAACCGTGATCGGTTTCGCGGCCGAGCCGGGACGCCCGGCGCTCGATGGCGGCGAAGGCGGCAACAGCCCCTATGCAACGGCCCTCCTCCGTCATCTCACCGCGATGAAAGGCGCCGAACTCTCCGCCGTCATGCGCATGGTGACGGAAGAGGTCTATCTTTCGACCGAGACGCGCCAGCGCCCCTGGGTGAATGAGAGCCTGCGGCGTCTCATCTATCTCGGCGTCGCGCCCGACGAGCCCGAAGGCGAGGACGGCCTCATCACCGTCGAGCGCCGCCAGCTCTTGCTCAAAATCGCAGATCTGCCGAGCCTCGATCGCCAACGCGTCGAGACCATCGCCAAATCGGACGGCGTGCCGATGGCTGCCCTCTATGGCATCCTACAAGCGCTCGGCACAAAAGACATGCCAAAGGATCCCGAGGCCCTCGAAACACTGCTCAAGACGCAGGCCGACAAGCTCAAGTCAATGATGACCGAGCGCGCGGCGCTCAATTCAGAAGATCCTGAGATCAAGAGGCTGGCAGATGCCGCCGACCGTGCCATCGAGGAAGGCGCCATCGTCGTCGCACGCCAGTTCCTCGATGAGGCCGTGAAACGGGTCGACGCGACCGCGAGCGTGGTCGATGCGGCTGAGGAGGCGGTAAAAAGGAAACGCCTGGCGGACGCTGCCGTCTACGCTCGCCGCGCGGATGCGTCGATCCTAGCCTTCGATCATCTGGCCGCAGCCCAGGATTACGGCAAGGCTTTCTCGCTGGCAGAGAAATGGGACGAGAAGCTCAGATGGAACTACAAGAGTCTGGAGGCCGACGCCCTCAATGCGCACGGCATTAACAAGGGCGATAACACCGCTCTCGAAAAGTCCATTGTCACCTATGAGCAGCTTCTCACCTTCATTCCCAACGGTGAGAACGATAAACATTGGGCCATTACCCGGAATAACATGGGAGTCGCCTATCAAACACTTGGCGAACGCTCGAGCGACAGTGCGAAACTTCAACAGGCCGTGCAAATTTTCCGCGGCTCATTGCAAGTGCTGACTCGCGAGGGTGACCCGATCAACTGGGCTGCTGCACAGAATAATCTCGGCAATGCGCTTTTGATGCTCGGGCAGCGCGAGAAAGATTTGAAATCGCTCGAAGAGGCTGTGGCAGCGTTCCGCGCTGTCCTCGACGTCCAAAGTCGCGATGAGCAGCCGAAAGAGTGGTCAGACTCACAGAACAGTCTAGGCATCGCCCTCTATTCGCTGGGCGAGCGGGAAACTACTGATGCACGTTTTATCGAAGCTGTGGCCGCTTATCGCGCCGGCCTTGCAGCCATCACACGCGAGAAGGAACCGCTACGCTGGGGAATGCTTCAGAATAGCCTTGGCAATGCGCTTAATACACTAGGCGAGCGCAAAAACGATGCGGCAATACTGCAGCAGTCGGTCGACGCTTACCGCTCCGCGCTCGAGGCTTATGTTCGGGAACGGGAGCCGGTGCGATGGGGCAAGAGCATGGGTAATCTTGGCAGTGCCCTCCACAACATCGGCGTCCGCAGCAGTGGCACCGGCGAGCTTGAAGAAGCGGTGAAGGTCTTTCGCGAAGCGAGCACTGAGGTTACCCGCGAGCGCTCCCCGATGGATTGGGCGTCAACGCAAATGGGCCTCGGCGCAGTTCTTATGGAGATCGGCAGAAAAACCCACGATGCGGGGCGTGTGGTCGAAGCGGTCTCCGTCTATCGTGGGCTATTTGAGGTATTCAAACGCGAGAACCTGCCACTCGATTGGGCGGCAGCTCAGACCAACCTCGGCAACGCATTGCAGACACTGGGCAAGCTCAAAGATGACCCCGGCAAGCTCAATGAATCAGTTGCGGCCTATCAGGCAGCGCTCAGCGAATACACCGCCGAGCATACGCCGATGCAGTGGGCCAAGGCGCAAAGCATGCTCGGCACCGCGCTCGAAGCCATTGGTTTTGCCGGCGGCGGACCGGAGAAGCTCAAGGAAGCGGTCGCTGCCAAGCGCGCCGCCCTCACCGTCCTTACCAAGGACAATGCCCGGCTCGACTGGGCGCAGGCACAATTCAATGTCGGCAATTCGCTCAATATGATCGGCAATTTCGAGAAGGGTACGGAGAGCTTCGAGGCCGCGATCACGGCGTTGACCGCGGCCCTTGAAGTCTGGACGCTCGAGGACATGCCGCTGCAATGGGGCATGGCGCAGAACGGCATTGGCGACAGCTATTGGGGCCTCGGCACAAGGCGCAACGACAAGAAGGCCTTCGAGACTTCCCTCGTCAAATTTGAGCAGGCCAAGGATGGCTTCACCAAAGGCGGCATGGGCCCCATGGCAGCTCTGGTCGACAAGAAGATCGCTATCATCAAGGAATCGCTGGCGGCCGCCAAATGAGCATCAAACTAGCGCTTGCCGGGGCCGGACGCTTCGGCGAGGAGCATTTGCGGTGTCTCTCGCGGCTCGAGGATGTCGAGCTGACGAGTGTTGCCGACACCAATATCAGGGCGGCGGAGAGCGCGGCCCAACTCTACGGGGCTACGGACTGGGGCAGCGATATCATCGCCCTCCTCCATCGTCGCAAGGCCGACGGGCTCATCATCGCAACACCGGGCCACACTCATCTGCCCCTGGCGCGCCAGGCGCTCGAACTCGGCATTCCCGTCCTGGTCGAGAAGCCCATCGCCATGACGGCGGCCGACGCCCGGATGCTGATCGAGACGGAAGCGCGCAGCTCCGCCTTCATCCTGCCCGGCCATGTGCTGCGCTTCTCGGAACCCCACCGCCGCATCGCCGACATCATCCGCGCGGGCGAGATCGGCAAGGTGCTGTCGCTCACCGCGCGGCGTCATCGCGACGACAGCCATGCGCTGCGCTATCCCGATATCGATCCCATCCTGATGACAATGGTGCATGACATCGACCTTGCTCTGTGGATGGCCGGTGTTCCGGCCCGGGATGTGTTCGCCTTGCGCCACCCGGCCGGAGAGCCGCGCTCGCAAACCGTGGTGAGCGCCCGCGACCGCAACGGTGCCGCCTGGACGCTCATGACCGCCTGGACCTATGCGCTTGATGCCGCACCGCCCGATCGCCTCGATATCGTCGGCGAGCATGGCGGCGTCGATTTCGAGACCGGCGCCTATCTGCGTCAATACGGGGCAAAGATGCGGGAGATCGATCTCCGGTCCGAACCGCCCGACGATCCGCTCTTGGCCGAAGTCGCCTATTTCGTGGACTGCATCCGTGGAGGCCGGTGCCCGGACGTCGTCACGGCGGCTGATGCTCTGTCGGGCCTGATGATCGCCGAGGCGGCGCTGGCCTCACTGCGTGACGGTGGAATTGTCAAACTGCCCGGCTAGGCGGTTAACCAGCCGGCCCCTCGACGCAATTTCGCCATCATGATGCCGCGTGTTTCCGCTAGGATAGATTTCCATGGACCTTCCATTTGGGCATGCTTTCAGGCGTGTGACAGCTGCCTTTTGGGCCGTGCTGTTCGTGGTCTTCTTCGCCTACGGCGCCGCCGCGCAGGAGGCGAAGCCGCTCAAAGGCGTCGCCCTCATCATCGGGCAATCGCAATATACGCATATCACGCCGCTCGCCAATCCCGACAATGACGCGCGGGCCGTCGATGGCCTTCTGACCTCGCTCGGTTTCGACACGCGGACCGTTACCGACCGCGATACGGCGAAACTCAAGCGTGACCTCGAGCGCTTTGTCGAGGATGCGGAAGGAGCCGATGTCGCCCTGCTCTATTATTCGGGCCACGGTATCGAAGCCGGTGGTGAGAACTATCTGGTCCCGACGGATGCCGATCTCGTGGCCCTCGATGATGCGGGCGAGAAGCTCGTGCCACTCTCCGCCATCATGGAGCGCATCAAGCGCAACGTGCCGGTCACCATCCTGCTGCTCGATGCCTGCCGTACCAATCCCTTCCCCGCCACGGCGACACTCAAAGCCGGCCGGGACGACCGGCCTGCGCCCATCGCCACGATCGGCCTTGGGGCGCCCCGCGGCATGAGCGTGGTCGAGGACCAGGCGGCGCGCGAAAATCTCGGCATGGTGATCGGGCTTGCGGCCGAGCCCGGCCGCGCCGCACTCGATGGCGAGCCCGGCCAGAACAGCCCCTATGCCGCCGCCCTCATCCGCCATCTCTCGGCCATCAAGGGCGAGGAGTTCGGCACGGTGATGCGCATGATCACCGAGGAAGTCTATCTTTCGACCAAGACCCGGCAGCGGCCGTGGATCAATGAGAGCCTGCGGCGTCTCCTCTATTTCGGCGGCAGCCCGCAGGAGGCGTCCGGCAATAGCGGGTTGATCACCAAGGAACGCCGTCAGCTGCTTCTCACCATCACCACGCTGCCGAGTGCTGAGCGCAAGCAGGTGGAGACCATTGCCGCGAAGGATGGCGTGCCGCTCGATGTCCTCTATGGCGTGCTCCACAGCCTGGGTATTGCAGACATTCCCAAAGATCCCGAGGAACTCGAAAAGCTCCTGCGCGCCCAGGCGGAAGGCGTCAAGCGGATGATCGCCGAGCGCGACGCGCTCAAGGCCGACAATCCCGAGATCACAGCCCTCGCCGAAGCGGCGCAAGACGCGCTCCAGCAGGGTGCCATCGCGACAGCACGCCAGTTCCTCGATCAGGCCGTGAAGATTGTGGAACAAGGCCGTGCTGCGGTGGAAGTGGCCGAGGCGCGCATTAAGGAGCGCCGCCTAGCCGATGCCCAGGTCTATTTCTGGCGCGGCGAGACCGCATCCCTCGCTGCGGACTACATGGCCGCCGCACGGGACTATGAAAGCGCTTATGCCCTCGCCGCCAAATGGGACGACGATACCGCCCTGTATTACAAACTCAGATTGGGCGATGTGCTCATGAATGCGGCGAAGCACCGTAGCGACAGGGCCATCATCGAAGAGGCGATCCGCTCCTACCAGTCGGCCTCGACCTTGATTGGCCGCAATACGGTGCCGCGCGATCGAAGCGCCGTCCTAAACAATCTCGGCAATGCTTTCGCGACCCTTGCCGAACGGGACACGGGATCGGAGAATCTCCAAAAAGCCCTTTTGGCCTATGGTGCCGCGGTGGACGTGTTTCCGCGCGCCACATACCCCACCGAATGGGGCATGACCCAGAACAATATCGGCAGTGTGCTGTACACACTCGGCGAGCGCGATGCCGGGACCGCAATCCTCGAGGCTTCTGCCGGCGCCTATCGCAACGCCCTTGAAACCGTTCCCCGCGCCACCTCGCCTTTCGAATGGGCCGCCGCTCAGAACAATCTGGGCAATGTGCTCCGCCTGATCGGCGAACGCCTGGGCGATACAGCGCACCTCGAGGAAGCGATCGCGGCCTATCATGCGGCGCTTGAAGTCCGCACCCGCGATCAGATGCCGTTGCAGTGGGGCGTGACGCAAAGCAATCTCGGCCTGGTCTTGCGCCTCATGGGCGAGCGGGAAAGCGGAACCGAGACGCTCAAGACGTCCATTGCCACCTACCGCCTGGCGCTGGAGGAACTTAAGCCCGACCTCGCCCCTCTCGACTGGGCCATGGCGCAAAGCAACCTGGGGACCGCCCTTGCCACAATCGGGCAGCGCGAGAATGATCTCGACCGCCTGCGCGAGGCGGTGGCCGCCTATCGCGCCGCCCTGACCAGGCGCTCGCGCGAAGCAGCCCCCTATCTCTGGGGCATGACCCAGAACAATCTGGGCTCGGCCTTCGCGCTCATCGGCGAGCGTACCGGCAGTGCCCAGGATTTCGCTGAGGCCGCAAAAGCATTTCGCTTGGCACTTGAAGAGCGCACGCGCGAGAAGGTGCCCTATCAATGGGCAACGACCCAAAGCAACCTCGGCGCCGTGCTTCAGTCGCTGGGTGAACAAAGCAACGACACGGACATCCTCATCGAGGCGGTGGCGGCACATCGCGCAGCGCTGCTGGAACTCACGCGCGAGCGGGTTCCCCTGCAATGGTCCAAAGTTCAGAACAATCTCGGCAATGCGCTGCGGAGCCTCGGCGAACGCCAGAAAGGAACCGGAACGCTTAGAGAGGCCCTGGCCGCGCTCAAGGCCTCACTCGAGGAGCGCAGCCGGGAACAATCACCTTATCAATGGGCACGCACGCAAGTGAATGTCGGCCTGACATCGCTGGCGCTCGCCCAAAGAGGTGCCGGCCGGAAAGTTGCGCAAGAAGCCATTCAGGCCTTTGAGGCGGCGCTCGATGTCTATAAAGACGCCCATGCCACACAAAACATTACACAGGTCGAGAGCTTCCTTGCCGAGGCCCGTGCACTGAAACGTTAACACTTGCGATGTGTAAAACCGTATCCACTTTCTTAGATCACGCGTAGAATGGATCCATGCAACATCTGACTCACATTGTGGCAAAGGCCGTGACGACGGCCTTCTGCGCGCTCCTCTTGGTCATTTTTGCGACGGGCCAAGGTCTTGCCCAGACTGCGCCTCCCGCCAAAGGCGTAGCCCTGGTGATCGGCCAATCGACATATGCCGCTTTGCCGGCGCTGCCGAGTGCGCAAAGCGATGCCCGCGCCATCGCCGATATCCTGACCAAGCTCGGGTTTCAAACCGACACCGCGATCGATAGCAACGCCCAGGACCTTCGCCGCTCGGTCGATGGCCTGATCGAGAAGGCCCAGGGGGCCGACGTTGCCTTCATCTTTTATTCCGGCCATGCCATCGAATCAGGCGGGATCAACTATCTCCTCCCCGCCGATACCGATCTCAACGCCCTCGATGCCGCCGACCAGAACCTGATTTCGCTTCCGGGCGTCCTCGAAAAGCTGCGCCAGAAGGCCAAGACGACCGTCTTCCTCGTCGATGCCTCGCGCACCAGCCCCTTCCCTAAATATGCCGTGGTCAAACGCGATGCGAATTCGCCGGGCGAGCCGATCGCGACATCGGGCCTGGGTCCCATCGGCCAGGCCGCCGACGCCACGAGCCAGCTCGTCGGCTTTGCCGCCGAGCCGCGCCAGGTCGCGATCGAGACGGGCAGCCCCTATGCCGCGGCCCTCATCAAGCACCTTCCGGCGAGCGCCGGTTATGACTTCGACCAGGTGATGACGATGGTGACCGAAGAGGTCACCCTTGCCACTCAGGGCCGGCAGCTGCCCTGGACCAACACCAGCCTGAAGCGCGTCCTCGTCTCCGGCGGCAAGGTCGAGGAACCCACTACCGATGAGGGGCGGCTGGCAGACGAGCGCCGCAAGCTCCTCCTCGCCATGGCGGGTGCCAATGCCGATACGCGGCTCGCGGTCGAAAATCTGAGCCGCGACCGTGAGCTGCCGCTCGATCCCCTCTTCGGCATGCTGCAGAACATGCAGACCGATGTGGCGGTAGGCCCCGACCAGCGCGATGAGCAGCTGCGCGCCGGTGCCGAAATCCTCAAAGTCCTCCTCGCTGAGCGCACGGCGCCTTTGCGCAAGGATGGCGACCTCAAGCGCCTCGGCGGCCTTGCCGATGGCGCCGTGAAGGAAGGCGCCATCGCCCTTGCCCTTCGATATCGCGCCATGGCTGCCGCGCGCGCCAATGACCTCGATGAGGTCCTCGACAAGCGTCAGCCTGCGGCGGGCGTCGCCGATCGCGTCGAGCTCGCCTCGACCTTCGCCGATTATGGCGATACCGTCGCCCTCACCTTCGATTATCGCCGGGCCGCCGAGCAATACCGCAAGGCCGTCGAGCAGGTCGAAGGCCAAAGCGCCATATGGGCCATCGAGTATCGCATGAGCGAGGCGGATGCCCTCGCCAATCTCGGCCGCTACAAGGGCGATGACAACGCCACGCGCTCGGCCATCGCCATCTATCAGGCGGTCGTGAACGATACCGGGCAGGGCAAGAATCCGATCGCCTGGGCTCAGGCCCAGAGCAATCTCGGTAATGCGCTCCAGGCGCTTGCCGCCCATACCGGCAATCGCGACTATGCGGTCAATGCCGTCGCTGCGTATCAGGCCGCCCTCACCCAGTGGACGCATGAGCGTTTCCCGCTCGAATGGGCGATGGCGCAGAACAATCTCGGCGGCGCCTTGCGTAATCTGGGCGAAAGCGAGCAAGGTCCGGACAGTCTCACCAAGGCGGTCGCGGCCTTCGAAGCAGCCCTCAGCGAATTGCGCCGCGAGCGGGCACCGCGCGAATGGGCGAAAGCCCAATTGGGCCTTGGCATGGCGCTGCGTGTGCTGGGCGAGCGCAAGAACGACGCGGGCAATCTGACGGGATCGCTCGCGGCCCTCGAGGCAGCACTCGGCGAATCGAAACGTGATCGCGATCCCTTGGGCTGGGGCGCTATCCAGTACAACATGGCCAAGGCGTTCCAGATCCTGGGCGATCTTGAAAGAAACACCCAGAAGACTCAGCAAGCGGTCGATACCTATCAACTGGCGCTCACCGAATTGACCCGCGAGCGCGTGCCGCAGCAATGGGCGCATATCCAGATCAGCCTCGGCTCGGCGTTGCAGACGGTCGGCGACAGCGAGACCGGCACCGATACACTGAAGAAGGCCACAGCCGCCTATGAGGCGGCTCTCGAGGTGACGACGCGTGAGCGGTTCCCGCTCGACTGGGCGCTCATCCAGAACAATCTGGGTGGCATTCTGCAGCGGATTGGCGAGCGCGAAGGCAATACGGATAGCCTGCTCAAGGCCATCTCCGCCTATGAGGCAGCCCTCAGCGAGAGGACCCGCACCAAGGCGCCGCATGAATGGGCCGCGACCCAAAACAATCTCGGCATCGTGTTCCAGACCCTTGGCGAACGCGACAACAACAGAGATTACTTGATGCGCGCGGTCGCCGCTTATGAGTCCGCTCTCATCGAATGGACGCGCGATAGCGTGCCGCTCGACTGGGCCACCGCCCAGCAAGGGATCGGTGATGCGCTGGCCGCCATCGCCGCGCATGAGCCCGACACCAGCAATCTGGTCAGGGCTGTCGCGTCCTACCGGGCGGCGCTGGAAGAGAGGCGGCGTGAGCGGGCCCCCTTCGCCTGGGCCGAAACCCAGAATGGCATTGGCGATGCCTATCTGGCGCTCGGCACGCGCGAGCCTGGCACTAGATATCTGAACAACGCCGTCCTCGCCTATGACTCAGCACTCTCCGTCTGGACGCGCGAGAACATGCCGCAGCAATGGGGGCTGGCCCAGAACAATCTGGGCCTCGCACTCCAGAAGATCGCCGAGCGCAAGAACAATACGGATGGTCTGATCAAGGCGATCACCGCCTATGAATCAGCTCTTGAGGTGCGGACGAAGGAGCGCAACCCGCTCGACTGGGCGATGACGCAGAGCAATCTCGGCACCGTGCTGCGCCTCCTCAGCGAACGTGATCGCAACTCGCCGCGCATGATGCGCGCGATCGCTACGCTCGAAGATGCCCTCACCGTACTCACCCGTGAGCAGCAGACGGTCGATTGGGCAAAGACCCAGCTCAATCTGGGCGCGGCGCAATTCAATATCGGAAAGCGCAAAAAAGATAAGGTGATGATGGAGAACGGCAAGCGCGCCATCCAGGCCGCCTGGGATGCCTATAAATCCACCGGCACGACGCAATATGACGCGTTCTTCACGCAGAGCATGAAGGGCATTGATGATGCTCTCGCGGTCTTTGCGCCGAAGCCGCCGCCCGAGCCGCAACCGGCACCTGGCGAAACGCAGGCAGATCCCACCAAGACGCAAGTGGATCCTGCCAAGGTTCAAGAAGATACTGCCAAGGTTCAAGAAGATCCCGCCAAGATCATGGAGGATCCTGCCAAGACCTTGGAAGAGTCGACAGAAACGCAAGAGGATACTGCCAAAGCGCCGGAAGATTCCGCCAATATTGAAGAAGAATCTCCGGAATCACTGGAGCTTCCCGAGGGGACACAACCGGGGGCCACCGCTCCTCAAGAAAATCCCACCCCTCCCGTGAAGCCTATAAAGAAGAAGATTATCAAGAAGGCTCCGGCCAAGAAGGTGCCTGACGAGAAGGCAGCCAAGCAGAAGCCCACTGATCAGAAGGCTGCCAACCAGAAGACTGCCAATCAGAAAACGACTACCCAGAAAGCGCCAGCCAAGAAACCGCCTGAGCCGAAGGCAACCGATCAAAAAATTCTCAAGAAGAAGAAAACCCAGCCTTGAGAATGAGATAGCTTTCGCGCGACTCGCGTCCCGAAAAATCAGCCATTTCCTTGGGCTGTGGATAGCGCGCATAATGTCCAAACGAGTCGCCCTTTGACGGCGCCAATCGCTATCTAGAGCACATGAACGCACAGAATGCCGCCCGGGTCATCGAGCCCGAACAAGACACCGACTCCTACCGCTCGCCGCCACATAATATCGAGGCGGAACAGGCGCTCTTGGGCGCGATCCTGGTCAATAACGAAGCGTGCGACAGGGTGTCGTCCTTCCTCGACGCTCAGCATTTCTTCGAAGCGGTGCATGCGCGCATCTATGAGGCGGCCGCCACCTTGATCCGCGCCGGCAAGCTCGCTTCGCCGGTGACGCTCAAAACCTTTTTCGAACGCGACGAAACTCTGAAGGATATCGGTGGGGCCACCTATCTCGCCCGCCTCGCCGCCGCCGCCACCACCATCATCAATGCCGAGGAATATGGCCGCTCCATCTATGAGTTGGCGCAGCGGCGCAAGCTCATCGACATCGGCACCGACATCGTCAACACCTCCTTCGACACGCCCGTCGACATGACGGCGCGCGACCTCATCGAGACGGCGGAACAAAGCCTCTATGAGATCGCCGAGACCGGCAAATACGGCCAGGGCTTCCAGGTTTTCGGCCGGGCGCTGACCGAAGCGGTCGACATGGCGGCCAATGCCTATCAGAGGGATGGCGGACTCTCCGGCATCTCGGCGGGCTTGCGCGATCTCGACGAGAAGATGGGCGGCCTTCAGGCGTCCGACCTCATCATCCTTGCGGCACGCCCCGCCATGGGCAAGACATCGCTCGCCACCAACATCGCCTATTACGTGGCGAAAAACTACAAGGCCGATCACCAGCCGGATGGCTCGGTCAGGATCCTCGATGGCGGCATCGTCGGCTTCTTCTCGCTCGAAATGTCGCAAGAGCAATTGGCGACCCGTATCATCGCCGAACAGTCGGGCATCTCGTCCGAGCGCATCCGCCGCGGCAAGATCACCGAGGAGGAGTTCCACCGCATCGTCGAAGTGTCGCGCGAATTGCAGGCGCTACCGCTCTATATCGACGCGACGGGCGGCCTCACCATCGCGCAGGTCGCCGCGCGGGCGCGGCGCCTCAAGCGCCAGCGGGGCATTGGCCTTCTCATCGTCGACTATCTGCAGCTCCTCGCCGGCTCACAGAAGCGTGCCTCCGAAGGCCGCGTCCAGGAAGTCACCGAGATCACGGTCGGCCTCAAAGCGCTCGCCAAGGAGCTCAAAGTGCCGATCATCGCCCTCTCCCAGCTCTCGCGCCAGGTCGAGAACCGCGACGACAAGCGCCCGCAGCTCGCCGATTTGCGTGAATCAGGCTCGATCGAGCAGGACGCCGACGTCGTGCTCTTCATCTATCGCGAGGAATATTACCTCGGCCGCACCGAGCCTCGGCCCAATACGCCCGAGCATTTCGAGTGGCAGGAGAAGATGAACCGCGTCACCGGCGTCGCCGAGGTCATCATCGGCAAGCAGCGCCATGGCCCGACGGGCATCGTCGAACTGCAGTTCGACGCCTCCCTCACCAAGTTCCAGGATCTGGTCAAGGCAGACCACTTGCCCGAGCAATTCTCGTAAAGCTTGCATCCTTGGGCGTTTGCCGCTTTATGCGGGGCCATGACTGCCCATAACGCCCATATCAGCGGCCCGCCCTCGGATCTGGCCGGCGCCATCCTGACCGTCGATCTCGACGCCATCCAGGAGAACTGGAAGCGGCTCGCGGCCAAAGCGGGCTCGGCTGAATGCGGGGCCGCGGTCAAGGGCAATGCCTATGGACTCGGCGTCGATCATGTGGCCCCCGCACTTTGGGCGGCGGGCTGCCGTACCTTCTTCGTGGCGCGGCCCATGGAAGGCGGCGAATTGCGCGGCCTCTTGCCGCGCGAGGCTATTATCTATGTGCTCGACGGCCTGTTTCCCGGCCAGGCTGAATTCTATGCCCGCGAGGATCTGCGCCCGGCCCTCATCACCCTCGAGGAGGCGCGCGAATGGGCGGCCTTCGGCACCGAATATGGCCGCAACCTGCCCTGCGCCATCCATGTCGACACCGGCATCAACCGGCTGGGCTTTTCGCCCTCCGCCTTCGAAGAGCTGATCGGCAATAACGAGATCATGGCCAGGCTCAACCTCGCGCTGCTGATGAGCCATCTGGCCTGCGCCGATGAGCCCAGCCACCCGCTCAATGGCCGCCAGAAGACGGCCTTCGCCGCCCTGCGCAAGCGTCTGCCCGGCGTCAAAGCGAGCCTCGCCAATTCGAGCGGCATCTTCTTAGGCGCCGACTACACCCATGACCTGGTGCGGCCCGGCATCGCGCTCTATGGCGGCAACCCGGTGGCGCCCAATGGTAATCCCATGCTGCCAGTCGCCCATCTCGAAGGCACGGTCCTGCAACTGCGCGAAATCGCCGCCGGCGAGAGCGTCGGCTATGGCGCCACCTGGCGGGCGACGCGGCAGACCCGTGTCGCGGTCCTGGGCGCCGGATACAAAGACGGTGTGCCGCGCTCCTTGAGCTCGCGCGCCACCAACGGGCCGGCCCAGGCCTATATCGGCGGAAAGCGCTGCCCGGTGATCGGACGCGTGTCGATGGACATGATGGCGGTCGATGTGACGGCGGTGCCCGTCGATCTCTGCCAGCGCGGAACAAGAGCGGAACTCATCGGCCGCAATATTGCCATCGATGAAACGGCAGAATGGGCAGGTACCATCTCCTATGAGCTCCTCACCCGTTTAGGCCAGCGCTTCACCCGTCTATATTCGGGGGGCGAATCGAACATCCCCAAGGCTCCCAACCCGTGAATTTCCTCGCCAATCTGGGCCGCGTCGTGCTGGCCCTCCTCGCTGAGACCGGGCGCATCGCGATCTTCCTCAAGGATGCGCTGCTGCAGGGTCTGACGCCGACGATCTATGTGCGCCAGATCCTCGAGCAGATGCTGAAGATCGGCTACAACTCTTTGCCCGTCGTCGGCCTCACCGCCTTCTTCACCGGTGGCGCCCTCGCCTTGCAGATCTATCTCGGCGGCTCGCGCTTCAATGCCGAGAGCCTGGTCTCGACCATCGTGGCGCTCGGTATCACGCGTGAGCTTGGCCCCGTGCTTGCCGGTCTCATGGTCGCGGGCCGTGTCGGCGCCTCGATCGCGGCCGAGCTCGGCACCATGCGGGTGACCGAGCAGATCGATGCCCTGACGACGCTCGCCACCAACCCGTTCAAATATCTCGTCGGCCCCCGCCTCATCGCCGGCGTCATCACATTGCCGATCCTCGTCGGCATCGCCGATACGATCGGCATCATGGGCGGCTATATCGTCGGCACACGCTCGCTCGGCTTCAACTCCTATGCCTATGTCAAGAACACCGTCGACTTCCTGCAGATCGACGACGTGACGTCGGGCCTCATCAAGGCGGCCGTCTTCGGCTTCATCATCACGCTCATGGGCTGCTATCACGGCTTCAACTCGAAAGGCGGCGCGCAAGGCGTCGGCCGCGCCACCACGAACGCGGTGGTGAGCTCGGCCATTCTCATCCTCGCCGCCAATTTCGTCCTCACCTCGCTGTTGTTCTCGGAGTGATCTGATGGACGAGACCGGCCACATCATTCTGAAAGATGTCCGCAAGGCCTTTGGGTCGAAGAATGTCCTGAACGGCGTCAATCTCTCGGTGCCGAAAGGCCGCTCGATGGTCGTCATCGGGGGCTCCGGCACCGGCAAATCGGTGATGATCAAGTCCATCCTCGGCATCCTTCGCCCGGATTCGGGCTCGATTACCATTGGCGGGGAGGAAGTGACGGGACTTCGCGGCAAGGACCGCGATCAGTTCCTCTTGCGCTTCGGCATGCTGTTCCAGGGGGCCGCCCTCTTCGATTCCCTTCCCGTCTGGGAGAATGTCGCCTTCGGCCTCATCCAGGGACGCAACATGGCGCGCAAGGACGCGCGCGATATTGCGATGGAGAAATTGCGGCAAGTGGGCCTCGGCCCCGAAGTCGGCCTGCTCTATCCGGCCGAGCTGTCAGGCGGCATGCAGAAGCGCGTCGGCCTCGCGCGTGCGGTCGCGGCCGACCCCGAGATCATCTTCTTCGATGAGCCGACGACGGGCCTCGATCCGATCATGGCCGATGTCATCAACAATCTCATCGTCGATTGCGTGAAGCGGCTCGGCGCCACCACCATCTCCATCACGCATGACATGGTCTCCGCGCGCAAGATCGCCGACCGCATCGCCATGATCCACAAAGGCGAGATCATCTGGCAAGGTCCGGCACCCGCCATCGATACGAGCGGCAACCCTTATGTCGACCAGTTCATCCACGGCCGCGCCGAGGGCCCGATCCAGATGGAAATCTTGAAGGCGTAGTCCCCGTCTCGTCATGGCCGGGCTTGACCCGGCCATCCAGCGCATCCACGGGCTCAGAAACTCAGATAAAGATCCTCCCACTCGGGATTCATCTTCTCGATGAGATCGAGTTTCCACTTGCGCGGCCAGCGCTTGAGTGAGGTTTCTCGCTGGATCGCATCTGCAACGGATGGGTAGGTTTCATACCAGACAAGCATCTTCAGACCATATTTGCGCGTGAAGATACTACCGCGTCCTTCCTTGTGGTCATAGACACGTCCAGAAAGACTGCTCGTGACGCCGATATAGATCGTGCCATTCCGCTTATTCGCCATGATATAGACGAAACCCTCTTTCATGGCCCGATCGTCGGCACGACTGGATGGCCGGGTCAAGCCCGGCCATGACGAGGTGGGGACAAAAAAAGAAGGGCCGCGCGAGGCGGCCCTTCCCGTGAGATGCCTTGATCAGCACCCCGAATAGGGATCAATCAGAAAAGGCCAGGAGCCTCCGCTGCGATCCGCTCGAGCCTGATCAAAGCAGTGAACTCACTCGACATCGGATCACCTCCTTTCGATTGTTGAAACCGCCCCTAGTGTGGGGGCTTGCGGGGAGAATTTCAAGCGGGCAATTTCAGGTCCCCTTCACCCAGGACCGATCATGCTTTCAGCTGACACCATCATCACCAACGCCAAGATCCTGACCATGGACCGGGAACGCCCGCGCGCCGAGGCTCTGGCGATCGCCCGCAACCGCCTCCTTGCCGTCGGCGGCAAGGAGGACATATCAGGCTTCAAGGCCAGCCATACACGGGTGATCGACGCCAGGGGCAAGACTGTGCTGCCCGGTATCATCGAAAGCCACATGCACCTCTTTATCGGCGCGGTCGAGCTCGACAGCCTGATGGTCACCGGTGTTGAAGGCATCGATACCTTGACCCGCATGGTGCGCGATTATGCGAAGACGCGGCCTGACGACCGGATCATCGTTGCCAATGGCGCGACCTACATGGCGATCCGGCCGTCCGGCGTGATCACCCGGCATGATCTCGACCAGGTCATGCCCAATCGCCCGTTCATTCTCTGCTGCTTCGATCATCACACGGTCTGGGCCAATACGCTGGCGCTCAAGGAAGCGGGTCTCCTTCACGGCAGGGAATTGCCGCCCGGCAATGAGATCGTGATGGGATCTGACGGTCTGGCCTCGGGTGAGCTCAAGGAGCCTGGGGCCTACGGTCCCGTCTTCGCTTTGACCCCGACCCAGGGACGTGAAGGGCTCGGGATGGGCACAGGTCAGGATCCGGTGCCGCCGGCGACGGCTGCCCAGCGGCGCACGGATATGGCAGCGATCAAGCGCGGCCTCGAATACTGTGCCTCGCTGGGCATCACCTCCATCCACAATATGGACGGCAATTTCTACCAGCTCGAGCTCCTCGATGCCTTGCGCCATGAAGGCGACCTTCTCTGCCGCGTGCAGGTGCCGTGGCACCAGAAGAACTATTTCCCGCTCGAGCGCGTCGATGAAGCGGTCGAGATGCGCAGGCGCTACCATGACGACATGCTCTATTCGGGCCGCGTCAAGGTCTTCATGGATGGCGTGCTCGAATCCATGACGGCGCTGGTGCTCGATGATTATCCGAACCATCCGGGCGAGCGCGGCCTGCCGCTCTTCACCGCCGATGAGTTCAACCAATTGGCGACCCGTGCCGACAAGCACGGGCTGCAGATCAGCGTCCATGCGATCGGCGATGGCGCGGTCAGGCGCACGCTCGATGGCTTTGAAGCGGCGCGCAAGGCGAACGGCAAGCGGGATTCACGGCATCGCATCGAGCATATCGAGGTGATCGATCCCGCCGATATCAAACGCTTCAAGGAACTGGGCGTCGTGGCCTCGATGCAGCCTATCGTGGGGCTCGGTGTGCCAGGCGTTCCGCTCGAGCCCTGCCGCGAGCGCATCGGCCGGAAACTGCCTTACGCCTATGGCTGGCAGACCTTGCGGCAAGCCGGCGCCCATATGAGCTTCTCCTCCGATTGGCCCGTCTCGCCGCTCGATCCGTTCCTCGGCATGCAATCGGCCATGACCCAGGTACCGCTCGAACCTGATTGCCCGCCGCAGCGCCAGAACCTCATGGATACGATCGCCGCCTTCACCTCGGACGGCGCCTATACCGAATTCGCCGAGACCAAGAAGGGCCGGCTGAAACAAGGATTGCAGGCCGATGTGGTCGTCCTCGACGGGGATATCGAGACGACCCCTGCGGCACAGGTCTCGACCATCAAGCCCGTGGTCACGATCTGTGATGGGCGTGTCACCTTCGACCGGGAGGCGTGAGCGCCTGTTCAATTGCCCGTGATCCCGGACGGGCAGAGGTAACGCTTGAGCGTGCGCCGGCGTAATGATCCACGTGGCCGGCCTGCTCCGGCCGTGAGTGGAGATTTGACATGGTCCAAGCCTACACACCCTTTTCATCTCGCCCGATCCGGCTTCTCGCCACCGTCGCGGCGCTCCTCACCGGTTGCGTCATGCTTAGTGCCGGCTCAGCCTCGGCCCAGGAAGGCCTCGAAATCCCCGCCCCCACTTTGGACGAAGCGGCAGCGACGGCCAAATCGGAAGTCGCGGTCCTCGCCGGCGGCTGTTTCTGGGGCGTGCAAGGCGTCTTCCAGCATGTCGATGGCGTCACCAATGTCGTGTCGGGCTATGCCGGCGGCGAGGCGCAGACGGCGCAGTATGAAATGGTGGGCAGTGGCGCCACGGGTCATGCCGAAACGGTCAAGATCACCTTCGATCCGAGCAAGATCAGCTATGGCCGCATCCTGCAGATCTATTTCTCCGTCGCCCATGATCCGACCCAGCTCAATCGCCAAGGGCCGGATGTCGGCACACAGTACCGCTCGGCCGTGTTCCCCACGAGCGATGAGCAGGCGAAGGTCGCCAAGGCCTATATTGCGGAGCTCGACCAGGCGAAGCTCTATGGTGCGGCCATCGTCACCAAGATCGAGCCCGGCCATGATTTCTATCCGGCCGAGGCCTATCATCAGGACTTCCTGACGCTCAACCCGACCTATCCCTATATCGTCTATAACGACCTGCCGAAGATCGACAATCTGAAGCGACTCTTCCCCAAGCTCTATCGTGACGATCCGGTGCTGGTCTCGGAAGCGGGCCTCTCCAACTAGATCAGATCACTTGGCCTTCGACAAATTGAGGGCACTGGCGGCGCGAATGAGCGTCTTCAGGGCCTTCTCATTGATCTTGTCGCCGTCGCGGATGTCGATGGCGCGCCGTGTATTGCCTTCGAGACTAGAATTGAACAGCTTTGCAGGATCCGGCAGCGAAGCGCCCTTGGCGAAGGTCAGCTTCACGACGGCCTTGTAGGTTTCGCCGGTGCAAATGATGCCGCCATGCTCCCACACCGGAACACCCCGCCACTTCCATTCCTCGACCACGTCCGGGACGGCCTCCTTGATGATCGCCCTGACGCGCGCCAGCGTCTCGCCCCGCCAGTCGCCCAGCTCCTTTATTCGTCCATCGATCAGCCGAGAGGGAGAGTCCGTCTTCACAGGTGATGTCGCTTTCTTCATGACTTGGCATCCTCTCACATTTTTTCGCCGGGCAGTTTGCTCGCCTGCTTCACCCAATCGACGAATTGCCCTTCATCCAATTCACCCTCACGGATGTCGAGATAGCGCACTTCCTTGTGCTTGGACGTACCGAGGGGAACGGGCTTGAGCGACGTGCCGCGGAAGAATGTCACTTTGATGTATTTAGCAAAGCAATGATAGGCGAGGAACCAGCCCTGGCCCTCGATGCCATAAAAGGGCGAGTTCCACTTCACCGCCTTGCTCACGCCTGGAACGGTGTGCACAATGAGAGTGTCGAGCTTGCGCCCGAGATCGTGTTTCCAGCCGGGCATAGCCGCGATAAAGGCCTGGACGGGCGCATCGCCGTAGCCCTTGGCGATCTGAGGATTGCCGCCCGAAAGAAGGACCACCTTACCCGCTTTCGGCTTGGCCATGGGCTTGCGCGGTTTGACGGCCGTCTTCTTCGCGACCTTCGATGTTTTCCCGGCCATGGCGTTCACCCCCATCAATGGATTCTCTTCACGCGATGATATGGGAATGCGGGCTTCGAGCAAGATTCCTCGAGCTGTCGTTAAGGAAGGCGTCGTTCGACCCGCCCCTTTCTTGATATCTCCGGGCCTGCTAATCAGCAGCCCGCATCCAGGTCTTCCTTCCCCATGTCCGCCCCCAAATTCCCGTGGTTCAGCCCTATTCTCGCCGGTGCGACGCTGCGCGATCGCCTGATCGCGAGCATTGGCACCATGATTTGCATTGGCCTCACCGGTCTCGTCTGCGGCCTCTGTTTCGGTCCTGATCCGCTCCTGCCGCTGATCGTGGCTCCGATTGGCGCTTCCGCGGTCCTCCTCTTCGCCGTGCCGGCAAGCCCCCTCGCCCAGCCCTGGCCCATCATTGGCGGCAATACGATCTCGGCCCTGGTCGGCGTTGCCGTCATGCAGGTGCTGCCCGACCCGCTCTATGCCACGGGCATTGCCGTGGCTTTGGCCATCATCGTCATGTCGCTCACCCGCTGCCTCCATCCCCCGGGTGGGGCCGCGGCCTTGACCGCGGTGATCGGCGGTCCTGCCGTCATCAAGGCCGGCTTCCTCTTTGCTTTTGTGCCCATCGCGCTCAATTCGGTGCTGCTCGTCGTCCTCGGCGTCATTTTCCACAAGCTCACCCGGCGGGCCTATCCGCATGCAGCGCAGGCGCCCGCCGTCAATGAGCACAAGACCAAGGACCGCCCGGCCGCCTTGCGGGTCGGCGTGCAAAGTGCCGATATCGATGCCGCTCTCGCCAAGACGGGGGAGACTTATGACATCGATCGGCAGGATCTCGATCGCCTGCTGCGCGAGGTCGAGACCCAGGTCCTGTCGCGCATGCACAGCATGATCAAAGCGCGCGAGATCATGTCGCGCGATGTGGTGACCGTCGATGGGAACGCGCTCAGCGAACGGGCGCGGCGCCTGCTTCTCGATCACGATATCAGGACGCTTCCCGTTCTCGATGAAGTGGGCAAGCTCGCGGGCACGATCGGCCTTCGCGAGCTGGCTGCCGGACCTGAGCGCATTCGCGACCGGATCTCGCCTGCCGTCACTGCGTCACCCGATGCGCCGATCACCGATCTCATTCCCCTCCTCAGCAACGGGCGCATCCACGCGGTGATCATCACCGACGGGGACGGCCGGATTGCCGGGATCGTCACCCAGACCGACCTTCTGGTCGCGGTGTCGCGCGCTTTGCTGGCAAAAGACCTGGCCGATGCCGAAAGGTGGAAGCCCCTTACCGGCAATTGGCCGGTCGCTGCCGCTTGACGAGGGGCCAGATCCGGGCGGCGAAGTTTTCCTGCCATCTTGCGCCGACTCTTGGCGCGCCCTATCTCCCTGTCCCATGGCCAAAGCAGCTTCCCAGTTCGTCTGCCAGTCCTGCGGCGCCGTTTCCTCGAAATGGGCCGGGCGCTGCGATAATTGCGGCGAATGGAACACCATCGTCGAGGAAGCCGCGGCCGCTCCCGTCTCGGGCGCCAAGGGTGCAAGCCTGCCCAAGGGCCGCGTCACCCGGCTCGTCGGCCTCAAGGGCGACACGGCAGCACCCGCCCGTATCGAGACCGGCATCGCCGAGCTCGATCGCGTCGCGGGCGGCGGCTTCGTGCCGGGCTCGGGCGTGCTCGTCGGTGGCGATCCGGGCATCGGCAAATCCACTCTTCTCCTCCAGGCCATGGCGGCGCTCGCCAATAAGGGGCGGCGCGTCATCTATGTCTCAGGCGAGGAAGCCATCGCGCAAGTGAGGCTCAGGGCCGAAAGGCTCGGCATAGCCGACAGCGCGGTCCTGCTCGCCGCCGAAACCAATGTCTCCGACATCGTGGCAACGCTCAATGAGGGCAATGTCCCGGCGATTGCCGTCATCGATTCGATCCAGACCTTGTGGTCACCCGTCATCGAGGCAGCCCCTGGTACCGTCTCGCAGCTCAAAGCGGGCTCGGAGGCGCTCATCCGCTTCGCCAAGCAGAAGGGCACCACCATCCTTCTGGTCGGTCATGTGACCAAGGACGGCCAGATCGCCGGCCCCAAGGTCATCGAGCATATGGTCGATACGGTGCTCTATTTCGAAGGCGACCGCGGCCACCAGTTCCGCATCCTGCGGGCGGTCAAGAACCGCTTCGGCCCGACGGACGAGATCGGCGTGTTCGAGATGTCGGATGGCGGTCTCAAGGAAGTCGCCAACCCGTCGCGCCTCTTCATGGGCTCGGGCGAGCATCCGACACCGGGCTCGGCGGTTTTCGCCGGCATCGAAGGCACGCGGCCCCTCCTCATCGAGGTTCAGGCGCTCGTTTCCCCTTCGCCTTTCGGCAATCCACGGCGCACCGTCGTCGGTTGGGACGCCAACCGGCTCGCCATGGTGCTGGCCGTGCTCGAGGCGCGGGCTGGCGTCCAGGTCGGCAATCACGATGTCTATCTCAATGTCGCGGGCGGCCTCAAAGTCAGGGAAACCGCGGCCGATCTCGCCGTCGCCGCCGCCATCCTCTCCTCGCTCACCGGCACGATCGTGCCCCATGGCACGACACTCTTCGGCGAGATCGCGCTCTCAGGCGCCATCCGTGCGGTGAGCCTTGCCGAGGCACGTGTCAAAGAGGCACACAAGCTTGGCCTGCGCGAGGCCGTAACCGCCGCGCGACCCGAGCTTTCCGGACCAAAAGGCTTTAAAATCAAAGCGTTAGAGACAATCAGCGACCTCGTGGCCTGGGCGGCATCACAGCCGAAAGGCCTCGCCCGAATCGCCTAGCCCATGCCACAAAAGCTGCCTATAAGATCGCCGTTACAGGCCCTCAATGGACGGACTGGCTAATGCCATTTCAACTGCTTGATATCATTCTCGCCGGCATCATGATCATTTCGGGACTGCTCGCGCTGATGCGCGGCTTCACCCGCGAGGTGCTCTCTCTCATCGCCTGGGGTGCTGCGGCGGTCGCCGCTTATTTCGCGATCAAGACACCCGAGCTTGTCGCCTTCGCCGGCCAATATCTCCCGAAACCCGACATCGTGGCCAAGATCGCCGTCGGCGGCGGCGTGTTTCTGGTGGTGCTGATCGTCGTATCGCTTGTCAGCGTGAAGCTCTCCGATGTCGTGGTCGATTCCGCCGCTGGTGCTTTCGACCGCACGCTCGGCTTCTTCTACGGGTTGGCCCGCGGCCTCGTGCTCGTCGTCATCGCCTATCTCTTCTATGGCTGGCTCATTCCGCTCGAGCGGCAAGAGGAATGGGTGAAGAATGCCCGCTCGCTGCCTTTGATCACCATGGTCAAGGACGTCATCATCGATCTCGTTCCGCCCGATATTGCCGAGACCCTCGCCAATTCTTCGAACATCGGCACCCAGGCGCCGGTGCAGCAACCGCCTGCGGCACAGACCAATACCGGTGAGACACAAAGCCCCGCTGGCGAGACACAACCCCCTGTTGGCGAGACACAAAGCCCCACGGGCGAAACGCAAACGCCGACGCAGAGTGATCAAGGCGGGCTTGACCAATTGATCCAGGGCACGCAAGGCGGCCAGCAGCAGCAAAGCTCGCCGCCGCCCGAAAATCAGGAGCAGCCGGATTTCGGCGGTCAGACCAACCCCAATTAAGGATTATGTGATGGCGGCGAATCCCGAATTCGATCTCGATCTCGACGGCGATACGCTGCGTGAGGAATGCGGCGTATTCGGCATATTCGGCCATGACGACGCTGCCGCCCTCACCGCGCTTGGCCTTCATGCCTTGCAGCATCGCGGCCAGGAAGCGGCGGGCATCGTTGCCTTCAATGGCGAGCGGTTCAATTCGGAGCGCCGCCTCGGCCTCGTCGGCGATCACTTCTCGAACGAGAATACCATCAAGCGCCTGCAAGGCCGCGTGGCTTTGGGCCATGTGCGCTATTCGACGACCGGCGAAACCATCCTGCGCAATGTGCAGCCGCTCTTCGCCGAACTCGCCACGGGCGGTCTCGCGGTGGCGCATAATGGTAATCTCACCAACGGCTTGACACTCCGGCGTGAGCTCGTGGCGCAAGGCGCCATTTGCCAGTCGACATCCGATACCGAGGTCATTCTCCATCTCGTCGCGCGCTCGCAGAAGCCGCGCCTCGTCGAGCGCTATATCGATGCGCTGCGCGCCCTCGAAGGCGCTTATTCGCTGGTCGCCATGACCAATAAGAAGCTCATCGGCGCCCGCGATCCTCTGGGCATCAGGCCTCTGATCCTGGGTGAGCTCAACGGCGCCTATATATTGTGCTCTGAAACCTGTGCGCTTGACATCATCGGCGCGCGTTTCGTGCGCGAAGTCGAGAATGGTGAAGTGATCGTCATCTCGGAGGACGGGGTCGAGTCGCTCAGGCCCTTCCCCCGCATGCAGGCGCGGCCTTGCGTCTTCGAATACGTCTATTTCTCGCGGCCCGACAGCATCCTCGGTGGCCGCTCCGTCTACGAGGTGCGCAAGCAGTTCGGCCGCCAGCTGGCCCAGGAAGCACCAGCCGATGTCGACGTCATCATCCCGGTGCCGGATTCGGGCGTTCCGGCGGCGTTGGGCTATGCGCAGCAGTCGAAGATCCCCTTCGAGCTCGGCATCATTCGCAATCACTATGTCGGTCGCACCTTCATCGAACCGACCCAGACCATCCGGGCGCTCGGCGTCAAGCTCAAGCACAATGCCAATCGCGCGGTGATCAGCGGCAAGCGCGTGCTGCTCGTCGATGACTCGATCGTGCGCGGCACCACCTCGGTCAAGATCGTGCGCATGATGTATGAAGCGGGAGCGCGCGAAGTCCACATGCGCATCGCCTGCCCGCCGATCCGGCATCCTGATTTCTACGGCATCGATACGCCGGAGCAGAAATCGCTGCTCGCCGCCACGCATACGCTCGAGGAGATGCGTGAGTATATCGGCGTGAACTCGCTCGCCTTCCTCTCGGTCGACGGGCTCTACCGTGCTGTCGGCTACGAAAAGCGCGACCCGATCCGCCCGCAATTCACCGATCACTGCTTCACCGGCGATTACCCGACCCACCTCACCGACATTGTCGGTGAATCCGCCAAGCAGCAATTGTCGCTTCTCGCCGAGGCCGGCTGACCTTCATGACCAGAGAACTTGAGAACCGCATCGCGGTCGTCACCGGTGCGTCGCGCGGCATCGGTAAATATGCCGCCCTTGGCCTTGCCCAAAAGGGCGCTCATATCGTTGCCATGGCCCGCACCCAGGGCGGGCTCGAGGAGCTCGATGATGAGATCAAGGCGGCGGGCGGCTCGGCCACGCTAGTGCCGGCCGACATCAAGGACTATGCGGCGCTCGATCGCCTGGGTGCCGCCATCCACGAACGCTGGGGTAAGCTCGACATCCTGATCGGCAATGCCGGTACCTTGGGCAAGCTTTCGCCGCTCGGCCATATCGAGCCCAAGACATGGGATGAGGTGATGGCTATCAATGTGACGGCCAACTGGCGGCTCATCCGCTCGCTCGATCCTCTGCTCAAGCGCTCCGATGATGCGCGCGCGATTTTCGTGACCTCAGGCCAGGCCTATAAGACGACGGCCTATTGGGGTCCCTATTCGACATCCAAGGCCGCCCTCGAGGGGCTGGTCGGCACCTATGTGGCCGAGAGCGCCCAGACGACGGTCAGCGTGAACATGTTCAGCCCTGGCCCGACGCGCACCCGCATGCGCGCCCAGGCCATGCCCGGCGAAGACCCCGAGACCTTGCCCAGCGCCGAAGACGTGGCAGCCCAACTCGTCGAAATGTGCCTGCCCGGCTTCAAGGACAGAGGCGCCACCTACCGATACGCGCCGACGGGATTGTTCAAGTTCAAGCGGCCTTCGTAAGCCAGCCCTGCGGGGCATGGAACTTTCGGCCAGGCTCATGCTTTTAGGGAGACGGTCATCTCCCCGGAGGCAAGCATGGACAAAGTCGCTCGCGAACGCCGAAAAGCTCCTCTCATTACCCCGAGCGCGCTCGGCCAGAATGCGGTCAAGGATATCTCCGCGGTCCTTGCCGCCCTCCTCGCCGACATGTTCGCGCTTTATATGAAGACCAAAAACTTCCATTGGCACGTGTCCGGTCCACATTTCCGCGACTATCACCTGATGCTCGATGAGCAGGCTGCTCAGATCTATGCCACGACCGATGATATCGCCGAGCGGGCGCGCAAGATCGGCGGAACGACGATCCGCTCCATCGGCCATATCGCCAAGCTGCAACGCATTACCGATAATGACGCGGACTTCGTGACGCCGGAAGACATGCTGGCGGAACTGCGCGAAGACAATATCGGACTTACCCAACGCCTGCGTGAGACGCATGACGTCTGCGACGAACATGGCGACGTCGCAACGGCAAGTTTGCTCGAGAACTGGATTGATGAAGCTGAGCGACGGGTCTGGTTCCTCTTCGAAGCGGGACGCAAATCGTAAGTCAGGGGGAACTCGACCTGCCTGGTCTGACCACGATTCCAGAAACTTGATGGAATGCGGGGTTCTTCTGAGTGAATCCCGTCAAGGTGAGACAGTCGCGTCTTGCAGACATCAAGTTTGAATGAAGCGACGTGCAAATGATCGCGCGTATTGACGCCTAACGATCAATCGCATAGCTTTTGTCATACAAAACTTTTGTCATACAAATCAAAAAGCAACCATTCCTGCCGCTCGGCACCCCGTCGTGCGGCACACTTAGGGAGGAACTAAATGAAACGTTTGCTTATGGCTGGCGCCGCCTTGGCGCTTGCTTTGTCGGTAACCATGAGCGCCGGGGCGCAAGACAAGAAGACCCTCGTCTTCGTCGTCAACGGCGCGTCGGACTTCTGGAAGATCGCCGATGCCGGCCTCAAGAAGGCACAGGAAGAGCTGCCGAACTATACGCTTGAGATTAAATATCCCGAGCAGTCTTCGGCCGCTATCCAACAGCGTCTGATGGACGATCTCGTCGCCGCCGGCGTATCCGCCGTCATGGTGAGCGCCGTCGATCCCAAGACCTCGACCGAGGCCCTCGACCGCGTGGCCAGCCAGGTTCCGCTCTTCACCACCGACAGCGATGCGCCGCAATCCAAGCGTATTGCCTATATCGGTAGCTCCAATGTCGAGCTCGGCAAGGACGCCGGCAAGCTCATGCTGAAGGCCCTGCCCGAAGGCGGCAAATGCGTCGGCTTCGTCGGCCTGCCCGGCGCCGACAATGCGCGTGAGCGCATCGAAGGCGTGCAAGCCACCATCAAAGGCTCCAAGGTCGAGATGGTCGATGTGCGTGGCGATGATATCGATTTCGCCCGCGCCAAGCGCAATGTCGCCGACGCTTTGTCGGCCATGCCGGATGTCGCCTGCATGGTCGGCTTCTATTCTTACAATACGCCTCTCATCTACGAAGCGCTGAAAGAGTCGGGCAAGCTCGGCCAGATCAAGATCATCGGCTTCGATGAGGACCCGGTGACACTGGGTGGTGTGCGTGAGGGCATGATCGAAGGCACCGTCGTCCAGAATCCATATGAATGGGGCTATCAGGGCATGAAGCTGATGGCGAAATACCTGGAAGGCGACAAATCCGGCATTCCCGCGGATGGGCTCATCATTGTCCCCGGGCAAGTCATCGACAAAGCCAATGTCGATGCCTTCGAGGCCGAGCTGAAAGCGCGCGTCGGGAAATAGACTACGATAAGGGGACCGGCCGGCGCTCTTGTGCCGGCCGGAAATCCGCGCCAAGCTTCAGTGCAAGATGGCCGATCCATTTCTTGAGCTCATCGACATCAGCAAGTCCTATCCGGGCGTCGCCGCCCTGAAGAGCGTAACCATGTCCGTGGCCAAGGGTGAGGTCATTGGCCTCGTCGGCGAGAATGGTGCGGGAAAATCCACCTTGATGCGCATTCTAGGCGGCGTGGTCGCGCCGGACCAGGGTCTTCTGCGCATCGACGGTGTCGCCCACACGGCCATGAGCATCGGCGGCGCCAGCAAGGCCGGCATTGCCTTCGTCCATCAGGAACTCAACCTTTTCGATAATCTCGATGTCGCGGCCAATGTGTTCATCGGGCGCGAGCCGCGTAAAGGCGGACCACTCAGGCTGGTCGATACGCAAGCCATGCGGCAGCGAACCGAGCCGTTTCTGCGCAAGCTCGGCGCCGATTTCAGCCCGACGACCCCGGTGGCACAATTGTCGCTGGCGCAGCAGCAACTGGTCGAAATCACTAAGGCGCTTTCCATCGATGCCCGCCTCGTCATCATGGATGAGCCGACATCGAGCCTCACCGTCAACGAAACGAACCGGCTCCTTAAGATCATCGCCGACCTGAAATCGAGCGGGGTCAGCGTGATCTTCATCTCGCATCGCTTGCATGAGGTGGAACGCTGCGCTGACCGGGTCATCGTGCTGCGCGACGGACGCAAAGTGGGCGAACTCGAAGGCAGCGCGATCAAGCATGAGGCCATGATCCGCCTGATGATCGGACGCGACCTCAAATCTCTCTATATTCCGCCCAAAGTACCGCCCGGCATTGATGCCTTGACGCTCCGCAGCTTCCGGACCAGCGCCTTTCCGGACAAGGAAGTCGACCTTGCCGTGCGCCAAAGCGAGATCCTGGGTCTTGCCGGCCTTGTCGGATCGGGCCGTACCGAGGTGGCGCGCGCCATATTCGGCATCGATCGCCAGGTGGGGGGCGAGATCCAGCTGAAAGGCCAACCGATCCGCATCGGGCGCCCGCGCGAGGCCATCGACAAGGGCATTTTCCTCATCCCTGAAGACCGCAAGCAATTCGGCCTGTTGCTCGATATCCCGATCAGCGAGAACATCTCCCTGCCGGATCTCGCGAACTATGCCGAAGCCTGGATGGTGCAGCCTAAGCGCGAGAACGAGAATGCCGAGCGCCAGCGGGTCCGCCTCAATATCCGGGCGCCCAATGTCGGGGTGCTTGCCGGAGCACTTTCCGGCGGCAATCAGCAGAAAGTCGTGCTGGCGAAATGGCTCTCGATGAAGCCTGAGATCATCATATTCGATGAACCGACGCGCGGCGTCGATGTCGGCGCCAAGCAGGAAATCTACGAGCTCATGCGGGCATTAAGCGATGCCGGCGTCGCCATATTGATGATCTCCAGCGACATGGAGGAAGTGATCGGCGTCAGCGACCGGATCGCGGTGATGCATGAAGGTCGCATCGGCGGCTTTCTCGACCGCAGCCAGTTCAGTGAGGACAATGTATTGCGGCTGGCCGTCGGCAAGGCGCTCAATTAGGATACTTCATGCTCAAGAAAGACCTCGGCCTCTTCATCCTCATCGTCGTCGTCTCGGCAACGGTCGCCTTCATCAATCCGCGCTTCCTCCTGCCGATCAATCTCTCCAACACGATGAACCTCATCGGCCTCTACGGCATATTCTCGATCGGCGTCGGGCTCGTCATCATCACTGGTGGTATCGAGCTCTCTGTTGGCTCCATGTTTGCCTTGCTCGGCGTCGTTTTCGTCGATCTTCTTTCCAATTACGAGATCAACTGGGTGATCGCGTTCATTCTCATCGTGATCGCCGGACTGGTGCTCGGCGGACTGCACGGCTTTCTGGTCACGCGGATGGGACTGCAGCCCTTCATCGTCACATTATGCGGCCTTCTCATCTATCGTGGCGTGGCGCGCTTCTATACCGAAGATGCGACGGCGGGCTTCCCGTTCGGTGTCTCCTACCCCGCCTTGCAATGGCTGACCGCCGGACGAACCTTCGGTATCCCGCATAGCTTCGTCGCTTTCATCATCATCGCGCTCATCATGGGCGTCGTGCTGCATCGCTCGGTCTTCGGGCGATATCTCTTCGCCGTCGGCAAGAATGAGGAAGCGGCGCGCTATTCCGGGATTGCGACAAAGACCGTCATTTCTTCGGCCTATATCATCTGCGGCGGCCTCGCAGGCCTCGCGGCAGTCTTCCTCACCCTTTACACCCGCTCGATCTCGCCTGCGACGCACGGCAATTTCTATGAGCTCTATGCGATTGCGGCTGCCGTTCTCGGCGGTTGCAGCTTGCGTGGCGGCGAAGGCTCGATCCTCGGTATCGTGCTCGGCACGATCCTGCTTCAGGTCCTGCAGAACCTCGTCAATCTTCTCGGCATCCCGAGCTCGCTTAACTTCGCGGTGATCGGCGCCGTCATTTTGTTCGGCGTGCTGGCCGATCAGCAAATCGCGCGGCATGGAGGTTTCGGGCAGTTCTTCAAGCGAACCCGCCCAGCAGCCCAACCGGCCGCCGAGAAGCAGACTTAGACCGCGAAGCCCAGACCGCGCAGGTCACGCGCCAAAGTTTCGGGCGAAGAAAAATGCAGGGCCTGCATGCCCACGGCACGGGCGCCTTCGACATTGTGCAGGCTGTCATCGACGAAGACGGCGCTTTCCGGCCTGACCTCATAACGATCGAAGAACAGCTCGAAGATCTCGCGGTCCGGCTTCAACAAGCCTTCATCGCCCGACACCACGATGCCGTCGAAGCTGTTGAGGAAGGGGAAGCGCTCGCGTGACTCCTTGAACTTGTCCTGGTTCCAATTGGTGATGGCATAGATCGGCACGCCTTTGTCCTTCAGCGTCTTGAGGATGGCGACAGTGCCGTGGATCGGACCCGAGATCGTCTCGTGCCACTCCTCATCGAAGGCCCGGATCATCGGATGCCATTCGGGCGGATGCTCCTTGACCAGAAGATTGACGGCTTCCGCGAAGCTGCGGCCTCTATCCTGCTCGATATTCCAGGCCGGCGTGCAGACATTCTTGAGAAACCACTCCATCTCGTCCTCGCGGCCCTGGAAATAGCGGCGATAGAGATTGCGCGGGTCCCAGGCGACAAGGACATTGCCGATATCGAAGACGACGGTGGTGACATTCGCGGTCATTTCTTCTTGTCCTTGTCGAAGGGATTGCGGCCGCCGCGCCGGTTGAAACGCAAAGGCGTGCCCCACAGGTCGAAATCTTCTCTGAGGCCGTTCATGAGATAGCGCACATAGCTTTCCGGCAGGTTGTCGAGCTGGTTGCCGAAGAGCGAGAAGGTCGGCGGCCGGGCATTGACCTGCGTCATGTATCTGATCTTGATGCGCCGCCCCGAAGGAGCCGGCGGCGGATTGCGTTCCAGTGCCTTCTCGAGCCAGCGATTGAGCTGGCCTGTCGAGATGCGGGTATTCCATTTCTCGGCCGCAGCGAAGACCGCTTCCATCAGCTTGTCGAGGCCCTTCTCCTGATGCGCCGAGAGCGGAACGATGGTGACGCCGCGGATCTCAGGCAAGATTTCGGCCATGTCCTCTTTCACGACCTTGAGCCGTTTCTGCTTGTCCTCGACCATGTCCCATTTCGACAACGCAATGACGACAGCCCGGCCCTCTTGCGCCGCGAGATCGGCGAGCGTCAGGTCCTGGCGCTCGATCTCGAGCGCCGCATCAATCAGAACGACGACCGCATCGGCAAAGCGTATGGCGCGCAAGCCGTCCGCCACCGCGAGCTTCTCGACCTTGCCCGTCACGCGCGATTTGCGCCTGATGCCGGCCGTGTCCCACAAGGTCAGCGGCTTGCCGCGCCAGGACCAGTCGATGGCAATGGCATCGCGCGTGATGCCGGCCTCGGGTCCGGTCAGGACGCGATCCGAACCGATGAGCGCATTGACGAGTGTCGACTTGCCGGCATTGGGCTGGCCGATGATCGCGAGCTTGAGCGGCTTGCCCTCGAGCGACTCTTCCTCCTCATCGTCGGATTCGTCTTCAGCCTTCACGAAGGGCACGAGCGCGTCATAAAGCCCATCCAGGCCCTCGCCATGCTCGGCCGAAATCGCAATCGGATCGCCAAGACCCAGCGAATAGGCATCGAGAACGCCCGCCTCCCCGGCGCGACCTTCCGATTTATTGGCAAGAACGATGACCGGCTTGCCATAGCGTCTCAGCTTGGCGGCAAATTCGCGATCGACCGGCGTCACGCCGGCACGGGCATCAATGACGAAGAGGCAGACATCGGCATCGGCAATTGCCGTCTCCGACTGAGCGCTCATGCGGTCTTCAAGGCTGCCGCGTGGGGCCGCATCGAGACCGGCCGTGTCGAACAGGCGGAAGGTAAGGTTGGCAAGCCGGCCTTCGCCTTCGCGGCGATCACGGGTCACGCCGGGCTGGTCATCGACCAGCGCCAGCTTGCGGCCGACCAGCCGGTTGAACAGCGTCGATTTTCCGACATTCGGCCGGCCAAGTATCGCGACTTTCGGGGTCATCATTGTTCTTTAATACGCATGACCTTATCCGAAAACCGCTTCACACTTTTCGGGGTCATGCTGGGTGCTTAGCGCAAAGCGATCAGCTCGGCATCATCCGAAAGCAGATAGACCGTGCCATTGGCGATGACGGGCGCGATATAGAAGGCATCGGCCATCTTCGTCGTGTTGAAGATTTCGCCGGTCTGGGCGGAAATGCTGGCGAGCTGGCCATCTGAGCTCACCGCCAGCAGCCGCCCGCCGCCCAGCACGGGTCCGGCCCAGACCTTGCCCGGCAATTCCTTGCTCCAGCGCACACCGCCGGTGCGCCGCGACAGCGCCATCAAGGTCTTGCCATTGACGATGACGAAGACATGATCGCCCGCGACCCACGGGGTCTGCGATCCGGAAATGTCGCGCGACCATTGCCGCTCGCCGCTCGACAAGGAGAAGGCGGCCATGCGGCCGGCATTGGAGATCGCGATAACCTGGTCGCCGTCAATGACCGGCCGGCCCGCGACACTGCCGATATTGGTGGCGGTGGCGGCCGGATCGTCAGAGGTCAAAGCATCGCTCCAGGCTTCGAGGCCGTCGCTTGCGGTAAAGGAAACAATCTCGCCCGCGGTCGTCGGGATCACGACGAAGCCCTTGGCCACGGCGGGGCTCGGGCTCGAAGCGACCGTGGCGCGGCCACCGGTGCCCTGATACTTCCATACCTCATTGCCGTCGCTGGCTCTCAGCGCGAAAACCTCGTTGCTCGAGCCCGTGAAATAGATCGTGCCATTGGCGACGGTGGGCGCAGCCCTCACCGGTGCGCCGAGCTTCTTGCGCCACTGGATGGCACCGGATGAAGGATCGAGCGCCAGCGCCTCGCCGAAGACCGATGTCGCATAGATGCGCTGGCCGTCGGAAGCGAGCCCGCCGCCAAAGGCGCGCGTGCTCTTGCCTTCCGGGATGAGCGAGACCTGCCAGAGCTGGCCGCCGCCCGAGGTGCGGATCGCCGTCACATTGCTGCGCGAGTCGAGCACATAGGCGACACCGCCCACGATGATGGGGCTCGCCACGATACGGCCTTCGCCGGTCGTGCCTTCACCGGCGCTGGTGGCCCAAGCGCGCGACAAGGTCGCGCCGGCGGAAAGATTGCCGAAGGAATTGGTCGCCTGCCCGCCGGGCTGCGCCCAGCTGGCATTGGTTTCGGCGGTCGGGATGATGATGGGCTCGCTCGACGGCTCGTTCTGGCCGGCCGTCTGTTCGCTGGGCGACAGAACGCTTTCGCGCTTGCCGGGCAGGACCGTATCCTTCTCGCCCGTGACGCCTTCGAGCAGTTTCGATGCCGAGCTGCAGCCCGAAAGGATGAGGGACGCTGCCAGGATAGGCCAGAGCCTGTTGGTTCGCATAATCAGCTCATTCCTTTTCCGCATGATCCGCCCGATTGCCGGACTTATCGCCGGGGATCATGCCTATTTCTTGGCACTCAACAGCGGTGTCACCACATCGAGCAGCATTTGCGCGCGCTGGCGCAATTCCAAGCCTACGCCCTGATCGGCAATGATTGTATTAAGATAGCGGTCAGCCAGGGTGTAATCGCCGGTACGAAAGGCCGAGAGCGCCAAGATTTCGCGGGCCGAACCCCGCCAAGGGCTCACTTCATTGTCGAAGGAGCTCAGCCTCTTGGTGAGCTCGGCCGGCGGCTGCTTGTCGACCAGAATGTAACCCGCCCTGATCTGCGCCAGATCACGCAGAGACTGCGCGGCACTCCCATCATTGGCAATCACGTCGTAAGCGGCAACCGCTTCATCTGCCTTGCCTTGCTGGGCGAGAGATCCGGCCTTGCGCAAATCTGCAAGCTGGGCATAGCCCTTATGGTCAATGGCGGCGAAGGCAGCATCGGCATCCGCGGTCTTGCCCTCTTCCAGCTTCTTGACACCGTCGGCAAAAACCCGCGCCGCCGTTTCAGCTTGCCGGACCTGCCAATATTGCCAACCCTTGATGCCCGCGACCACGAGCACAACGGCCACCGCCATCGCGGTGAAATAATTGCCATAGTGCTTCCAGAGCTTCTTGTATTGTTCCTGGCGGACTTCCTCGTCCACTTCTCTGAATAGCGATTCATCGCTCACTGAATGGGGCTCCCGCTCTTGGTCTATAAGACTTTGACGAAGCAGCTAATTTAGCCCGGCGGCCAAATCAAGGCAAAACCTTACGCGGGGAGGCTGGGGCGCGGAGCTAGGTGACCTCGAACGAGGTGATCAGACCTGAATCGATCCGCTCGGCAATGGTGCTCTGGATGCCCCATTTGCCGGGATTATCGGCCACAAAGCCCAGTTCGAGCTTGGCACCTGCCGGGATAACCACGGTATCGCGCCAGGGGCGGGGCAAATCCTCGATGACCTGCCACACATGGCCGTGAATATGGAGCGGCTGGTCGAATTTGGTCCGGTTCTCGACTTCAAGGACCACACTCTCGTCTCTAGCAAAAGTTTCCCAAGGTTCGGCGGCGAGCCCCGCCGTCCCATTGATCGCCCAGGCCATGCCCTTCTCCAGCAAAGCCCGCAAATCGAGCTTTTCGCCGCTATAGACCGCCCCAGTCATGCCGCCTTTCTCACCCCCTTCCAGAACGAAGGGAACAACCCGGGCCTTGCCCCGGTCGAACCCGGCCGAAAGGGGATTGGGCGGAAGGACGAAATTATCCGGAATGGGTACGGGGGCCGTCGCTCCCTTCCGGTCCAGATAGGCCGCCTCGATAACGTCCTCGAACAGGTTGATGGCGAGGGTGACACTCTCCTCGCCCTCCCCCACCAGGAGGTCGCTGCGCTGCCCAGGGGCCAGGATCAGGCCCTGGAGCCCGAGCTGCCGGGGCGGCACGGGTTGACCGTCCTCGGCAATGACCAGGGGATCGGCTCCTTTGAACACGATGGACATGGTGCGGACATTGGCGGCATTGAGGACGCGCAGCCGCACCAGGCTGCCTGAAATGTCGATATTCGGCCGATAGGTCCCGTTCACCGTGAACCAGTTGCCAAGACGCCCTTGCCCGATCGCATCCTGCAGGTTGCCGAAGGTCGGGATGTCGATCTGGCCGTCATCGGTGAGCTGCCAGTCATCGAAGATCAAAGGGACTTCGGCGAATTTCTCGGAAAGCTCGCGTTCCTCGACCACGACCAGGGCATAAAGCCCCATCTCTCTTTGCCGCGAGACATCGGCGACCGGAGACAGCCAGAATGTCCCGGCATCGGGTGGTGTGAAGACGCAATCGAAGGCATTCTCCTTGCCCGGCGCCACGCTGATGCTCATGAGCTCCGAGGGTCCGCGCACGCCGTACCAATGCAAGGCGATAGGCTGATCGAGTTCGCTGATGAAGCGCAGCTTGAACTCTTCGCCCTGCCTGGCGCGCAGGATCGGCGGCGGCCAGTCCCCGGACAGGCTATGCAAAGCAGTCGCGGGCCTCCCGCCTTCCATGAGCTGGGCTGAGACCGGACGTATGGTCAAAAGCGTGAAGCCGTCTTCGGTGGTTTCGGCCGTGAGCCGTCCGGGCATCGCCATCAATGCCGCGCCGCCCACCATGAAAGCGCGCCTTGAGAGGATCATCGATCTTCCCGCTCCGATTCGCCCGCTCGTTATAGCAAGCCCGACCCACAATGACTTGCGATTGTTTCAGTCCCAAGTCGGAATGGCGGGCGTCTACTCCTTGACGTCGTAAGTATTGGCGGGCGCCGGGAAGCTCCGTGTACGGACCTCCGTCGCATAGGAACTGATCGCCTTCTCGATGGCCTTGCCCACCTCGCCGAATTCGCGCACGAATTTGGGCACGCGTGGTGACAGGCCCAGCATGTCCTCCATCACGAGGATTTGTCCATCGCATCTCGCCGAAGCGCCGATGCCGATGGTCGGGATGGGAATGCTCTCGGTGATCTTGGCGGCAAGCGGCTCGACCAGCGCCTCGAGGACGACGCTGAAGGCGCCGGCCTCGGCGACGATGCGCGCATCTTCCTCGATCGAGGCCCACTGGTCGCGCTTGCGGCCTTGCGTCTTGAAACCGCCCAGCGCGTTGATCGACTGTGGGGTCAGGCCGATATGGGCCATCACGGGAATGCCGCGCTCGGTGAGAAAGCGGATGGTCTCGCCCATGCGCCTTCCGCCTTCGAGCTTGATGGCGCCGCACTGGGTCTCCTTGATGACGCGCGCCGCATTGTGGAAGGCATGCGCCGGGCTCTCCTCATAGGAGCCAAAGGGCATGTCGACCACGACGAGCGAGCGCTTGGCGCCCCGCATCACGGCGCGGCCATGCATGATCATGAGATCGAGCGGCACCGGCAAAGTGGATTCAAAGCCATGCATCACCATGCCCAGGCTGTCGCCGACCAGGAGAAAATCGACATATTTGTCTGCGATCGCCGCGGTATGGGCGTGATAGGACGTCAAGGCGACGATCGGGTCGCCGCCTTTGCGCCCCGCTATATCAGGGGCGGTGAGGCGTTTCTGGTCGGTATGCTGTGACATGGCCCGCGAACCTATCGCGGCAGGCCACGGCGGGCAACCCAACCTTTGGGTTGCAGAGCTGCCTTGAAAAGCGGACAATCCAACGCCGTCAGAACGTAACATCCAAGGCCGCCAGAACGTATAAGCATCGAAACCATGACAGCCAGACACTGGACGTCAGGCCAACCCATCCCCATTTATGGGCCATCCCTTAAGGAGCATGGATGATGAAGACCTACCGGAAGAATCCCGAGGCGCTCTCCTGCCTTACCCCCGAGCAGTATCGGGTGACGCAACAGGACGGCACCGAGCGGCCCTTCGCCAACGAATATTGGGACAACAAGAAACCCGGCCTCTATGTCGATGTGGTCTCGGGCGAGCCCCTTTTCGCCTCCGTCGACAAGTTCGACAGCGGCAGCGGCTGGCCGAGCTTCACCAAGCCCATCGATGCCAAGAATGTCGTCGAGAATCGCGACGTGACCCACGGCATGATCCGCACCGAAGTGCGCTCGACCAATGGCGACAGCCATCTGGGCCATGTGTTTCCCGACGGGCCGCGCGCGGCCGGGGGCTTGCGCTATTGCATCAACTCCGCGTCCTTGCGCTTCGTCCCCCTGGCCGAGCTCGAAGCCCAGGGCTACGGGGACTATGTCAAGCTGTTCGAGAAGGAAGGAGCCCAATCATGAGCGCCAAGACTGAACGCGCCGTACTGGCCGGAGGCTGCTTCTGGGGCATGCAGGATCTGATCCGCCGCTATCCGGGCGTCCTCTCCACCCGGGTCGGCTATTCGGGCGGTGATGTGAAGAACGCCACCTATCGCAACCACGGCACGCATGCCGAGGCGATCGAGATCGTTTTCGATCCGACCAAGACGGATTTCCGCACGATCCTGGAATTCTTCTTCCAGATCCATGATCCGACGACGCGGAACCGGCAGGGCAATGATATGGGTGTGAGCTATCGCTCGGCGATCTTCTACACCTCCGACGAGCAGAAGAAGGTGGCGGAAGACACGATCGCCGATGTCAACGCCTCAGGCCTGTGGCCGGGCAAGGTGGTCACCGAGCTCGCTCCTGTCGGCGACTTCTGGCAGGCCGAACCCGAGCACCAGGATTATCTGGAGCGCTATCCCAACGGCTATACCTGCCACTTCGTCCGTCCGAACTGGAAACTGCCGCGGCGCTCGAACGCCGCCTAGACAAAAAATAAAGCGTGATGGCGACTCTTCCTAAAGCCATCACGCTTTAGAGCGTTACCACCGGGACACCGGTGAAGAGCGCATGCAATTGCGCGACGGCGCCATAGACAGCGATGGCGATCACGATTGAAATGACGTCATGACCCTGACGCACCACCGGACTTGGGCGAAGGCCATTGGCCGTGCCCAGAACGAGATGCGCCAGGGCATAGACGAGCATCCCGCCGAAAAGGATGAGGCTCGCCGCATCGCCATTGGCGCAGAGATGGCCCAACGACCAGAAGATGACGGCCCAGGCGAGCGGGAACCGCAGCTGCTGCCGCAAGCTTCCCCGAAAGACGAAGATACCGAGGCAGAGAAACGCCAGAAGCACCAGGATGAAGGTCGCGATCCGGCCTTCGGACGGCGGATCATAGACGGCAATGAAAGGTGACATCCGCCAGCCCAGGATGATCAGTGCCAAAGGTATGAGCGAAAGAAGACCGAAGCCCGGGCCATAGAATTTGCCGAAGCGGCGCCGCACAGCGTCATTCGCCCGCGGATCGGCCAAAGTGAGATGGCAGAGGGCGAAGAGGATGACGCCCAGAACGAGCAGGATCATGTGACGATGGGCAGCTTCAGAATGTAGGGATGAAATCCGAACAGGAAGACAAGATAGAGGATGAGGCCGATGACAACGGCCCTGATGTCGGACTTCACTTGCGGCTCATGATGCGGGAACTTTCCCCTGAGCGTCGACAGAATGATGTCGAGCACCGCCAGAGCCAGGAATGACGCAAAGAAGATGACGTCGGGCCGTTCGCCATTGGCGAAAAGATGGGCCGTCGCCCACAGGCCGATGCCGATCGACATCGGTTGTTTCAGCCATAGCTTGAGATAGCCCTTGCCATGCGATGCGCCGATGAAAATGAAGGCGAGGAGAACGAGCCCCATCGCCGCATGGCGCGTCCAGGGTGCTGGCGCATAGAGATAGTCGTCGGGCTCGAGCATGCCGCGCGTCGTGTAGAAGCCATAGATCATGAGACCGAGGCCAATGAGCGAGATGATCGAGAAGAGGCCCTTATAGGGCCCCTCGCCCATGCGCGCATGCAAGCGGTCGCGTGGCCCCCTGAATAGCATGGCCAGCAAATGCGAACCGACGAAGATCACTATGCCAATGGCGAGGAGTGTCATGATCCGTCACTTTCTGCTCAACGAGGATAATAGCGGCAGTGCCACCCTCTGCCGGTCCAGGCGATGAACTGGCTCGTGGTGTCGAACTGCTCCTTGCACAAGTCCCAGGCGTCGGCCCGCGACATTGGCGGGCGGCCCTTCTTGCCTTCGCCCAGGCAGATGGCGGTCTCGGGATCATCGCCATTCTGCACCCTAATGGGCGTCCGGCTGAATAATGTCGAGCACGCCCAGGCATTCTCATAGACCTTGTCGCCCCGGGCGGCAGCCGCGTCGCCCGCGAAGAAGAGCGGCGTCACGAGCAGGCCTCCGGCAAAGAGCAGAGAAGCTGCGAGCCTCGCCAGATGGTGATTCTCTGAACCGTGCAACATCCCCCGATACTGCCATCAATCCAGGCCCGAATGAAGTGCGTCACTACGCGGTCTAGGCGATGAAACCCGCCAATACCGCCCGGTAGTTCCTCGCCATCGCCAACAGGTCGGCCACCAGGGCCCTCTCCTCATCCGTGTGAAACTGCTTCGGACTGCCCGGGCCCCATATGATGGTTTCGACACCCTTGCCGGCAAGGTAGCCCGCGTCGAGCGCGCTATAGGAGAAATAATAGTCGGGCCGCTCGATACCAGCCGAAGCGAGAGTCTGCTCGAGACGCAAGATGAAAGGCGACCCTCGAGGAACATGCGCGCCGAACATGTACGGCCCCTTCGTCACCTTGACCGAAAGGGGGGGTGTGGCCTGGAATGCGGAAGCGATCCCGGTGAAGACCGCATCGACATCTTCCGAGGGTAAGAGGCGGCGATCGAAGACCATATGGGCCTTGGACTGGATCGTGTGGGTGGCTTCCGGCCAGGTTCTGATCGACGTGCAGGTCAAGGTCGCGGGGCCCAGTTCCGCGGTGCTTTCACCGACATTCGAAAAACGCTGCGCTGCGGTCAGGATCGCGGCAATGCCTTGGGTCACATCGCGTCCTTCCCAGGGCGTGCTGCTGTGAGCGGCCGTGCCTTCGATCACGACATCGATGTCGAGCCGGCCGCGATTGCCAAGCGAGACCTTCATATCCGTGCCGACGGCGAGGATCGCGCGGCGCGGCTTGTCGGCGAGCGCCCCAAGGGCTGTCGCCACCGCATCATGCCGGCCGGTCTCGCCGGCCGTCAGCAGGATGAAGGCCGCACGTGCCGACAAACGCTCGGTCGCAGCGATGTCGACAAAAGCGACAAGCGCTGCGGCCAACGCTGCCTTTTGCTCGCTGACGCCCCTGCCCCGCACGGAGAGGGCACCCTCGATCTCGACAAGCTCGGCCGCGAACGGATCACGCATGCTCGAGCGCGGATGGGTCATCGCATAAGCGATGAACGCCATTTCGATCGGCGCGCTTGGCGGCCCGATAATGGCGGTGAGATTGCCGGCCGCATCGATCCCACAGCCGATGCCGAAACTCTCGATCAGCGGGCGCACGCAATCAGTGACGAAACCCCTGACCGCCGGGTCGCTTTCCATGAGCGCGCTCTGCTCGCTGGGCCAGGCGGCAAAGCGCCTGGTCCATTCGATCACCGTTTCATCGCTGATGCGCCGAAGGGCCGTCACTCTAATTGCCGTTATGCCCGCAAAACCATTTACCGCCCGGACGCTTGCGCACCACAACCATCGTGGCTCCGAATTTCTTCTTGCAGTAGTCGAAAACCTGCTGGCGCGTCGCAAGGCGGCCGGGACCTTCCTGGCAGACGATATGGCCGTTCTTCTTGATGACGACGCTCGTGATGCCCTTGCCGTATCTCTCGCGGCACACTTGCATGGCCTGCTTGGTCGAAATCGCCAAGACCGGTGACGACGCCAGCAGCGTTGTTGCCGCCAGGATCATTGCTACGGCTATGCCGCCGCCGGCTTTTCCAATGTGGATCATGATCAGTACCTCGCTTTGTACCGGCACCACCAGCCGTCTTTCTTTTTGCGCACGAAAGCGGTGGTTGCGCCAAATTTCTTGCGGCAGGCCTCCCAGGCCTCCTTATGTGTCATCGGCCGCTGCACCTGCCAATGGCACGTGACGCCGCCGTTCTTGTTGATAACGACATTCGTGACTTTCTTGCCATATTTGGCGCGGCACGCGGCCATAGCATCGCTGCGCGATGGTTTTGCGGCCTCAGCTGTCAACGCCCATCCGCCCGCCACAAGTCCTGTCATGGCGGTCATTATGGCGAGCGTGAAGCCCACCCTTCTCAACTGTCGCATGAATGTCCCCGGTTGCAATCGCGCAACCACCTTAGGGAAAAAGGCCGTTTTATTCAAATGAGATGATAAAATGAGAAAAATCAACAACTTAGCCGTGCGCGCGCGTTTCTAGAGCTATTCTCAAGCGAAAATCAATCCAAGGTCGAGTGAAAGCCATTCCTTCCGGCAAGCTTTGCCCCTAAGGTCCGCGGCGCTGGGCGCACCGGCTTTCGCCGATACAATCTGACCATTCAAAGGATGGACGATGAACCAGCCCGCTCAATTTGACGCCTGGAGTGCCGGACAGAACTACGAACATTACATGGGACGCTGGAGCCGCCAGATGGCGGCGGAATACCTCCGCTGGCTCACGCCCCCACGGCGGGCCGGCTGGCTCGAGGTCGGCTGCGGCACGGGCGCGCTCACGGCCACGCTCCTCGCCGACTGTAACCCCAAGACCGTTCTTGCCATCGAGCCCTCCAAGGACTTCATTGCCTATGCGCGCTCGATGGTGACGGACAAGCGCGTCAGTTTCGAGATCGCCGATGCCTCCAAGCTGCCGGCCGCTGATGGCACCGTCGACATTATCACCTCGGCCCTCGTCCTCAACTTCATACCGGACAAGATCGCCGCTCTCGCTGAAATGAAGCGCGTGCTCAGACCTGAGGGCCTCCTCTCCTTCTATGTCTGGGATTATCCGGGCGGCGGCATGGGCTTCATCGATGCCTTCTGGAAGGCGGCTGCCGAGATCGATGAAAAGGCGAAGGCGCTCGATGAGGCCAAACGCTTCCCCTTTTGCACGCGAGAAGGACTGGTCGCACTCTGCCGCGAGGCCGAGCTCGCATCGCCCGCCATCGAACCTCTCGAGATCGAAACGGCATTTCCCGACTTTGAAGCGTTCTGGCGGCCCTTCACATTAGGGGCCGGCCCCGCTCCCGGCTATTGCATGGCCCTCCCTGAGAAGCAGCGCGACCGCCTGAAAGCCAAGCTCGCAGAAAATCTCGGTACGGAAGGCCCGATCCGTCTCATCGGCCGCGCTTGGGCCGTAAAGGTAACGACCTAACGTAAGACCCGCCTGACGACAGGATGTGCAGCTCCCGTCGCGCTGGGCTAAGGTAATAACTCAGCCACGTGATACGGGAGATGCCCATGCCCAAGGGAAAGACGGTCGGCCTTGTCTTCATCGAAGGTTACGCCGACTGGGAATTCGGCCTTCTGTCGGCGGCGATCGGTGGCGGAGAGGAATGGTTCGACGGCCGCGTCATTGCGCTGTCGCCACAGACCAAGGCGCTCCGATCGATCGGGGGTCTGTTGCTCACCCCTGAGCGCAGCACGAAGCCTGAAGACAATCAGGATCTCGATGCGGTAGCGGTCATCGGCTCGGACGGCTGGAGTGAAAGCCCGCCCGATGTCACCCCGCTCCTCACGTCGGTGGCCAAGCGCGGCGGCGTCACGGGCGGCATCTGCGCCGGCACACTGGCTCTGGCGCGCGCCGGCCTCTTCGCCAAGGCACAGCATACGAGCAATGGTCGCGAATGGATCGCTCAATGCGCTCCGGGCTACCAGGGCCAGGCAAATTATCGTGACGTGCCGCATGCCGTCGCCGACGGCAAGGTGGTCTCGGCTCCGGGCTCGGCACCCGGCACGTTCACGGTCGAATTCCTGAAGGCGCTCCATCCGGAGCAGGCCAACAGGGTCGATGAGATGAAAGCCATGTTCGTCAGGGAATATCAGGGCTGAGGGGACTTCCAGGATGCATGTGCTGATTACGGGTGCGAGCGGCAAGCTCGGGCGCCGCGTCGTGGCGAAACTGCTCGCCGCGTCGTCACCCTCCCCACTCAAGATCACCGCGGTGACCCACTCGCGGGCTCTTGATATCTCGGACGCGAGGCTCGCGGTGGTCACTGGCAATATTGCCGAACGGGCCTTCGTCGAAACCATCATGGAGGGCGTCACGCATGTGATTCACATGGCCACGTGCAAGGAGATTCCCGATCTCGTGATGGATGTGACGGTCAAAGGCATGTTCTGGCTGCTGGAGGCCTTTCGAGCACGACAGGGCAAATATTTCATCCTGGTCGGCGGCGATGCCGCGATCGGCCATTACTTCTATCCCGCACCTGTTCCCTTGACCGAAGCGACGCCGCACCAGGCGGCACCTGGCTGCTATTCGCTGTCGAAGGTGCTCGAAGAAGTCCTCCTCACCCAGGCCCATATCCAATATGGCATTCAAGGCTGCTGCTTGCGGGCGCCCTGGATCATGGCGGATGATGATCTGCGTCATGCGCTCAGCTTCTCGCCGCAAGTGTTCGGCGTACCCCGCTGGCATGAAGAGGTGGGTGCCATCAGGGCCGCCGACTATGAGAAAAAGGGGAGCGTGCCGCTCGCCTTCGCCGCCGACGGCAAGCCCCTCAAGCGCGGCATGATCGCCATTGAGGATGTCGTCGCGGCCATCGCAACCGCGCTCAGCCGGCAACCTTCGGGCTGCGAGACCTTCAACATCGCCATGGACGAACCCTTCGACTATGGCGAAGCCGCCGCTCATATAAAATCGCGTTTCGATCTGGCCAGTGTCGACGTACCGACCCCCTATCACAGCGTGAAGATCGACAATGGCAAGGCCCGGCAAGTCCTGGGTTGGCGCCCGCGCTTCGACACGAAAAGCCTGATCGATGCGGCCTGGGCCTTCGAGCGCAAACCGGGCTCTGAGCGCCAGACCCTTTATCCGGGATAAGGCCTCACGTCCGCGCGACCGATATCCCGCCATCGACCAGAAGGGCTGCACCCGTCATGAAGCTCGATGCATCGGAAGCAAGATAGAGAGCGGAACGCGCGATCTCTTCCGGTTCCGCCAGGCGCTTCAACGCATGCAGGCCTTCGACGAATTGGCGGATCTCGGGCGTGTTGATCACCGTGCGTCCCATGGGCGTGTCGGTGCCGCCCGGCAAGAGCGCATTGGCCCTGATGCGCTTCCCACCAAATTCCGCCGCGATCACCTTGGTCAGCCCGATGAGGCCCGCCTTGCTCGCCGCATAGGCGCCAAGCCCGGGAAAGCCCAGCGAATAGCCGACGAAAGTGGAGGTGAAGATGAGCGAGCCCCCACCCCTCTCGATCATCGCCGGTATCTGATGGCGCGCATTAAGGAACGCCGCCGTCAAATTGGTGGCAATCGTCTCTTCCCAACCAGCGACGCTGATCTCAGGCACGGGCCCCATCTCGCCCGTGGCACCCGCATTGTTGAAGGCGATGTCGAGACCGCCGAACCGCTCCTTGGCGGTTTCGACCAGTCTGCGTGCCGTCGTTTCATCCTTGATATCGCCCGCGACCGCGACAGCGGTACCCCCTGCCTCTTCGATCTCTGTGACGAGATCCTCGAGCTCGAGCCGGCGGCGGGCTGTGATGATGAGCTTGGCGCCTTCCGCGGCGAAGAGCCTGGCCGCGGCCCGGCCGATGCCGGAGCTCGCGCCCGTGATGATGGCGACTTTGTTGACAAGAGATGACACGATGAGAACCTTTCAGGCATTGAGCAATGCCGGTTCTTATTCGGTACTGGCCATCACCGCAGCCCGATTCATGCACCCGATTCTTGCGCTAAGAACATGAAAGTATGCCTAGCGTGCGCAACGTTTAAGTCAGGTGAGATGTCCAAAATTAAATGTCACGAGCAGGAACGCCTCTGGGAATAGATGCGTTGAAATTTTCGTAGCTCACACAAGGGGACCATGCGGAACAGGAGAATCCCATGAACAAGCTGCTCGTACCAATTTTTGCAGGCGCTGCGCTGCTTTCAGCGACGACGGCCTTTGCCGCCGGGATGCTGACCGACACCAAGGGAATGACGCTCTACACCTTCGACAAGGACAAAGGCAAAGTATCCTCTTGCTATGGCGAATGCGCCAAGCATTGGCCACCTTACGCCGTGCAGAAGGGCGAGAAGATGGGCAAGGACTGGGCCAAGACCAAGCGCAAGGATGGCTCGTGGCAATGGACCTATGATGGTCATCCGCTTTACTACTATGACGATGACAAGAAGGCCGGCGATGCCATGGGCGATGGCAAAGGCGGCGTCTGGCACGTCGTGAAGGAATAGGTCCTTCAGATCTTGCTCCTCGCCGTCTCATTGCGGGCGTTGCGCAGGAAATCGACGAAATCCGTGCCGCCGGTGCCTTTCTCGTCGGCGGCAAGGCCGGAAGGCTTGACGATGTAGTCATGCGCGAGACCGATATGACGGCGGCGGAACGTATCCACTTGCTCGACCGCCTCATTATAGGCAGACCGCAGAGCCGGTGATCCGGTCATCGTCCGCGCACGAACCGTCGACTGACGTTCGACATCGGCAACAAATTGGCGATGGCCAACCGGCATATAGAGCCGCATGTCCCGCAAATAGGCACCGGCCTTGCTGGCGCTGTGATCGACACCAAGTGCGGCATCGAGCGCTTGAATGAGCGAGCTCTGGCCGGCGCTGCCGCCGACATGGACGCGCGGGCTCTCCGACACGCCTTCATAGACAGCACCGGGCTCGGGCCATCCGGCAAGATAAGGGCGAACGCGGTGAAAGAAGACATGCGGATCACACCATTCGCGCATGCGTGCCAGCGCTGAAAGCACGGGCGCCATGCTCGCCGCGAGGCTCCCGAGGCCTTGGGCAAGCTCGGCATCGTCTTGTTCTGACCCGGTCAGCTCATGAATGATGCTGAGCAAGGGAGCGCCGGCCAGCTCGACACCGAGCGAGGCCATGAAGAACCAATCCTCATCGACACCCCCCAGCATCTGGACTTGCATGCGCGCATTGTCGGCCGAAACCGGCATCGCCGGATCGAGCTTGCGCCAGTTCCGGAGCAGCATCGAGGCATAGTGAACCAAAGGCGGGCGGTCGAGCTCCTCCGCTACGGCACAAAGCGGCACGGCGATCGGTGCGGGAATGCGAAGATCAGCCTCTCGCCCTCCCCACACCCAGGCATTGGCGAAGACAGTGAGGATGAGCATGGCGCGCTCGCGCTCAGCCTCATCCACAAGGTCCGCAATGTCGAGCACCGGCAGTTTTGCGAGCCGCGAACGCAGGCTGCGCGTCCGGATCAGGCCTGAAATGTCGGGAGCAATCTCTTCCCACGCCTCGAAGGCCTGAGGCAAACGCCGCAACGGCTCATCGCGCGGCACGAAGCCCGTGACGGCATCTATCCCATAGGCAACAAGCTCGGCGCGGCGCATGACTTTTCCTCGTTCAATTCCGAGGCTTACGGCTTGATCAAAGTCCATATTCCGCGCTCATAAGTCAAACGCCAGTCGCCCGAGCCAGACGCAGATCAGACCTTCACTACCGTCTTGCCGATATTGTCGCCGCTGAACAGGCCAATGAAAGCCTTAGGCGCATTGGCGAGCCCCTCGACGATCCAGTCCTTCGATTTGATCTTGCCCGACTTCAGCCAATGGCTGACGTCGCGATTGAAGTCGGGTTTCAGATCGACATGCTCGGGAACCAGGAACCCCGTAAGCGTCAGGGTTTTCAGGACCGCAAGAAAGATATTGCTCGGTCCCGGTGGTGGAACCGCGTCATTATACTGGCCAATCATGCCGCACAGCGCGAAGCGGCCGTGGGGATTGGCGACAGCCAGCGCCGCATTGAGATGATCGCCGCCGACATTGTCGAAATAGACATCGATGCCTGTGGGTGCCGCATCCCTGAGTGCTGCCGTCAAGTCACTCACCTCGCGATAATTGATCACCGCATCGGCGCCGGCCTCGCGCTTGAGCCAGTCGGCCTTCGCATCGGAACCGGTCGAGCCGATCACGGTGGCACCCTTCAGCTTGGCGATCTGCACGGCAACTGAACCAACCGCGCCGCTCGCGGCCGAGATGAAGACCGTATCGCCTTCCTTGACCTTGGCGATGCGCAAGAGGCCGGCATAGGCGCTAAGCCCCGGATAGCCCAGCAGGCCCAGATAGGCTTGCGCCGGGACGGTCCGGTCATAGACGTGGCCAGCCGCTTTGCCATCGATCAGCGCATAATCGCGCCAGCCGGCAAAGTGCTCCACCACATCGCCAGGCTTGAAGTCGGGATGCGCGGACCTCTCCACCGTTCCGACCGCTGACCCATCCATCACCTCGCCCAGCCGGAACGGTGGAATATAGCTTTCGCGATCGATCATGCGGCCACGCATATAGGGGTCGACTGAAATCCACTGATTGCGCACCAGGATCTGACCCGGCGCCGGATCCGCAAGCTCACGCTGCGCAAAGCTGAAATCGTCGGGCACCGGCGCCCCGTGCGGACGACGGCGCAAGTGAACCTCCTGAGACACGACGGGCATATGACTCTCCGTATGCTTAAGTGAAAGACATGGATTAAACCGCTAATGAACCACTTGACAAAACAGGATGATTGACCTGTAAATAACAGGACATTCAACCTGTTTTGCGAGACGCGCCCGTGTCAAACCAACAAGCCTTTGAAAATCACACGTCTTCGAGCCTCGGTAATCTGGTGGAGTTGCGCCGCTACCGTCTTCATCCGGGAACGCGGGAGAGGATGATCTCTCTCTTCGACAGAGAATTCGTCGAAAGCCAGGAAGACCAAGGCATGCGTGTCATTGGCCAGTTCCGCGACCTCGACGATCCCGACTGCTTTGTCTGGCTGCGGGGTTTCGCCGACATGGAGAAGCGCCAGCAGGCACTTGGCAGCTTCTATACGGGGCCAGTGTGGAGGGCGCATCGTGATGCAGCGAATGGCACCATGATCAATTCCGACAATGTGCTCCTTCTGCGCGCATCCTCGCCCCACCGCGGATTTGCACTGGCCGCGGACGCGCGCCCCTTGGACAATGCGCCAGCATCGGGATCCGGCCTCATCGTTGCCAACATTCTCTATCTCGCACCGGGCAGCGATCATGACTGTACGGCCTTCTTTGAAACGACGATGCGGCCGGTGCTGGAAGAGACAGGAGCCAGGATCCACGCGAGCTTCGTCATCGAGCGCAGCGCGAATACTTTCCCGGGATTGCCGGTGCGCGAAGGAGAAAATGTCTTCGTCTGGTTTGCGGGCTTTGCCAGTGCGCGGGCCTATGATGCGCATCTGGATGCGCTATCGCGATCGCCGGCCTGGACAGGCAATGTCTTTCCAGAGCTCGACAAGCGTTTGTGGCGCAAGCCCGAAATAGCGCGGCTTGAGCCCACCTATCGCTCCCAGCTGCACGGCTGACGGCCGGCTCTAAGCCATCAGCTTGCGAAGATAATGCAAAGAGGCGCTGAGTGCCCGCGTCGACTGCTCGGCCTTGGAGATGGACATGGCGCCGGAAAATATCGCGATCACAAGGGCAGCGAAGCCCACCGGATCATCCTTGGCAAATCGGGCTCTTCCTTTAGCGAGATCTGCTTCCAGGCGCTGGGCGATGGCCTTGCGCCAAAGGTCGTACTCATCCACGATGGCGCTGCGAAAGTCGGGGTCTGCAAGCGACAGTTCGACGGCGAGATTGCCAAGCGGGCAGCCGAGAACCGCGCCTTTGGTATCAAGCTCGGCGATCGTCGCCTCGAACACCTGGATGATGCCCTGTTTGGCTGTCGGCGCCTTTTGTACGGTGCTGATCCAGGTTTCGAAAACTTCCGGCGCGACGCGCTCAGCGAGCACCGCCAGCGCCAAGTCCTTCTTGGTCGGAAAATGATGATGCATGGCGCCGCCACTCACCGCAGCTTCACGCAGCAAATCATGCATGCTGGTCGCGCCATAACCTGCCGACTGGAAAGCGCGGGCCGCCGCATCGAGCATCTTCGCCCGCATCGCTTGCGGGTCATTGGTCCTGATCTTGTTGGCGCGCTTTGCCATGATTTACCCGCCGGCAGCGATAACACGCACAACCAGACAGGACAACCGGTCTGTTACAATCGAAAAGGATAATGACTATGGAGACATCGCTGAACGAGGCTGCGGAAGCGCGAAGATTCGATTTCCTGCACGGCCGCTGGGACGTCCGTCACCGCAAGCTCAAAGAACGGCTCGCGGGTAGCGTCGAGTGGTTCGAGTTTCCGGGCACTCTCGAAGTCGGGCCCCTCCTCGGCGGCCTGGGCAATTTCGATCACAATGTGCTCTTCGATCCGGATGGTCGTATCGAAGCTTCTTCGCTGCGACTCTACAACGTCGCAGCCGACACGTGGTCGATCTGGTGGATCCTCGCCCGCTCTGCGGCCATCGAATATCCCGTCACGGGAAGGTTCGACGGCAAGAAAGGTACCTTCTTTGGGGAGGAGCCGTTCCAGAATAGGCTCGTTCCAGTCCGCACGACCTATGAACCGCTGGCACCAGACCGCGCACAATGGACACAAGCCTATTCACCCGACAAGGGCGCCACTTGGGAAGTGAATTGGATCATGGACTTTACGCAAAACTGACATGCGCTTCCGTTGCGGAAAGCCCTCAGGCGCTCGCGGTTGACAATCCCTTCTCGGCGCTTACATCTCCCATCGATCCGGAGGCCAGCGCTGATCAAACGTCCCGACTTCCTTGCGCTCAGAAAACGCGCGACCACTTTTGTCGTCGCAGGGCTCGGTGCCGCGGCGGCCGCGGGCGTGTCCCTGTCCGCCGCCCTCTATGATGCCGCCTATCCCGATCAGCTGCCGGTCGTGGCCAAGGGTGAACCCGTCGATACGGGACGTTTCACCGTCACGCTCCTCGATGCGAAATTCGGCAAGACGAAGGACGCTTCGCCGGAGAAGCCGGAACGGCTCCAGGTCGAGATGGAGATCACCAATCGCTCGGCCGGCACCAGCAATGCCTTCATGCGTCTCCTGACGCTTGCCAACGCACCCCCTGACCTCAAGGCGCCGATATTTTATCTCGCACGCGACGATGCCATCCTGTTCGGCCTCCATCCCAATATGCCGGAACGCGTGATCGCCATATGGGATTGGCCTCAGGGATCGACGCCACCGCAGGCGGTCGAATTCACCATTGCGAGCCAGATCCACAAGCGCCGTGACAATCTCTATGGCGCCCCTGGCTGGTTCGACCGGCCGCCGGTGGCGAAGGTCACCTTGCCGGTGGCGCGCGAGACGGCGCCATGATCCGCAAGCTTGCCGTGATCGCAGGATTGGGCCTTGCGGTCCTGCTTCTCTATGGCCTGCAGAAGACGATGCCGACCTATGGCAACATCACCAGCCCGATTGCGCTTTGGGGCAAGGCCGGCGAGATGCTCAGGGCGCGCAATTTCGCGCTCACGGTCAAGGACATTCGTATCGCGCGTGAAATCAAGCTCACCGCCATCGGGCGCGAGCGCCTCTACAGCACGTCCGGTGTCTGGGCTCTCGTCGAGGTCGAGGCCGCCGCGCTCAACGAGACCGTCACTCTCACCTCGGCCAACTGGCTCGGGCGCGACGGTGCCCGCTATGAGGCGAGCGAGCGCCTTTCGAACGCGCCCGGTCTCTTGACCAGCCAGCGCTTGGAGCCCGGCCTCACAACGCGCGCGCTCCTGATCTTCGAATTTCCCGAGAGCGAACTCATCAAGGGGCAGATCCTGATCGCCCGTGCTGCCTTCCTGCCGCTCGATAACGAGATGCATATCGATGCCGATCTGCCGGCAGAGCCCCTCATTCATCCCACGCTTACGCTCAACCGCGGCCGCTCGCTCACCGACTGGAGCCTGACATCGCCATGAGCGCGTTGCCGCCCCTTGCGCCGCGCGATCGGCGACGCCGCTGGCTGAGCCTGATGGCCTTGCTCGCGCTATTGCCGGCCGCCCTCTGGGTGAGATCGCACGGAAGTGTGGCCGCCTGGCGCGACGAGCAGGAGCTCGAGGCCCTCATCACCGAACCCGGCAAGAGTGCTGCCTATGGTGGTGCTGAATGGCGGCTCGAGGGCCTTTATCAATTGCCGCAGAAAGACGCTGGATCAGCGATCATCCTCGCCGAGTTCGAAGCCCGGATCGAAGATCCGCAAGCTTTCGCCAACAGCCTCTGCCGCGTTCATCTGGGTGATCGCGGCGACAAGCGCTGGGCACCGCAATTCCTGATGCCGTCCGAGATCCGTAAGGCGCGCCCGGGGATCGATGAACGCACGACTTGCGCATCGGCGATGCTCAAAACCTTCAAAGCCGGCGACATGGCCAAGATGGCGGAGACCTTCCAGACCCCGGCCGGACTCACCAAATTCGATCTCATCATATCCGCGGCCAATATCAGGCCGGCTTACCTTGTGCTGCGCTGAAGGCGGCAGCATCGCCTCTTTCCGATGAAACCGCGTAATCGAGCACGGCGGCGAGCAGGCAGATCCTGATGGCATCGAGCAGGATGCCGCCATCGAGATCGCTCGGGCTGCCGATGAAGATCGAGATGGGATCGGCGATCATTTGCCAGGTGACGAGATCAGCCGCCCCGATCCAGCGCGTGAGGACAACCCAGGCCCAGGCGCCAATCCAGGTGACGAGCTGATAGGCGATCACCAAAGTCAGCAAGGTGGCGGGTCCCGCAGCGAGCGTCAGGCGCACGCATTTCCATACCGGCGCATAGCGCGAGCGATAGCCGTCGAAAAAATGGCCGATGAAATCGCCGAGCCATTTGCGCCAGTTCGACGGCTTGGCCGCGACAGGTGCAGCGGGCTTCGCTGAGCTTGCGACCTCGTAGCCATTGATGATCGCCGCCATGACCAGCCAGACGAGTGGCAAGAGCGCGAAGAAAAAGAGGCTCTGTATTTCGGTCCAGAAGCCGGCCGGCTCGAATTCCGCCGGCCTGAAGGTTTCAGCCGCCCAGGCCTCGCCAATCAGGGACGCCGCAGCGAAGGTGTCGGCCCCCAGCTTCTCGATCAGTTCGTCCTTGAACACGCCAATGCCGTAGAGGCCGATGAACACCCAGCTGGCATCGCAGGCGACAATGAGGAATCGCCAATAAGGCACACGCGCGCGCTTGTTCATGAATTTGGCGAACCAGCGAATGAGCCAGCATACGACAATCGAGGCGATGAGCCAGCGCGCCTGCAGGAGATCGAGGAAATGGGCGCTCTCGCCAAAGGGCACGCGCGACAGAGCCAGCCTGGAATATTCGCGCACCGTATCGCCAAGGAAACCCCAGGCGGCGTAATAGATGAAGAACGGCAAAATCGCTGCGGCCGTCACCGCGAGAATATGGGTGCCGCGGCGCTCAGCCTTCGGCGATGCGTCAGCCTTTTGCTCAAGCGCGGCGAGACCTGAAAGCGCCGGACGCAGGACGGAGAACATCATCACGATGATGGCAAGTTTGGTCAGCACGACGAGCGACAGGATCACCATGCCGAGGAGCGCATTCTCCATGCCGGCGCGTACGGCGACATCGAGCAGAAGATCATGCAACAGACAGCCGATGACGGCGAGCAACAGAAGCTGCGGCCAGTAGCGCAACAAAAGCCGCGCGGCGAGGCCGAGCGGCCGGTACACGTCTTGCAGCACTGTCATGGCTTCTCATTAAGCCGGCAAAGCAGGCCAATCAATGGCGCGCACGCATCACGTAAGGGCAGATCACGTTGACTGCTGACGGCTGGCGTCAAATGTCTGCTGCGTGCGCCAAACGGATCCGGTCCAAACTTCATTGCGCCATGTGAAGGAGTCCGTTTTCATATCGGCAAAGGACCAGCGCATGCGCGGCACCTCGCCTTCGGTCGTCTCCAGCACCACCTTGTCGCCGACTTGCCGCGCGGTGAAGGTGCGCACCAGCCGATGCATCGGGCCGATCCAGGTCGATTGCCAGGCATTGAGCGTGCCGTCGTAGAAGCGCAGGCTTGTGCCATATTCATAGAGATCAACGGACCCCTCGCGTTCATCGCGCGGCGGCACGATCCAGATATCTTGAATGCCCCTGCCCTCCAATATCCAGGAGAAGTGCCATTCGCCCTTCTCCTGGCGGGCGAGCTCGCCCGTCTCGCCGAACCATTTCACGATCAGATCCCAATCGCCAATGAAGGGCGCGAAAATCCGCTGCGCCTCGGGAATATCTCGATGTGGCCCGCTGCTGATGAGAGAATCGGCGAAAGGCGAAAGCGGTGCTCGGCTCATGCGATGAAATCCTTGGGGCGCTTGCGCGCCACGAGCGCGAAACGCGATAGCCGTCTTTCCTCGGCGAGCTTGGCCGCAGTGCCAAGAAAGCGCTGCTGGCCGAAAAAGGCCTCATCGCCTTCGATCTTGCACAATTCCTTCTCCCGGCTTGCGCGCGCCGCCTGCCACCCGGCCGCGTTGCGGGCCATATTGGGCGTGCGGTTCTCGACCCGTTCGATATCGAAGCCAACCTGCCGAAGTAGCGTTTCGTCCAGATCCTGCGGCGCGAAGACGAAAAGACCGATCGATGCCCTGATGGCGATTTCCTCATTGGTGATGAGGCCGGTGAGGACGATGGGGTCGGTGAACAACAGACGGCCGCCGGGCTTGAGCACGCGGTGCCAATCGGTCAGCACCTGCAGCCGGTCGGGCAGATGATTGATGGCATCGATGCAGGTCACGGCATCGAAGCTTCCATCCTCGAAGGCGAGCCGCTCGGCCGCATTGGCATGATAGAAATGGGCGCGGCCTTCATAGCCTATCTCGCGCGCATTGGCCTTGGCGCTGGCGACGCCCTCGGCATGGAGATCGACACCCGAAACATGGCAGCCGGTCTTCTGGGCGATCCGCAAACTGGGCTTGCCCGAGCCGCAAGCGATATCGAGCAAGCGGCTGGCTTTAGAGAGGCCGAGCCAGGAAATGAACAGATCCTGTTCCTCGGCGGTAATCCAGCCCGTCTGGCCGATGTCCTCGCCAAAGGCCTCGCGGCGGATATCGGCATAGAGGTCATGGGCGAAGTTGCGATAGCTCGCCCCATAGAGGTCGACACGCTTGCCGCCCGAGCTGGACGTGCTCATTCGTTCCTCCTCCCCTTGTTCCCGCGCGATTTTCGCCGAAGTTCCGGAGATCCTGAAGAGGTTTTACCCCTTCACCACGCCTTCCATCAAACCCTTGAAGAAGAGCTTTTGCGCGAAGGTAAAGGCGATGATGCCCGGCGTCACGACGAGCACATAGACGGCGGCGAGCGCCGGCCACGACCATTGGCCAAGGCCGCCCTGGGCACCCGCCAGCACGACCGGCATGGTGCGCACGATCTGGTCATTGGTCAGCGTCGAGCACAACAGGAACTCGCCCCAGGCGGTGACGAAATTGACGATGAAGATGACGACAAGGCCGTTGCGTGCCATGGGGAGTGCGATCTCCCACAATGTCCGCCAGGAGCCGGCGCCATCGACGGTCGCTGCCTCGATGACCTCATGCGGGACAAGCTGGAAGACGCTCCTCATGATCAACACGCTGATCGCCAGATTGAGCGTCACATAGGGCAAGATGAGGCCCGACGTGCTGTTGATCAGGTTGAGATAGTCCTGGATCTCATAGACGCTGATGATCGAGACGACGCGCACCGGGAAATAGAGCGAGACCAGGAGCATCGCCACGATGAACGTGCCGCCTTTGGGCTTGAGATGTACCAGCGCATAGCCCGCTAGCACCGCGCAGGTCGTGGTGATGAGCACCGTGCCGGTGGTCACATAGATGCTGTTCAGGAGATTGATCGGGAAGGTATCGATCTTGTCGAAGACATAAGCGTAGTGGCCGAAGTCGAAGCGCCGCGGCCAGAAATCGGGACGCATCGCATCGGAGCGCGACTTGATCGACATCATCCCCACCCAGGCCAGGGGCGCCAGGATGATCAGCATGAAGAAATTGATGATGCCATGGCGGACGATGGCGGCCCGGTTCTCGCGGAACCAGCCCTGCTCCGGCTTTGCGCTGACCGCCCTTCTCTCCGCTGATGCGACCATCGTCATGCGCGCTAACCCTTGGGCCTGAAGATGCGGATCAGGAAAATCATGACGATCATCATGGCGACGGCGCCGATCATGCCGATGGCGGCGGCAAAGCCCTGGCGCCAAAGACCCAGCTTGAAGGCCTGGTCATACATGAAGATCGTCCAGGTATAGGTCGGCGAGTCGCGATTGAAGCCGCCGAAGATGAGATATTCATCGATCACCGCCATGGCGGTGCCGAAGCGCAATACCACCAGGATCATCATGATCGGCGCCAAAGCGGGGCGCGTGATGTGCCAGAAGATCGACCATTCGCTGGCGCCATCGATGCGGGCGGCCTCCGGCAGGTCGCGCGGGATGGCGGCAAGGCCGGCAAGGAAGAAGATCGTGTGGTAGCCCAAGCCCCACCACCATTCCATGATCGCGATAGCGGGCAGCGTCAGCGGCGTGCCGCCCAGCCACTGCGGCGCATTCTGCAAGGTGTACAAACCGAAAATGTCGACCAGGAGGTGGTTTATCGGCCCGACCTGGTAGTTGTACATCCACTTCCACAGCACGAAGACGAGCGTGCTCGGGATGACCGCCGGGATCAGCAGCACCACGCGATAGAAGGTGGCGAGCTTCTGATTGGTCACGCGGTCGACCAGGATGGCGAGCAGCAGCGGCAGGATGATGGTGCCCGGCAGGAACATGATGGTGAACAAGGTGGCGCGCCACAGGCTCGCCCACATCAAGGGGTCCTTGAACGCCATGATATAGTTGTCGAAGCCGACGAAATTCGCCGGGTCGCTCGACAGATACTGGTAGTCCGTGAAGCTGATCCACAGGACGCGAAAGATTGGATAGGCTTGGTAGCCGATAAAAAAGACGAGCGTCGGCACCAGGAACCACCAGGGGTTCATCGTATTGCGCAAGCTCGTCATTTGCGACCCGAGCGTATCGGCGCGCGAGGGCCGGCGCTCGGTCATTCGGTCAGAAATGGTCGTCTCTGCCATGCGCTATGCTAAACCAAGATGAGGCTGCAGAACATTAAATGGGGAGAGGGAGAACCGGGGCGGAAGCCGCCACCGGTTCCCGCGCCCTCTCTCACTCAATCTACTGCTTGCCGCGCTTGATTTCGGCCTGCACCGCGTCCACCACCTTCTGCATGGCGACCTTCGGATCGGCCTCTTCACCCTTGAGATAGGTCTCCCAGATGGACTTGCCGATGACGAATTGCTGCAGGCCGAAAATGTGGTTGGTGATCGCCTTGGCCTTGTCGAGCTGGCCACGCACCAGCGGCACGAAGTCCAGCATCCAATCGGGCCTCTTGGCCTCCCATTCCGCATAAAGCGACTTGTAGGGCGGCAGCTGGCCGGGATGAGCGGCCTTGGTGCCGGCAATCGAGTCATGCCAGATCTGCGGGTCGTAGGTCAGTGCCTTGATATATTCGGCCGCCTTCTCCTTGTTCTTACCATGCTTGAACAAGGCGCAGCCCGTCGTCCAGAACACCGTCGAGCCTTCGCCATTGGAGAATTTCGGCAACGGCCCCATGTGCAGAAGCTTGGGATCGTCCCAATTCTGCGCCATGCGCAAGGGCGCGTTGAAGTATTTGGTGAAATAGCCGACGCGCTCGGCGGCGAAGGCGACTTCGTCCGGCGTGCCATTGACGCCGCCGTCGGATGCACCTTCGAGCAGGATGTCGGGATGCGACACACCCATGATCGCTTTCATGAGCTTCAGTGCCTCGACGGCAGCATCGCTCGTGAAGTCGAACAGGCCTTCGGACGTATAGACGCCCGAGCTCATGCTGTGGGTCATGGGGGCGAGCGAGCGCCAGCCATGCGAGTCGAACGTGGCGCCGAACGGTGCCGCCTGCGATTCGACGATCTTCTTGGCATTGGCCAGATGGTCATCCCATGTAGCCGGCGCCTCGTCCTTGAGACCGGCTTTCGTCGTGACGCCGGAATGCCAGGAATTGCCGATGACATCGAGGAAGAACGGCCAGCCATAGAGCTTGCCGTCGATCGTGTTCTCCTCGCGGATCGAGGGGATCATGTCGTCGAGCACATCCTTCGGAATATAGTCGTCCCACGGCTCGATGACGTCGGCCGCCTTCATCGCCGACATTTCGACGAACGGTGTCTGGCCGACATAGACGTCCCAGGTGCTTTCCTTGTTCTTGGCCTCGGCGACGAAGCGCTCGATGCCAAAGCCTTCCACGGGTGCGATCTGATAGTTGAGGCCAGGGAACTTCTTGTTCACCTCCGGAATGCCGGGGTGAAGATCTTCGATCCACTGATAGAAGGTCGGCGTCAATGGGCGGTCCTGCGCGAAGGCCGGCCCCGCGCCGTTCTTCGCCACACTGCCGACGCCCGCGGCGGTGAGGCCTGCGGCCATGCTGCGCATGAGGAATGTGCGCCGGTCGATCCTTCCGCGCAACAGCTGCTCACGCAACTCCTGCTGGAGGATGATTTCCTCTTCCTTGCGTTTGGTCATTGTGTACTCCCGGATTGATTCATTTTTTCTGGATGTCGGTCGAAGGCCGAAGGACATTCTTATGTATATTTGTCGCCCCTGCAACTGTCCCGATGATCGAACACATGCTCGTCAAACGGACCAATGCCAGCGGGTATTTTACATCGTCCCCCATGGGCCCTCGACAGGGTGGAGGGGCTAGATTATCAGATAATATGCAAGTGCCAAGATATCTTCCGAGGGGCTTTTACCGTGACTGTGATCGATCAATTCCGGCTGGTTGGAAAGCGTGCTTTCATTACCGGAGGCAGCCGTGGCTTCGGCCGGGCCATTGCTCTCGCTTTGGCGGAAGCCGGCGCCGACATTGCGCTCAATGGGCGTGATCCCGATGCCCTCGCCAAGACGGCGGGCGAAGTGCGCGAACGCGGACGAACGGTGTGGACATTCGCGGGCGACATTGCGGAGCCTCGGATATGCGAGGAACTGTGCCAGCGCGTGCTCAGCGAAGCAGGCCCCATCGATATCCTGGTCAACAATGTCGGCGGCCGCAATCTCGACATCGCGATCGAAGACACCGATCTCGACACCTGGCAGAAGTTTATGGATCTCAACCTGACCCATTGCTTCCTCGCCACCAAGATCATCGGCGGCGCCATGCTGAAGCGTGGGCAAGGGCGCGTCATCAACATCGCCTCGATCAGCGGCCTCATCGCCAATCGCGGCATTGCCGGGCGTCATTATGAAACGGCCAAGGCCGCCCTCATCCATTTCACGCGCGCCACCGCCGCCGACTGGGCGCCGCGCGGCGTCAATGTCAATGCCATTTGCCCGGGTCTCTTCATGACCGAGCCCAATGTCGCCTGGGCTCAGAAGCATCCTGAGGTCATCGAGACTTTTGTGCGGGCCGTGCCCATGGGCCGGACAGGTGAGCCGCATGAGATCGCACCTCTCGCGCTCTATCTGGCCTCCCCCGCCTCGAGCTATGTCACCGGTGCTGCCTTCGTCATCGATGGCGGCTACACGCTCTGGTGATCAGCCCTTCCCCATGACTTGGCGGATGGTCTCGGCCGACGTGACGAGACGGTCATATTCGGGCGCCCGCAATTCGCCGCCCATATAGACATGATGGCGGCGAAAGCGCATGCCGCCGGTTTCGGGCTCGAGTGCGGCGAAATGCATCTCCTTGAGCGTCACCGCGGCCTTGATGCGCGCCGCATTGCGTGCCGTGATACCGCCGCCCGGCATGATGATGATCCGCTCGCCGGCGCGCCGGACAAGCTCGGTGATGAGCGGCAATCCTTCGAGGACGGTCGCCTCCTGGCCAGACGTCAGGATGCGATCGACGCCGAGCCTGATCAATGTCTCGAGCGCGGCGAAAGGATCGCGCGTCATGTCGAAAGCGCGGTGGAAGGTTACCGATAGCGGCCGCGCGCGGGCAATGAGCGCTTTGGTGCGTGCCTCATCCACCTCGCCTTCCGCCGTCAGGAGGCCGATGACGACGCCATCGGCGCCCTCGGTCTTGGCGGTCTCGATATCGCCCGCCATGATCTCGAACTCGTCATCATCATAAAGAAAATCGCCACCGCGTGGCCGGATGATGACCTGGAGGCCGAGCCCCGCGATCTTTCGCGCCGCTCGGATCATTCCGCGGCTCGGCGTCGTGCCGCCTTCCAGGAGATTGGCGCAAAGCTCGACACGATGGGCGCCTGAGGCTTTCGCAGCGCGCACGCCCGCCACCGAGTCCACGCAGATTTCATAGATCATTGAGGCCTTCCCCTTCTCATCCTGTTCCTCAGAATAGCACATCTGCCGCCCTCGCCCGAGACGAAGTCATGCTGGATTAGGCGGCCGGCACGACCTCAATCTCGATCTTGGCCGCGGCGCGGACCGCATCGGCGGAGGCGAAGAGCGGCACCACCTCGCCTGCCGCCCAGAGCGGCGCCATGGCGTCATAAAAAGGTGATGCGATGTCACCGCTCTGGCCAGGCGCGTTGATGCAAACGCTCTTGTCGAGATCGGCCAGGTCGATGACCACCCGGAAGGTCGATCCCGTCAACTTGGCGAAATTCTCGGCATCGAAGCCGCTATGAAAGACGGTCGATTCACTGCCGCCCTGGCGCAAAGGCCCGACAATGGGAAACCTGTCGCTGCGGCTCGCCAGAGGATGGGCGAAAAGAGCGTGATGCAAATCGCCCCAGAGCGCCTTCTTACCTAGACGCGCGTCGTGGCCGGCAAGCTCGGCCAATGCGGCGCCGATCGTCGCCTCGATGAGCGTGACCACCGAGCGCTCGCCGGCATCGAGGCTTTCGAGGTAATCGCACAAGGCCTCATTGCTGATGTGCGGCATGACGAAAGCCGTGCCGGCGGCATGGGCGACGAGCGCCGGCTTCAGATGCCGGACATACCAGACCTCGAAGAGTGCGGCATCGCGGCTGTCCGGATCGAGAACGGCATCCCAGGCCGAAAGCCTGGCGAGGGCCTGCTTCGTCTCTGGGCGCGAAAGTGCCAGTTTTCCGGCATAAGCCGTGACGCGCTCGGCAATGAGGGATTTCTTATCGAGCTGCAAAGCCAGTGCATCCGCTGGCGTCACCACTCCGCTGCCGTCGAGTTGGGCCTTGATGCGCCGCGCGCGCGATGATTCCGTCCATTCGAAGCCGATCACCTGTTCGCGCGCCAGATCATCCGGCACGTTGAACTCATTGGCCGTATGGACATAGCCGCTGGCCGGATTGGCAACTCTGGTGCGCAAGGCGACCGATGTGACCCCTTCCCATTTGGCATCCGCCATTCCCCGTTGCGGCAAGAGACCGTTGTGCGGGCGCCGCGGAATGAAGCCGGTGGACAGCCGCGCAATGTCGCCGGCGCGGTCAGCATAGATGAGATTGACGGCTGGACAGCCCCAATGCGCCGCCGCAGCACTGAATTCGGCAAGCGATTGCGCCTTGCGATAGCGCAGGCTTTGCAAATAAGGAAATGCGCCAGGCGTGAACCAGACGGATTGCAACGCCACGGCGCGTGTCTTCTGCTCATTCCAGGCGAGAACCGGACCAACCGGAGTCAAATCGAGATCGATCTCCACCGGTTCGGATTGTCCGCGCACCTGAATGGCTTCGCTGTGCGTGCTGACCTGCACATCACCAGCTTCCATATCGAGAAGGACCAGATCCTCCTGGTCGGCCGGAAAGATGGTCAGACCGAAAGCGGCCGTGCCATTGTGGCCGATCGATACGCCAGGCTGCATCGGCTCCCCGCCACCAATGAGGTCGAGCCCCGGGGCATGCAGGCCGACGATATAGCGCAAGGACGGCGTGGTGAGCGCGCGATGCGGATCGCTGGCGAGAATGGGCTTGCCGCTCTGCGTGCGCGCGCCTGAGATCGCCCAGGCATTCGATCCGCCGGGATCGACGGCCGAGCCGCTTTCCGCCGTCCCGAAACTCAGCGGGTCGACGGCCTTGCAATAGACAAGATAGGCAGCATCCAGGAGATCGGCCTCGGCGATGCTGAATTCGGATGTATCCGCTACCTGCGGCTGAAGCGGCCCCAGGAAGCGCTCGCAGGCGGCATCGCCATGAGCGCGCAGCCTCGCGCGCGCCACCTCGTTCTCGACATTCTGCATCAAGCCGTGAAAGCGAATGGTGATCGCCTCATCGGCCGTCCAGAAATCGGGGATCGTCTTCGTTTCCGCAAATTCGGCCGGCAGTTTCTGCTCGCCGGACCGGGTCAGGGCAATGAAGGCATTGACCCCATCGACAAAGGCGCCGAACAGCGCTTTCGCATCCGGCCCATAGGCTGCCCATTCCTTGGCGAGGTCGCCGCGATAGAGGATTTTCCGTGCTGCCATGTCATGCGCCAGGAAAGCCTCGCCGAAATTCGCCGCGAGGCGGCCGAGGCCGCGCTTGTACCAGAGGTCGATCTGCCACAGCCGGTCGCGCGCGGCATTGAAGCCCTGCAGAAAGAAAAGGTCCGTTTCCGTATCGGCATAGAGATGCGCAATACCATAAGCGTCGATCAGGATACGTCCGGCGTTGCCGGGACCGGGCCGGTCGGCCGGCAGGGTGATGCGTGCATGAGTCATGATGGCGGAGCAATATACCGGATTGAGGAAAGCGCGGAAGCGCTGACCGAAGTATCGAACGTAGAACTCACTGTCACGATCTGCTAGTGGCCGAGCCAGGAAACAAGAGGACATGTCCGTGGCCGTCGACCCTCACCAACCGTCTTCCGAATGGTCAGCCCAAGCTGTGCTCGGCAACTATGCCGAGCGGCCGCAGAAAGGCTTCACCGGCCATCGCGTCTGGTCCTATACGGATGCCCAGTCCTATGCGCCGGGCGATGAGGTCAAGCTCCATAGCTCGACCAATGCCGCAACCTATGATCTTCACGTCATTCGCGACGGCCTCACGCAAGAGACGCTGCTCGAGCTCAAAGGACTCTCGGGCAAGCTTCATCCCATCCCGGAAGACTGCTCGATCTCGGGATGCGACTGGCCTGTGGCCCTCACTTTCACGATCGGCACCCAATGGCGCTCAGGCGCTTACATCGTCAGGACGCAGTGCCGGCATGAGGGCCAGATCGCCGACACGCATGATCATCTGCTGATCGTGCGCCCTGCCCCGACCGCCGACAAATCGGGACGCCTCCTCCTCATCGCCGCGACCTCGACCTGGACCGCTTATAATGACTGGGGTGGATCGAACCACTATCAGGGTTTTACCGGCCCCAACAAAGACCTGTTCTCGGCCCGCCTCAGCATCCATCGGCCCTTCGCTAAAGGCTTCGTCACCTTGCCCCCTGACGCGCCGCGCCCCACACTTCTCGAACGCCCTGATATGATGGCGGAGCCTCGCTATCCGCATATGGAATGGGCCTATGCCCATGGCTACAGCAAGAAATACGCCTCCGCCGGCTGGGCGAGCTACGAACGCCATTTCCTGCGCTGGGCCGAGGACGCAGGTTATGCGGTCGATGTCATGGCGCAGATCGATCTCCTTTTCCATCCGGAGTGCCTCGCGAGCTATTCCTGCCTCGTGATGGTCGGCCATGACGAATATTGGTCGTGGGAAATGCGCGATGCCATCGATGCCTATGTCGATCGGGGCGGCCGCGTCGCGCGTTTCGCCGGCAACTTCATGTGGCAAATCCGGCTCGAGCAGGATGGCGATGTCCAGGTCTGCCACAAATACCTGGCGCGCAAGAACGATCCCTACATGACAACGGGCCCGCGGCATCTGGTGACCGAGTCCTGGGAAGCCCCTGAGCTCGGCCGGCCGGGGGCTGCCACCTTCGGGCTCAACGCAACGCGCGGGCTCTATGCCGGCTGGTCCGGCTGCTCACCTCGAGGTGCTCGCGGCTTCCCGGTCTATCGGCCCGAGCACTGGGCCTTCCAAGGCACCGGACTTTATTACGGCGACGTACTGGGCGCAGGCGCTGTCATCTTCGGCTATGAGGTCGATGGTCTCGACTATGAAATCCGCGGCGGCCTGCCTTATGTGGCGCCGGGCGAGAGCGCGCCACAGAACATCGAGATCCTGGCGCTTGGCCTCTCGTCTACGATCGAGGAAGGCGAGACCATTCTTCCCGGCAAAACTTTTCTGGGGAGCGAGGATGCCGAATATGTGGCGAGCGTGCTCAAGGGCAGCTCGGACAAGGCCGCGGTCGAGGCTACCAAGCGCGGTTGCGGCATGATCGTTCACTTTCAGCGCGGCAAGGGCCAGGTCTTCCATGCCGGCACATGCGAATGGGTGGCGGGGTTGTTGCGGCGGGATGAAATGGTCATGAAAGTAACCCGCAATGTCCTCGACCGGTTCCTCGGCTGAGTTGGGAGCGCTTCATGGATTGGGATGATCTCAAGATTGTCCACGCCATCGCGAAGCATGGCTCGCTCAGCGCTGCGGCGCGTGCGCTGGGCACCACCCAGCCCACGGTGAGCCGCAGGCTGAGCAGCCTCGAAAAGAGCATCGGGGGAAAACTCTTCGAGCGCGTGGCCGATGGTCTCGTGCCGAATGGGCTCTGCGCCACCTTCATCGAGCCCCTCGACCAGATGGACCAGCAGGCCCAGACGGTGGAGCGGCGCATTGCCGGACGCGATACCGGCCTCCAGGGCGCCATCACGCTGACGAGCCTCGGCTGGTTCGGCGATGACATCCTGGCGCCGCTGCTGGCGCGTTTTACCGCCCGGCACAAGCTCGTCACCATCGATCTCATCAACGATCCAAGGCGCTTCAACCTGGCGCGGCGTGAGGCCGACATCGCCGTGCGCATCGGCAGTTTCGATCAGGAAGACCTGGTCGAGCGTAAGGTCGCCGACATCTCCTATGGCCTCTATGCATCGCTCCCCTATCTGGAGCGCCATGGCGAGCCGGACTTCGCCACGAAATGCGCCGGTCACCTGGTGGCCTCGCTCGTCGAGTCGCCCATCGAGGTTGTTCATATCGAATGGCTGAAGGTGATCGCCGCACGGGCGCAGGTGGTGCTCCGCACCAATAGCATCCAGTCGCATATCGCCACCGTCGAGGCGGGCGAAGCCATGGCGGTCCTCCCCCGTGTCCTGGGCGACCGACGCCCCGGACTGCGGCGCATCACGCCACCTGAGCCCGAGCCCGCGCAGCCTGTGAAGATGGGCGTGCATGCGGACCTGCGCGATACGCCGCGTATCCGCAGCCTGATCGATTTCCTGGTAAGCGAGCTTAAAGCTCGCGCCTCTGAGCTTCGCCCCAGCTAGAAAACTGGCCTGTGCCGCCTTCCCGCAAGTGGACGGGATTTGCTCACGGTCTTCGTGCTAAGAAATGGCCATGCGCGAGACGATCAAGACCACCTGCCCCCGGGATTGCTATGACGCCTGCGGCATCACCGTCACCCGGAAAGACGGCATCATCGCCAATGTGCTGGGTGATCGTGACCATCCGATCAGCCGGGGCGCCTTATGCGGGAAATGCGCCATTGCCTATAATGGCGCCTGGCGGGACGAAAGCTTGCGCCTGTCACAACCGCTCAAGCGCATCGGCACCAAGGGCAAGGATGAATTCACCCCCATCTCCTGGGATGAGGCACTGGCCGAGATCGCCGGTAAGTTCCACGGTCTCATCGACCAGGGTTTTTCGCGCCGCATCATCCACACGCATTATACCGGCACGGTCGCCCTTCTTGGCGGCGCCTTCCCCAATCGCTTCTTCAACCGCATCGGCGCCACCGAGGTCGATCCCGACACGGTCTGCAACAAAGCCGGTCACGCCGCGCTCGATCTCGTCTTCGGAAGTTCCGTCGAAGGCTTTGATCCACGAAGTGCCCGCGATGCCAAATGCATCATCGTCTGGGGCGCCAATCCGTCTTATTCGGCCCCGCACCAGGACAAATACTGGCTGAAGGAGGCGCAACAGGCCGGTAGCCGCGTCATTGTCGTCGATCCGATTGGGCATGACACGGCGGCCCATGCCGACATCCATCTCAAGCTCAGGCCGGGCAGCGATGCCGCCCTGGCTTTCGGCCTGCTTCATGTCCTGCACGCCCGCAACCTCATCGATGAAGCATTCCTCGCCCGGCATGTGATCGGCGCGGAAGAGCTCATACCGGCCATCATGGCCATGACACCCGCCCGCACGGCCGCGCTCTGCGGCGTGCCGGAAGCCTTGATCGAAAAGGCGGCAATCACCTATGGCGAGGGCCCGTCGCTTCTTTGGCTCGGCCAAGGCGTGCAGCGCCAGGCCACGGGTGGCAACATCTTCCGGGCCGTCGCAGCACTCGTCGCCTTCACCGGCAATCTCGGCAAGAAGGGTTCAGGCTTCTGCTATCTGAATGGTACCGGCACCCGCGGCATCGATATGGCCGTGGTCACGGAACCATCGCTCGCTCGCGACGGCACCGGCTCGATCAGCCATATGGACCTGGCGGCGACACTCGAAGACCGCGACAAGGCGCAGGCCTTCATCAACTGGAACAACAATCCCGCCGCCTCCTCGCCCGAACAGGGCCGGCTGCGCCGTGCGCTTCAGCGCGATGATCTCTTCCATGTCGCCATCGACCTTTTCCACACCGACACCACGGCCTATGCCGATATCGTCCTGCCGGCGGCGAGCTTCCTCGAAGGCGACGATCTGGTGCTCTCCTATTTCGATCTCACGCTCTCGGCGCAAGTGAAGGTCGCGGATCCCCCGGGAGAGGCATTGCCCAACAGCGAAATCTTTCGCCGCCTTTCCCGCGCGATGGGCTTCAACGAGGCCGCCCTTTACGAGACCGATCGGGCCTTGATCGCCCGCCTCCTCGCCGCGACGCCCTATCGCGGCAGCTTTGCCGATCTCGCCAAGGTGGGAACGTCCGAGCTCTTCCCCGAACCCCGCATCCAGTTCGCCGATCTCACTTTCGCGACGCCATCAGGACGCATCGAGCTGGCGAGCGCCCGTGCGGAAGCGCAAGGCCTGCCGCGCGTGCCTTTACCGCACGCCGATTCTCTGCCCGCGCATGGACATTTCCGCATCCTCTCGCCTGCCGGTGAGTGGCTCATGAATTCGAGCTACGGCAATGACAAGGTCATCCACCGAAGGCTCGGACCCGCCACCGTGACGCTTCATCCTGACGATGCGGCGCAAGCGGGCTTCGCCGAGGGCGATGCCGTCGTTCTCGCCAATGAGATCGGCCAGCTGCCGCTCGCGGTCACGCTCTCGGAAACGACACAGCGCGGCGTCGGCATCGTCCATAAGGGCCGCTGGCCCGGCTCATCGCCGGGCGCCGCGAACATCAATGCACTCGTCTCCGGGCGGAAAACCGATATCGCCGAGAGCACGACGGTGCACGGCACCGAGGTCGAGTTGCGCCGTCCAGCTTGACGTAACAGCAGGTGTTCACGTTCGACAAAGCAAGTCGGACTCACTATACATTCTGCAATTCCAGACATCGCGAACAGGAACCCCTTCGATGAAGACCGTCAACGGTGTGGAGATTCCCGCAAGACTGGAGGATATTTGCGATCCCCGGCGCATGGCGCTGTTGGTCTATGACATGCAGGTCGGGATTTGCAGCCAGGTTCGAGGCAGTGACCAGATCGTAAAGCAGACGCAGCGCGCTTTGGCTGCGGCACGAGCCGCCGGGATGCGCATCGTCTTCACTCAGCACCTCTCCTTGCCCACGAGCTGGATGGGCGCCACGCAATACCGCACCGCGATGGCCTGGCAGAACAAGGACGATCCCGCTCAAGTCACGCCGTGGTTCCTGCGCGACGCGCCAGGTTACGCGATCGTTCCCGAACTGGCTCCTCTCGCGGATGATGCGGTCTTCGCCAAGCTCGCTATGTCGGCGTTCGAGGGGACGCCCCTCGCTTTCGCCTTGCGCGATTGCAGCATCAGCGCCTTGGCCATCACCGGCATCGCCACGGAAATTGGTATCGAGCCGACGACGCGCCACGCGACCGACCTCGGCTTCATCCCCGTGCTCCTCGCCGATGCCTGCGGCGCCGGCGAGGCCGCCGCGGGCGAGCGCGCGCTCGAAACCATGCGCTTCATGGGCGAGACCATCATCAGTGATGTGGACAGCTTCGTGAAGCTGCTCAATCGATCAATTTCTCCAGCGTGATCGGTAAATCGCGGATGCGCTTTCCGGTCGCGTGATAGACGGCATTGGCAATGGCGGGCGCCACGCCGACAATGCCGAGCTCACCCACCGCCTTGCCGCCCAATGCCGAAGCGTGGAAATCCGGCACGCCGACCGAGATCACCTCGATATCCGGGATATCGGCATTGGTGGCGATAAGATAGTCGCCGAGATTATTGTTGATCACACGCGCATGGCGATGGTCAACAAGTCCCTCTTCGAGCAAGGCCTGGCCGATGCCCATGATGATGCCGCCCTTCCATTGGCTCTCGGCAAGCTTGGGATTGTAGAGCCTTCCTGAATCCAGCGCCGAGACGACGCGCGACACTCGTACCGTGCCGAAATCCTCATCGACCCTGACCTCGATGAAATGCACGCACCAGGCATGGAGCGAATATTCGCCCTCGGTCGGCGAGCGCATGCGCGTGATGGTCGTATAGGTCAGATATTTGTCATCGGCGCTGTTGGCATTCTCGGGCAAGGTGTCGCGCAGGCTTTCGATCTGGTCACGGCCAAGGCGTTGCAAGAGCTCGGCAATGGGCAGACCGGCGCCGCCGCGCGGCGGTGAGATCACGCCATCGGCAATGGTGAGCGTGTTTGCCTGCAGGCTGCGGAACGGCGATTGCGGATCGTTGATGGCAAGGCCCATCAGCTCATCACGCGCCGAGGTCGCGGCCTTGTGCACCGCATCGGTCATGAGATTGGCGAGTTGCGAGCCGCCGGCAACGGGGGCCCCCGGCAGCGTCGAATCGCCGAGCTTCACATCCACGTGCTCGACGGAGATGCCCAGGACCTCGGCGGCGGTCTGGGCAAGGATCGTATAAGTGCCCTGCCCCATATCGATGCCGCTGCTTTCGACCTCGGCCCTGCCATTGGCCAGAATGCGCACCCGCGCCTCGCCCGCGGTGCGCCGCACCGGATAAGTCCCGGCAGCGACGCCCCAGCCGATCAGATGATGGCCATCGCGCATCGAGCGTGGTGCGGCTGAGCGCTTCGCCCAGCCGAAAGCCTTGGCGCCTTCCGCATAAGCTTCGCGCAATCGCCGCGTCGACCAGGGCTTTTTCGCATGCGGGTCCGTTTCGGCGTAATTGAGCAAGCGGATCGCCACCGGGTCGATACCGACCTCATAGCTAAGCTCATCGATGGCGCATTCGAGGCCATAGGCGCTCGGATTTTCACCCGGCGCCCGGAGCGCGCTGGGCAGCACCGTGTTTACCGGCACGACATTCTGGCGCGACAGGAGATTGGGCGTCGCATACATGATGGCGGTGACGGCACCCAAAGGCTCGACCCAGACGCCATCGATCGCGGTCTCATTCGCCCCCTTCTGGACGATCGAGAGGAGCTTGCCTTCCTTTGTCGCCCCGAGCGCCAAGGTCTGGCGTGTGGCGGCGCGGCCGCCAAAAGCGGTGAAGGTCTGCGGCCTCGTGACCGCAAGCTTGACCGGGCGATCCAGCATTTTGGCCGCAATGGCCGCGATCGCGCTATGTGCCAAGGCAAAGGCCTTCGACCCGAAGCCGCCACCCGTATAGGGCGCGATGAGGCGAACACTCTCATAAGGAATCTCGAACCATTCGGCATAGGTGCGTGCCATGCCATTGATCCACTGGCTCGGTTCCCAGATGGTGAGGCTCTCGCCTTCCCAGTGCGCCACGAGCCCATGCGGCTCGATCGGCACATTATATTCGCGCGGTGTCCGGTATTCATGCTCGATACGGACCGGCGCGTACCTGAACGCCTTTTCGGCATCGCCCCAGGCAATCGTCATGCCTTCGAGCGCGGTGCCGCTGCCCGCTTTCGGGTCATCCAGGCTGACCACTGCCGGTTTTTCATCATAGGCGATCTTGAGCAAGGCCGCGGCGGCCGTCGCCTGCTCGAAAGTCTCGGCAATCACGGCGGCGACATGCTGGCCGGTGAATCTGATATCCGGGGTCAGCGCCAGATAAGGCCCTTCGGGCCCCGGCGTGTTAAGCCACGTGGTCGCCGATTTGAGCGGCAGGATATTGTCCGGCGTCAGAACGAGAATGACGCCAGGTGCCGCTTCAGCCGCCCGCTTGTCGATGCGGCGCACGGACCCTGCGGGAATCGTGCTCTGGACAATAACCGCATAGGCCATGTTCGCCGGATGGTTCTCGAGCGCATAGCGTGCCGCGCCGGTGATCTTGGCCGGGCCGTCGATGCGCGAGACGCGGCTTCCAAGCGGTGCTCCGCCATCGGAAGCATCGCCGCGTCGCAATTTCACGGGAGCGTTGGTCATGCGATTCCTCCGACTTTCAGGATGGCGCGGGCGATGACGCGCGGCGCCAAGTCGATCTTGTAATGATTGTCGTCAAGCGCTGCGGCGCTTTCCATGGCGAGCAAACTCGCGCGCTTCACCGTCTCCGGCTCGAGCACCTTGCCTTTGAGCTGAGTCTCGACTTCACGCGCGCGCCAGGGCTTGGTCGCGACACCGCCCAGCGCCACACGCAGGTCGCGTATCGTCCTGCCATCGGCTTCGAGCTCGAGCCCGACCGCGGCACTAGCGGCCGCGAATTCATAGGACTGGCGGTCGCGCACCTTGATATAGGCCGAGCGCCGGGCCGCTGGCGTGGCCGGGATGGTGACGGCGGTGATGATCTCGCCTTTCTCGAGCGCATGCTCACGATGGGGTGTGGCACCTGGCAAGAGGAAGAAGTCATCGACCGCGATCTGGCGTTCGCCCAGATGGATGACGGCATCGAACGCGGTCAGCGCCACGGCGAGATCACCAGGGTTGGTGGCAATGCAGGAAGAGCTCGTGCCCAGCACTGCGTGATTGCGCGTAACGCCCCCAAGTGCCGCGCAGCCCGAGCCCGGATGGCGTTTGTTGCAGGCGGGGAAGGATATCGGATCCCGGAAATAGGCGCAGCGCGTGCGCTGCATCAGATTGCCGCCGATCGTCGCCATATTGCGCAGCTGCGCCGAGGCCGCCTGCCAGAGCGCTTCCGAGACGGCGGGAAACTCTTGCCGGATCTGGGTATTGTCCGCGACATGGCTCATCTTGGCGAGGGCCCCCAAATGTGCGCCGTCTTGGTCGACCCGGATCGCGTCGAGGTTCTTGAGATGCGTGAGGTCGATGACCTGCTCAGGCTCGGCCACGCCGCATTTGGCGAGGTCGATGAGTGTGGTGCCGCCGGCGAGCAGCATGGCGCCGGTCTGCGTCGCGCGCTCTCTCGCTTCAGCGAGCGAGGCCGCGCGGTGGTAAGAGAAATCCTTCATGACGCCATCGCCTCCTTCGCCTCGCGCACCGCCGCGACGATATGCGGATAGGCGCCGCACCGGCACAGATTGCCCGACATATATTCGCGGATCTCGGCATCGGAGCCGGCATGGCCTTCCTTGATGCAGGCAACCGCCGACATGATCTGGCCCGGCGTGCAATAGCCGCATTGGAACGCATCCTGGGCGAGGAATGCCGCTTGCACCGGATGCAGGTCAGTACCTTTGGGCGTCAGGCCTTCGACCGTGGTGATGGCGCGGCCCTCGACTTGCGCGGCGAGAGTGAGGCAGGAAAGAACGCGCTCGCCATCGACATGCACCGTGCAGGCACCGCACTGGCCCTGGTCGCAGCCCTTCTTCGAGCCGGTGAGGTTCAGGTGTTCGCGCAACGCATCGAGCAGCGTGACGCGCGGCTCGATTTCGAGCTCATGCGTCTTGCCATTGACTTCAAGCTTAAGCTTAAGAGGTTTCGTCATGAATTCGGGCCTCACTCTGTCCCCTTCGCAAGAGGGCATGACATTTCGGTTCCGGGTGGGTATCAGTTGGGCAGCGCTGTTGACACAACCGGAGGCGCCTCCGGTTTCTGGAACTTAAGAGCTCGCGAATGGCGATTCAAGACCCCAAATATGTTTGGTGTGTGAATTGACCGCCAAGCGCCCCATGAAAAAGCCGAAAGCTTCCCCTGCCCCGGCGGCAAAATCCTTGCGGGCCGACGCCCAGCGCAATCGCGACAAGCTCGTCAAGATAGCCGCACTTGCCTTTGCCGAGCATGGCCTCAACACCTCACTCGAAGAGATCGCGGAGCGTGCGCAAGTCGGCATCGGCACGCTCTACCGGCATTTCCCGACGCGTGAGCATCTGGTCGAAGTCGTCTACCGCCACGAGGTCGAAGCGCTGTGCCAGGCCGCCGATGACCTCGCCAGAAAACATCGCCCCGGCGAGGCGCTGGCACAGTGGATGGACCGCTTTATCGACTATATGGCGGCCAAGCGCGGCATGGGCGAGAGTTTAAAACTTCTCCTCGCCAGCAATTCCGAATTCTTCGCCGAGGCCTCGGGCAAGATTCCGGCCGCGTTGCAGAAGCTCCTCGCCGCGGCCATCGCCGATGGTGCTATCCGCGCCGATATCGACAGCGCGGATGTGATGTATGCGCTCTCCGGCATCTATGCCGGCCCGCAGACGACCGACTGGCTCGACCGGTCGAAACGTCTGGTGGCCTTGCTGATGGATGGGCTCAGATACAAAAGATAACCGGACGCGGCAGTCAGGGAAGCCGATAACCCTTGTACCCCGCATTGGGGTCGAGGCCCTCGGGCGCGGCATGGTCGGTTCTTGCCGTGAATGTCGCGTAATCGACGAATTCGATCCGGGCGATCCGCCTGACATCAGCGCCTCCCTCCCTCATGCGGGCCGTGATGGTCAGGACTGCCAAGTCCGTCTTCGCCTTGCCGCTGCTCCTGGAAAAGACCTCGTAACCCTTGGCGCGCGGCAAACCCGCAAGCCGGCAATCAGGCGGGATGCGTAAGGGAGTGGGAGAAGCGGGTTTTACCTGACCATCGCGCGATTGAGCATCGATTGAAACCGAGAACACTCCCCCTTCGTCGGCCGATAACCCGATCCAGAAGGCTTCGTCGTCGGCCAGCGGTAAGAGGAAATGCCCACGCCCGAGTCCGGCTACGGGCAGCGCGCCGAGACTTGATGGGGCTTCCAAGACCTTGCCGGACCTCGGTCGACGAAAACGCTGAAACGAAACGGAAAGCGTCGTGAGGCGTAAGCCGAAGGAACCGGCGTCCTCGCCCCAGTCCAGAATCGGATCAGTTCCCGTCACGTTGCTTGAGCACCTGAAGGGCGACAGGCGGAATCTGCAGTGACTTGGCGATCGATTTCATGTTCCGCGCCCCGCCTCTGGGCTTGCCGGGTTTCGGACGCTGCGGCTCCCCTCTGGTGACCGGCGCCAGCGATTCCAGCACCGATGTCTCCATTACGACAGACTCTTTGCCGGAGCTCGGCTGCGCCCCCAAGGCGACGGCAATCGCCTCCCGGTGGGCGTTCTGAACCTTGCCGTCGATCGACCAGGCAAAGAACGGCGGAACGGGCGCCAGCGCATGCACGCGCTGCCACAGGGACAAGGGAACGAGCGAGGGATTGCTCTGGCTTCCTTCGATCATCAGCCGCCAGCTCCGCTCGAACATGGGAGGCGCAAGGATCGGCTCCTTCCGCCGCAGCTTCTTGTCCGGGCAGCGCAACGACAGCGCTTCGACGTCCGGATGTGAATCGCCGACCAGTTCACGAAGTTTGCGGACAACCACATTCAGATCCAAAAGACGCGTGGCCTTGTCCTGCTCGTTCCGGAGCAGAAGCAGATGGCCGCCAATGATGCCGAGTATGGGATTCTGGAACTTCTCCAGCAACAGCTTATCCAGCTCATCGTTGAGAATGGGTCGTTCGTCGGCGAGCGCGACGCGCGCCTTTTCCAGAAGCTCAGTGCCCGGCTCGGGCCACACTTCTGGCTCCATCCCCTGCTTACGCATCAGGAACGACAATCTCGGGCGCATGTCGGGACGAGACGAGGCCGGATCAAACCGGCGCAAGATGTAGGCTTCCAGCCGCCACCCCTTCGCGGCAACGAGCGCTTGCTCGAAATGTTGCTTGGGCTCCAAGGGATGGCGCAGGAAATATGTTCCTGGCGCCAGCGCGATAGCGCCGATCGCAAATGGATCCCTCCCCTTCTCCTGTGACAACGTCCCTTGCTTCGCGAGATCCAGGACGACATGGCCTGCCTGGTCGACGATCTCTATGCCTTTCCAGGGTTCCGCATCCGGAGTAACCTTGCCACCTTCGGTAAAGCTTCTCGCCATGACCACGAGTTCGGCACCCAAGGACCCGGAGATCTTCTTGGACGCGGCAGCGCACGCCGCCTTCATCTGATACTCGTGTGACATGTTGCCATCAGGCAACGGGATAGGCGAAGCGATCTTCGGCAAGGCAATGGCGTCCGGGTCGTCCGCCGCCATGCTCTCCAGCCCACCGGCATCAGCAGATTTGGCCGATTGGGTCACGTCGCGATCGAGCAGGATCACACGGCTCACGAGCTGACGGCCGATCCTGATCTGCGTCTTGTAAAGGCCGAAAGGCAATTTCGAGCTCAGGCTCCCGAACCGGGCGTCAACCACGTCGAAGTCGGCCGCGACAAACGTTATGCTGGCAGTCTCGTCTTGCGGGTCGACCGAAAGGGACATGAACTTCCCAGGTGATGGCGGCGTCACGGCCGGGCCCTTCTCGCTGACTTCGACCATATCGGCCCGAACGACCTCGAAGCCCTGCCGCAATCCCGCCTCGGGAACTTCGATCAGATGGAGCCCAGCCGGAAGGCGATGCAGCATCGTGGTTTCGACCGTCAAGTCGGTCGATCTCGGCGACCAGGTGCCTGACCACAGACGTCCCTTCTTGCCAACTGCATTGGGAGGAAAGCTCAGCGTCGTCTCGAACGACAGAGGAGATACGCCGCGCGCGAAAATTATCTTCGGATCCTCGGCCACGATCTCCGGCTCCTTGGACACGTCGGGATCGGTTCGGTCCGCTTCGCTCAACCACGGCGAGACGGCATTGCGCAGCCAGTTCGCCATGCTGTGTCCGGTGACCACGCCATGGGCATTGGCGGCAGCGCCTTCCAATCCCTTCAGGAAAGCCCAGGTGAAGGCACCATGAAATTTGTTCTCAGGGGTGGGGATGGGTACCTCGACCGCCTTCAGCGGACGCTGCGCTGCAAATGCGACGAAGGTCGGACCAGCTGGAAATTTTTCAGGGATCGGAACAAGCGGTGCCCCGGATGCCACGCCCGATGACATGCGGTTCATGCAGCAATCCATCAGGAGCACATACTCATCGAAGTAGCCGGCATCTTGCCACCACTGCAGCCAGAGGCTTGCCCCGATATTGGCCGAAACCTCCTCTTGGCTGGCATTGCCGGCCAAGAGGCAGCCCTCTCTGGCCTCGGGCGAGAATCCATGCCCGGACATATAGAGATAAAGCCGCCGGCCAACCTTCCGAGGTCGGCCGGCTTTACGATTTTCCTTGGCAAACGCCTCGATCCACTTGAAGGCTCTATCTTCCAGCATCTCGCGCGTCGGCCTGCCGGTCGGAGGCACATCATCGGACGACTTGATGCGCTGAACATGCTCCTTGCGCAGGCCACCGCGTTGCGGGTCGATCAGCCATTCATAGATGCTGTCGGCATCGTGTCCGGGGCTTTGCAACTCTCCCAGGTCTTCTGTGAGATCTGCGTAATCCCACAAACCGATGACGATCGCAAAATGATCTACGTTCACAGGCGCCCCGGATAGACCTTGCGTGCCAGAGCCTTGTCATTCTGCGATAGCTCGACGTTCAGACCGGCCGATCGGCCGTCGAGCGTCCAGGCCTTCGGAATGGGGTACATCATGATCGACAGCGGATCGACATCGGTTGCGACGACGAGATCCGGACCATAGAACTTGAACATGTTGTTCTCGATGGTCGCATCGCTCCAGTTGTTCGGTGGTCCGCTGAGGTCGTGCTTGACCGCAGGTTTATTCCACTTGATCCCGCCTTTCGGATTCTGGTGCTCGTGGATGAGGCCGATCGCGTGGCCGAACTCATGCAGCACGACGCGGCGTACCTCCTTTTCCGAAGAACTGTCCTTCAACCAGCCGTAATTCATCGTTGCCTGCGGCTCGGGGATCTTGCGGCACACGGTTCCGAGATAGGACCAGGATCCCTTGCCAGGTGTGAAGGCGATGCGGATGTCGGTCGGTCCCTGTTTGAGGAAGTTGAAATTGAGATTGGCGATCTTGGTCCACTCTTTCGCTACCTTGCGGACCCGCTCTTGCAGCGCGGAGGTGCCATCCAGGAACCTTATGCTGATTTGCGCACCATTGTCCCACTTCGCGGATTTCAATAATGCTGCTTTGTGATGCTTAAGAGCAGCCTTGTCTTCGGCCTTCAAATCATCCGGCGTCATGCACACACAAAAGTGGTCGAGATTGTCTTCGCTCATGACTCGTTCCTCCTGTTTACGCGTTGAGTGACAGAGACCGCCTCCTCCAGAGACTGTTGACGATTTTCCATGACGGCGATGCGCTCGTTGAGGGTTGGCTGAAAATCCATGACGCGGTTGCCGGGCTCCGGCACGCCTTGGATTTCCTCATCGGGCAAGGGCTTTTTGCGCCGCCCATCGAGAAACCAAGTGGCGCTGAACACGCCTTTCGAACTGCGAACGAGCGCAACCAGTACGAGAAAATACCCAAAGAAGCCGACAAACAGACCAATACCGTAGGCGCCAAACAAGCTCTTGTCGGCACCACCGAAGATCGACGTCACACCCGCGCCGCCAATGATACCGATGACCGTCGTTAGGTCACTGAACTGCACATCCGCCTTGCGGTAGCGATTGATGTAGTAGACAAGCCAACCGATAATGCAGCCGAGTGCTGCGGCTCCGAAATTCGGAATGTTATCCATCAATGTCACGGTTGTTCTCTCCTCTTGGGTAAGTTGCGCCGCTGAGGTGTCGACGCCATATCGTGTGCATGGTCACCCCAATGACCGCGCCCAAAGCGATGGGCTTGAATGCGGCAGGGTCAGCGACAACGAGCCCCAGGACGATGAAGATGAGGAAAATTGCCGCCGACAGGACGGAGTTCGACCTTCCCCTCACAAGGACTGACAACCAGCCGCACACGATCCCGATGGCTAAAGCCCCTATGGCGAACATGTCCCGCTACCAATTTGCGTTGTAGCCGCGCGTGTCGATGTGAACGAAGGTCGGATATTTGCCGATCCCGCCTTTGAAACCCGATGGGCTGGCGCGAACCGCCTTGGCGACCTTATGCCAATCCGTCGAGTTGCCGCTCACGCAGCGGAAATCGATGGCGTTGTATTTCATATGCAGGCTGGCGGTCTCACCGCCCACGCAGCCGTTGTAGGCGGGACTGCGGTAGGCCGACAGGATCGTGCATTTGGCGCCCAGCCGATGCCGGATTTCGTCCAACATTTTCGCTGTATTGCCGATATTTTTCCACAAGCCCCCGGGCGGCAGGCTGTTCTTGCCGGCGCAAGCCGCACCCGGCGCATTGCTTCCGCCCAGATACAAGAGCTCTTCCGCCGTGAAGTAGCGAAGGCCGAGGCCATTGACGAAATTCCGGAAAGCGGTCATGTCGAATCCAACCGTTTCCAGATCCGAGCTCACCGCCTCTACGGTGTAAGCGTCGGGGTCGAACCCTGCCCCAATGTCGACAATCGCGAACTCGTGAACATCATTCTGCTTGTCGTCTTGTGCCGGCTTTTTCTTGGCCGATGACTTCTTTGCCGCCTTCTTCTTCGCCGCTTTCTTCTTGGCCGGCGATTTCACAACCACCATGCTTTCAAGGCTCGCCAGGGGAATGGCTTCGCCGCCGCCCGCGGTAAATCCGTCTTCCACGGCCCCCGCCACGCTCACCACCGATTCGAGATCGCCGGCGGCGAGATAATCCGTGATGCCATCGGCGATGGCCTTGGCGATCTTGTTCTTATAAGCCTCCGTTTTGAGACGCGCCTCTTCCGCCGCAACATCCATGAAGCTCACTTCGAGAAGACAGCAGGCGGTCTTGGCATGATGCAGATCGGACTGCAGCACCTTGAGCGAGGCTCGTTTGACCCCACCCGGATGGCTCTTGTTGCGATCAGAAAGGCCGGTCGCGGCAACAAGGCGCTTCTGGACGGCGCGGCACAGATCGGCCGAGAGCGAATTGTGAACCGTATGGCAGAAGGTCTCGGTGCCTTGCACCTTGTGGTCGAGGCCGTTGAGATGAATGGACACGAATACAGGGGCGGCGCGCGTCTTGGCCACATTTGCCCGATCGGCGAGGCCCAGATTCTGATCGTCCTTGCGGGTGAGCGTGACCTGATGTCCGCGGCTCGCCAAGAGGTCCCGGGTGCGAAACGCGAGGTCGAGCGTAACGGTCTTTTCCAGGAGGCCGGTGGGGCCGGAAGCATTGTTCGGGCTGGATCCCCCGATCTTTTTCGTGCCGCCGTGACCTGGATCCAGAACCACCTTTGCCATCATCCGCTCCTGATATGTTGATTGCGCTTCGCAGGCTTCAGCGATTTGCGCACTATCAACCAAGGGCCGTGACGCGAGCGTGAAAGTGATGGCGGGAAAAGTTAATGGCCGCTGCTGGCCGGGTGCCCTTCCCCGCGCAGCATTTCTGCATTTTCTTGATCTTTTTGCCGAACTTACCGACCCGCAATCGGGCATGAATTGATGTAGACTAAAGATCGCGTGCCTCAGGGAGCCAGCCATGCCGCCTCACCCCGATCGAAGCCATATCGAAGCCGCCACGGAGTGGCGCCGTCACCTTCACTCCATCCCGGAGCTCGGCTTCGGCGAGCACAAGACCGCAGCCTTCGTCGCCGAGAAACTGCACGATTTCGGTCTCGAGGTGCATCAGGGGATCGGCGGGACCGGGGTCGTCGGCGTGCTGAGGCGCGGCCCCGGTAACCAGGCCATCGCTCTGCGTGCCGACATGGATGCCTTGAAGATCACCGAGAACACCGGCCTCCCCTATGCCTCGACGCATACGGGACAGATGCATGCCTGTGGCCATGACGGCCATATGGCGATGCTCCTCGGCTCTGCCCGCCATCTCAGCGAGCACGGCCGGTTCTCCGGCACGGTCTATTTCATCTTCCAGCCCAATGAGGAACATGGCCGGGGTGCGCGTGCGATGATCGCGGACGGTCTTTTCGACCGCTTCCCGTTCGAGGAGATCTATGGCGTGCACAATATGCCGGGCATGCCGGTCGGCGCCTTCGCCACGCGGCCTGGCCCGCTGATGGCGTCGGAAGACAATTTCGTGATCCGCATCCGCGGCAAAGGCGGTCATGCGGCGCGCCCGCATGTCGCCAATGATCCGATGGTCATCGCGGCCCATATGATCCTGGCGCTGCAGACGATCGTGTCGCGCCGGGTCTCGGCCCTCGACACCGCCGTCGTCTCGGTCACCGAGATCCTGACCGACGGCACGCGCAACGTGCTGCCCGAGACCGTCACACTCAAAGGTGATACGCGCAGCTACCGACCCCATGTGCAAAAGACGATCGAAGCGGAGATGCGCAAGCTGGCTCACGGCATCGGCCTGAGCTTCGGTGCCGAAGTGGAGGTCGACTACACTCACGAATTCGCCGCCACCGTCAATCACGAGGAGCCGAGCCGGCAGGCGCTCGCTGCCGCCCAGGCAACGCCCGGCATTACCCACATCGATAGGGCGCCTGAGCCCCTCATGGGATCAGAGGATTTCGGCCTCTTCCTCAATCACAAGCCCGGCAACTTCGCCTTCCTCGGCAATGGCGAGGATGGCGCCAACGGCCAACCGCTGCATAATTCGCGCTATGATTTCAATGATGAAGCTTTGGGACCGGGCATCGCCTACTGGTCATCGATCGTGCATGAGAGGCTTCGCTGAGCCTCATTCATCGGGAACGATGTGGAATTTGGTCGAGTATTTGACCGTCTGCATGGTGGCATGGGTCTGGAAGGTCTTCACATTCTTGTCGCCGAAGAACGCGCGCTCGGTGAAGGCGCCATAGTCCTCCATCGAGGCGACGCGGACAACGAGGATGAAATCGGCATTGCCGGTCACATAATAGCATTGCGTGACCTCCGGGTAGCTGGCGATCCGGCGCTTGAAATCGTCGATGAGATCGCGCTGCTCACGCTCCAGCGAGACGAGCACGATCAAGGTCACAGGCGTGCCCAAGGCCTCGGGTGCGAGTAGCTTTCCAGCACAGTGGGATCCGAAGCTTGGAATTCACGTGACTTGAAGTCGC